>Ga0079306_1000441_pt1 | contig 38695 bp, 33 predicted proteins | sample Methanotroph_Enr_FD_79181 | JGI IMG/M metagenome (GOLD analysis project Ga0079306, IMG submission 79181) | Enriched soil microbial communities from Old Woman Creek wetland in Ohio, USA - Methanotroph_Enrichment_5 | ecosystem: Environmental > Terrestrial > Soil > Wetlands | place: USA: Ohio... | reverse complement strand
TCGCAGGCGATGTCCCAGTCGTGCCGGTTGCGGTCCTTGCGGCGCAACGGGTGCAGGTGCACGAGGTGCTTCACCAGGTGCTCCAGGACGGCGCAGCGCTCCGGCGCGCTCAGGGCAGCGAGGGCGGCCGGGTCGACCGCGAGGATCGGGATCCCGTCGCGCAGCGTCACGCCCGCCGGCTTCCCGGCCAGGTTCCGCTCCTCGCGGCGCAGGTTGATGAGGAAGTGCCCGTAGAAGGGGCGCTCCCGCAAAAGCCGCACCACGGCGTTTTCCAAAGTGTTCGTCATGGCGGGGTCAGCGCGCCTCGCGCGAGATGGTCTCGACCGCGTCATAGATCACGCCGTCGTACTTGTCCTGCACCAGGACGAGCGCCACCTCGGGGATCCTCAAAAGCGACTTCACCAGCCCGAAGCAGAGGTCGCGCGGCAGCACCGAGATGTAGGCGACCAGGTTCTGCTCCTGCTCGGGGGCGAGGGTGGGGGAGACCTTCAGGGTGGCCATCAGGTCGTTGATGGTGGCGGCCTGCACGTCGTCGCGCTGCGCCTGCGCCCGCTTAGCCACCCGGCGCCAGTCGTTCAGGACGTCGGCCGCGCTCAAGGGGCGCCCCTGGTGGTCGGCGAGCCAGCGCATGAAGACGACGGCGGCCTCCTTGCCGACGATCCCGGCATAGACCTCCATCTCCAGGTCGGCTGGGAAGCGGCAGTGCTTCCTGAGGATGCTCACCATCTCCCAGGCGCGCTCGCTCGGCTCCACCTGCAGGTCCATCGGGGCACCCTGCTTGGCGAGCAGGCCGGTGTTGCCCGAGAGAAAGCCGCGCACGTCGCCCGACAGTTCCCGCTCAGCGGCGTAGCGGGACCAGCAGGCATAGTCGGACTCGACGTAGAGCATCACCATCCGGTCGATGAGCGCCCGGTCCAGCGTGGCGACCTGGTAGCTGCCGTCCGGAGGGTTGATGCTCACCACCACCTTGTGCCGGCGGGAGAGGGTGTGGGTGTGCAGGGCGCGCAGCCTCCCCTCGGCCGGCGGTTCCACGAACTGGAAGATGGCCTGCAGCGTGTCCTCCTGCTGGGCGCGGTTCAACTCGTCGCAGTGGACCAGCGTCGGCGGATCGTCGTCGCCGGGGAGCCAGGAGGGGCGCGACCAGTGCATGGTGTCCCCGACCCTGAAGGGGATCCCCACCAGGTCGCCGACCTCCATCTGTCCGAGTCTCAGCGACACGTAGCGCCGGTCGATGTCCCGGCAGGCCTGGATGATCCCCGCGGTCTTGCCGACGCCGCGGTGTCCAACGATGCAGGGCGTCAGGTCCGTCTGCGCCACGATCTCCTTTACCACGATTTTCATCTGTTCTACGTTCATATAAGTTCACCCGCCTTTAGCGCAGAAAATCGGTATCCGGATCGAACCCGTGCGCCGCAGACAGGCCGCGGGCGACGGGTAAGATCAAATTATCTTACACATATCCGCATCTTCATGAAAGTATCAATTTTGCCAGACAGGAAGTGTCAGCCTTTTCGAGCTGGTCGGTGCGGCGTCGCCGGAAGGGCGAACGACCGGCCGCGATCCAGCTCGCAGGCCTCCCCGCAGCCCTTTGTGTGCCTAACCCGCACTGCGGAAAAAGCCGCGGCAAAAAAACTGGTTGACACCATGAGCCGCGGTCGGTACTATGACATCCACTTTCAACTGGAGCTCTCATGAAACGTGCTAAGAAAAAGGTCTTCGCCGACTTCATGGCCCAGCGGGGCCTGAAGTCCACCAAGCAGCGCGACGTCATCCTGGACGGCTTTCTCTCCTCGGATCGCCACCTGAGCATCGAAGAGCTCTACCTGAAGATCCGGGCGAAGCACCCAAACGTCGGCTACGCCACCGTCTACCGGACCCTCAAGCTCTTCGCGGAGGCGGGCATCGCACGCGAGATGCAGTTCGGCGACGGCCAGACGCGTTACGAGCACGTGGGGGAGGGCGAGCACCACGACCATCTGGTCTGTACCCGTTGCGGCAGCATCGAGGAGTTCGAGAACGAAACCATCGAGCAGCTGCAGACCGAGGTGGCAGCAAGCCGCGGTTTCCTGATCGAGCGGCACCGTCTCGAGCTCTACGGCCTGTGCGGCAATTGCCGGAAGTGACCTCCCGGGAGCGTTAGCCAGCCGAAGCAGTAGCCCAATGTGAATTCCCGCCGAACCCCCTTTTGCCGAAGGGGGCTAAACCCGCGACTTCCTTTGCTGCAGCTCCCGAACAAAAAATTTTCCTGCCACTGTGAAAGTGATTTTCATTGGCATCACATCGTTAAGAGGGGTAGTTGTTATCATGTCATTCCTAAAGAAGAAAGGTTCTTGCCACGAGGCTCCGACCGTCGTAAATGCCGGTGCCAAGAGGGTGGCACTGGTGGGGAATCCCAACGTGGGCAAGAGTGTCCTTTTCAACGCCCTGACCGGCGCCTACGTGACGGTTTCCAATTACCCCGGTACCTCGGTGGAGGTGGCGCGCGGCAACGCGACCATCCACGGCGAACAGTTCGAGATCGTCGATACCCCGGGCATGTACTCCATGCTCCCGATCACCGAGGAGGAGCGGGTCGCCCGCGAGATACTGCTGAACGAACGCCCCTACCTCGTGCTCCACGTGCTGGACGCCCGGAACCTGGAACGCATGCTCCCCATGACCCTGCAGCTCATCGAGGCGGAACTCCCCGTGGTGCTGGTGGTGAATATCATGGACGAGGCGAAGCGCATGGGCCTCACCATCGACATCGAGCAGCTATCCAAGAACCTCGGCATCCCGGTGCTCGGTGCGGCCACCGCCAAGAAGGTCGGCCTGCCGGAAATCAGGGCTGCCATCGCCGGCACTACCCCCAGCGCTAAAAACCACTTCAACTATTCCAGGCAGATGGAGAGCGACATCGCACAGGTGGCGGGTCTCCTCAAGGGAGACTACCTGCTCTCCAAGAAATCGCTGGCGCTGCTCCTTTTGCAGGGGGACGACGAGGTAGCGGCACTGGTGGGTTCGGTTGAGGGGAACTCGGCCCTCGAGGTCCAGGCCGGCGTTAAGGAAAAGCGCTTCGAGCGCCGCGAATCCTTCCACCTCGACCTTTCCATGGAGCGCAAGGACATCGTCCGGCGCATCCTGGACGGCGTCTTCCAGGCCCCCGAGAAACGGGTGGTCACCTTTGCCGAGCGCCTTTCGCGCTGGACCGTCCGCCCGGCCACTGGCGTGCCGCTCCTTTTGATCGTCCTTTACTTCGGCCTTTACAAGTTCGTCGGCGAGTTCGGGGCGGGGACCCTGGTCGACTTCCTGGAAGGAAAGGTCTTCGAGCAGCACATCAGCCCCTGGTCCACCCAGCTGATCAAGGGTCTGATCCCCTGGGAGATCGTCCAGGAACTCTTCGTGGGCGAGTACGGCATCATAACCCTCGGCCTGCGCTACGCGGTCGGCATCATCCTCCCCATCGTCGCCACCTTCTTCCTCTTCTTCTCCATCCTGGAGGACAGCGGCTACTTTCCGCGGCTTGCGCTCCTGGTGGACCGGGTCTTCAAGACCATCGGCCTCACCGGTCGTGCCGTCATCCCGATGGTGCTCGGTTTTGGCTGCGACACCATGGCCACCATGGTGACCCGTACCCTGGAGACGGTGCGCGAGCGGGTAATCGCCACCTTGCTGCTTGCGCTCGCCATCCCCTGCTCCGCGCAGCTCGGCGTGATCATCGCGCTTCTTTCCAAGGCTCCCGGCGCGCTTTTGGTCTGGTCGGTCTGCCTGCTCTTGATCTTCCTTTTGGTGGGGCTTTTGGCCGCCAAGGTGCTCCCCGGCGAGACCCCGATGTTCTACATGGAGATCCCTCCCATGCGGGCGCCGCAGCTCTCCAACGTCTTCACCAAGACCTACACCCGGATGCAGTGGTACTTCATGGAGATCCTGCCGCTCTTCATCCTCGCCTCGGTGCTTTTGTGGCTGGGTAAGATCACCAACTTCTTCGGCGTCATGGTGCGCGGCATGAGCCCGGTGATGGCGGCTCTGGGACTCCCCGAGGAGACGGCGGTCGCCTTCATCTTCGGCTTCTTCAGGCGCGACTACGGTGCGGCGGGCCTCTACGACCTGCAGACCAAGGGGCTTTTGAACCCGCGCCAGCTCACGGTCGCCGCGGTCACCCTGACCCTGTTCATCCCCTGCGTGGCCCAGTTCCTCATCATGAAGAAGGAGCGGGGCTGGCAGGTCGCCTGCAGCATCGGCGTCTTCGTCTCGGTCTTCGCCTTCGGCTCCGGCTGGCTCTTGAACCGCGTGCTCCTGGTCACCGGGATTCTGTAGCAGACGAGGTCTTCCCATGCGTTGCGGATTTTGCGGACACGAGTTTCCCGAAGAGGAAGGCAGCGTCGGGTGCAAGAACTGCCCGATGTCGGGGGGGTGCAAGATGGTAAAGTGCCCCCGCTGCAACTACGAAAACCCGCCGGAGCCCGCCCTGGTGAAGGGGTTGAAAAAACTCTTTTCCAGGGAGAAGTAGCGCCGGCCGGATGACAATTCACGCATTTTCGATATCATCTCGCCAAGAGATACAAAGGAGATCACATGAAACTGACTGAGAAGGCGGAAGAGATACTGGAAGCGCTCTGGGTCGAGTCCGAGGAAAAAGGGCGCGGATTCGCCGAGCTGGACCGGATGGTGATCGAGGCTTCCGATCCCGCCTACCAGGAACTGGCCTCCCTGGCGCTCGTCGAGGTCAAGGGGGGGCGTCTCTACTTCCGTCCCGAGGGACGCGAGGAAGGACGCAGCACCATCCGGCGTCACCGCCTGGCCGAGCGGCTCATGATGGACGTCCTCAACATCCGCGGCGAGAACGGCGACATGAAGGCCTGCCAGTTCGAACACCTCCTGAACGAAGGGGTGGACGTGAAGGTATGCACCATGCTGAACCACCCCGCCACCTGTCCGCACGGCAAGCCGATCCCGCCGGGCGACTGCTGCGAGGAGGCCCGCAGGAGCGGCGATCTCGGCGTCGTCCCGCTCACCGAGCTTAAAAGCGGCGAGGAAGGGGACATCGCCTACATCCAGACCGAAGACGGCAAGAAGATGCAGAAGCTGATGGCGATGGGCGTGCTGCCGGGGAACCGGATCCTCCTGATGCAGGCGTTTCCCTCCTACATCTTCCGGGTCGGGTACTCCGAGTTCGCCATCGATACCGCCATGGCGCGGGAAATCTTCGTAAGAAGATGAGATAGCCGGTGGACATCTAAGGCTTCACACCTCGAACCGCTCGCCACGGAAAAATCTGAGGAAAAACGATGAGCGGCGATCCCCCGCAGCAGGGCGATCTTCCCGCTCATCGTTTTTCCTTTGTTATACCGGGTCTTATCCGTGGCTGACCTCGTCTGGCAGCTTTTCCGCTTGAACCGGCAAACCGAATCCGTTACCCTGCCACCTCGTTCGACCCCGCCCCTGCCCTGCACGGGACGGGCGCAGCTATTGGCGCGACGACTTATACTATCGGGAGGAAATCATGAAAAAGTTTGTGCTGGCGGGACTGCTCGGCCTCACGGCGCTGGCACCGCTTCAGGTATCGGCAGCTGAAAAGACGGTGCTTCCCAAGGGGTTCGAGAAGTGGGAGAAGAGCAAGCAGCAGGTGGTCACCGACAAGAAGTCGCTTTTCTACGGCATTCATTATACCTATGTCGACAAGAAGGCGATGAAAGGGTACCGCACCGGCGGTCCGTACCCCGAAGGAAGCACCTTCGTGGTGGTGCAGTACGCCATCAAGGACGCCGGCGGCAAACCGGTCGAAGGCAAGAAGCAGATGGTCGTGCTGATGAAAAAGGACAAGAGGTTCCGGCAGACCGGCGGCTGGCAGTACGCCGGTTTTACGGCCGACGGCCGCCCCTCCGGTCTCGATCCGGTGCAGAACTGCTACGAATGCCACCTGAAGACCGCCAAAGACACCGACTTCGTCATCTCCAAATACGCGGATTTCAAGTAGCGTTAAAAATTCGGGAAACTTACCAAAAAAGGCGTCTCCCGAACCGGGGGGCGCCTTTTTTGTCGGTTAATCACTTACTTTCATTTGATGCCTTCCCGGGTGTCGCGAATCGGGGCCAAAGTATTTATCCTGCAGCGGAAAAAACGCTTAAAGATATTAAAAACGTGGTCGATACATTAATACAAGCGAGCGCGTGAGTTCATTTGCAGCCGCGACGCCATTTTTCCAGCCGAAGAAGGAACAGTCCATGATATCTGCCGGTAGGGATGCGGCCTCGGCCGCAACAACGGACGCTGAACTGGAGAGACTGTCGGCGGGATGGTCGACGAGATTCCAGGAGATGGCGCGGGATCTGAAGGTGATTGCCGGTACCACCGAAGACGAGTTCCTGACCATAGGCAGCCGTCTCCAGGATTTTTACCAGCGCGGCCAGGAGATCTCCGAACTCGCCTCGGCGATGGTCGGCGAGGTGGCCGGCGAGCAGGTCTCGGGCGCCATGGACGGTCTCCAGACCATGCTCGACGAGATGCAGCGCTACGTCGACAACGCGCGCACCGAGATCGAGGGCAGCTCCGCCACGCTGCGCCAGATCTTGAGGCTTTTGGACGAGGTGGGCACCCCGCTGTCCGGGTTCAAGAAGGTGAACAAGGTGCTGCGCATGCTCGGCATCTCCACCAAGATCGAAAGCGCGCGGCTCGGCCAGAGCGCTGCCGGGTTCGATACCCTGGCAAGCGACGTGGGCGACCTTGCCGTCCAGGTAAACGAAAAGGCCGGTGTCATCCTGACCCGGCGCGACGACCTGGCCCGGGCCATCCAACAGACGCTCGCCGGCGTCCTCGACACCGGTGCGCATCAGCACGCCCAGGTGCTCGGCATCCTGGACAAGACCCGCTCGAGCCTCGCCGCGCTCACCGCTATCAACGCTCGCTGCTCCGCCGCCGTCGCCAGCATCTCGGCGGTCTCCGGCGAGGTCTCCAGCAACATAGGCGAAGTAGTCATGTCGATGCAGACCCACGACATCGTGCGGCAGCAGATCGAGCACGTCGAGGAAACGCTCGACGAAATCAGGGCGCGGATTGCCGCGGGCTCTGCCGGCGCCGACGAGACCGCCCTGATCTGCGAACTGCAGTCGGCCCAGTTGCGCCACGCGGCAACCGAGCTCGATAGCGCCGTCAAGGCCATCGTGGGTAACCTGCGCGAGGTCGCCCGCAAGCAGTCCGGCCTCTCCCAGGAGACCCGGGGCATGGCGGGGATCGCGGACCAGACCGGCGGGAGCTTCTTCACCGACATGCAGCGGGATATCTCGGTGGTCACCGCCTCGCTCCAGGAAAGTTCCAAGGTAAACCGCAACCTCTGCGTCGCCATGGGGGCCGTGGCGGACACGGTGGGGGAGATCGCCTCCTTCGTCGGGGACATCGAGAAACTGGGCGAGGAGATCAAGCTGATCGCCCTGAACGCCCAGATCAAGTCTGCCTACACAGGAGAAGAAGGGGCGGCGCTCGGGGTCCTCGCCGAGGCCATCCAGCGGCTCTCCATCGACGCCATCGACCACACCACGGTGGTCTCCGAGACGCTGCAGGCGATCATCCAGGTGACCAAGGGCCTCACCAACGGGGTGTGCGCGGAGACCTCGACCCTGGACGACGAGGTGCACGGCATGGTCACCAGCCTCAATTCACTGGTGGAGGTGCTGCGCGGGGTGAACGAGGCGCTGCACCGCTCCCTGTCCCGGATGGACGGCGAGGTGACGCAGCTCTCCGCCGACATCGAGCAGGCGACCGGGGGGATCACGGTGCACCACAAGGTAACCAAGGTCCTGGAACAGGCGGTTGTCGGGCTTGACGGGGTGATCGGCGAGGCGCGCCGGCTGGCGCCGGCTTCCGGGCAGGGAATCAACCTGGACGAATTGGCCAAGCGCTACACCATGCACAGCGAACGCAAGATTCACGAGTCGCTCTTCGACGCGGCACCGCCCCCGCACCAGGGCCACGGCCACGGCCAGGTGCCCCCCGCCAACGATGACGGGCTGGGAGACAACGTAGACCTTTTCTAGACCAAAGTCCAAAAACGGGCAGCACGAAGCATGAGGGGATCATTATGGACGAAATGACGATAGAGCATTGGCAGGATCCGAAAGCACCGGAGAAACAGGGGTTGAAACTATCGGGTGGGGTAACCATCGCGCAGGCCGCCGAACTGAAGGAGGCGCTCTTGAACGCCCTGGGGCAGGCCTGCGAGCTCACGGTCGAACTTTCCGGCCTTACCGATATCGATCTGACCGGGTTGCAGCTTCTGGGGGCGGCGCACCGCAGTGCCGTGGCAAGCGGCAAGCGGTTCGTGGTCGAGGACGGCGGCAACCGGGTCTTTCTCGACACCGTGGAAGCCGCAGGTTTCCGGCGCCAGGCCGGCTGCAACCAGGATACTGAAGGCACCTGCATCTGGTTAGGAGGGGTACACTGATGGCCAAAATAATCATGACCGCGGACGACTCGGCGAGCGTTCGGCAGATGGTGAGTTTCACCCTGAAACAGGGTGGCTACGAGGTGGTGGAGGCGGTGGACGGCAAGGACGCCCTGCAGAAGTTGGGCGGGTGCAAGGTCGACATGCTGATCACCGACCTCAACATGCCGAACCTGGATGGCATCGGGCTGATCAAGGGCGCGCGCGCCCTGCCCAGCTGCAAGTTCATCCCGATCGTCATGCTGACCACCGAGTCGCAGGATTCGCGCAAGCAGGAAGGAAAGGCAGCCGGCGCCACCGGCTGGATCGTCAAGCCTTTCAAACCGGAACAACTCATGGCGGTTGTGAAGAAGGTGCTCGGATGATAGACGTCCACCGGCAGGCATTCAAGGAAGAGGCGTACGAGCTCCTGAGCGAGCTGGAAAGCTCTCTTTTGGAGCTTGAGGAGAGGCCGGACGACATCGACCTGATCGGCCGGGTGTTCCGCGCCATGCACACCATCAAGGGGTCCGGTTCGATGTTCGGCTTCGACGACATCGCGCACTTCACCCACGAGGTGGAGACCATCTTCGACATGGTCCGCAACGGCAAGCTCCAGGTGACGACCACGCTGGTCAACCTGACGCTGGCCGCCCGCGACCAGATCAAGGCCATGCTGGACGGCTCGGACGGCGGGGGCGGGGCCGACCTCGAAGAGAGCGGCCGGATCATCGCCGGGCTGCGCGCCCTGGCGGCCCGCGAGCCGGCTCCGGACGCGGCCGAAGTGAGCGAACCCGAAGAGGCCAAGCCCGCAGCGAGCGAGCGGGTGACCTACCGGATCCGCTTCGTGCCGTCGCGCGAGATCTTCAGTTGCGGCAGCAACCCGCTCAACCTGTTGGCCGAACTGAGGGATCTCGGGATCTGCAGCGTGGTGGCCCAAAACGCCTGCGCGCCGTCACTGGAAGAGATCGATCCCGAGGCCTGCTACGTGCACTGGGATGTGATCCTGACCACGGACCAGGGGTTGAACGCCATCAAGGACGTCTTCATCTTCGTCGAGGACGACTGCGAGCTCTCCATCGAGGCGGTGGCCCAGCACGACGAGTTGAGCGCCGACGAGGGATACAAGAAGCTCGGCGAGATACTCCTGGAGCGCGGCGACATCAGCGCCGACGAGATGCGGGAGGTGCTCTCGAAGCAGAAGCGGTTCGGCGAGCTGGCGGTCTCCAGCGGCATCGTCACCGAGATCAAGGTGGAGTCGGCACTCGTGGAGCAGCGCCACGTGCAGGCCGTGCGCCAGGAGAAGCAGACTGCCGACGCCGGCAACAGCATCAGGGTCCCGGCCGAGCGGCTCGACGTCCTGGTGAACCTGGTGGGCGAGCTGGTGACCGTGCAGGCGCGCCTCTCGCAGACCGCAGCGGGGCGGGGCGACCTGGAGCTCTCCAACATCGCCGAAGAGGTGGAACGCCTCACCGGCGAACTGAGGGATTCGGCGCTCAACATCAGGATGCTCCCGATCGGCAGCACCTTCTCCAAGTTCAAGCGCCTGGTGCGCGACCTCTCGGGCGAACTCGGCAAGGAGATCGAGATGACCACCGACGGCGCCGAGACCGAGCTGGACAAGACGGTGATCGAGAAGCTGAACGATCCCCTGGTGCACCTGATCAGGAACTCCATCGACCACGGCATCGAACTGCCCGAGGCCCGCGAGGCAGCCGGCAAGCCGCGCTACGGCACGGTGCACCTGGCTGCGGTCCACTCCGGGGACAGCGTGCTCATCACCATTAAGGACGACGGCGCCGGCCTCGACAAGGAGGCGATCCGCACCAAGGCGATCGAGAAGGGGATCATCACCGCCACGGCGGAGCTCTCCGAGAAGGAGCTTTTCGGGCTCATCTTCGCCCCGGGCTTCTCTACCGCCAAGACGATCTCCAGCATCTCCGGCCGCGGGGTGGGGATGGACGTGGTGAAGCGGGCCATCGAGGCGCTGCGCGGCACCATCGAGATCGCCAGCGTGCGCGGCGAGGGGACCCGGATCATGGTGCGCATCCCGCTCACCCTGGCCATCATCGAAAGCCTCCTGGTGAAGATCGGCAGCGACTTCTTCATGCTCCCGCTCTCCCTGGTGGACGAGTGCATCGAGCTCACCCGGCAGGACGTGGCCCGCTCCAACGGCCGCAACCTCGCCAACGTGCGGGACCACCTGGTCCCCTACATCCCGCTCAGGGAGCGCTTCATGATCAAGGGAGAGGTGCCGGACATCGAGCAGATCGTGATCACCGAGGTAAACGGCGCGCGCATCGGTTTCGTGGTGGACCAGGTGATCGGCGAGCACCAGACCGTCATCAAGTCCCTGGGGCGCGCCTACCGCAACGTGGAGGGAATCTCGGGCGCGACCATCCTGGGCGACGGCTCGGTGGCGCTCATCCTCGACGTGCCGCAGCTGGTCCAGTCGGTCGAGGCCGAGGCCGCCTGACGACCTTGCCACTGAGCGGCGCCAGCCGGTGCCGCCTAGCCGGGACCGGGCAGACAGAGCGTTAACTCCGGACCCGCATCCCCCCTCGGGGACGGGTCCTTTTTTTCGGGCTCCCAGGCCGGGAAGCCCCTTGCCGCACCCGCCGCCGACTACTTGCGGCAGCGTGGTGCCGGTCATACTTCAATCAGCAGGGAGAGCGCATCATATGGAGACTGCAGTTCGTGAGCTCGATCATCCCAATCTTTCGTCCCGCGACTTCGGCAGGTTGAGCCGTTTCATCTACGACACCTGCGGCATCAAGATGCCCGACGTGAAGAAGACCATGCTGGAGGCCAGGCTGGCCAAGCGGCTGCGCAACCTCGGCATCCGCAGCTTCAGCGACTACTGCGACTACCTCTTCTCCACAGCCGGACAGGAGAACGAGCTGGTGCAGATGCTCGACATGGTCACCACCAACAAGACCGATTTCTTCCGGGAGCCGGACCACTTCGACTACCTGACCCAGAAGGTGCTCCCCGAGTGGGTGCAGCGCCATCCGGGGCACAAGCTCTCGGTCTGGAGCGCGGGATGCTCCTCCGGCGAGGAGCCGTACACCCTTGCCATGGTGCTTTCGGAGTTCGCGCTCAACTCCCCCGGCTTCGATTTCCAGATCCTCGCCACGGACATCTCGACCCGGGTCCTGGAGAAGGCGAAGAACGCCATCTACGCGGAACCGCTGGTGGACCCCGTCCCGCTTTCTCTGAAGAAGAAGTATCTGCTCAAGAGCAAGGACCGCTCGAACCCGGTGGTGCGCATCGTGCCGGAATTGCGCGAGAAGGTGCGCTTTCGCCGCCTGAACTTCATGGACCACGATTTCGGGATGCGCGAGCAGCTGGACGTCATCTTCTGCCGCAACGTCATCATCTATTTCGACCGTCCCACCCAGGAGAAGCTCCTGCAGCGCTTTCACCGGCAGATGAAGCCGGGCGCGCTCATCTTCATGGGGCACTCCGAGACGCTGAGCGGCCTCGACGTCCCCTTGACCAGCGTGTTTCCGACCGTGTACCGGAAACATGGATGAGGGGGGGCGGAGTCAGGGCGAGAGTGATCTTTTTGAAACCCGGCGAACTCGTGGTGAGTGCTGAGCCGGCGCGGATCACCACGCTCCTTGGTTCCTGCGTAGCCGTCACGATGTACAGCGCTCGTCTGCGGCTGGGGGCCGTCTGCCATGCGCTCTTGCCCGCCTGCCGCAGGGAGCGTCCCTGCTGCAACGGCGAGGCGGGGAGGTATGTCGAGTGCGCCGTGAAGCTGATGCTTAAGGAGCTGAATTCGCGCGGCGTGGTGACCGGTGAGATCGAGGCCAAGATCTTCGGCGGTTCAGACATGTTCGACCCGGTGGAGGGGCACCGCAACAGCGTCGGTATGCAGAACATCGAGATGGCGGTCAAGGTGCTTGAGCAGACGGGCGTCCGGGTGCAGACCCGGGACCTGGGCGGACCGCGCGGCAGGAAGATCATCTTTCATACCGATACCGGCGAGGTGTTCCTGAAACGGCTGAAGAAAACGGAGGTGTAAGATGCCCAAGAAGATTCGGGTGCTGATCGTCGACGACTCGGCGGTGGTGCGCCAGACCATATCGGAGATCCTGAGTACCGACCCGCAGATCGAGGTGATGTCGACCGCGAGCGACCCGTACATCGCGGCAGAACGAATCCGGGACGAGGTTCCCGACGTGATCACCCTCGACGTGGAGATGCCGCGCATGGACGGCATCACCTTCTTGCACAAGATCATGAGCCAGCACCCGATACCGGTGGTGATGTGCTCGAGCCTGACCGAGAAGGGGTCGGAAACGGCCCTGAAGGCGCTGGAATACGGCGCAGTCGAGATCATCCAGAAGCCGCGCATGGGGACCAAGGGTTTTTTGGAGGAGTCGCGGGTCCGGATCATCGACGCGGTGAAGGCGGCGAGCATGGCGCGGGTGCACAAGATCACCGCGCAGCAGAGCCGGCCGGTGGCGCCCAAGCTGACTGCGGACGTCATCATGGAGAAGCCGAAGAGCCGCGCCATGATGCAGACCACCGAGAAGGTCGTGGTGGTCGGTGCCTCCACCGGGGGGACCGAGGCGCTCAGGGTGTTTTTGGAGTCGCTGCCGGCCGATTCGCCCGGCATCGTCATCGTGCAGCACATGCCCGAGGGTTTCACCCGGGCCTTCTCGCAGCGGCTGGACGGACTGTGCCGGATCAGCGTGAAGGAGGCGGCCGACAACGACACCGTGGTGCGCGGACGCGCCCTGATCGCCCCGGGTAACCATCACCTGCTTTTAAAACGCAGCGGAGCGCGGTATTATGTCGAGGTGAAAGACGGCCCCCTGGTGTCGCGGCACCGTCCGTCGGTCGACGTCCTGTTCCGCTCCGCGGCCCGCTACGCCGGCAAGAACGCGGTGGGGGTGATCATGACCGGCATGGGGGACGACGGCGCCCACGGCATGCTCGAGATGAAGGAGGCCGGGGCAGTCAACATCGCCCAGGACGAGGCGAGCTGCATCGTTTTCGGCATGCCCAACGAGGCCATTAAGCTTGGCGGCGTGGACTACGTGCGGCCGCTCGAGGCGATTTCCCGGGAAGTCATCAAGTTGTGCAACTAAAGTAGTAGCATCGGTCAGATCGGACGGATCGGACGGCTTACAACGAGGCTCGTATGATCGGAGAAAAATTTTTCCTGGGGCGCCAGCCGATCCTGAACAAGGCTCAGCAGATCGTCGGCTACGAACTCCTGTTCCGATCGGCCGAGAGCCTGACCTCCGCCAACTTCCTCGACACCCACGTCGCCAGCGCCAGCGTCATCCTGAACGCGCTCTCGGACTTCGGGTTCCAGGACGTCCTGGGGCGCCACGAGGGATTTTTCAACGTCACCCGCGAGATGCTCATGAGCGACGCGATCGAGCTCCTGCCCAGGGACCAGGTCGTGATCGAACTTCTGGAAACCATCCTGATGGACGAGAAGGTGGTGGCCCGCTGCCGCAGCCTCAAGGCCCTCGGGTTCAAGCTCGCCCTGGACGACCACCTCTACTCCCCCAAATTCGGCTCCGTCTACGAACTGGTCGACATCGTCAAACTCGACGTGCTGATGATCCCGCCCGACCAGCTGCCGGGCATGGTGGAGCAGCTCAGGAACTGGCCGCTCACGCTTTTGGCCGAGAAGGTGGAGAGCGCGGAACAGTACGCGGTCTGCTCGGCGCTCGGCTTCGACCTGTTCCAGGGCTACTACTTCGCCCGTCCCGTGGTCCTGGAACAGAACCGGCTGGATGTCGGCAAGCTCACCATGCTGCAGCTTATGGAACAGGTGCTGGCCGATACGGAGCTCTCCGAGATCGAGGAGACCTTCAAGCAGAACCCGGGGCTCACCTTCAACCTGCTCAGGCTGGTGAACTCGGTTGCCATCGGCCTCAGGGTGCGCATCAAGACGCTGCGCCACGCCCTCATGGTGCTTGGGCGCGAGCAGTTAAAGCGCTGGATCACGCTCGCCCTCTACGCCAACAACGACTCAAGCGGTGCCCAAAGCCCGCTGCTCGAGATCGCCGCCATGCGCGGCAAGCTCCTGGAGCTTTTGGTGCAGTCCTTACCCGCCCCTACTGCCGTCGAGCTGTCCGAGCGCGCCTTCATGATCGGCATCCTTTCGCTCATCGATGTGCTGTTCGAGGTTTCCATGGCAGAACTGGTCGCCAAGTTGAACCTGGTGGACGACGTGCGCGACGCGCTTTTGGAGCGCAGCGGCCTGCTCGGCCAACTGCTCATGTTGACCGAGAAGCTGGAAGAGGCCGACTTCGGCGCGGTGAACGAGCACATGGAAATGTGCGGCATCTCGCTGGACCAGCTCCTGGGCGCCCAGCTGGAAACCATCACCTGGTCCGACCGACTGAACGCCACCCTCTGATTCCCTCCTTGACACGATCCTTTCTTTTGATGTAACTTGATTCGTCCCGCCAATGAGAGGGACGCAAGCCATGTTTGGGCGATGCTCCCGGCCGCAATTGCCGCAGCAAAAGCCAGCCTCGATCACCAATAAAACACTACCGCCAGCAGGATCGTCGGGCCGACCAACAGCCGGGTGTTCCAATGAGAAGCAACATGAAGATAACCGCGGTAATTCCCGCCAGGTATGCATCCACGCGTTTTGAAGGCAAGGCTTTGGCCGACATCATGGGGAAGCCCATGGTCCAGCATGTCTACGAACGCGCCCAGAAGGCGACACTGGTTTCCGAGGTGATCGTCGCCACCGACGACGAGCGGATCGCCGCCAAGGTGCGCGAGTTCGGCGGCCGCGTCGAGATGACGTCGATAAGCCACGAGACCGGGACGGACCGGCTGGCCGAGGTGGCGCAGCGCCTGGACGCGGACATCGTGGTGAACGTCCAGGGCGACGAACCGCTCATCGACCCGGCCATGATCGACCAGGCCATCGCGCCGCTTCTGGAGGATCCCTCCATTCCGATGGCGACGCTTAAGAGCAGGATCAGGACGCTGCACGACTTCCTGTCCCCAAACGTGGTGAAGGTGGTCTCCGATCCCCACGGCAACGTGCTCTACTTCTCCCGTTCGCCGCTTCCCTTCTTCCGCGACAAGTGGAACGACCTGAAGGACGAGGCGTTCGTCTGCGGCAAGCTCCTTTGCTACAAGCACGTCGGACTCTACGTCTACCGGCGCGAGTTCCTGCCGGTGTTTGCGGCGCTGCCGCCCACCTACCTGGAGCTGGCCGAGAAGCTGGAGCAGCTCCGCGTCCTGGAAAACGGGTACCGCATCAAGATCGTCGAGACAGAGTTCGATTCCATCGGCGTCGACACCCCGGCCGACCTCGAAAAGGTGCTGGCGAAGCTCAAGGCTGCTCTCTAGGAAGTTCGCCCCTTTGGGTCCGAAGTTCCTTAGCCGTATTCCGCTACCTACGTTTTGTATGTCACCCGTTGTACGTGCATCCTTCTCAGTTGTACCGTTAAGTGACCGATTGGACGAGCCGCGGCTCAGTTATTCAGCCCTTAACGTAGAACCTGGAAGGTTGGACGTGGAACTGTTTTTTCTATTCCGGAGGATTTTACGTGAAGACAAAATTTATCTTTGTAACCGGCGGCGTCGTCTCTTCAATCGGTAAGGGCCTCGCCGCCGCTTCTTTGGGCGCTCTTCTCGAGGCCCGCGGGCTTCGAGTGACCATCCAGAAGCTCGACCCGTACATCAACGTCGATCCCGGCACCATGTCCCCGTTCCAGCACGGCGAGGTGTTCGTCACCGACGACGGCGCCGAGACCGACCTCGACCTTGGCCACTACGAGCGCTACACCTCGGCCAGGCTCTCCAAGAAGAGCAACTTCACCACCGGCCAGGTCTACTTCTCGGTCATCGAGAAGGAGCGCCGCGGCGACTACCTGGGCGGCACCGTGCAGGTCATCCCGCACATCACCGACCAGATCAAGTCCAACATCATGGAAAACGCCAAGGGCTCCGACATCGCCATCATCGAGATCGGCGGCACGGTCGGCGACATCGAATCGCTTCCCTTCCTGGAGGCCATCCGCCAGCTGAAGAGCGACCGCGGCGCAGGAAACGTCCTGTACCTGCACGTGACCCTGGTTCCCTACATCAAGACCGCCGGCGAGCTGAAAACCAAGCCCACCCAGCACTCGGTGAAGGAGCTGCGCGAGATCGGCATCCAGCCTGACATCCTCTTGTGCCGTTGCGAGCAGGAACTGCCCCAGGAGATGAAGGCGAAGATCGCGCTCTTCTGCAACGTCGAGGAGAAGGCGGTCATCACCTCGCGGGACGCCGAGCACATCTACGCGGTGCCCCTGGCGCTGAATCGCGAGGGACTCGACGAGCAGGTGGTCGAGAAGCTGAACATCTGGACCAAGGCGCCGGACCTGTCGCACTGGCAGCAGGTGGTGAACAAGCTGGTGAACCCCTCCGACGGCGACGTGCGCATCGCAGTGGTCGGCAAGTACGTCGACCTCAAGGAGTCGTACAAGTCGCTCTCCGAGGCGCTCACCCACGGCGGCATCGCCAACGACTGCCGCGTCAACCTGATCTACCTCGACTCCGAGAAGATCGAGGAGGAGGGCGCCGAGAAGTTCCTGAAGGACGTGGACGGCATCCTGGTCCCCGGCGGCTTCGGCGAGCGCGGCACCGAGGGTAAGATCCAGGCCATAGAGTTCGCCCGAACCCGGAAGGTGCCGTTCTTCGGCATCTGCCTCGGCATGCAGATGGCGGCGGTCGAGTATGCCCGCAACGTCTGCAACCTGTCGGAGGCCTTCTCGAGCGAGTTCAAGCCGATCTGCGCCAGCCCGGTGATCCACCTGATGGAAGAGCAGAAAGGGGTGGAGAACAAGGGGGGCACCATGCGGCTGGGCGCCTATCCCTGTTCGCTCATCAAGGGAACCTTCGCCCAGAAGGCCTACGGCGCGACCGAGATCTCCGAACGGCACCGTCATCGCTACGAGTTCAACAACAGCTTCCGTCCCGAGCTGGTGGAAAAGGGGATGGTGGTTTCCGGCGTCTACAAGGATGCCGACCTGGTCGAGATCATCGAGCTTCCCAACCACCCGTGGTTCCTGGGTTGCCAGTTCCACCCCGAGTTCAAGTCCAAGCCGCTCAACCCGCACCCGCTCTTCAAGGCGTTCGTCGGCGCGACCAAGGCGAACCGGAAGGGCAAGTAGGGAGTGGGGGACGGCGGGGGCCTCCCGCGGTCCACGATCCCGGCGCGTCTCAATCGCTTCCCTTGAGGACCTCCGGGACCCGGGATGCTTGGGAACAGTGCCGGGCGGCGGCGTCGCATCAAACAACATTGGAGGATACATGGTCCGGGAAGTCACCGTAGGAAACGTCAAAATAGGTGGCAACAAGCCGCTCGTTCTGGTTGCGGGACCCTGCGTCATCGAGAACGAGAAAGACACCCTGCACTGCGCGGAGCGGCTGATGACCATCTGCAACGGCGTCGGCATTCCGCTTATTTTCAAGGCATCCTACGACAAGGCGAACCGCACCTCGGTCAGCGCCTTCCGTGGACCCGGCATGCGCGAAGGGCTGCGCATCCTGGCTAAGGTGAAGGAGGCGCTCGGCGTTCCGGTGCTCTCCGACATCCATTCCATCGAACAGGTAACGCCGGCCGCCGACGTCCTGGACGTATTGCAGATCCCGGCTTTCCTCTGCCGGCAGACCGACCTCCTGGTCGCCGCTGCCAAGAGCGGCCGCGTCATCAACGTGAAGAAGGGACAGTTCCTGGCTCCCTGGGACATGCAGAACGTGGTGGGGAAGCTCGAGTCCTGCGACAACGAGAACATCATCCTGACCGAGCGCGGCGCCAGTTTCGGCTACAACAACCTGGTGGTTGACATGCGCAGCTTCCCGATCATGCGCAGCACCGGCTGCCCGGTCATCTTCGACGCCACCCACAGCGTCCAGCTCCCCGGCGGTCAGGGTACCTCCTCCGGCGGCCAGCGCGAGTTCGTGGAGTTCCTCTCCCGTGCGGCGGTTGCTGCGGGGATAGACGGCGTCTTCATGGAAGTGCACGAGGAACCCGAGCAGGCGCTGTGCGACGGTCCCAACTCGATGCGCCTGAGCGACCTGCCGGTACTGCTCAAGAAGCTGAAGGCGATCGACGCCATCGTGAAATAGTGCCCGTTCTTCGCAAGAACCTGTTCTACGTTCTTGGCTCCACCAGGTAGTAACGTAATCCACTACAATGACAGTTGTGCGTTCGGCACTCCGCGCGAGGATTTCTGGCCCTCGGTGCGGAACTGGAACGTAGCACTCGGAACGGACTCTTATGATATTAGCTGAAGCAAAACGGGTGATTCGGGTCGAAGCCGATGCGCTCCTCAACCTTGAGGCCTCCATCAACGGCGAGTTCGAGCGGGCGATCGAGATGATCCTGGGCGCCAGCGGCCGGGTCGTCGTCACCGGCATGGGCAAATCCGGTCTGATCGGCCAGAAGATCGCCTCCACCATGGCGTCCACCGGAACCCCCGCTTTTTTCCTGCACCCGGCCGAAGGTATCCACGGCGACCTGGGCATGATCATGCGCGGCGACGTGGTGATCGCCGTCTCCAACAGCGGCGAGACCGACGAGGTGGTGCGCATCCTCCCCATCATCAAGCGTCTGGGCGCCTCGCTCATCGCCATGGCGGGGAACCCCAACTCCACGCTGGCCAAAAGCGGCGACGTCTTCCTCGACATCTCGGTGAAGGAGGAGGCCTGTCCGCTCGGCCTGGCTCCCACCGCGTCCACCACCGTGACGCTCGCCATGGGTGACGCGCTGGCCGTGGCGCTTTTGGTGAGCCGCGGCTTCAAGGCCGAAGACTTCGCCATGTTCCATCCCGGCGGGACCCTGGGACGCCGGCTCCTTCTCAAGGTCGAGGACATCATGCACGCCGGCGAAGCCCTGCCGCTGGTCTCCTCCGAGACCCTGATGCGCGAGGCGCTCTTCACCATCACCTCCAAAGGGCTCGGCATCACGGGGGTGACCGGAACCGACGGGGCGCTGATCGGCGTCATCACCGATGGCGACCTGAGGCGCGCCCTGGGACAAGGGCTCGATATCATCAACCTGCCGGCAAGTGCCCTCATGAAAGGTAAGCCGAAGCGGATTCGCCGCGACGAACTGGCCGCGCGGGCGCTGCAGCAGATGGAGCAGTATTCCATCACCTCGCTCTTCGTGTTCGACGACAACACATCCGTCGCTCCGGTCGGCATCGTGCACCTGCACGACCTGCTGAAGGCCGGGATCGCATAAAAACGCCGCAACTCACGTCTGCCGCTCCCCGTTCTCCCCATCTCTGCGGAAGGGCAGGGGAGGCGAGGGTTGAAAGGTTGCACCGACAAGGACGCCATGGAAGACCAACTTAAAAAGATCAAGCTCCTGATCCTGGACGTGGACGGGGTGATGACCGACGGCCGCATCATCTTCGACTCCAACGGAGTGGAGAGCAAGTTCTTCAACGTGAAGGACGGCCACGGCATCAAGATGCTGCAGCGCTCCGGCATCGAGGTGGGTATCATCTCCGGCCGCGAATCGCAGGTGGTCGCCAACCGTGCGGTCGAACTGGGCATCGGCCAGGTGTACCAGAAGTCGCTGGACAAGATGGTCCCCTACCGGCAGATGCTGGAGGCGACCGGGGTGACGGACGAGGAGGTTGCCTTCATGGGCGACGACATCATCGACATCCCGCTTTTGCGGCGCGTCGGTCTCGCGGCCGCGCCGGCGGATGCCGTGGCTGAGGTCATCCCCTTTGCCCACTTCGTCGCCAGGAACCGCGGCGGCTGGGGCGCGGTCCGCGAACTGTGCGACCTCATCCTGAAGGCCCAGGGGACCTGGGAATCCGTTACCTCCCGCTACTACGTTTAAGATCTTTCCGATACCTACGGCACCTGTTTCAGTGACCTCCTGACGTTGATGTACCTGCTTGGGTTCTCCGCGGCGGCCAACGCCTCTGAGGCTGCGGGATCAAGGTGCTAACTGAGTCGGCACTATCCTTTACCGGACAATTTCGAGCCCCGCCATCGATACATCGTGCGGCTTGAGGTTGATCCGGTTTTTCTTTGCTCGGCGCGTTTTCTCACTCGACGAATCTGCTTCCAATCTCACCGGATGGACACGGCTTGACGCCGTTTGCTTCGCTGTCGCCCGAGGTGCCGCTCCGCCCGTTCCCTATCCCTGCTACTTCCTTAGTACTTTCTATTTCTGTTTACTTTGCAAAGCTGTCATGATATACATCTCACCTTCTGGCTTAAGAGTGTATTAACCGGATGCTTCTTTGACTTCTGAGTGCGTGCAACAAAGACTTTCACTGCGGTGCCACCTTGAACGGCACTGTATCAAGCGAAGGCTCTCTTACAACGGACTGATCTGTAGTCGCTATCTTACTTACTATTTCTTACAGCGGCTCTTTACTTCCAGCTACCTGTATGATAGGCTTCTTTTCCACTGTCAGGCGGTACGCAGTGAGGATAAAATCCTGCCCAAGGTAACCTATTGAGGATATAAAGACGTATGAAGAGGACTCTTTTTGCGCTCGTTGCTTTAACTCTGTTTTTCTCTGCCAGTTCTTTTGCCGCTTCATCCTATACAACCTATACCGAGGACCCTTCGGTAGAGTCCGACGACCCATCGTTTTACCCCTCGTTCAACAACCTCGGCTATCCCGCGACCCCCACCGACAGCTTCACTGCACGCGACCAGTTCCAGGGAACCGGGTCCGCGCCGTTGTCATCTTTTCCGGACCAGGGCTTTGATGGTTACCCGCAGCAGTACCAGCAAGGACAGCCTTTCCCAGGTCAGCAGGATCAGATGCTGCCGTCCTCCCAGGGGATGATGGACCCGAACCAGCAACTGCAGGGGCAGCAGGCGCCCGGCCAAAACTATCAACAGGGCCAGCAGTCTTCGCAGGGTCAGCAGGCACTGCCGATGCAACAGCAGGGGCAGATGGGGCAGCGCAACCAGTTTCAGCAAGGTCAGCAAGGCCTGCAAGGTCAGCAAGGCCTGCAAGGTCAGCAGGGCCAGCAGGGTCTACAAGGCCTGCAAGATCAGTCGGAGCAGGACGACTTCCTGCCCCTGGTGCCCCAAGACGACGACCAGGTTACCACCCCCTACGAGCAGTCGCGCATAAGGCGGGACGCTACGGGACAGACCCAGCCTGGAGTCGGAACCCAGCGGAACAACCTCCAGCAGGATCAAACCCGCGTCAAGAAGGACACCCAGACCACCCCCCAGCAGAACACGAGAAGAAGCTTTAGGCGGTACCAGGAGCCGGTGGAGCTCTCCCCCATCGAGCGCACCCTGAGCGAGAACCCTGTGCCCGCCGAGAAGCTGAGGCCCCAGCCGTACGGCAACGGCAGGCTCACCCAGTACGGCTACAGTTTTTTCAGGCCCGAACTGACCGGCTTTGCGCCGCAGATTGACGTCCCGGTTGGGCCGGACTACCAGGTCAGCGCAGGCGACCGGCTGGTGCTTACCCTGTGGGGGAGCATCAACGGCACCTTCAACTTAGATGTCAACCGGGCCGGTGAGGTGGTGGTCCCCAAGATCGGCGCTGTGAAGGTCGGGGGGCAGCGGTTCGACCAGCTATCCCCCCTGTTGACCGGGGTGATCGGCCGGATGTACAAGAACTTCCAGCTCAACGTGAACATGGGAAGGCTGCGCACCATCAAGGTGTACGTGGTGGGCGAGGTGACGGCTCCGGGCGACTACAACGTCACGTCCCTCTCGACGCTGCTGACTGCCCTTTCGGTCGCCGGCGGACCCACGAAGAACGGCAGCCTCAGGCGCATACAGATCAACCGCGGCGGCAAGGTGGTTGAGACGGTCGACCTGTACGACTTCTTCCTGAAAGGAGACAAGGGGCGCGACATCCGACTGCAGTCCGGCGACACCATCCTGGTCCCGGTGATCGGCCCGGTGGCCGCGGTGGCCGGCAACGTGCGGCGTCCCGCCATTTACGAGTTGAACGGCGAACACCAGTTGAAGCAGCTCCTCGAACTGGCCGGCGGCATCAACCCGAGCGGCTACCTGCAGCGGGTCCAGCTGTTCCGTGTCGACGCGCACGACAAGAAGGTAGTGAACGACGTCAACCTCGACCTCAACGGCAAAAAGGGTATCGACGACGTGGCGGGAAGCATCCCGATCAAGGACCACGACCTGGTGAAGGTGCTCCCCATCGACAGCGTGCTGCGCGGGTACGTGCGCCTCTCCGGTCACGTGCTGCGCCCCGGCGACTACGCCCTGAAGCCGGGCATGCGGGTGAGCGGCCTGTTCGGGACTGACGACCTGCTGCCGGAATACTACCCGGGCGCCGGCCAGATCATCCGGATGGTACCCCCCGACCAGCACCCCGAGGTGCTCCATTTCGACCTGGCGCGCGCCCTGAAGGGCGAGCCTGGTTACGATCTGGAGCTCAAGGAGTTCGACCGGGTCAAGGTCTTCGCCCGCAAACAGATGGAGGAAACACCGATTGTCCGGATCAACGGCGAGGTACAGCGCCCCGGGCAGAAACGCTACTTCGCGAACATGACGGTGCGCGACCTGCTCATGCAGGGCGGCAACGTGAAACTGGACGCCTACTTGAAAAACGCCGAGATCACCCGGTTGAAGCGCACTGGCGACACGGTGACCTCGTACCCCATTCAGGTCGACCTGGAGAAGGCCTTGCTGGGCGGTCCGGAAAACATCAAGCTGGAGCCCTTCGACGAACTCTCCGTAAGGCGCATCCCTAACTGGGCCGAATCCACCGAGCGCTACGTGCAGCTAAAGGGCGAGTTCGTCTTCCCCGGCATCTATCCGATCCACAAGGGCGAGCGGCTCTCCTCCGTCATCGAGCGGGCCGGCGGGTTCACCGACCGCGCTTATCTGAAGGGGGTGAAGTTCATCCGGGAGAGCGCCCGCAGGCTGCAGCAGCAGCGCATGGACGAGGCGCTCAGCAAGGCGCAGGAAGACATCATCAACCTGCAGACCAAGACGTCCCAGACGGCTTCCTCCGCTGAGGAGGTGGCTGCAGCCAAGAGCGCCCTCGAAGGGCTCATGCAGAGCGTCGAGGTGCTCAAAACGAAGAAAGCCGAGGGACGCGTACTGGTGGAGATCGCCTCGCTCCAGGAACTCAAGGGTGGCGTCTATGACGTGGAACTGCAGGGGGGGGACCGGCTCAACGTTCCCAGCGACCCGGGCAGCGTGAACGTGATCGGCAACGTCTACAACCAGAACTCCATCGTGAGTCAGCAGGGCAAGAGCGTCGAGTGGTACCTGGATCAGGTAGGGGGCCCCACCGGGGATGCCAACTTGGGCGAGGTATACGTGGTGAAGGTGGACGGCTCGGTCATCAGCCAGAGAAACTCGGCGAATTTCCTTTGGTACAACTCGTTCTGGGGCAAGCCGCTCGATTCGGGTGACACGGTTATTGTGCCGCGCCAGTACGAAAAGACCGCCTGGCTCAGGGACATCAAGGACATCGCTCAGATCATCGGGAATATAGGGATAACGGCCGGCGTGCTGGTGGCTGCCGGGCTGAAGTTCTAGGAACAGTCAGCCGACGCGGCGTGACTCGGACGCAGGGTGCCTGATCGCCGCCCCGTAGGCTGAGCCTGGTAGTTTACGTGAGGGGATTTATGACGGACAAGCAGAACCAGGCGGTGCTGGACGACCGGGTGGAAATCAACTTGCTGGAAGTGGCGCAACTGCTCATCAAGCGCAAGATGTTCATCATAAAGCTGTGCAGCGTCGCCGTGCTGGCTTCGGTGATCTACAGCCTGACCCTGCCCAACATCTATTCGGCGACCGCCAAACTGGTCCCCCCGCAAAAAGACGCGGGCGGTGGTCTTTCCGCGATGCTCGGCCAAATGGGTGGACTTGCAGGACTCGCGGCCGGAGGTCTCGGGGGGGGAAGCGATCTCTATCTCGGGATACTGAAAAGCCGCTCCGTCGCCGACGCCGTCGTGCAACGGCTGGATCTGGTCAAGGTGTACCAGTCCCCGACGCTAGAGGCTGCCAGACTCAGACTGGACGCAGCGGTCAAGGTCCAGGCAGGCAAGGACGGGATCATCACCATAAGTGCCGAGGACCTCGATCCCAAACGCGCCGCCCTTTTGGCCAACACCGTCGTCGACGAATTGGGAAGGACCACGGTCCGGCTCAACCTTTCCAAGGCCGGCACGGAAAGGGCTTTTCTGGAAAAGCGTCTCGCCCAGGTCAAAACCGACCTGAAGGCGGCTGAAGAGAGCCTCAAAGTGTTTTCCCAGAGCAGCAAGATCATCCAGGTGGATTCCCAGGCCAAGGCGTCCATCGAGGGCATAGCCAGGCTCAAGGGCGAACTCGCCAAAGAGGAAGTGCAGCTTGCCGTCATGAGCAGCAACCAGACCGAGCAAAGCCCTGAGGTAAAGGCGCTCCAAACGGGCATCAGGCGGCTTCGTGCCGAGCTCACGTCCCTCGCCGGACCCGGCAGCGGCGGGGAAGGCATCCCAAACGTCGGCAACCTCCCTTCCGCGGGATTGGAGTACTCGAGGAAGCTTAGGGATTTCAAGGTCCAGGAAGCGATCTTCGAGCAACTGACCAAGCAGTACGAGATGGCCAAGATCAACGAGACGAAAGACTCTTCTTCGCTCCAGGTTCTCGACGAGGCTGTTGTCCCTGTGAGCAAAAGCAGGCCTAAACGGTCGCTCATCGTCGTCGTGTCCGCAGTCACCGCCTTTCTTGTTTCCATCCTCATCATCTTTGCCCAGGAATATTTCGGCAAGATGTCTGAAGAAGACAGAAGGATTGTCGACGGCATCAAGAAGCAGGCACTGTCGTACAAGGATGCAGGCTCTTAAGCCTGGATTTCCAGTCAGTTCATTCGAAATTTTTTTTGATGCGCGGGTGATCTTTCGATACAAGAAAGTTTCTCTGTAATGCGTTTAATTTAAAACATTAAAGGAGAAATGCATGTCAGAAATCAGTCTGGAAGGCGCCGTCGACTGCCCGCCTAAGAATTTTGCGATAATCGGGGGAGGCGGCTACATCGCGCCGCGTCACATGAAGGCAATACGGGATACCGGCAACAGGCTGGTTGCTGCCCTCGACCCTTCCGATTCCGTCGGCATCCTGGATAGTTACACCTACGACGTTGCGTTTTTCACCGAATTCGAGCGATTCGATCGCCACGTCGACAAGCTGCGGCGCCAGGGTGGGGCCCAGCGGATCCACTACGTGAGCATCTGCTCTCCCAACTACCTGCACGACGCCCACATACGCTTCGCCCTGCGGGTCGGGGCCGACGCCATCTGCGAAAAACCGCTGGTGCTGAACCCCTGGAACCTGGACGCGCTGCTCGAGGTGGAACGCGAGACGGGGCGCAGGGTCTACAACATCCTGCAGTTGAGGCTGCACCCCGCCATAATCGCCTTGAAGGACAAGGTGGCCCGTTCGCCCAAGAAGAAGTACGACATCGATCTCAGCTACATCACATCCCGCGGCAGATGGTATTTCACGTCTTGGAAAGGGAGCGCGGAAAAGTCCGGCGGGGTCGCCTCCAACATCGGCGTGCACTTCTTCGACATGCTCATGTGGATATTCGGCGCGGTGCAGCACCACGAGGTGCACCTGTCCAGCGAGCAGAAGATGGCCGGCTATCTTGAGCTGGAAAACGCCAACGTCAGGTGGTTCCTGTCGGTGGACCGCGCCGACGTGCCGGAGCCGGCCCGCGCCGCTGGCAAGAACACCTTCCGCTCCATCACGGTCGACGGCGAGGAGGTCGAGTTCTCCGACGGTTTCACCGACCTGCACACCATGGTCTACCGGGAGATCCTGGCCGGCCGCGGCTTCGGCCTTGAGGACGCCCGCGCTTCCATCAACCTGGTCTACGGCCTGCGTAACGCCGTACCGGTGAACGGCGGGCATGCCCACCCGTTCTTGGCGCGCGGCTAACCACAACATTTCGGTCGGGGGGACCATGGAATATTTCGTTCACCAGTCGTCCTACGTGGATGAGGGGGCTCAGGTGGGGGCCGGCACCAAGATCTGGCATTTTTCCCACGTGCTGTCCGGCGCCATGATCGGCGAGCGCTGCAGCTTCGGCCAGAACGTCTCAGTCGCAGGCGGCACCGTCATCGGCCACAACGTGAAGGTGCAGAATAACGTCTCCATCTACGAGGGGACGGTCATCGAGGACGATGTCTTCCTGGGGCCCTCCTGTGTGCTCACCAACGTCACCAACCCTCGCTCGCAGGTGCTCAGGCGCTCTCTCTACGAGAAGACGCTGATCAGGCGCGGGGCCTCGATCGGGGCCAACGCGACGGTTGTGTGCGGCGTCACCTTGGGGCGCTACTGCTTCATAGCCGCCGGAGCGGTGGTGTCGAAAGACGTTCCGGACTACGCCCTGATGGTCGGCGTGCCCGCCCGCCAGAAGGGATGGATGAGCCGGCACGGCCACCTGCTCGGCAATCCGGATGCGGAGGGCGTTTTGACCTGTCCGGAGAGCGGCCTGCGCTACCGGGAAAGGGAGCCGGGGCGGCTTTGCTGCCTCGACCTCGACGAGGAGGCCCCCTTGCCGGAGGAACTCGCCGTCGGCAAGCTCTTTTACGACCAGTTCAAGAACGGGGGGAACTAAGTGGTGTCCGCCATCGAGTTCATCGACCTTAAAACCCAGCAAAAGCGGATCTCGGCCGACCTGGACCGGCGCATGAAGGCCGTCCTGGCCCACGGCAACTACATCATGGGGCCCGAGATCAAGGAGTTGGAGGAGAGGCTTGCCGCCTACGCCGGGGTCACGCACTGTATCGCCGTGGCAAGCGGCACCGATGCCCTCTTGATCGCGCTGATGGCCCTGGGGGTGGGGCCTGGAGACGAAGTCGTCACCACGCCGTTCACCTTCATCGCCACAGCGGAGACCATCGCCCTCTTGGGCGCGAAACCGGTGTTCGTCGACATCGACCCCGAAACCTACAACATCGACCCCGAGCTGATCGGGGCCGCCGTGACCGAACGCTGCAAGGCGATCGTGCCGGTCAGCCTGTACGGGCAATGCGCCGACTTCGAGCGCATCAACCAGGTCGCCGAGAGGCTCGGACTGCCGGTGATCGAGGATGCCTGCCAGAGCTTCGGTGCGACCTACCGCGGGAAACGGTCCTGCGCCCTCTCTAGCATAGGATGCACCAGCTTCTTCCCGTCCAAGCCGCTTGGTTGTTACGGCGACGCCGGCGCCTGTTTCACCGACAGCGACGAGCTGGCCCTGAAGATGCGCCAGATCCGGGTGCACGGTCAGGAACGGCGCTACCATCACAGCGTGATCGGCGTGAACGGGCGCATGGACACCCTGCAGGCCGCCGTGCTGCTCGCCAAAATGGAAGTATTCCCGGACGAGGTCGCCTCCCGCGCCCTGATCGGCGCGCGCTACGCCGAATTGCTGCGCAGCCATGTGGTGACCCCGCGCGTCGCGCCGGAAAACCGCTCGGTTTTTGCGCAGTACACGATCCAGGTCGCGGGGAGGGCCGCAGTCCAGGAAAAGCTGGCGCTGCGCGGGGTGCCGACCGCGGTGCACTATCCCGTGCCGCTCCACCTGCAGCCCGCGTTCGCGCGTCTCGGGCTTGGAGAGGGGAGCTTCCCGGTATCCGAGGCCGCCAGCGCCCGGGTGATGAGCCTGCCGATGCATCCCTACCTTTCCGAAGACGCCCAGGGATACATCGCCGACGCACTGCGGGCGGCCCTTGACTGACCGGGCTTGCGCCGGTGGGTTCCGGGCAACCCCAGCAGTCCTAACGCGACTCGCCCGGCTCCAGCCGGCGCTGCGAGCCAATCAGCACCCGGAGGACAGGCAGCAATGACCGATTTTCTCGACCGCAAGCTCATCATCGCCGAGGTCGCCCAGGCGCACGACGGCAGCCTCGGCACGGCGCACGCCTACATAGACGCCATCGCTGCGGCGGGGGCCGACGCCGTGAAGTTCCAGACGCACATGGCCGAGCACGAGTCGAGCGTGCAGGAGAGCTTTCGCGCCAACGTGTTCCCGCAGGACGCGACCCGGTACGAGTACTGGAAGCGCATGGAGTTCAGCGCCGAGCAGTGGGACGGACTGTGCCGCCATGCCAGGGAGAAGGGGTTGATCTTCCTGTCCACCCCCTTCTCGCTCCAGGCGGTGGAACTTTTGGAGCGTCTGGATGTGCCGGCCTGGAAGATAGGTTCCGGCGAAATCGGTAACCTGCCGATGCTTAGGCGGGTCGCGCGCACCGGAAAGCCGGTGCTCCTGTCAAGCGGCATGTCACCCTGGTCCGAACTGGATGAGGCGGTGGCCTGCGTGCAGGCGCAGGGGGCACCGCTTGCGGTTTTCCAGTGCACCACCTCCTACCCTTGTCCGCCGGAGCAGCTCGGGCTGAACGTCCTGGCCGAGCTGAGGGAGCGCTACCGCTGCCCGGTCGGTCTTTCCGACCATTCCGGCACCATCTACGGAGCCCTCGCCGCGACCGCCCTCGGTGCGGAGCTGATCGAGGTGCACACGGTCTTCTCCCGGCAGTGCTTCGGCCCGGACGTGACCTCGTCGGTCACCACCGGCGAACTGGCGCAGCTGGTGGAGGGGGTCCGTTCCATCCGGCGCGCCCTGGACCATCCGGTAATGAAGGACGACGAGGCGGCCGCGCGCTCCGACCTGAGGGTCCTCTTCGGCAAGAGCCTCGTGGCGGCCCGGGACCTCCCAAGCGGGCACCGTCTGACCGCCGACGACATCCTGCTGAAAAAGCCGGGGAGCGGCATTCCGGCCAGGCGGTTCGACGACTTTGTCGGCCGCATCGTCAAGAAAAGTTGCAGCACCAATAAATTTTTCGAGGAGAGCGATTTTGAATAGCCCAACCCGCAAAGTGTGCGTAGTCCTGGTCGATCGGGCCAATTACGGTCGCATGCACCCCGTGATGCGGGCCATCGACGCCGATCCCGGCCTGGAGCTTTTGACCATCTGCGCCGGCACCATGCTCCTTGAGCGCTTCGGGCAGGCCGAGAAGGTCGTCGCCGCCGACGGCTTCAGGGTGGACGGCCGGGTGTACCTGGAGGTCGAAGGGTCCATTCCGACCACGATGGCCAAGAGCATCGGGCTCGGGATCATCGAGTTCACCAACGAGTTCCAGCGCCTGCAGCCGGACGTCGTCCTTTTGATCGGGGACCGTTACGAGGCGCTGGCCGCCGCCATCTCGGCCGCGTACATGAACATCCCCCTGGCCCACATCCAGGGCGGAGAGGTTTCCGGGTCCATTGACGAAAGCGCGCGGCACGCCATCACCAAATTCGCCCACCTGCACTTCCCCTCCACCGAGCGCGCGGCCAACTACATCCTGCGCCTCGGGGAGAGTCCGGATTTCGTCTTCAACGTCGGCTGCCCGTCCGGCGACTACATCAAGAGCCTCGACACGGAACTCCCCCCCGACCTCTTCAGCCGCTCGGGGGTGGGCGCCAGCGTCGATCCGAACCGCCCCTTCCTGCTGGTCATCTACCACCCGGTGACGACCCGCTTCGGCAGCGAGCGCCACCAGGCCGAGCAACTGCTCCAGGCGCTGCACGAACTGGCGCATCCCACCCTGTGGATCTGGCCCAACATCGACGCCGGCTCCGATGACATCTCCAAGGTGCTGCGCGTTTACCGCGAACACCACCAGGCGGACTGGCTGCACCTGGTGAAAAACCTGGACCCGATCACCTTCCAGAAGTGCCTCAAGAAGGCGGCCTGCGCGGTGGGCAATTCGTCGAGCTTCATCCGCGACAGCACCTTCTCCGGCACCCCGGTCGTTTTGGTCGGCGACCGCCAGGTGGGGCGCGAGCACGGCCGCAACCTGGTTGCCGTGGCGCCCATTGCCAAGGAGATCGGCTCGGCCATCATGAGCCAGCTTGAGCAGCGCCGCTATCCCGCCGACACCCTGTACGGCGACGGTCAGACCAGCCAGCGCATAGTCGAGCTGCTGAAGGCGTTCAAACCCTACAAGCAGAAGAAGCTGCACTACATCTTCGACGACAAGCTTTAGCAAAGAGCCGCCCCGTTGCCGTAGCCGGCGGGGCTGCCGAACCAACAGGAGCCAAACGTGCCACAGCTTATTGCCTATGTCGGGGCCAAGGAAGGATACGAGGCCCTCGTTGCCGAGGCCGGTAGCAGCGTCGCCACTGTCCATGTCGATGCGGAACCGCTTGCCGTGGCGCAAGCCTTGTCGCGGGCGGCGGGATTCCTCGACGCCTCGATGAAGGTCAGGATAACCGATGCCATGGTGGACCAGGCGCCGGGGCTGCGCATCATCAGCTGCGCCACCACCGGTTCGGACCATATCGAGCGCGGCGCCCTCGACAGGCGCGGCATCGCGGTGCGCACCCTCAAGGAGGATCCCGCTCTGCTGCAGGACCTCACCCCCGCGGCCGAACTCTCCTGGGCGCTGCTCATGGCCTGCGCCCGCAGGCTCAAGGGGGCCTTCAGGCATGTGGACCAGGGTGGCTGGGTGCGGGAGGAGTTCCCCGGCATCATGCTGAAGGGGCGCACCTTGGGCCTGGTCGGCTGCGGCAGGATCGGGGGGTGGATGGCCCGCTACGCGCAGGCCTTCGGGATGCGCGTCCTGGCCTGCGACCCGTACCAGGCTAAGCTCCCCGACGGGGTCCTCGACACCCCGCTTGCCTCGTTGGTGGAACAGGCCGATTTCCTCTCCATCCACGTGCACCTAGGCGACGAGACGCGCGGGCTGCTCTCCGCGGACCTGCTCAGGCGCTGCAAGCCCGGTGCAATCCTCATCAACACCTCGCGCGGCGCCGTCGTCGACGAGGGGGCCCTGCTGGAAGGGCTCCTCAACGGGCGCATCGCCGCGGCCGGGGTCGACGTGCTGGATGGGGAGCCGGACATCGCCGACCATCCCCTGGCGGTTTACGCCCGCACCCACGAAAACCTGCTGATCACGCCGCACTGCGGCGGGTTCAGCCCCGACGCCGTGCGCCTTGTGTGCCGGCAGGCGGCGCGCAAGATACTGGCCGAACTGGAAAAGGCATGAGCGACATCGGCAAACTAGCGGCGGACATGGCCGCACGGGGGGTGGCCTCGGTTTTCGGCATCACCGGCAGCGGCGCCACGCTCACCCTTTTGGACGAACTCGAGAAGGTCGGGGTCCGGGCGGTACGCACCCACTTCGAGGGGAGCGCAGCACTGATGGCGGGAACCGTCGGCCGGCTCAGCGGCCGGGCAGGGGTGGCCTACGGCATCAAGGGGCCGGGGTTCGCCAACCTGGTCCCCGGACTGGCAGCCTCCTTCCTGGACGCCTACCCGATGGTCGCGGTCGTCGAGGCCTATGCGCCGGGGAGCACGGCCGACAAGGCGCACAAGCGCCTGGATCACGCCTCCCTGGCCCAGGCCGTCACCAAGGGGGGGCGCTTCCTCTCCCCGGACGGCCCCGGCTTCGACGCTCTGGCAGGATGGGCGGAAAGCGAAGTGCCCGGGCCGGTGCTCCTGGAGCTCGGCGGAAAGGTGCCGCCTCAGGCCCCGGTGCCCGTCGGCGCGGCTGCCGCCCCGGTCTCGGAGCCTCTGATGGCGCTCGTTGCCAGGGCCAGGCGCCCCGTCGTGATCGCCGGGACCCTTGCGGTCCGGAAAGGGTGGGGCGAGGCCCTGTCCCGGCTCGGGCTGCCGGTATTCTCCAGCGCCGCCGCCAAGGGGGTGCTGGACGAGACCGCCCCCATGGCTGCCGGAGTCTACACCGGGGTCGGCCTGGAGCTGACACCCGAGAGCCGCCTGCTGCCGCAGGCCGACCTCGTCGTCGGACTCGGCCTGAGACCCAACGAGATGCTCGCGACCAAGCCGTTTCCCTGCGCGGCGGTGAACATCGACCCCGTCGCCGTGCCGGGTGCGGAGGCCTTCGCCTTCGCGGCCACGGCTACGGAGCTTCCCGCCGACCTGTGGCAGGCGCTGGCGCAGCACTCGTGGGGGCTGGACCAGCTGCAGGACACCCTGGCTTCGCTGCAAAGGACGCTGCAGCATGGCTTTCTGCCCGGACGGGCCTTTGCCAGCATCGCACAGACCCTGGGACGCTCGGTCCGCCTGGTCATGGATACCGGATACTTCTGCACCATCGGCGAGCACGCCTGGAGCGCCCCCCGCGCCGATCTCTGCCTCTTCTCGGGGCAGGGGCGCTACATGGGGACCGCGGTTCCCATGGCCCTGGGGGCCGCCATCCACGATCCCGCCACCCCGGTCGTGGCGGTCGCCGGCGACGGCGGCATCGGCATGTACCTCGGTGAGATGCGCCTGGCGGTGGAACGGCGGCTCCCCGTGCTGCTCGTTTTGATGACCGATGGCCGGTTCGGCTCCATCTCCACCCGGGCTATCAAGGACGGCCTGACCCGGGCACCCCTGGAGATCGGCAACCCGAGCTGGATGCCGATCATGCAGGGGTTCGGCCTCCCCTGCTGGCGGGCGAACAACCTGGACGAGCTTCACGCGGCGCTTGGTTCCTGGAACCCTGGGGGCGGGCCGGGATACCTCGAGATCGCCTTCGACGCGGAGCCTTACGAGCGCATGTGCAACAAAATCCGATAGGGGGCAGGCCGTGACACACAGCATTCACCTTCTCATCGTCGGCAGCGGCAGCATCGGAAAGCGCCATGCGCGCAATTTCGCCGCGCTGGGCTGCCGCATCTCCTGCATGGACCCGCGGCCGGAAAGAAATGCCGAATTGGCCGCCGAGACCCCGGTGGTCGGCTCCTTCGGTGTGCTGGAAGACGCCCTGGACGCGGGGGGGCTGGACGGGGTCGTCATCTGTTCGCCGCCCCACGTTCATGTGTCGCAGGCCACTGACTGCCTCTACGCCGGGCTTCCGGTGCTTTTGGAAAAACCTGTTTGTCCGGACCTTGAGGGGGCCCTGCACCTGAAGGAGGCCCAGAAGAGGGCCGGGGTACCGCTGCTGCTCGGTTATACCTGGCGCTGGTGGCCGCCGCTCGCGCGGGTCCGGGAACTTTTGGACGCCAAGGCGGTGGGCGCCTTGCGCCATGTCCGTTTCGTGATGTCGGCCCACCTGGCCGACTGGCATCCCTGGGAGCCCTACCAGGAGTTCTTCATGTCCCGGCGCGAACTGGGCGGCGGTGCGCTGCTGGACGAGAGCCACTGGACCGATCTCGCCTGCTGGATGTTCGGCGAGCCGCACAGCGTCAGCGCGCGCATCGAGAAGCTTTCCGATCTCGACATCGACAGCGACGACAACGTGGACATGCTCCTAAGCTACCCCGACGGACTGCGGGTCTCCCTGCACCTCGATCTCTACGGGCGGCCCCACGAAAAGTCCGTCACCTTCGTGGGGGAGGGGGGGACCATCCGCTGGACCGCCGACCCGAACCAGGTTGCCGTCGGGCACGGCATGTCGGGATGGGATGCGGTCGACGAGTTCACCTGCGAGCGCAACGACATGTTCGTGGAGGTGGCGAGGGACTTCCTGAGGCTGCTTTCCCATGAAAAACCCGTGCGCTGCACCCTTGAGGACGGCGTGACGGTACTCCGGGTGATCGAGGCGGCCCGCAAAAGCCACGAGAAGGGGCGCACGGTGCGTCTGGACGAGGTGCATTCATGAGTATGAGGGGGGTGTCGGTGCTGGCGGTGGTCCCCGCGCGCGGCGGTTCCAAGTCCATCCCGCGCAAGAACCTGCAGCCCGTGGCTGGCCTTTCGCTGATCGGCCATGCCGCCCGCACCATCGGTGCGCTCGACTGGGTGGACGCCATGATCCTCTCCACCGACGACGAGGAGATCGCCGCCGAGGGGCGCCTCCAGGGGCTGGACGTGCCGTTCCTGCGCCCGGCGGAGCTGGCTTCTGACACGGCCAAGTCGGTCGACATGTGGCGCCACGCCTGGCTTGCCGCCGAAGAGCACTACGGCCGGCGCTTCGACGTCTCCATCCTGATCGAGCCCACGAGCCCGCTGCGCCGGCCCGAGGACCTCGAGCGCACCGTCGCCGCGCTGCTGGACGCCGACAGCGCCGCTGCCGCGACCTTCAGCCGGACGCCGGCCCACTACACGCCGCACAAGACGCTGACCGTGGACCGGGAGGGACGTATCGGTTTCTACCTGAAAGGGGCGCCGCCGGTGACCATCCGGCAGGAAATACCGGCCTATTACCACCGAAACGGCGTCTGCTACGCGCTTAGGCGGGCTACCTTGATCGACGCGGGCACCATAATAGAAAACGATTGCGTCGCCGTCGTCATCGACCGGCCGCTGGTGAACATCGACGAGCCGATCGAATTGGAATGGGCGGAGTTCCTGCTCAGGCGTGAAGGAAGGTGAGCACCATGTACGAAGCATGCGAGATTTGCGGAAACAACGAGTGGAAGACGGTCTACCGGGGACCGGTGCGCGAGGGGGCTTTCGGAAACCTGAGGCCGGACGCCGCCGTCGCCCGTTGCACCAGGTGCGCCGCCGACCGCCTTAAGGAGGACTGCTGCCTTAAGGAGTCCGACTACGAAAGCGAAGCGTACCGTGCGCACCTGCTGCAGAGCCTCGATACCGCAGGCTTCCTCTCGGCTCACGACGAGATGCAGCTCTTTCCCTTGCAGACCCTGTGGCCCATGCCCCTGCGCGGGCTCACCATCGCGGACGTCGGCTGTGCCGGGGGGAGCTTCCTCGACCACGTGCGCGGCCTGGCCGGCAGCATCGTGGCCGTCGAACCCTGCACGCTGTACCACAAGTCGCTCTCCGAGCGGGGCTACCGGGTCTTCGACTACGCGGATACCGCCGCCCGCGAGCTCGGCCCGGCCGTGGACCTGGCCGTGAGCCTGCAGGTGATCGAGCACACCCTGAATCCGGAGGCGTTCCTGGCCGACATCAGGGCCATGCTGAAGCCGGGGGGGTACCTGCTCATCAGCACGCCGAACCGGGACGACCTCCTGATGGACGCGCTCCCCGAGACCTACCCGCAGTTCTTCTACCGGGTGGCGCACCGCTGGTACTTCGACGCGCAAAGCCTGACGGAGTGCGCCGGGCGCGCCGGTTTCAGCGTGGAGAAGCTCACCTACCTGCACCGCTACACCCTGTCCAACGCGCTTTTGTGGCTGCGCGACCGCCGTCCGAGCGGGCGCTCGGAAATACCCGGGCTGGCTGGGATGGGCGACGCCATGTGGAAAACGGTCCTGGAAAGCACCGGCAAGGCCGACTGCATGTACCTGCTGCTGAAAAACGGCCAGGCTTGAGGGTAATGACAGGGACACGCGTTGCTCGAAACGGTGCTTTAGATGTTCACTAAGAAGATATTCGTGCTCTCCGCCGGGCAGATGCTTAACACGGTCATTTCGAGCCTCTTCGGCATCTACGTGACCCGGCTTCTGGGGCCGCAGGACAAGGGGGTGCTGGTCGTCGCCCTGGGCTCTTGCGACCTGATGGCCATGCTGTTCAGCTTCGGGATCCCGTACTCGGCCGCGTACTACATCCGCTCCCATCCGGGAAGCGAGTCGCTGGTTCTCAAGTACGCCAACCGGACCATGATCGCAAGTGGCCTTTTGTCCCTGGTCCTGGTCGCCCTCGGGAAGGAACTGTTCGCCTCCTTCTTCCTGGAAGGCAAGACCATAGACCTTTTCATGATGCTGCTTTTGGTGCTCCTGGTGATGGTCAATTCCGGCAACGGCATCATCGGGGCTACCCTGGTCGCCCAAGGCGATTCCAAGGGGTTCGCGGTGAGTGCCAACCTGAGCACCCTGGTCAACATGGCGGTGACCTTTGTCCTGATCCTGCTGCTCGACAAGAAGCTGCACGCGGTCATACTCGGCACCCTGGCGGGGACGCTGGTCGCAACCGTCATCATGCGGCGGCGCTACCGCCTGTTTGTCCGGCCCGGGGCGCAGGTCCGCCTGACGCTTACCGCGCGGGAGTTCTTCGTCTACGGATTCCAGGCCCAGCTGGGGGCGCTGGCCTCGCTCCTCTTCAAGCGGATCGATGTCTATATCATCAGTCACTGGCTCAGCATCGGAGCCGTTGGGTACTATTCGGTGGGGACCAGCCTGAGGGACGTGGCCTTGACGGTTTCCCGTGCCCTGGCGGGCCTGGCGGGCGGAGAAATGGCCGATCCGGTGAAGCAAAAAGACGGCACGGCGCGCAAGATACTGAGAAGCGGGATCCTCTTCAATGTCGCCATTTCGGTCGCCATGCTCGGCATCGCCGCGGTCCTCTTCCCGTTCGCCATACCGTTTGCCTACGGAGCGGCTTTTGCCCGGAGCGTCACGCCGTCCCTGATCATCATGGGAAGCCTGCTACCCATGGCCATCGCGCTCCTGATAGGAAAGGCGATACATGCGCGCGGCAAGCCTTTGCTGCTCAGTATCGGCTACGTCATCGGCGCACTGCTCAGTTCCTTTTCTGTCTGGCTTTTAACCAACCGGTACGGCATCAACGGTGCGGCGCTTGCGACCATAGTGGGCAGCGTCATCCTGCTGGTGATCAGCTGGTTGGTCCTATGGATGGCGGAAAAGGACCAAAACCGGCCGGCTCAGAGTTCAAGTTCAACAGACAGCGAGGAGACACAGGTAGCGTTATGCGGAAAAAACTCGCCCTAGTTAATTACCACGACCCGTTTTTCTGGCCCTTCGCACAGAGACTTGCGTCGGATGGTTTCGACGTGTACTTCATCAACACGCGCCCCATATCGAGCGCCTGGCATCGCGAACAGGGTGCCGACCCGGCCCGGGTCTGCGACGTCCTTGAAGGCGAGGACAGCATCAGCTGCGCCTCGGTTGCGGCGGAGCTGCTGAAAGAGTACGAGATGGACGGGCTGCCGACCATCAACAGCATCGTCCTCATGGACCAGAACCTGAGAAACGCCGCGTATCCCGATGCCCTCATCTACCTGGCCAACAGCGCCGTCAAGGTACGGGCCTTTCTGGAAGAAAACGGGATCGAAGCCGTTTCCAGCGGACGCGACACGTCGCTGCAGTTCATCACCATGCTGATCTGCAAGAAGCTAGGGATCTGGTGGGGGTGTGTGACGCGTCCCAAACTGCCCAAGGAGTGGTTCGGTTTCTCCCCGACGCTGCAGGGCGACCGCTTCATCCCGCTGCGGGAGGTGACCCCGGACGACGTCGAGCTGGCCCGGACCTGGCTGGCCAGGTACCGCGCCGACATCACCATCAAGCCGCACGCGCGCCCCAAGGTCGGCGGGGTATCGAGTTTTCTGAAGGACCTCCTGCATGCGGCGACGGTGCTGCTCTCGCACCTGCAGCAAGCCATCAAGGCCGGCAAGGACAGGAAAATTCCCGGGGCTCGGGTCTCGCTCCACATCCGGCGCTACATCCGGGAGCTGGTCAACTACGCCAACTACCGGCTTTTCCTCAAGTTCGACGAGCCGGGCGAGGAACCTTTCGTGCTGTACGGACTGCACCGGCAGCCCGAGTCGAGCATCGACGTCCGGGGTGCCTTCTTCGACGACCAGATGGCGCTGGTGAAGCAGATCGCCCGGTCGCTGCCGGTCTCCCACAAGCTCTACGTCAAGGTGCACTTCTCCGACGTGGCCGGGCAGTCCGCCCTTTTCTACAAGAAGCTGCGCAGCCTCCCCGGGGTGAAGCTGATCACCCCGGACGCCGATTCCCGCAAGCTGGTCCAGAAGGCTGCGATCGTCATCACCAACGTCGGCGCCATGGGGCAGGAGGGCGGCTACCTGGGGCGCCCGGTCATCGCCATGTCGAGGATGTTCTGGTGCGACCTCCCCACGGTGGTCCAGTGCGGCACCCCGTCCGAACTTCCGGGGCTGATCTCCCGCATGATCTCGCACCCTCCCGCAGACGACTTCGATGCCGCGGCGCGCGAACTAGCCGGCTATCTGGCCAACTCCTTCCAGTGCGACCCGAACCTGGGCTTCATCAACCCAAGCTTCAGCACCCAGGAACTGGACGTGCTCGCCGAGGCATACGAGCAGGTCTGGCGGCTCTCCCAGGGGGGCAAAAGCGCACATGCCGCGTGAGATAGCAAGCCATACCAGCGACAGATGGTCGCCGCTCCTCCGGCAGGCCTGCCATGGCGCGCTGGTCGGGGCCATCTTGCTCCTTTTGGGCGCCCAGTTGCTGGACCGGGACCGTGCCCTTTTCATCGGAGAGCATATCTCCTTTGGCGAGATCGGCTTCGCGGGCTACCTGGTGTTCTTTGTCGGCGTCCAGTCGGCCTTTTCCACCGGCGGCCGGTTCGGCAGGTTCCCCGTGCCCTACAGGCGTTTTTCCCTGTACTTCGGCGGCTTCGTCTTTTGCACCGGCCTTTCCTGGTTGGTTACGACCCTGTTCATCGACGGAGAACTGGCGGATCTCTTCGCAGTTCCGGTCCGGTTGGCCTACTACTTCACCATGGCACTTTTCGTGGCACGCTGGGTGCGGCGCTTCGGGCC
>Ga0079306_1000440_pt1 | contig 38781 bp, 38 predicted proteins | sample Methanotroph_Enr_FD_79181 | JGI IMG/M metagenome (GOLD analysis project Ga0079306, IMG submission 79181) | Enriched soil microbial communities from Old Woman Creek wetland in Ohio, USA - Methanotroph_Enrichment_5 | ecosystem: Environmental > Terrestrial > Soil > Wetlands | place: USA: Ohio... | reverse complement strand
CTTCTCGAAGGCGTCGAAGAGGGTGCGGTGCAGGTCGATGTCGGCGTGCTCGAAGCTGTAGGCGGAGAGCTCGAACTCCTCGCGCTGGCGCATCTGGCCGTAGGTCACGGGGAACACGCCGTCGTCCGTGGTCACCTCGCCGTGGATGAGGTCGAAGATGTTGTCGTAGCCGCCCAGGAACATGCAGATGCGCTCGATGCCGTAGGTCAGCTCCGCGCTCACCGGCCGGCAGTCCAGGCCGCCCACCTGCTGGAAGTAGGTGAACTGGCTGATCTCCATGCCGTCCAGCACCACCTGCCAGCCCACGCCCCAGGCGCCCAGGGAGGGCGATTCCCAGTTGTCCTCCTCGAAGCGGAGGTCGTGCTTGGAGAGGTCGATGCCCAGGGCCTCCAGGCTCTCGATGTAGAGGTCCTGCACCTTGGCGGGCGAGGGCTTGAGGATCACCTGGAACTGGAGGTGCTTGTAGACGCGGAAGGGATTCTCGCCGTAGCGGCCGTCCGCCGGGCGGCGGGAGGGCTCCACGTAGGCCACGTTCCAGGGCTTGCTCCCCAGGGCGCCGAAGAAGGTGAGCGGGTTCATGGTGCCCGCGCCCTTTTCCAGATCGTAAGGCTGGCCGATGAGGCAGCCCCGGTCGGCCCAGAACCGCTGCAGGCGGAGGATCAGTTCCTGGATGTGCATGGGAGGGCGTCCGTAAACCTTCGATTCTAGCCGCTTCGGACCTCGATCAGAACGGGAGCTTTGCCCCGGATCACTGGCATTCCCGGGGTCTTCGGGTAGACTTCTCGTTTTTCCAGGTGCCCGCATGGCCCAGAAGATCGCCCTCCTCGCCATCGGGGGAAATGCCCTCCTCAAAGAGAAGGAGCGCGGGCTCCAGGAGGAGCAGCTGGAGAACGCCCGGGAAACCGCGGAGATGCTGGCCCATGTCGTGTCGGAGGGCTACGCCCTCTGCGTGGTCCACGGGAACGGTCCCCAGGTGGGCAACCTGCTCATCCAGCAGGAGGCCGGCTCGGGCCAGATCCCCTCCTACAGCCTGGACATCTGCGGCGCCATGACCCAGGGCTCCATGGGCTACATGCTGGAACGCATGCTCATCAACCGCCTGCGGTTCATGAAGATCGACGCGCCGGTCACCTCCGTCCTGACGGAAGTGGTGGTGGACAAGGAGGACCGGGGCTTCCAGGACCCCACCAAGCCCGTGGGTCCCTTCTACCCCGAATTCCGCGCCCTGGAACTGATGCGGTCGAAGCGCTGGAAGATGAAGGAGGATGCCGGCCGCGGGTGGCGCAAGGTGGTGCCGTCGCCCCAGCCCCTGGAGATCGTCCAGCTGGAGGCCATCAAGATGCTGCTCCAGCATGGCCACTCCGTCATCGCCGGCGGCGGCGGCGGCATCCCGGTGATCCGCGACGCCAGCGGTTTCCTGGTGGGGGTGGAGGCCGTCATCGACAAGGACCGGCTGAGCGCCCTGCTGGCCGCCCAGCTCGACGCCGACCTCTTCATCATCCTCACGGGCGTGAGCAAAGTGGCCCTCGACTTCGGCAAGCCCACCCAGCGCTGGATGGACCGCCTCACCGCCACCGAGGCCCGGAAGCACCTGGCCGAGGGCCAGTTCCCCGCCGGCAGCATGGGCCCCAAGATCGAGAGCGCCCTGGCCTACCTGGATGCCGGCGGCCACGAGGTGCTCATCACCACCGCCGAGGCCCTGGCCGTCGAGGATCCCGAGACCGTGGGCACCCGCATCGTGCGGGACTGAGCCCGAGGAGGCCGAGATGTACGCGCTGATGATCGTCCGCTACCGTCGCCCCATCGAGGAGATCGAAGCCGTCACGGAGGCCCACCGGGCCTACCTCCGAACGCTTCAGGAACAGGGCATCCTGCTGGCCTCGGGGCCCATGGATCCCCGCAACGGCGGCGTCATCCTCTTCCGGGTCCAGGACGCGAACCCCCTCGCGGACCTGGACGCCATCCGCGATGGCGATCCCTTCTTCCAGCAGGGGCTGGCCACCTATGAGCCGCTGGTCTGGAAGGTGAACTTCGGCAAGGAGGCCATGGACCGCCTGTAGCCCCCGGGGCTCACGTCTGGACGGTTCAGCCCTTTCCCTCCCCTGGTTCGGCCGCGTTGATGGTGCCTTCCCCCGGGGTGATGAAGAGGATCCTGCATTCGCCCTGGATGTGGGCGGTGTGCCAAGTCCCCCTGGGAATGACAACGGTGGCCCCCGGCCGATCGAAGGGGATGGTTCGGGTCTCCCCGTTCACCCAGAGCCTCAGTTCGGCCCGCCCCGAGAGGAGGTAAAGGATCTCGTCGCCGGCGGGGTGCATCTCCCAGGTGGGCCAGTCGCGATCAAAGGAATACTCCGCGACCAGGAGACACTGCCGGAATCCGGAGAAGCGGTCGTCGAGTTCCTGGTACAGGGCGGGGCCCACTTCGACAGGCGAACAGGAAAGCGTGGAATCGACGACCACGAAGGTCGACTTCAGTTCGAAGGGTTTCATGCGGGTCTCCGTTGGCTGCGGAAGGAAGGGATGCCTCCGTTCTATTTCGGCGCCGGCGCCTGCTTCGCGGCTTCCACGGCCTTCCGGGCCCGGGTCCGCTCGGTCTCGCTGGGGGTGCCCCACACCGCACGGCTGGGCTTCTGCTTCAGGATCTGGAGCAGTTCCTCCGCGGAATCCAGGGAACGGCGGAGGGTCTTGAGACTGGCCTCCACTTCGGGCTGGTCCTCGGCGCGGAAGCGGGACAGCAGGCTGTCCGCCTGCTGGAGGGTGGAGGCCAGACTCAACACGATGCGATCCAGCTCCGGCTGGCGGGATTCCAGCAGGCCACGGGTCACGGCCAGACTCTTCTCCAGATCCGCCAGGGCCTTGTCGGCCTCGCCCATGCTTTTGTCCGCGTGGCCCACCAGACCGCGGCTGTCCTTCGCGAGGGCCTGGAATTCCTGGAGCGTCGCGTTCAGGGACTGGAGGGCCTGTTTCACAGAAGGATGATCGAGCACATCGCCCAGGCCATGGGTGCGGAGGCGGTCCCGCAGGGCCTCCACGCTCGCGTTGAGGGTATCGAGCAGGCGGTCGGCCTTCTCTAGCACGCCGTTGAGGGAGACGCCCTGGTCGCCGGGAATCTCCTCGCCGGGGGCCAGGGCCACCTGCCGATCTGCGGGATCGGGAAGCTCCAGATCCAGGAAGGCGCTGCCCAGGCCCTTCGTCGCCACCAGCGCCCGGGTGCCCCGCCAGAGACGGATGTCCTGGCGGATGGAGAGGGTGGCGAGGAAATGATAGTCCACCCCCTCCTGCCGCATCTCGATCCGGTCCACGGCCCCCACCCGGTAGCCCTTGAGCAGCACGTCCCCGCCCGGATCGAGCCCCTCCATGCTGTCCAGGCGTACCACCAGGGGATAGGTCTTCTCCACCACGGCCCGGGCGTTCTTGAACACCAGCAGGCCCAGGAACAGCGCCAGGGCCGTGAGGACGAAGACACCCAACCTGACATCCTGCTTCTCGAAGTTCATCGGGGCTCCGCGGCGGTTGGGGAAGGGTGGGCCGGCGACAGATGAAGCCGCCGCGCGGGGAGGTCGGCGAAGGGCCCGGGGCCCTCCAGGGCCAGGACCACGGTGCGGGCCGGATCCTCTGCCCAGCCCCTGATGAGGCCCAGAACCGTGGGGTGGTCGTCGACCTCCAGGCCCTCCATCGGATCGTCCAGCAGGATCAGGTCCGGTTCCAGGGCCGCCACCCGGGCCAGGTTGGCCAGCTTGCGGTCCCCGGCGCTCACCGCGTGGGGTCGGCGGTCCGCCACGGAGGCCAGCCCGAACCGGGCCAACGCCGAAGCCGTGCGCTCCACCACATCCGGAAGGCCGGCGAAACGCAGCGGCAGGGCCACGTTGTCCCACAGCGTCTGATTGGAAAGGAGTCCCCCCTGGGCGAAGACCAGGCCCAGGCGCAGGCGTCCCACCAGCGCCAGGGCGCCCTCCCCCGGCCAGGTATCCACACCGCCGATGCGCAGGCGCCCCGCACGGGGCGGGAGCGTGCCCGCCAGCACGCGCAGGAGCTGACTCTTGCCACTGCCACCGGGCCCCAGCAACAGCAAATTCGCCCCGCGTTCCAGCGACAGGTGCAGCCCTGTCAGCAGGGGTTGGCCGTCGGGGGCATCAAGGGCGAGATCGTCGATCTGGATCATGGTCAAAAATAGAAGAAGGCCGTGACGAGGCCGTCCAGCAGGAAGACCGCCACCAGCGCGGCGACCACCGTCTTGGTGACGGCTTGGGGGATTTCCGTCTGGCTGCGCCGGATGCGCAGGCCGTAGTGGCAGGCGTGGAAGGTGATGGCGCCACTGAAGAGCAGTACCTTCAGCAGGGTGGCCACCAGGTCGCGGTTCCTGAGGGCGTCCCGCACGGAATCCATGAAGAACCCCAGTGTGACGCCATGCTTGAGGCGGGCCACCAGGAAGCCGCCCGCCAGGGCCGACGCATCGAAGAACACCACCAGGGCGAACACGGAGACCAGGACCCCCAGCCAGCGGGGCAACAGCAGGTACTGGTAGGGATTGACGCCGTGGGCCGCCAGGGCGTCCACCTCGCCATTCAACTGCATGGTGCCCAGCTCCGCCGCGATGGCCGTGGCGCTGCGGCCGATGACCAGCACCGCGGTGAGCAGCGGCCCCAACTCGCGGAAGATGATGAGCACCATGAGCAGGCCGATGTAGTTCTCCGCGCCCAGGCCCGAGAGCTGGCTGAAGGCCTGGATCAGCGTCACGGCGCCCAGCAGCAGGGCCGTACCGCATACCAGCAGCAGGGCGTCCTGGCCTGTAAAGCGGATCTGCAGGCGCGTCTGCCCCCCCACCACGCCGAGCTGATCCAGGCGCAGGGCCAGGCCATAGCGCAGCGTCTGCAGCACCAGGTGCGCCTGATCGCCCAGGAACACCAGGAAGCGCCGCACCGGCGCGCCCAGCCTCGCGAGAAAGCCCATCACCGCTCCACGAAGGGATGGCCCAGGCTAGCAGGAAAGCGTTCAGGGGCGGGGCGGCCCGCTGGCGAGGGCCGGGCCATGCCCCGATCCCAGGTCCAGGGTCATCTGGTAGCCAAGGTAGAGGTGGGTCTCCCGGTCACCCGACAGGTTGCGTCCGGCACTGACGAGGACATGGTCCCGCTCGGACAGGTTGAGGATGGCCCCGAGGTTGAAGCCTCCGGAGGCCTGCCCATCGAGCGTGGAAGCCGAACGCCGGAACAGCTCCCCCCCCAGCGTGAGCCGCTCCGACAGATCCCGCTGCAAGAGCCAGCCCACGTAGTGCCAGTTCCGCTGGCCGTCGCCAGGGTTGCGCCACCAGCCGTACCCGCCGTAGCTGGTCCACGGGCCCCAGCTCTTCTGGATCCACAGGGGCAGGTACACCTGGGTGTGCCCCGCCCCCAGACCGCGGGTCGCGGAGCCCGTGGGCACCTCCACCAGCGGGAAGACACCCACCTGGGGAATCACGTCCGTCTCGCGCAGGAGGCGCACCTTGAAGCCGATCTCCGTATCGCCGTAGCCCCGGGTCACGGGCGTTCCCTCGGGCTTCGCGTAGGCCAGGGGCGCGACGAGGTGGAACTGGGTCTCCGGCAGGATGCCTTCGTTGAACTCCACCAGGGGCAGGCTGCCCGCAGCGCCAACAGGAGCCTGCGAGCCCATCCAGCTCAGGTACAGCTCCATGTGGTGGAGGTCCACGGGCTCGGGATCGTCCGTGAAGAAGGGCGGACCGGCCCACAGCGAGGCGCCGAGCGCGCCCACCAGGAAGAGGCCCCGCCAGCAGCGTCCCGCCAAGCCCATGCCCCCTCCCATGGACAGCCTAGCGGTTCTCGACGAACCCGTCCGCGTAGTCGATGACGCACACCGTGCCGTACTCGGTGTGGGGTGCTGACCCGGCCCCGGCCTGGTGGAGGTCCGGGTTGAAGAGATTCCGCCGGTGGCCCCGGCCCGCCACACCGTCATCCACGAGAAGCTGGATCACCACCATCCGGGCATCCTCCTCGCCGGTGCTGATGTTCTCGGCCACGATCGCGTTCCACCGGCCCAGGCGGTCCAGGCGTGCCGCCGGTCCGCTGCCGTCCGCACCCTGGTGGCTGAGCAGCCCGTGGGAACCCAGGTACCGGGCATGCAGGCGGGCCGCCTTCGCCAGCCCCGGGTTGAAGCGCAGGGGTCCCACGGGGCGGGTCGTCTCCAGGAACCGGATGGCCTCGTCCAGGGCCGCCACCCCCTCCTGGGTACGCAGCGGCACTTTCCCGGGCAGGCGCCAGAGGGTGCCCTCGAAGTAGGGCCGCAGTTCCCTGAGGTGCCGGGCGTAGGCCAGGGGCGTCACCCGGGCATCGCTCATCTCCTCGACGACGGCCCGCTCGAAGTCGGTGGGCTGCACAGGCGCAGAAACCCCCGCCGGAAGGAGGAGAGCGGCGAAAAAGGGCGCGGCGAGTCTCATGGGGTCCCTGGGCGATGCCATCCAGGATAGGCCCAGGTTCAACGCCCGGCGCGGGCCGCGGTCCAGGGCAGCCAGGGGTGGATCCGGCAGGCCAGGCAGAAGCCGAAGAAGGCCTCCAGCCCAGCGCAGGTGCCCAGGATGACCGCCAGCCCCAGGCCCAGGGACCGCAGACCCGTCAGCAGGGCCAGGCCCGCGCCCAGGGAGAACAAACACCCCACCGACGCGGCGAAGCGCTTGGGGCCGGCATTGACCCTCCTCACGGGAACCCCCAGCAGCTGCCGGACGAGCTCGGCCGCGCGCGCGACGGGGCTGAAGGCGGACCGGCCCAGGGCCCGGAGGGCAAAGTCCGCGGCGAGGGCCAGGACGACCAAGTCCCAGCCCCTCCACGCGGACAGGAGGACGAGCCCCATGGACAGCAAGGCGGAGATCCGCCCGGCCGTCTCATCCATCAGATCCAAAGCGATGGGACAAGTCGGTCCCGGCGGGATTCCATCCGGTTTCATGGTTCCTCAGACCGCAGGTCCGTCGATCTCGGCATACAGCGGATGGCTCAGGTAGCGCTCGCCGGTGTCGCAGAGCACGGCCACCACGGTCTTGCCCCGGCCCAGTTCCACGGCCACCTGCACGGCGGCGTGGACGATGGCGCCGGTGCTGATGCCCGACAGCAGGGCCTCCTCGCGGGCCAGGCGGCGGGCCATGGCGAGGGCGTCGTCGTAGGTCACGTCCGTGATGCGCTGGAAGGCCTCCCGGTTGAGGATCGAGGGGACGAAGTTGGCGCCGAGACCCTGGATCTTGTGAGGGCCGGCCTTCCCCTGCGTCAGGAGGGGCGAATCCAGGGGCTCCACGGCCACCACGAGGGTGCCGGGCTTCTTCTGGGCCAGCACCTCGCCCACGCCGGTGACGGTGCCGCCGGTGCCGATCCCGGCCACGAAGGCGTCCAGCTCGGGCACCTGGGCCAGCACCTCCAGGGCCGTGGTGCGGCGGTGGACCTCGGGGTTGGCGGGATTGTCGAACTGGCGCACCACGAAATACGAGGAATCCGCGGCGGCCATCTCCTCGGCCTTCTCCACGGCCCCCTTCATGCCGAGGCTGCCCGGCGTCAGCACCAGTTCGGCGCCGTAGGCCTTCAGCAGCGACCGGCGTTCCTGGGTCATGGTGTCGGGCATCACCAGCGTCGAGCGGTAGCCCTTGGCCGTGGCCACGAAGGCCAGGCCCACGCCCGTGTTCCCGCTGGTGGCCTCCAGGATGCGCATGCCGGGCTTCAGGACCCCGCGGGCTTCCGCGTCCTCGATCATGCTGAGGGCGATGCGGTCCTTCACGGAGCCACCGGGGTTGGCGCTCTCCAGCTTCAGGTAGATCGTGGCGGCGCCTGCGGGCACCACCCGGTTGAGCCGCACCACCGGGGTGCGGCCGATGAGCTGGTAGGCGTGGTCGACGCGGTCGGGACGGTCGGTGGGACGGCTCACGGGGATCTCCATGGCGGACCGGACGGGGCCGGGATCCCGAAGCATGGGGCCGGGGGAATTAATTGTCAAGTTTGTCAATCGATTTAATTATATATTAGGCTATCCTGCTTCCTGGGGGTCCGACGATGAGGGGAACGGCAAAGGGACGCTACGGTTTGCAGTTCATGGTCGGCCTCGCCCAGCAGGCGGGCCGGGGTCCCGTGCTGGTAGACGACCTCGCCGCCCGCCAGGCCCTGCCGCCCAAATTCCTGCGCGTGCTGCTGGGGCCCCTCAAGACCGCGGGCCTGGTGAAGGTCCAGCGCGGCCCCAGCGGGGGCTGCGAACTGGCCCGGCACCCGAGCCGCATCAGCGCCCTGGAGGTGCTGGAGGCGCTGGAAGGCCGACTGGGTGCCACCGAGGCGGAACCTGGCGCCACCACCGGCGCCCGGGCCGTCCGTGAGTTGTGGATCCGCAGCACCGAGTCCGCACGCGCCGTCCTTCGCGCCACCACCCTTGCCGACCTCGCCGCCCGCCAGCAGGCCCTGGAGTCCGGCAGCCACGGCTATTCGATCTGACCGACCGCCGGGGGACGGCGCGGAGGTCGGGCCCTGGCCGAAGGGGCCTTCCGGGACTGCGTGTAGGCTGAAGGCATGGCCTTGCAGAAATGGACCTTCACCGTGGCTCCCGGGGACGCCGAACTCCGCCTGGACCAGCTCATCGCGCAGCGGACGGGGCTCAGCCGCCGCGCCGCCCGGGAGGCCCTGAAGCTGGGCGGCGTCCAGGTGGACCGGAAGCGGGTGCGAGTGGCGGGCCGGCTGCTGAAGCCCGGCATCGAGGTCCGCGTGGCCTTCGACCCCGACCTCCCCCCCGTGCCGGAGATGACCATCCCCGTGGTCTTCGAGGACCGCTGGCTGCTGGCCGTGGACAAGCCCGCGGGGCTGGCCACCCAGGGCACCTGGGCCTCGGACCGCCATGACCTGCTGGCCCTGCTGAAGCGGCAGCGGCCGGAGCTCACGCTCTTCCTGCACCACCGGCTGGACCAGGGCACCTCGGGCCTGCTGGTGTTCGCCAAGGATCCCGAGGCCAACCCGGGCCTGGCCAAGGCCTTCGCCTCCCGCGACCTGGAGAAGCTCTACCTGGCGCGTCTCTCCGACCCCCTCGACGCCTGCACGGTCGAGGCCCCCATCGGGCGGCTGCGCGGCGCGGATCCCGGCCGCTTCGGCTGCGCCGGCGACCTGATGGAGCCCAAATCCGCCCGCACGGACTTCCGCCCCGCCACCGCCGAGGAAACCGGGGGGCTGGTGCCGGGCCACTGGGTGGTGGCGCGCATCCACACCGGCCGCACCCACCAGATCCGCGTGCACCTGGCCCACCTGGGACGGCCCCTCCTGGGCGACACCCTCTACGGCGGCCAGCCCTCAGACCGGCTGTGGCTCCACGCCTGGCGCCTGGGCCTGAAGCACCCCGTCACCGGGGAGGACCTGCGGCTGGAGGCCCCGCCCCTGAGGTTCCGGGCGTGAGACTGCCGATCCTCTTCAACCCGGCCTCGGGCACGTCCCCCAAGGACCCGGACGTCCTGCTCCGCCCCCTGCCGAAGGCGTGGCGGGACCGGGTGGAACCGGTGCCCTTCGGTCCGCCCTGGGACTTCGCGCCGGCCATCGACCAGGCCGCCCGCGCCGGGGGGCCCCTGCTGGTGTGGGGGGGCGACGGCACGATCCACCATGCGGGCCGGGCCCTCGTGGCCGCGGGCTGCCCTGTGGCCCTGGGGGCCATCCCCGGCGGGAGCGGCAACGGCCTGGTGCGGGGTCTGCGCACGCCTCTGGAGCCCGAGGGCGCCCTGCACCGCCTGCTGGAAGGCCGGGAGCTGCGCATGGACCTGCCCCGGCTCGATGGCATCCCCTTCCTGAACCTCTGCGGCACGGGCTTCGAGGCCGCCGTGGCCCACCGCTTCGCCGCCCTGCCCTCGCGGGGCTTCGCGGCCTACGCCCGTGCCAGCTGGCAGCTCTGGCGAACCTGGCCGGAGGGCAGGCTGCGCTGGGAAGCGCTGCGCCCCCCGGAACCGGAACCCCAGTCAGCCCTGGAACGGCTGCGCACGGCCCTTCGGGCGACGGAGCCGGACCTTCCGGACCATGCCTGGAGCCTTTGTTTCGCCAACCTGCCTCAGTACGGCTCCGGCCTCTGGATCGCCCCCGGAGCCGATCCCACGGATGGCGTGATCCAGTGGGCCACCCTGGCACGGCCATCCTGGTTCGACCTCCTGGCGGAGGCGCCCCTGCTCTTCCGCGAAGGGGGCCGCACGCCCCTCCGCCAGGAAGGGCGCCTGTTCAGGGCCATCCTTCACCTCGACCGCCCCCTGCCCTGGCACCTGGACGGCGAGCCCGCCCCGGCCCGGGATCGCGCTGAACTCACCCTCGAGCCCCGCGCCTTCCGGATGCAGGTCACCGGGGCGTGTCCGTGGCAGTAGCCGCCCCCCTTGGTTGATGACAAAGCAGAGACCCGGCTCAGCCGGGTCTCTGCGCGGGGGCCCGGGGTGCGCGCGCAGCGCGGAACCCCCTGAGAATCAATACGGGTACACCGCCGGGCCCGTCAGGCTTGGCCCCGCGAAGCGGGCGCTGACGCTGGGGGAGGCGCCCCAGAGGCCCGACACCATCTTCACCTCGCTGAGATCCACCTTCAGGGGATCCCAGTCCCTCCGGATGCTGAGCGTATACGGATCATCCTTGTCGGACCACCAGGCGGGATCGTCCACGATGATGTACACCGCCGTGGCCTCCTTGCCGGGATTGGCGTATGTCACCATCACGGGCTGATGGGCGATGGCGGCCTGGAGCATCCCGGGGCCAGGCTCGCCCCATTTGTTCACGAGCATGAGCCGGAACCAGCCGATCTTGGGATGGCTGACCTCCACCTGGACCCGGCCCCCTGCCGGGACCGCCACGCCGTAGGCCCGCCAGCCGGCGGGCTGCTGGGTGTAGTCGGAGAGCGAGGAGACGCCCACGCCGATGGGAGTGACGGGAAGGAAACCCTTCCGGGACAGCCACTGGATCTCGGCCATGAGGTCGCGCTGCTGCCAGTAGAGGCGCGTGGGCTGGACGGTGCAGCGATGCCATGCCGGCGGAATGAGGATCCGGGTTCCCGGATACATGGACACCCGGTTCACGCGGGGCATGGGGACGAGACCGCGTCCGGAGGGCCCGTCCTGCAGTGCCGGCGTCCGGGACCCGCGGGGGCCCATGGGCATGGGTGTGGCGGCCCGGGAATCTTCAGCCGCCACCCGGCTGGGCATGGGCGCCCGGGGCTGTGGTGTTGCACGACGCTGCCCCTCCTCCTGTGGCGAAGCGCCACAGAGGAGTGACGTCAGTCCCAGGGCCATGAACGTGCGGAGTTGCTGGGTGGGAAACCTCATAACGCCTCCAGATCACGGGACGCCATGAGGCGTCAGCCATGAGATGCCAGGACCATGCCACAGGTGACGCCGAAGCGATATGCTGGCCCCATCAGGTTGGGGGGAGATCCGGTGTTCGGCAAGATCCAGCACATCCATTTCGTGGGCATCGGGGGCATCGGCATGTCGGGCATCGCCGAGGTGCTGGCGAATCTCGGCTACCAGGTCTCCGGCTCTGACCTGAAGGAGAGCGCCGCCACCCAGCGACTGCGGAGCCTGGGCATCACGGTGCACCTGGGCCACGAGGAGAAGGCCATCGAGGGGGCCCAGGTGGTGGTGATCTCGTCCGCCGTGAAGGGGGACAATCCCGAGGTCGTGGCGGCCCACGCGGCGAAGGTGCCGGTGATCCCCCGCGGCGAGATGCTGGCCGAGCTGATGCGCATGAAGTACGGCATCGCCGTGGCCGGTTCCCACGGCAAGACCACGACCACCAGCATGATCGCCCAGGTGCTGAGCCAGGGAGGCATCGATCCCACCATCGTCATCGGGGGGAAGCTCGGCACCATCGGCAGCAACGCCAAGCTGGGCAAGGGCCCCTTCCTGGTGGCCGAGGCGGACGAGAGCGACGGCAGCTTCCTCATGCTGAATCCCACCCTGGCCGTCATCACCAACATCGACCGCGAGCATCTGGATCACTACCAGGATCTGGAGGAGATCCAGGACGCCTTCGTGGCCTTCGCCAACAAGATCCCCTTCTACGGGTCCGTGTTCCTCTGCATGGACGACGTCCACGCCGCCGCCGTGCGTCCACGGCTCAAGCGGCAGATCCGCACCTACGGCACCCATCCGCAGGTGGACATCCGGGCCCGGGACATCCGCCAGGACGGCTTCCGGACCCACTTCAAGGTCACGGCCTTCGGCGAGGATCTGGGCGCCTTCAGCCTCGGCGTCCCCGGCCACCACATGGTGCTGAATGCCCTGGCGGCCCTGGGCGTGGCCCTGGAACTGAACGTGGAGCGGGAGGTGATCCGCGCCAGCCTGGCCAGCTTCACCGGTGCCGACCGCCGCTTCCACCTGAAGGGCGAGAAGGGCGGCGTCCTCGTGGTGGATGACTACGGGCACCACCCCACGGAGATCGCCGCGACGCTCGCCGCGGCGCGGGCCGGGTTCCTGGACCGGCGCATCGTGGCGGCCTTCCAGCCCCACCGCTACAGCCGCACCAAGGCCCTCCTCGAGGAGTTCGGCACGGCCTTCTTCGAGGCGGACGTGGTGGTGGTGACGGACGTCTACCCCGCCGGGGAACCGGCCATCCAGGGCATCGACGGCGCCGCCGTGGTGGAGTCCCTCCGGTCCCACGGCCAGAAGGACGTCCACCTGGCAGGCCGGGTGGAGGACCTGCCCCAGGCGCTCCTCGACCTGACCCGGCCCGGCGACCTGCTCATCACGTTCGGCGCCGGTTCCATCACCCACGCGGGCCCGCAGTTCCTCGAACTCGCCCAGGCGGACTGAATGGACGCCCCGGACCTGCACTTCACCCTCGCGATCACCGGCGCCTCGGGTTCGGCCTTCGGCGTGGCGGTGCTGAGGCGGCTGTCGGCGAACCCCCGGGTAGAGCGGATCGCCCTGGTCCTTTCGCCCACCGGGAGGCGCTGCCTGCAGGACGAGACGGGGCTCACCGCGAAGGACCTGGCCGCCCTGCCCAAGGTCCGGCTGATGGACGAGCGGGACCTGGGCGCCGACATCTCCTCGGGCTCCTGCCGCCACGACGGCATGGCGATCGTGCCCTGCAGCGCCGGGGCCCTGGGCCGCATCGCCTCCGGTGTGAGCGAGTCCCTGGTGAGCCGCGCGGCGGATGTCTGCCTGAAGGAACGCCGGCCCCTGGTCCTCTGCCTCCGCGAGACCCCCCTGAACCGCATCCACCTGGAGAACATGCTGCGGGTCCACGATGCCGGCGCCGTGGTGATGCCGGTCACGCCCGGCTTCTACAGCGGACCGAAGACCCTCGACGACCTGTTCGACACCTTCGCCACCCGGGTGCTGGACCAGCTGGGACTGAGCGAATCCGACTCGCGGCGGTGGAAGGGATGACCTCCCCGGAGGTGGTCGTCATCGGCAACGCGGGCGTCGACACCAATGTGTACCTTCCCGGCGGCGATATCGACTGGTCCGTGGAGGCGAATTTCACCGAGAACCTGGACTGCGTGGGGCAGGCCGGAGGCTACGCGGCCCGCGGCTACGCCCGCCTTGGTCGCCGGACGGCCTTCATCGGCCACGTGGGGGAGGACGCGGCGGGACGGATGGTCCGGGAGGCCCTCCAGGCGGACGGCATCGATCTTCGGGGTCTCTTCCTGGATCCCGCCGGCACCGCCCGGAGCGTGAACCTGATGTACCGCGACGGTCGCCGCAAGAACTTCTATGACGGGAAGGGGCATGCCTCCCTGACGCCCGACCTGGACCTCTGCCGTCGCCTGATGACAGGAGCCCGCCTCGCCCACGTGAACATCCCGGACTGGGCGCGCCGCCTTCTGCCCCTGGCCAAGGAACTGGGCCTCACCGTGGCCTGTGACCTCCAGGACGTGGTGGATCCGGAAGACGCCTACCGGCAGGACTTCATCCGCCACGCCGACATCCTCTTCTTCTCGGCCGCCAACCACGGTGATCCGGGCCCCCTCATCCGGATCTTCCTGGAAGGCCGCCCCGACCGGATCGTGGTCTCGGGCATGGGCGCCCGGGGCTGCGCCGTGGGCACGCGCGAGGGAATCACGCGCTTCCCGCCCGAACCTGCGGCCCACCCCGTGGTCGACACGAACGGGGCCGGGGATGCCCTGGCGGTGGGGTTTCTCACCAGCTACGTCCTGGAGGGGCGATCCCTGGTGGAATCCCTCCGACGCGGCCAGATCGCGGCGGGCCATGCCTGCTCGCTGCGCGGAACCTCCTCGGGCCTCATCACGGCCGGGGAACTGGAGGCGCACTTCCGGACGAGGAGCCACCGGCGCTGAAGGGATTCCGGGGCTTCGCCCGGCGCCCCCGGTCGCCGGTCAGCCCGCCCCCTCGAGCAGGGCCTCAGCCTCGCGCTGGGCCTTCCGCGTGGCCCAGAAGGCCCACAGGGCGCCGAGAGCGCCGGTGGACGCGCCGATGAACGCAAGCAGCACCATGCTGCGGGCGGAGAAGAACCCCAGGCGGGCCAGGTCCACCAGGAGAGGGGAGAGACCGCCCATCCCACGGGCCACGGGCCACCACAGAGAGAAGAGGCCCCCAAGGGCCAAGACGCTCCCGGCCAGCCCGAGTACCGCGCCTTCCACGAGGAGTGGAGTCCGGATGAAGCCCTCGGAGGCCCCCACCAGCCGCATGATGGTGATCTCCTCCTCGCGGGCGAGGATGCTCATGCGGATCACGTTGCCCGTGGCGAAGCCGGCGGCCAGGAGCAGCAGCACACCGAGGGTGGCCAGGGCCGACCGTGCCATGCGGGCCATGCGCTGGAGATTCTCCAGGCGCGCCTGGTCCACCAGCACATCGCCCGCCCCCGGCATCTGACGCAGGCTCTCGCCCACCTCGGCGGCCTGATGGGCAGCGGTGAGGTCCGGGCGGAGGGTCAGTTCCAGACTCTCGGGTAGGGCATCCTGTCCCGCGCCGTCCAGCAGCAGGCCGGCCTCGCGGGTGGCCGACAGGAAGCGGCGGCGGTTCTCGTCGGAAGTCACCCGCTGCACCGCGGTGAAACGGGGATCCCGCCGAAGACGGGCCTCGGCCTCGTCCAGGGTGTGGCCATCGGCGGCATAGACCACCACCCGGGCCATGCTCTCCAGGTGCTGCACGAACCGGTCAAGGCTCTCCACCAGCAGGAGTCCCCCGCCGGCCAGGAGCAGGCCCGAGGCGAGGGTCAGGACCGCCAGGAGATACTGCCCACGGTGCCGGAACAGATCCTTCCATACGTCCTGCAGGAGAAGCCCGATCAGGCGGAGCTGGATCACGAGGCGTTCCCGTCCATGGCCACGCCACGGAGCACCGTGGTGGCGGGTGCCACAGTCACGGCCTTGGCGGCGGTCCCGCCGAGCGGGGCCTTCCAGAGGAACAGCGTCGGATAGCCCGTGGTGCCCGAACCCCGCAGCCCCGCCAGCCAATCCTTGGTACCGGGGTGGGCGATGACCCGGAGGTCCGCCTGGTCCGTGGCGCTGCCCACCGTGTAGGCCGGCGCCTGGTTGTAGGTGAGGCCGAACTGGCCGGTGCGGAACACCTCGACAGGAGCCCCAGTCCCGCCGGAATCCGTATTGTGGCGGGCCACGTAGAGGTAGCTGTTGGCCGTGTCCAGGGCGAGGCTTCCGTACTTCCCGAGACCGGTGGTGCTGCCGAGGATGACGCCCGAGGCATCGAAGGCCGAGAGGTTGCCCCTGCGGAGCCGAGGCCCTGTGAGGACGTCCGGTCCCACCGGGTTGCCGTCCTGCAGGTAGGCATAGACGCTCCCCGCCCCTGCCGCCACGCCGGTTCCGCCGCTGTCGCCGCTGGCCTGGAGGGCCTGGAGGGGAATGGAGTTGTCCTGGATCTGGGTGCTGGCGTTCGTCACCACCCAGATGCGGGTGCCATTGTCCCCGTTCTCAGTGACATAGAGCGTGTCGTTCTGCATGTCCAGCGAGGCCTCGCCAAATTTCCCGTTGGTCAGGCGGTCGGTGCTGGCGAGCGTGAAGGACACGATGTCGGTGTTGGGCACGGTTCCGGTCTGGGTCCGGACCTGGTTGATCCGCACGATGGTCCCGGAATCGGACGTGAGATAGAGCAGGTTCCGCTGGCTGTCCAGGCACATGCCCCCCCAGCCGAGGCTGGTCACCTTGCTGAGGAGGTTGGAGCTGATGGTGCGATCCGGCGCCGGAGTGGTGGACGCGTCGTACAGGGCGCCCAGGTCGTTCCAGGCCATCACCGTGCTGGTACTCGAGTCGAAGGCATAGAGCGCCACGCCGGTGGTCCCGCCGGATCCGTTGACCGCGTCGACGCAAGCGAGGGCCGGAAGCAGCAGCGCGCAGGCCAGGAGGCCACGCAGGAATCGGAAGGTCATTGAAGCCGCCTATTTGGTGAACAGGGCTTTCAGTTGTGCGTTGAGGGTCCGCACAAGTTCCGCATCGCAGCCCGCGTCCACGGCCCCGCGGGAGATGGCCAGGGCCAGCCCCTTCACGGCCTCGGGGCCCTCCCCGCCGATGATCTGCTGGGTGGAGCGGGCCTGCAGGCGGTTGACCATCTCGTGGTGCGCCTCGGGCAGAACGGCCTTGGCCGCCTGGGCGATGCGCTGCGTGAAGGCCGTCAGCTTGGCCATGCGCACCGGATCATCCATGGGAACCGGCGCCGGCTTCGGCGAAGCCACAAGCGGCGCGTCCGAGGCCACGCCACCTCCCACGGTGACCGGCAAAGACTCCTCGGCCTCGGGGAATCCCTGGATGGGGATGGACGGAAGCGGGGGAGGCGCCTGCAGCCTGACGATGGCCGTCTCCTCTTCCCGTGATTCCGGAACCACAGGCGAGAATCCCAGCCGCTCGGAGATGGGCACCAGGTCCATGCCCGGATCGGACGAGGCCGTCGTGGCCGGCACGGGCGCGGAATCGACCTTGGGGGGCTTGCCGGAGCGGATGCCCTTCAGGTGGATGTGGCCTGCCATCACGAGGCCGTAGAGATCCTTGGCCACGGTCAGCACGGGTTTCTGGGTGACCTCGGCCAGTTCCGCCACGCTGAAGTAGCCGGTGGCCAGCCCCAGGATCCGCGCCTCGCGCGGGTTCACACTCTGGGGCGTCTCGCCGGGCAGCAGGGTGGATTGCGGGTAGAGTTCGACGGAAGGGATCTTCTGGCTGATCACACGCCACTCGTCCATCCGGCGCCCCAGCTCCATCAGGATGGAGGCGTTGGGCTTGGTGATGGTGGCCGGCACATCCTGCGCCCCCTCCTCGAACCGGTAGCTGCCCTCCAGCCAGAGAGCCACCTCCATGAGGGCATCGAAGCCCTCACCGTTGTTGGTGATGGCGTGAACGATCCGGCCGTCCTTCAGGTAGATCCGGGCCTTGGCCGCGTCCTGCTGCACGTGGAAGCAGCCCGACTTCCCTCCCTGGCTCACCAGCTGGATGATGTCCGGCAGCGGAGCCTCGCGCATGGAGCCTTGAATCACACCCTGGGACATGGGCTGTTCCTCTCGGAAATTAAGCGGCCTATAAGGATTGCGTATCCTACCATGGAGTGCGCCCTTCCCCCGCGGGGGCGCATCGGCCATCCTGGGGGGCCTATGGACCGCCGACCCGACTCTCCCTTCGCCCCCATCGAGGACGCCATTGAAGCCATCCGGCAGGGCCGGATGGTGGTGGTCGTGGACGACGAGGACCGGGAGAACGAGGGCGACCTCACCCTCGCCGCCGGACACGTGAGCCCCGAGGCCATCGCCTTCATGGCCACCCATGGCCGGGGCCTCATCTGCGCGGCCCTGGAGGGCCCCCTGCTGGACCGCCTCCAGATCCCCCTGATGGTGCGCGAGAACACCAGCCCCTTCGAGACCGCCTTCTGCGTGAGCGTGGAGGCCCGGGAGGGCACCACCACAGGCATCAGCGCCCAGGACCGCGCCCGGACCATCCAGGCCCTCATCGATCCCGAGGCCAAACCCCAGCATTTCGTGAAGCCCGGCCACGTCTTCCCCCTCCGCGCCCGCCCCGGCGGGGTGCTGGCCCGGACAGGCCAGACCGAGGCCAGCGTGGACCTGGCCCGTCTGGCCGGCCTGCATCCCAGCGGCGTCATCTGCGAGATCATGAAAGATGACGGCACCATGGCCCGGGTGCCTGATCTGGTCCCGTTCTGCCAGCGGCACGGCCTCCTTCTCGTGACGGTGGCGGATCTGGTGGCCTACCGGCTGCGCCAGGAGCCTCTGGTCAAGGAACTCGAGACCCGGACCATGGCCACCTCCTGGGGCGAGCTGACGATGCATCGCTTCCAGAGCCTGCTCGACGGGGGCACGCACCTGGCCTTCGTCCTGGGCGATCTCGCCATCGGCGAGCCGCCCCTGGTGAGGGTCCACCTGGAGACCCTGCCGGAGGACCTCCACGGTTTCGATTCGGGCCTCTTCCAGAAGGCCATGGCCGCCCTCACCCGGGAGGGGCGCGGCGCCCTGGTCTACCTCCGCCGCCATGCCCGCACCCAGGGAGTGCTCGGCGAGGCCCAGGAACACGCGCAGCCCCAGGCCATGAGCGACCGCGATTTCGGTGTGGGGGCCCAGATCCTGCGGCAACTCGGGGTTGGAAAAATGCGCCTGCTCAGCCGGCATGAAACCAAGTACATTGGCCTCCGGGGCTTCGGCCTCGACATCTGTGCCCATGTCCCCCTGGAACCGACCACGGACCCGCGTTGATCGACACCCTTTTCCTGACCCAGTCGCCCCTGTTCAGGAACCTGGACGAGACGGAGCGCGCCCAGATCCTGATCATCGGGCAGGTTCGCCCCTACCAGGCGAACCAGGTCATCTTCCGCGAGGGGGATGCCGGGGACGGGCTGTTCATCCTCCTCAAGGGTTCGGTGCGGATCTCCAAGCGGAGCGCCACGGGCGAAGAGGCTCTGGCGGTGCTGGAGCCCCCCGCCTTCTTCGGCGAGATGGCCCTCATCGACTTCTCCGCCCGGGCTGCGGACGCCATCTCGAACGAGCCCTCCGAGTTGTTCTTCATCCCCTTAAAGGATCTGCGCTCCCTCATCGAGGTCCATCACCGGCTGGCCCTCAAGATCCTCTACGCCCTCTGCGAAGTGCTCGCGCAGCGGCTCCGCGAGACCAACGAGCGCTACATGAGCATCTTCACCATCGCCCAGTGGGGAGGGGCCAGCCCCGACGGCCCCATCCCCGTACCCTGAACCTGAAAGGAGCCACCATGTCCGACCTCGTCGCCCACATCACCGACGCCGATTTCCCCCAGACCGTGTCCCAGGGCGTCACCCTTGTGGATTTCTGGGCCCCCTGGTGCGGCCCCTGCCGCATGATCGCCCCCGTGCTCGACGAACTGGCCGGCGAACTCCAGGGCAAGGCCAAGATCGTGAAGATCAACGTGGACGAGAACCCCCAGGTGGCCGGCCAGTTCGGCATCATGAGTATCCCTACCCTGATCGTCTTCAAGGACGGCAAGCCTGTGAACAAGATGGTCGGCGGCCAGCCCAAGCCCCAGCTCAAGGCCTTCATCGAGAGCGCGATCTAGACCCCTCCGCCCTACGAAGAAGCGCCGGGGCGACCCGGCGCTTCTTCGTAGTAGGGTTGCCGCCACGGCCTATTTCCGCCTCAGTACCAGACGGACCTGGTTCCCCTTCTCGTTGTAATGGACCTCGTCCATCACCATCTGGATGAAGGGGAGCCCCCGCCCGAAGTGGGAGGCCAGGTCCGAGCCCGGGGGCGGCAAGGTGAGCCTGCTGGTGTCGAACCCGGGTCCCTCGTCCGAGATTTCCAGTTCGAAACGCTCCGTGTCCAGGGCCAGCCTCACCTCGATGAGACGTCCGGCATAGCGCGGATCCGCCATCCGGGCCTGCCGGAGCTTCGCGTAGGGATCCTCGGCCGTGAACAGGTCCCCCTTCAGGCTGGAGTCGAGCTCCAGGTTCCCGTGCTCAAGGGCATTGACCAGGGACTCGTGGATGGCCGTGGCGATGACGTCGACGTTGTGGGACGAGGCGAAACCCATGGGCACGAGACGATCCGTCAGGTGCCTTACCAGGGTGGCCACATCCAGTTCGTCCGAGCGGAACAGGAAGTGCCTCCGCTCGTTCACCAGGCCCCGGAGGCCATCCTCGGCCAGGCGGAGTTCCCGGTGGAGATCCACCAGGTGGAACACGCTCTGGACCAGGTCCCGCATGGCCAGGGGCTTCATGAACAGGTTGGAGGCGCCCATGCGCATGGCCCGGATGGCGTACTCCACCGAGGCCTGCCCGGTCATCAGCACCACGGGCAGGTGGGGCGCGATGGCCTTCACCTGGTGGATGACATCGAAGCCGTCCATCCCCTCCATGTTGATGTCGCTGATGACCAGATCGAACTCGGGGGAGCCCGGCGCCTGGAGGCGGGCAAGGCCCTGGAGGCCATCGGAGCAGGCATGGACCGTCATCCCGTAGTGGGCCAGGGCCGTCTCGACCATGTCCAGGACCGCCTCATCGTCGTCGATCAGCAGGATGTGGGTGCCTCGGCGGACCATGCTCGGCTCCAGGTGGGATGCCCGATTCTATCGGAGCGGCGGGGGCAGGAGGGGTTCCAGCAGGGCCATCGTGCGGTCCAGCGCGCCCGCCAGGGATGCCGGAATCGCGGCCTCGCCCGAGGGACGCAGCGGCACGGAGGCCAGTCCCTCGATCACGGCGGCGGTCAGTTCGGGTTCCGGAACCACGCGCAGGCGTCCCGCCTCCCGCAGGGGCGGCACCAGGTCATCGAAGTTGGCGAAGCCCGGACCAAGGAGGGTGAGAACGCCCGCCCGGACGGGTTCCAGGGGATTGTGCCCGCCCTCCGACCGCCACCCGCCGGCCACCAGAGCCAGGGTCCCCTCGCCATAGGCGGCGGGCAGTTCGCCGAGCGTGTCCAGCAACAGGAGGTCCACGGCGGTCCAGGAAGATGCATCTCCGGCCCAGGACGAAGATGCCTGCCGGAAACGCAGGCCCCGTGCCGAGAAGGCCGCCGCCACGGCCCGGAAGCGACGGGGCTGCCGGGGCGCCAGGATGAGCCGCAGCCCGGGAACCACCTCGCGAGCGGCCTCCCAGGCCGAGAGGATCAGATCCTCCTCGCCCTCCAGCGTGTTGCCGGCCACGAGCACGGGAAAGGGGGCCCAGGCCCGGCGCAGGGCCTCCCAGCCGGCGTGCAGGGGCGCAGGCGGCGGGAGGTCGGCCTTGAGGTTCCCTCCCAGCTCCACCCGGGGAGCCCCCAGGCGGTGGAAGGCCCCGGCGCTGGCCTCGTCCCGGGCGGCCACCAGGGAGAGCCGGGAGGCCGCCCGGCGCAGCCAGGGTCCCCCCCGGCCCAGGGACTTCTCCGTGAGGCGGCCGTTGACCACGCAGCGGGGGATGGACCGGGCCTCCAGGACCCGCAGCAGGTTCGGCCACAGCTCCGTCTCCAGGGCCACGAAGGCGCCCGGTTCCCGCGAGAGGAAGGCCTCGAGCCCGTCCGGATCATCCAGGGGAAAAGCCCCGCCGCTCACCTGGCCCGTGCCGGCAGCCCAGGCCGGCAGGCGGCGCGCGAGGAGGTCCAGCCCAGCGGGGGTGCCCGTGGTGACGTGGAGACGGCGTCCCGATTCCCGCAGGCGACCCACCAGCCCGTCCGCCAGCAACAGCTCCCCCACACTTACGGCATGCAGCCACACCCAGGCCCCCGCGGGAAGGTCAGGCGCAACGGCTTGCAGGCGCACCCGCCAGCCCTCGGGCAGGCCCCGGGCGCAGGCGCGGACGCCCGCCCCCGCCAGGGAGACGGCCGCCAGGTAGCTCAGGTCCAGGGCATCCACGCCTCCACGCTCTCACAATTCGCGTCGCGGCGGCATCATGGAGGGATGACGCCAGCCGCGCCCTTCACCCCCTCTGCCCTCGTCGATGTCCTCATCGTCACCGGCCCCCTGGGCGCCGGAAAGACCACCGCCGTGAACCGGCTGCTCAAGGAGGAGGTCACCGCGGGACGACGGGTGGCTGTGCTCATCAATGAATTCGGCGCCGTGAGCGTGGACGGCAGCCTGGTGAGCGCCGGGCGCCCCGAGCTGGCGGGCGTGGAGAACCTGGTGAACGGCTGCGTATGCTGCAGCCTGCGGGACGACGTGGTGGCCACCCTCCGGGCGTGGTGCGACCAACCGGAGGCGGTCCGGCCCCGACGCGTGGTGCTGGAGACCACGGGCCTGGCGGATCCCACGGACCTGGTGGATCTGGAGCTGGAGCCCGCGCTCGCGGGACGCCTGCGCATCGCCGGCCTGCTCACGGTGGTCTCCTGCCTCGGCCCCCTGGACCACCTGAAGACCCGCCCCCTGCTCCACCGGCAGACGGCCCTGGCCAGCCTCATCTACCTCAGCAAGGCGGACCTGGACCCCTCGGCCGCGGTGGCCTGGGAGGGTGAGCTGCGCGCCACCTTCCACCAGATTCCGCTGGTCCACAGCCGCCAGGGCGTGCCGGCCCCGGGGGCTCCGGATCCCTGGCGGGGCGATCTGCGCCCGGTGCCGGAGGGGTGGGCCCCGAGCGCCGGCGCGAGCTTCGCGGAGGCCCGCTCCCTCACCGTCCACTGGGACCACCCGCTCGACCCGGCCGCCCTGGAGGCCCTCTTCCTCGCCCCCCCCGCACAGGGTGAGCTGCTGCGGGCCAAGGGGGTCTGCGCTTTCGCCGGCTGGGCGCCGAGGAACGACGGCAGCGACCGCTGGGCCTTCCAGCTGGCGGATGGCCGGCTGGAGGTCTCGCCCCTGCCCCTCGGGGCGGACGGCATGGCGGCCGAATGCGCAGGCGTGGTCATCGGCACGGACCTCGATGGCGCCTTCTGGAAGAAATCGCTCCGGGACCTCGAACGCGCACCTTCCGGCGCGCGCCGGAAGGTGGTGCTGGATCGCTGAATCAGGCGAGGAGCCGGATCCGCGGCTCCTTGGTATCATCGCAGTTCCTCTTCCCGGGGATCGCAAGGAGCAGGTGTGGATCAAGTGCTGGACCTCATGGCCAAGGAGCTCAAGCTCCCCCGCGCCGGCGTCGCCGCCATCGTGGCCCTCCTGGAGGAGGGCAACACGGTGCCCTTCATCGCCCGCTACCGGAAGGAGCGGACCGGTTCCCTCGACGAGGTGGCCATCCGCGCGGTGGAGGACCGCCACGCCTACTACAAGGACCTGCTGGACCGCCGGAAGACCGTCCTGAAGTCCATCGACGAGCAGGGCAAGCTCACCCCGGAACTGAAGGCCAAGGTCGAGGCTACCTGGGTAAAGGCTGAACTGGAGGACCTCTACCTGCCCTTCAAGCCCAAGAAGCGCACCAAGGCCACCGTGGCCAGGGAGCGCGGCCTCGAACCGCTGCTGGAGGCCCTGCTGGCCGACGAGAGCGGCGCCGATCCCCTGCTGCTGGCCGAGCCTTTCATCAAAGACGAGGACGGCGTGCGAACCCCTTCCGAGTGCGTGGAAGGAGCCGGGCACATCCTCGCCGAGCGGGCCTCGGAGGATGCGGAGATCCGCGCCTGGCTGCGCCACGAGTTCCACGAGCAGGGCGTGCTGCACTCCGTGGTCCGGGAGGAGCGCAAGGCCGACCAGGCCGCCCTGCGGTTCAAGCCCTACTTCGAGTTCTCCGAGCCCATCCGGAAGATCCCCAGCCATCGGCTCCTGGCCCTCCGGCGCGGCGAGAAAGAGGAGATCCTCACCGTCAAGCTCGTGGTGGACCGTGAGAAGTTCGTCACCCACCTGGTCGCCCGCATCGCCATCCATCCCGAGAGCGGGTACCGGCGCTTCCTCCACGAGGCCGCCGGGGACGCCTTCGACCGGCTGCTGGCTCCCACCATCGAGTCCGAGGTGCGCTACGAAGCCAAGAAGAAGGCCGACGCCGAGGCCATCAAGGTCTTCCAGACCAACCTGGACCACCTGCTGCTGGCGCCCCCCGCGGGGCAGCGCTGCACCCTGGGCGTGGACCCCGGCATCCGCACGGGCTGCAAGCTGGTGGTCATCAACCGCCTGGGCCAGCTCATCCAGAACGAGGTCATCTACCCCCTGGAGCCCAAGCGGGATCTCGAGGGAAGCCGCGCCCTGCTGGAAAAGCTCTGCACGGAGAATCCCGTGGAGGCCATCGCCATCGGCAACGGGACCGGCGGCCGCGAGGTGGAGACCTTCATCCGCGAGTGGCTGCGGGAAACGGGCCGCACGGCCATCGTCTGCGTCAGCGTGAGCGAGGCCGGAGCCTCGGTCTACTCCGCCAGCGACATCGCCCGGGAGGAGTTCCCCGAGCACGATGTCACCGTGCGGGGCGCCGTGAGCATCGCCCGGCGCTTCCAGGACCCCCTGGCCGAGCTGGTGAAGGTGGATCCCAAGAGCATCGGCGTGGGTCAGTACCAGCACGACGTGAACCAGACCGCCCTGAAGAAGGGCCTGGACGACGTGGTGGAGAGCTGCGTGAACCGCGTGGGCGTGGACCTCAACAGCGCCTCCTACAAGCTGCTGGCCTACGTGGCGGGCATCGGCGAAGGGCTGGCCAAGAACATCGTGTCCCACCGCTTCGAGCACGGCGCCTTCCGCCGCCGGGAACAGCTGCTGGAGGTGAGCCGCTTCGGTTCCAAGGCCTTCGAGCAGGCCGCCGGCTTCCTCCGCATCCACGACGGGGAAGATCCCCTGGACGCCTCCGCCGTGCACCCGGAGAGCTACCCGGTGGTCCAGCGCATCTGCCAGCTCACGGGCAAGACCATCCCCGAGCTCATCGGCGCCGACGCCGTGCTGGATGGCCTGGATCCCAAACTCTTCGTGGACGAGCGCTTCGGCGTGGAAACGGTCAAGGACATCCTGGCCGAGCTGCGGAAGCCCGGCCGCGACCCGCGCCAGCGCTTCGAGGCCGTGCAGTTCCGTGAGGGCGTGAACAAGCCCGATGATCTGGAAGTGGGCATGGAGCTCCAGGGCATCGTCACGAACGTCACCGACTTCGGGGCCTTCGTGGATGTGGGCGTCCACCAGGACGGCCTGGTGCATCTCTCCGAGATCGCCCACCGGTACGTGAAGAACCCCGCCGACGCCTTGAGCGTGGGCCAGGCCGTGAAGGTGAAGGTGCTGGGCGTCGATCTGGCCGCCAAGCGCATCGCCCTCTCCATCAAGGCCCTGCTGCCGGCGCCCGAGGGCGCTGGACGGGCTCAGGCCCCCCACCACCGCCACTCCCAGCCCCGCGCCGAGGGCCAGGGTGGCCGGCCCCCCCGCCCCGAGGGCCCTCGTCCTCCGAGGCCCGAAGGTCCCCGCCCCCCCGCCCGGAGGGACCCCGTGGCGCACGCCCCGGCGGTGCCCCGTCCGCCCGGCCGGAGGGGCCCCGTCCTCCCCGTCCCGAAGGCCCCCGTCCTCCCCGCCCGCAGGGTGAGCGGCCGCCGCGCCCCGAGCGCGAGGCCAGGCCCACCCAGTCGCCCCGCCGCGAGACTCCCGCCCCCAACCCCGCCAGCGGCGCCTCCCTGTCCGATCTCATGGCCAAGTTCAACAAGGGGCCCCGGTGAGCCCCCTCCTGCGTTTCCTCGCCCCCGCGGCGGTGCTGCTCTTGGCCACCGCCTGCCTGCCCCAGCCGCAGGGCCGGATCTACGGTCCCACGGAAGAAGGGCTGACCCTCGCCTACGAGGACCCCACGCTGCCCCAGCCCCAGCGGTCCCAGGAACGCCTCCAGGTCCGCGTGGCCAAGACCTCCTTCCAGGGGGCCGGATCGGGCACGGTCCAGGTCGACTACACCAGCCTCCGGGGCTCGCTCACCCTGGTCCTCCGGCACCAGGACGGCGGCATCGCCCTCCTCGGCCCGGACGGCAAGGCCTTGGCCCGGATCCTCCCCGAGGGCTTCCCGCGCACCTCCGCCTGGGAAGACCGGGGCACGGCCTTCCACGTGCTCGGACGCGCCACCTGGGACGGCGCCGGCCTCCTGCCCGCCTCTGCCTCCAGCGTCGGGTTCTGGGTGGAGGCCCGCCCGGCCCAGGGAGCTCCGAGGAGAACCCTCTACCTGCCGGGCCTCGGGGAAGTCGAGTCCAAGGAGTTGCGGGACGGGGTCTGGGTGACCGTCAACCGTCTTGTGGCCCGTGGCTTCACCGACCTTCCAATTTCCGGGAGCCTTCATGGCCGATGACACGACCGAAGCCATCCTTCCACCCGGCGCCGCCAAGGGCTCCATCCGGGACAACCTGGAGGTGGTCTGTTTCGCGATGGTCCTCATTCTCTTCTTCAAGACCTTCGTCGGCCAGCAGTTCAAGATCCCTTCGGCCTCCATGCGGAACACGCTGATGATCGGGGACCATCTGCTGGCCAACAAGTTCATCTTCGCCCGCCCCCAGTGGACCTGGGAGGAGAAGCTCTTCCCCATGCGGGGCGTCCAGCGGGGCGACATCATCGTCTTCCGCTATCCCCTCGACCGGGACCAGGACTACGTGAAGCGCTGCGTGGCGCTGCCCGGCGACACCGTGGAGATGCGCAACAAGCGGCTCTACGTGAACGGCAAGCAGGTCACCGGCCCCTGGGAATTCCAGTTCGGCCGCAACCCCGAGGGCCCGACACCCGGACCCTGGCCCCCGCAACGCTTCGCCGGCGAGGCGGAACAGCCCGTGGGCACCTGGCGCCACGCCGATCCTGACGAGCTCACCATGGACCGCCAGGGCATCGACAGCCTCATCCAGGAGGGATTCAAGGACAACCTGGGCCCCGTGACCGTGCCCCCGGGCCATCTCTTCGCCATGGGGGACAACCGCGACAACAGCATGGACAGCCGCTACTGGGGTTTCATGCCCATGGACCACCTCCGCGGCCGCCCCTTCATCGTGTGGTGGAGCTTCCGGGAGGGTGATTCGGACGATGACAACGGCCGCGTGCCAAGTGGTCCCATGGACGTGGTCCAGGATTTCGTGGACGCCGCCCGGCACTTCTTCACCCGCACCCGCTGGGAGCGCACCGGCACCATTCCGCGGTAGCACGGCTTGAAGATCCGATTCCCCCTGCTGCTGTTCCTCGCCGCCCTGCCCCTGCTCTGCTGGGGGGACAAGGGGCACCGCGCCGTTGTCACCCTGTCCGTGACCACCCTCCCCCCGGAGGCGCAGGCCTGGTACCGGGGCCGGGAGGACTTCCTGCGCGATCACGCCTCCGATCCTGACCACTGGCGGCAGGACCGGAAGGAAGGCCCGAGGCACTTCCTGGACTGCGAGCCCTATGGCGGCCCCGCCGGCGTTCCGCACGACCAGGAAGCGGCGCAAGCGCGCCTGGGAGATGGTTTCTACCGGAACGGCGTCGTGCCCTGGATCATCCAGGACCGCTGGCGGGATCTCGTGGCGGCCTTCCGTTCCGGCGATCCAGAGCGGGTGGCTTTCGCCACCAGCATCCTGTCGCATTACGTTGCCGACCTGCACGTGCCCCTGCATTCCACGGAGAACCATGACGGTCTGACCACGGACCAGAAGGGCGTCCACAGCCGCTGGGAGACGGGCCTGGTGGAACGCTTCGTCCAGGAGGACACCCTGAAGGCACCCGCGGCCGTGGCGGATCCGCACATCCTCGACCGCCCCTGGGATTGGCTCGCGGCCTCGTACGCCCTCGTGCCGCAGCTGCTGGCGGACGACCGCGCAGCGGACCGCACCACGCCCGTGGACCCGCGGGGACGGCAGCGCACCCCAGCCTACTGGATGATCTTCTGGGCCAAGCAGGGACCCATCCTGAAGGGCCAGCTGGAGCGGGCCGCCGAACACCTCGGCGACGCCGTGCTCAGCGCCTGGGTCGAGGCCGGGAAGCCGCCGGCGCCAGGGGGCGTGACAAAGTAAGGCTTTTCCTGGAATTCAAGTCGAGCAGGCACACAGAGGCAGCAGAAGACCGCAGAGGACACAGAGATCAGCCGCAGGGAGGTTCCATCGGCCGCCTTCGGCATGCCCGCACGGCGAGTGGTCGCCCTACTTCGGCTCCTCCCACCGCTTCCGGTCCAGCCACACCTGCTCGGTGCGGCCCTTGGGATCCTGGCCCTGCCAATGGAGCTTCGCGGGGCCCTGGGCATCCCGCTTCCGCACGGTGACACCGGGGCCTTCGCCGGTGCGGAGGAGCTTCAGCAGGGCCTCCACGCTGGGCACCTGGGGCAGGAAGGGTAGCGGAAGTTCCGCCAGGGTGGGCGCACGCTGGTCCAGTTTCTGGCGGGGGGCCAGCACCCGATACCCCGAGGCCCGATCGCCCTCCAGCAGGACCAGCCGCTCGCCGAGGCCGTGGAGTTCGAGGACAAGCTTCCCGGTGGCGGCGTCCATGAGCAGGCTCAGCGTGCCCGTGCCCTCGCCGTCGGGACCGGCGTAGCCCCAGCCGTACTGGGCCCGCACGGGTGCCGAGGGCGCAGGCGTCGCCTGCGCGGGCGGAGGCGCCTGGAAAAGCAGGATCACGGGGCCTCCTCATCGTCATCCGCGGCTGGAACGGGCTCCGCCACCTTCAGGGCCTGCTCCTTGGCGATGCGCAGCCGGAGGTCACCGAGGCGCTTCTCCAGAGCAGGGCGATCCGGGAAGACGAAGGCCAGGGCGCGCTCCCACTGGTCCGCGGCCTCCTCCAGCTTGCCCTGCTTCAGGAGGACTTCACCCAGGTGCCTGCGCACCTCCGAGCTGTAGGGGCTCAGTTCCGCGGCCCGCCGCAGCGTCACCTCGGCCTCGGCCACGCGGCCCAGCTTGAACTGGGCCCACCCCAGGCTGTCCACCACGTTGCCATTGTCCGGCGTGGCCTTCGCGCTGGCCTCGATGAGGGCCGCGGCCTCCGGCAGATCCTGCTCCTGCTCCAGCAGCAGGTACCCCAGGTTGTTCTGGACCATCGGATTGCCGGGGGCCATCTTCTGGGCCTCGCGCAGCACGCGGAGGGCGTCCTTGGGCCGGTTGAGCTGCTCCAAGGCAGTGCTCTGCATGATGAGCAGATCCACGCCGCGCACCGGCCCGAGGGCCCGGGCCTGCTCCAGGGCCTCGAGACACTTGTCCCAGCGGTGGAATTCCGACCAGAGAACGGCCATGCCCTCCTTGTGGAACTGCTCCAGGACCACCCGCGCCTCCTTTCGTGAGAAGAAGGCGTATTCCAGGTCCTTCTCCGGCAGGCCCTTCGCCTGGGCGAAGAAGGGCACCTTCGGGAAGCGGTCGATCCCCTCCCGGATGGCGGCCAGGGCGGCCTTCCAGTCGTTGAGGCTGATATGCGCCTGGCAGATGAACACCTGCATCTCGCCAGCCACTTCGCTCCGGGGGGGCTGGCGTTTCACGAAGGCCAACAGCTCGGCGCCCTTGCCCTGAAGCAGGAGCGATTCCGCGTAGAGGGCCTGCGCCCCGTCCGCGAAGGGGTCCTTGTCGGCCGGGGCCTCCACCAGCGGCTTCAGCCGGGCCTCCGCCTCGGCGAACCGGCCCAGGTTCATGAGCGCCATGGCGGTGTTGAAGCTGATGCGCGGACTGGGCTTCAGGGCTTCGGCGCGGCCCAGGCTCTCCAAGGCCTCGCCGTACCGCGAGGTCTGGAGGCGGACCAGGGAGATGTTCTCCCAGAGGGCGGGTTCCTGGGGCAGGTGCTTCGCCAGCAGCAGGAAGCTCTCCTCGGCGTGGGCGAGGAAGCCGGACTTGATCTGTTCCCGGGCCAGCTCCTCCAGCATGCGGAGCTGGCGGTCGTCCGGGCGGTGCGCATTGAGCGCCAGCACGGCCTCCCGCTTCCCCGCATAGTCCTGGATGGCCACCGCCTGGAGGTAGGCCCGCTCCCAGGCCGGTGTGAATGTGGGCCGCAGGCGACCCAGGCGGAGCCAGGCCCTCAGGGCCCCGGGGCCGTCGTGGAGCTGCTCGGAGACCTCCCCCAGGCGCGCCCACAGTTCCGGATCCTGGGGCAGGAGGGCCGTCGCCGCCTTCAGTTCCTTCTGGGCTTCCGGGAAGAGGGCCGGGTCCTTCTGGCCGCGCTGGACCTGGAGCAGGGCCAGGTGGGCCCGGGCCTCCCCGTTCTGGGGAGCCAGTTCCACGGCCTTCTGGGCCGGGGCCAGGGCGCCCTCGAGGTCACGGGCCTCCTGCAGCGCCTCGGACAGGCGCAGCCGGGCCTCCGCACTCTGGGGGACCAGGACCACCACGCGCCGGTAGATGGCCGCGGCGCCTTCGGGATCGGTGCCTCCGCCCCGCAGCTGGAGGGCCCGGGCCTGCAGCATCAGGGCGCGGACGTCCGCCTGGGGCGCGGCGAGGAGGGGCGGCACCAGCAGGCCCGCCAGGATCAGGGTTCGGGAATCACGCACGGGCGGCCTCTTGGGCAAGGAGCTGGGTCAGACGGGCATGGGGGACGGCCCAGGCCTCGGGGGCCAGGATCCGCTGGATCGCGGGTTCGCCGGCCCTGGGAAGGATGCAGTGGATCTCGGTAGCCGGGAAGCCATCGGTGCTGTGGGCGGCGGCGCGGGCCTTCTTGTCCCGGTGGAGGAGGGGCAGGCAGGCGGGCCAGGGTGCCAGAAGCGGGGCCAGGGGGGCCAGACGCCGGGCCAGCAGGTCCAGGAACTCGACCGGGAAGGGCTTCAGGTCCAGGTCCTCCACCAGCAGGCACGAGGCCAGCAGGCCGAGGCCCACGGCCTCGCCGTGGAGCAGCTGGTAGCCCGAGGCCGCCTCCAGAGCGTGGCCCAGGGTGTGCCCGAGGTTCAGCAGGCGGCGCTCGCCCGATTCGCGGGGATCGCGGTGGACCACGCCGGCCTTGAAGGCCAGGGCCCGCTCCACCCAGGCCTGCTTGACCGGACCGTCCTGGAGCATCTCCGAGGCCCAGGCCATCTCCCCCTGGATCAGGGCCGTCTTCACCAGCTCCCAGCGCCCGTTCTCCAGGTGCCGCGACGGGAGGCTGCCCAGGAAGTCCGTGCAGGCCACCAGCCGGCGGGGCGGATGGAAGGCCCCCACCAGGTTCTTCCCGGCGGCCAGGTCGGCCCCGGTCTTGCCCCCCAGCCCCGCGTCCGCCATGGCCAGCAGGGTGGTCGGCCAGGCCTGCCAGGCCACGCCCCGGAGGTAGAGGGAGGCGGCCAGGCCCGTGAGGTCCGTGAGCACCCCCCCGCCCAGGGCCACCACCGTGGCCTCGCGGTGCAGCGGCACCCGCGCCCAGTGCTCCAGCCAGGGGACCAGGGTGCGCAGCTTCTTCTCCTCCTCGGCCACCGATACCCAAAGCGCATGGTCGGGTTCGGGCATGCCCGCGTCCCGCCAGGCGTCCCGCAGGTGTTCGTCCCCCAGGAGCGTCCAGGGGCCCTCGGGCAGGAGCGCCGCATCCGGGGTCTCCAGCAGGAAGACCTCGGTGGCGAAGCCGGAGGGCGTGGCCAGGCGCATGTCAGTCCCTTCCCCGCAGCGTGGCCTCGGCCTGCATGGGCTGCTCCCCGCGGAGCCAGCGGACCACCACCTTGTCCCCGGGCTTGAAGGCGCCCAAGGCGCCCATGAAGTCGTAGATGTTCTTGACGGGCCGGTCGCCGAAGGCCGTGAGGATGTCCCCGGCCTGGAGGCCGATGGCCTCGGCCGTGCCTCCCTTCGACACCCCGTTGATCCGGAAGCCCTTGGCGTTGTCGGCGTAGTCGGGGATGGTGCCGAAGGCGATGCGCATGGGCCCCGCGTCGCCCCGCATGGGGATCTTCGCCGTCTCCGGATCGAAGGCCGGCATCATGTCCCCGTTGGCGAGCTGGAGGGTCACGGCCCGGCCGTAGGCCGCCAGCTGGGCCATGCCCGCGTAGTTGATGCGGTCCGCCGTGTCCGAGGGACGGTGGTAGTCACTGTGCAGGCCGGTGAAGAAGAAGAAGGTGGGGATCTTCGCCTGCGAGAAGCTCATGTGGTCCGAACCGCCCACGGCCGCACCCACGTCCGCCGTGATGGCGAATTCCTTCGGCGCCAGCTTCTCGGCCGCCTCCACGGCGGATTTCGGCGCACCGAGCCCGCCCATCAGCAGGCGAGGGGCCTTGGGATCCAGGCGGCCCACCATGTCGAAGTTGAGCATGAACTTCACAGAGGCCAGGGGCAGGGTGGGGTGCTGCACCCAGTACTGGGAGCCCAGCAGGCCCTCCTCCTCGCCGCCGTAGTGCATCACCAGGATGGAGCGGCGGGGACGGGCCCGCTTCAGCTCGCGGGCCAGCTCCAGCACCATCGCCGTGCCGGAGGCATTGTCGTCGGCGCCCGGATGCACCTGCCCCCGGGCCGCGGCGCCGCCCATGCTGTGACGTTCCCCCAGGCCGAGGTGGTCCATGTGCGCGCCGAGGGCGATGTACTCCCCGCGGAGCCTTGGATCCCGGCCGGGGATCACCGCCACGACATTGGGCACCTGGGCCTCAATGCGGTTGAGCTTCAGATCGAGGGACAGCGTGGTCCAGGGGGCGTAGATGAAGTCCTGGCTCTGGGGCTGGCCGGTGTCGCGGATCTTCTGGAGGCGGGCCGGGAGGTCCCCGCAGTCGGCCGCGAGCGTGGCGGGGGGCATGACCAGGACCGGCAGATCCAGCCTCACCGGGCCCTCCTCCCGCTGGGGCGGGTGCAGGGGACCGTCGTCCAGCACGATCACCGCCGCCACCTTGGCATTCTCCAGCCTCTTGAGGCGCGCCAACAGGCTGCGTTCCCCCCGCGGCAGGTGCGCGAAGGCGGGCAGATCCGGCACGGCACGGGCGATCACCGCCACCCGGTCCTTGAGCTCGATGCCCGCAAGGTCGTCGTAGCCGCCTGGCACCTGGAGGCCGAAACCCACGAAGGCCAGGGCCTTGTTCTGGAATTCCGCGTCGGCGCTGAAGCCCATGGCCTCCACGTCCTTCCCCCAGACGAGGGAATGCCCCAGGTCGCCCTTGGAGAGCTGCGCGCCGGCCTCCACCCGCTCGATCCGGGCCACGAAGGGGAACCGCTGGATGAGAGGTTTCAATCCCATGGCCCGCAGCGCGCCCGCAATGTGTTTCGCGGCCCGATCCAGTTCGGGATAGCCGTTCCCGCGCCCCTTCAACTCCGGCGAGGCCAGGAAGGTCACGTCCTGGCGGAGCCGCGCCTCCACCCGGGCCGGGTTTGGCGCGGAGGATCCGGCGGCCAGGAGGGCCGCGGCAGCGGAAACGAGGACCAGGCACTTCCAGGAACGCATGACCACTCCTTGCGTGCCTGTACTTTACCGGCCGCGGACGGATCCGTCCCCCAGGGACCGGTTCCAGCGTGTCGGGCGGGGAGTGTGGGAGAATGGGACAATGTCGGAACAAGGAGCCTTCTTCCAGCCGGACCAGGTCGACCAGCGTCCCCTGCGGCATGCGCTGCTCTGGCGGCTGGCCGGCTACCTGAGACCCTACTGGCACGCGCTGGTGGCCCTCCTCCTGCTCATGAGCCTCGGGGCCTTTCTGGAGGTCATGCCCTCCGAACTCACCCTCCGGCTCATCAACCGCTTCATGGACCACGGCAGCCTGCGCGGCGCCGCGCCCCTGGTGGCGGGCTTCATCGGCGTCCTCGTGGGCGGCTTCCTCGTCAGCTTCCTCCGCTACTACCTGCTGGCCTGGGTGGGTCAGAAGGCCATGGTGGACCTCCGGGTCCAGCTGTTCACCCACCTCATGGGACGCAGCACCCACTTCTTCCACCGCAATCCCGTGGGCCGCCTGATGACCCGCGTCACCAGCGATGTCCAGAACCTGAACGAGATGTTCGCCTCGGGCTTCGTGGCCATCGTGGGGGACGCCATGTCCCTGCTGGCCATCGTGGGCTGGATGTTCTGGACGAACGCGGGCATGGCCCTGGTGGCCCTGGGCATCCTGCCCCTCCTGCTTGTGGCCACGGAAGTCTTCCGCCGCCGGGCCGGCGAGGCCTTCCGGGAGACCCAGCGCCGCTACGCGGCCATCAACGCCTACCTGCAGGAGCAGATCTCCGGCATGGGCCTCGTCCAGGTGAACGCCCAGGAGGCCCGGAGCGAGGGCGAGTTCCAGCGGCTGAACCAGGACTACCTTGCCGCCTTCCTCCGCACCATCTTCGCGTATGCCGTGTTCTTCCCCGTGGTGGAGTTCATCACCTCGGGCACCCTGGCCGCGCTGATCTTCTACGCGGGCTTCAAGCTCAAGGCCGGTGCCATCACCTGGGGCCTGCTGCTGGCCTTCATCCAGCAGTCCGCGCGGTTCTTCCGGCCCATCCGGGAACTGGCGGAGCGCTACAACGTCATGCAGACGGCCCTGGCCTCCAGCGAGCGCATCTTCCGCCTCCTGGACAACCGCGAGGAGATCCCGGAGGCGCCCGGCGCCCGGCCGGCCGCCTTCCAGCGTGAGATCCGCTTCGAGGACGTCACCTTCGCCTACGACGAGGACGGGCGCCGGGTGGTCCGCGGGCTCAGCGGCGTGATCCCCAAGGGCCAGCGGGTGGCGGTGGTCGGCCACACGGGTGCCGGCAAGAGCACCCTCATCAACCTCCTCATGCGCTTCTACGATCCCCTGGAGGGCCGCATCACCGTGGACGGCGAGGACACCCGGGAGCTCCGCCTCCGCGAGGTGCGCGACCTCTTCGGCCTCGTCCTGCAGGATGTCTTCGTGTTCTCGGGCACCCTGCGGGACAACATCCTCCTGGACCGGCCCCTGGACGAGGCTCGCCTGGCGTCGGTGCTGGAGCAGAGCCAGCTGAAGGATCTGGTGGGCCGGCTGCCCCTGGGTCTCGAGACCCAGGTGGGCGAGCGGGGGCAGAAGCTCAGCGCCGGCGAGCGCCAGCTGCTGGCCTTCGCCCGGATGCTCTACCAGGAGCCGGCGGTGCTGCTGCTGGACGAGGCTACGGCGAACATCGACTCCGAGACCGAATCCAAGATCCAGACGGTCATCGAGCGCGTCAGCCACCGGCTGACGACCTTCACCATCGCCCACCGCCTGTCCACCATCCGCGAGGCCGACGAGATCTGGGTGATGGACCAGGGCGCCCTGGTGGAGCGCGGCACCCATGACGGCCTCATCGCCCAGGACGGCGTCTACGCCAAGCTGGTGCGGCTGCAGTTCTCGGAGGGCGAGGCGGCCTGAGCGCTAGACTCGAGCCATGCTCCACCTCCCGCCCCTCTACCCCATCACGGATGCCGCCCGCCCCGAGCCCCTGTCGGAGCAGATCCGGCGCCTCGGGGAGGCGGGGTTCCCCCTGGTGCAGTTCCGGGGCAAGCCCCTCGGGGCCGCCGCCCAGTGGGAGGAGCTCCGGAAGGCCCTGGGGGCGGCCGCCGCGAACGGGGGCTGGCCCCTCATCTGCGTGAACGACCGGGCCGACCTGGCCGTGCTGGCGGCCCGGGAAGGGCTCGCGCCCTGGGGCCTGCACCTGGGCCAGGGGGACCTGCCGGCTGCCGAGGCCCGCAGGCTGCCGGGGTTGGCCGGCTGTCACGTCGGCGCCTCCACCCACGGGGCCTCCGAATGGGAGGCCGTGGACCCCGCCTGCGATCACGCGGGCGTCGGCCCCTTCCGGGGGACGGCCACCAAGGCCGACCACGCCGCGCCCATCGGCCTCGAGGGCCTGGCCGCGGGTTGTGCGGCCCTGCGCCGGAAGGGGCTGGCCCCTGTCGCCATCGGCGGACTGGAGTCCGGGGATGCGGAGGCCTGCTTCCGGGCCGGGGCGGAATCCCTGGCCATGGTGGGCGCCCTCCACCGCGCCGCCGATCCCGCCGCGCTCGGCTGGGCCGCCCAGCGGGCGCGCTGGCGGGTGCGCCCCCCCTTTCGCCCGGGCCAGGGTCTGGCCCTGCTGGGCGGCAGCGGGGCCGGCAAGACCACCCTCGGCAGGGAACTGGCGCTCCGCCTGGGCCTGCCGTTCGTGGACCTGGACCTGACTGTGGAGGCCGAGGCGGGGAAACCCATCGCGGCGCTTTTCGCGGAGGCTGGGGAGGCGGCCTTCCGGCGCCTCGAACGCACCACCCTGGTACGCCTCCTCGGCCGCCCTGGGGTCCTCGCTCTCGGAGGCGGAGCCTGGGAGGACTCGGACACCCGGCGGGCCGTGACCGCCGCCGGGTTTCAGCCCCTGTGGCTGGCGGAGACCCCTGGACGGGCCTGGGCGCGGGCCGGAGGGGATCCGAACCGCCCCCTGGCCCAGGACCGCGCGGCCTTCCTGGCCCGCTGGGCGGCCCGCACGCCAGCCTGGTCCCTGGCCCCCATGGTCCTGCCCTTCGGAAGGGAACCGGGGGAATTGGCCTCGGCCTTGCTAGAATCCTGATCAACCTCCGAGCCACCGTGGACCTGATCCTCTCCGATCTGCATTCGAACCTGCATGCCCTCCGCGCCGTGCTGCGGTTCGCCAGGCGCAGGGCCATCCACCGGTTCGTCCTGCTGGGCGACCTGGTAGGCTACGGCGCCCACCCCAACCAGCTGCTGGACAAGGTCCGCGAGCTGCGGCCCCGGTTCATGGTGCGGGGCAACCACGACAAGGTGTGCGCGGGCCTGGAGCAGGATGGGGCCTTCAGCCTGCCGGCCCGGCAGGCGGCGGATTGGACGCGCGAGCGGCTCCGCCAGGACAACTGGCGGTTCCTCTCCGAACTGCCGGTGGGGCCCCTCTGGGTGGGCGAGGACTACCAGATCGCCCACGGGTCCCCCATGGACGAGGACGCCTACCTGCTCCACATCCGCGAGATCGGCCAGGCCTTCGACGCCTTCCAGGGCCAGCTCTGCTTCTTCGGGCACACCCACCTTCCCGGCTGCTTCGAGCTGGACGAGACCCGGGGCCAGCTGAACTGGATTTCCCTCCAGCCCGGCGAATGGTTCGGGCTCCAGCCCCACTGCCGGTATCTGGTGAACCCCGGATCCGTGGGGCAGCCCCGGGACCGGGACCCCCGGGTCTCCTTCCTCACCTTCGATCCGAAACGCCGCCGGGTGCGGCTGCACCGCCTGGACTACGATGTGAAAGGCGCCGCACGGGCCATTCTCGCCGCCGGGCTGCACGCCAACCTCGCGGACCGGCTCGCGCAGGGCATTTGAAAGGATTTCCCATGGCCAGCGGGGCCTACCTCACCGATCTCGCCCTGAACCAGCTGCTGCGGGAAGCCGTGGATACCCAGGCGCCCGTCAGCCTGCGTCCCAAGGGGAGCCCCCGCCTCCTCGGGGATCTGCACCTGACCGCCTACGAGGCCGGGGAGACCCTGGATCTGGAGGGCGGCCGCCCCCGGGATCAGATGCCCGCTCCGGGCATCATCGCCACCATCTCCATCCTCCTGGGCCACGAACTGCTCTCCGTGGAGGCCAAGCTGCTCTCCGTGACCCAGAAGCCCGGCGGGACGACCCTGCTCCGCCTGGACTGGCCCCTGGACGCGCGGCTCCACCGGCGTACCGACATACGAGTGGCAGCCCCGGACCAGACCCCCCTCCGGGCCGTGGTGGAACTGGGTGGCCGCCGTCACGAGGCGCTGCTCACCAACCTCACGGAGACCGGCGTGGGGCTTGCCTTCCAGGATCTCTTCATGGTCGACCTGCACGCCCCCCTGGAGATCGACGCCACCCTCCCGGGCGACATCCCCCTGCACTGCCCCGGCGAGGTCCGGCACCTCACGGTCCTGGAGGGTCAGCCCTATCCCACCCGCCTGGGCGTGGTGCTCCACCCCCGGGCCGAGGCCGATCTCGAGCCCATGCGGCGCTTCATCCAGGCCCGGCGGACGGACCGGAGCCAGAGCTTCCGACAGGAGTAGGGGCAGCCCAGATGTCGGCCCCGGTGCCCCCGGGGGCCCCGACATCCAGGCCCGGGTCCCGCTTGCCACGCCCTGGAGTCCGCTGGCAGTTATTCATCTAAAATTAGTATTGATTCAATTTAGTAAAATGGCATCACCGCATCTCTCCCCCAATGACCCGAATTCACGGGCCTTGATGGAGTCTTTGTCTCAAATTAGGGCATGTATCATCCACTCCCCCCGCCACTTCCCGGCGGAGTGGACCTGGATCAGGAGGATCACATGGCAGCCCGATCACGCCTCACCCTCGCCCTGGCCTTCACCTGCCTCGCCGTCCCCGCCTTCGCCGCCCTGAAGGTGGGCGACCGGGCGCCCGATTTCCAGGCCCAGGCCTCCCTCGGCGGCAAGGTATCCACCTTCTCCCTGGCCGCGGCCCTGAAGAAGGGTCCCGTGGTCCTCTACTTCTACCCGGCGGCCTTCACCCCGGGCTGCACCGTCGAGGCCCATGACTTCGCCGAAGCCATCGACCAGTACAAGGCCCTGGGCGCCACCGTGATCGGCGTGTCCCACGACGGCATCGACAAGCTGAACCAGTTCTCCGTGAGCGAGTGCCGGGGCAAGTTCGCCGTGGCCGCGGACCCCGACCAGCACATCATGAAGGCCTACGACGCCGTGCTGGCCGCCAAGCCGGAGTATGCCAACCGGACCTCGTACGTCATCACCCCCGACGGCCGGATCCTCTTCACCTACACGGACCTCAAGCCCGGCCAGCACGTGGAGAAGACGCTCGCCGCCCTGCAGCAGTGGAAGGGCCAGTCCTGGAAATAGCGGCCGCACGCGCCTTGCTGGCGCCTGGGTTCCCGGGTGCAATGGAGGGTCGAAAGGCCCCCGCATGAAAGCCATCTCGCTCCGCGTCGATGTCGACACCCTGGAAGGATCCGTCCGGGGCATCCCCACCCTCCTCCGCCTGCTGGACCGGCACCAGATGCGGGCCAGCTTCTACTTCAGCTTCGGGCCGGACAACAGCGGCAAGGCCCTCCGCCGCATCTTCCGGAAGGGCTTCCTGGCCAAGATGCGCCGCACCAACGCGGCGAAGCTGTACGGCTTCAGGACGATGATGTACGGCGTCCTGCTGCCCGCCCCCACCATCTGGAAGCGGGCCGCGGCCGAAATGCGCCAGGCGAGGGAGGCCGGCCACGAGGTGGGCATCCACGCCTGGGACCACGTGCAGTACCACGACCTGCTGGACCGGAAGTCCAGGCAGTGGCTGTCCGATTGGTACGCCCGGGCCCACGAGGCCTTCGGGACCGTCTTCGGGGAGAAGGCCCGCGGCGCCGTGAG
>Ga0079306_1000439_pt1 | contig 38868 bp, 39 predicted proteins | sample Methanotroph_Enr_FD_79181 | JGI IMG/M metagenome (GOLD analysis project Ga0079306, IMG submission 79181) | Enriched soil microbial communities from Old Woman Creek wetland in Ohio, USA - Methanotroph_Enrichment_5 | ecosystem: Environmental > Terrestrial > Soil > Wetlands | place: USA: Ohio... | reverse complement strand
TTCGAAGACGTCTGTTTATAATTTTCTTCGAAACTCTTAACATTGGGATTTTTCTAGCTGCTGCAATTTCTACAATTTCCTTGGTTATTGGATCTTTAAAGGCGCTTGTTGCTACATACAATCTTTCAAAATCTCTACCCTCTTTTAATAACTCAAGTAGAGCATTTTTACTCTCAATCTGTACGAACTTGGATTTAGCCATTAGAGTGATTCTACAATATCTATGAAGTACTGTCCTCTTTTGAAGCCAGTCATTCTTCTAAACTGTACAAAGCCATCTATATTAGCGTGTATGGAGTAGTCTTTAGACATGTAAGCGTTCTTACCAGGATGGTATACAGAACCTTTTTGTTTGACAATAATATTTCCGTCTCTTACAGCCTCTCCAGCAAATTTCTTAACACCTAATCTTTTACCTGCTACATGGCCATTGTTTGATGTGCTTGCTGCACCTACGACATGTGACATTGTGCTATCTTAACAATTAATATATATATTACTCAGTTATTTTCTGCGTAATATGAAAATGTTCCTAGTGATAATACTATTTTTACGGCTCCACTTCAAGTCCCTACCACCAGAAAGTTCAGTATTTAATACTTCCCATCGCTTTCCAACTATATCTCTTACCCCTATTGTTTTCCATCCCCATGATGTTTTGTATGAAGGAATAATCATTACAACTATGAATCCCTCGTGAGATACCTCTTGTAGTATGTCAAAAAGTCCTTTGTAAAGCTCTTCTACACGTTTTAAGAATAATTCTGCTTTACCAGAGAATAACACACTTCTTTGAGGTAGGCCCATGAATGGTTCACAAACCACAGCAGATATTGGAGTTTTTCTTAATTTTGCCAATGTTCGGTTATCTGGTTCTTTTACATCTAGATGGAAGATATCATACTTAATAATTCCAATTAAGCCCTTGTCTGATGCCCACTCAATATTCTTCTCTGTATATTCCAATGCTTGTTCATCAATATCTGACCCCAATATATCGAATCCTAATACTGCTGCCTCTACAGGTATAGTTCCAGATCCACAGAATGGATCCCATACGATACCTTCTTTAAGTCCCGCGAGATTGACCATTATTCTAGCCAATTTAGGTGGCAAAGTCCCCATCTTTACATCCGTAAAAGGTCTATCATAGTCTCGCATAGCAAAACCTTCAATATCTTGAACACCCATGGTACAGCCATAAATCTCTGCGTTTTCGCTTTTTATAATGCAAAGCTCAAATCCTTTCTCAACTATTTCGTTTTTTAACACCTGGGCTGCGTTGAGTTCTGTTTCTCCACTTAATGGTCTAATAAATCTTGAAGATATTTCATTTCTTTTTAATTCATCCTTCAATTCATTTGAGAGCTTTCTCAAAAAGACATGATCCTTAGAATGGCTATTACCTAATACACTTACACCAAATGTAACTTTGGTACCTTTAGCAATGTAATCTGCAAGAAAAGTATCTACCTGATCTAAGAGATATCCATATCTTACGAATCCTCCTAATCTGTTGTAGATTTTCTTTACAATTTCTTCGGATACTTCGTTGTCCCTAACTATGAAAACTTTGTCTGTGAATCTTTGGATACGGTCTTTACTAACGCCATAGAGGTTAAAAACTGAAACTAGCTCGGTGTATGAGAGATCTTGGAAACTTCCTGCCTCGAAAAAATATTGTTTGGACATTTTATTTATATCTTCTTAACGAGAACTTTTGTGATTAACTGTCTTGCTCCAAAGTGTGTTCTATTTCTAGATTTTGCACTAAATTTGAAGCCGTTAACCTTTTCTCCTTTTTTCTGAGAAGTGATTTCTAATACTACTTTTGCACCCTCAATTACTGGGGTTCCAAGTGTTACTTTATCACCATCAGAGATTAGAAGAACGTCTGTTATTTCGATTACATCACCCTTTTTGCCTTCAATTTTTCTAACTTCAAATTCCTGGCCTTCAGATACCTTTAATTGAGTTCCTGCAATTTTGATTACTGCGAACTTGTTTTCGATAACTTTTTCAACTGTTTTGGTTTCTTTCTTTGTTTCTGTCATGAGTAAGGATTTTAATGGAATATGGCGAAAATGTCAATAAATAGGAGTGATTTGTTCAACAAAAGCACTTAACCAAAATTTCATTTCCCTTCTATACAATTAATAATATTAAATTCTTGACTCAATGTTCAATATATGACACAATATACAAGTAAAGATATCTATGCTGATAGTAATTTTGAAAAAGAAATAAATCTTTTTCCAGACGACATTCGTGAAGAAATGTATCTGCTCTTTTCAGAATTAAGTGATTACGGCTTTCTAGAATATCCAAATGCAAAGAAACTTTCTGGCACAGATCTATTCGAAGTAAGAGTTAACCATGATGGAGCATGGAGATGTATATATGCATACACCCAAAACCACATTGTTTTGCTATCTGCATTTAGGAAGAAAACTCTGAAGACTCCTCTCAGAATGATAAATATCTGTTTGCAACGATTAACTAATTTAAAAAATTAAAAATATGAATTACAAGAATTTAATAACATTAGAAGAATTAGAGCGAAGAACCTTTACTCCTAAGGAAATTGAAAGAATTCACAAAGAGGCAAATGAACGAATTGCACAAAGAGCTTTAAGAGAACTTCGAAAAGAATTTGGACTAACTCAGGAAGAACTATCTACTAAATCAGGAATTCCTAGAACAACAATCACAAAAATAGAAACGGGGGCTATGAATGTCTCGGTTGGGAAACTAACACAATTAGCAAATGCAATGAACGCAGACCTCAAAATACAATTCATACCTAGGTCTAATTAATCCTCATATACATCCAGTATCTCTCCACTTCTATCTCTATGCCCTTGTTGATACCTTACTGCAATGTTTTGAACTAATCCCAAACATACTAAAGTCATTATGGTTATCGTTCCTCCTGCGCTCATAAGGGGTAATGGTATACCAGTAGCAGGTATAGTACCCATATTGGTACCTAGGTTTATGAATACCTCCAGAAGAAGCTTTATACCAACTCCTATACATATCAAAGAATGAAGTGGATTTTGTATCACATTTATTGCGGTTACAAAGCAGTAAACAATGAGGAATCCATATAGCCCCAATACAAATACACTCCCTACTAACCCAAATTCTTCTGCAAAAGAAGCAAATATGAAGTCTGTTTGATGCTCAGGAAGGAAATTTCGCTTACTCTGGGTACCATTCCCAAAACCCTTTCCTAATAGTTGCCCTGACCCTATGGCTATTTTTGACTGGTTAACATTGAATCCTTCGTCTTCTAAAACAGTTTGCTCTGTGGGATTTACAAATGCGATTATTCTGTTCTTTTGGTAATCGTGTAAAAGTGTATCCCAGGATAGTGTAAAAAATCCTCCCATTAGCAATCCTAATATTAATGCCCCTATTGCCAAAGGTTTCCAATTTGTTTTTGAATACATTATGAATACTGTAAGTATTACGCCAATAATTATAGTTAAGTACCAAACCCAGTTGTTGGTTACCGCCGCTACAAGAAATCCACCAGAGATACTTGCAATGATAAGTATGAGTAATGTATTTCGTAAAGGATTACTTAGCGCTAAGAAGGTCATAAGAAACCATATCGCCAATGTAAGTAAAGACATACTACCACCGGGTTCAAGATAAATGAGAATAAATAGTGCAATAACAGATAGAAAGGTAATTCCAAAAAGTATTAGTTCATTTAATTTCCCACGCATAGAAAATATTCCTGCGGTTATAACTATTACTGCGAATTTTGCAATCTCCGAAGGTTGTATCTGTGTACCACCGATGTATAACCATCGCCTAGTACCGTTAATCTCAGGACCAATCATGAGTGTCAAAGCAAGAAGAATAACTGTTACTACCCATATACTTAGCATAACCTGCCAATATTTTAGGTATGAAAGATCAATAAAGAAGATTATGAAAAACAATACGAAACCAATTCCTAAAGATATGATTTGCTTCCAAACAATACTAAGGTCACCATATCCACCCTCTGGGAGGATTGTTGTTGAAAGGAGGGTAATTAATCCTAATAGAGATAACAAGATCGCAGGAAAAAGAATTTTCCAATCAATAGGCAAAAATTTTCCTGAGTTATGTGATAGGAGATTCATTGCATGTAGATTTTAACACATTCCAATTATGCAGGTCTCCTTCTTAGGAAAGTTGGAATATCTAAAATACTTTCACCCTCGCCACCATTATTTGTGGTATTACTTGGAGGAGTTGGCATAATATCATCTTCCAAATTCTCTTCCTTTAAATCTTCTTTTTCAAAAGATTCTAGTACATCCTCTTCAGTATCTAATTCTGGTTCTTCCTTTACCTCTTCAGCTCGTGGTTTAAATCCAAATGTTCTTACATTTTCATCGACACCCTTTTGTTTTTTAGTAAATATCTGTTTGTTTTCATCAAAACCTGTTGCAACAATTGTTATTGTTAAAACATCTCCAGCTCCAGGATCAATTTGAGCTCCGAATTTGATATTTGCAGATGCATCAACAGCTTCTTTAATCAATTCAGATACCTGACTGATTTCTGTAAGTGTTAAATCTGAACCTACAATATTGTAAAGCACTCCGGTTGCACCTTCGATAGACATATCAAGTAGAGGACTGGTTGTAGCAGCTCTAGCAGCGTTCTCAGCTCTGTTTTCACCACTTGCTCTACCAATACCCATTAATGCTGTTCCAGCATTTTGCATTACTGATTTAGCATCATTGAAATCTGCATTAATATATCCTGTCTGGCTAATCAAGTTGGAAATGCTGTTCACACCCTCAGCTAATACTGAGTCTACTTTCTTCATTGCATCAATAAATGAGAGTTTTTCACTTTCATCTACAATTTCTAATAATCTTTGGTTAGGAACAACAATTAACGTATCAACCTTGTCTTTCAACGCAGCAATTCCTTCTTCAGCTATTTCTCTTCTTTTGTTACCTTCAAATTCAAATGGCTTAGTTACAACTGCTACTGTAAGTGCTCCCATATTCTTAGCAACACCTGCAATTATTGGAGCTGCACCAGTACCTGTTCCACCACCCATACCTGCTGTAATGAATACCATGTTTGCTCCCTCTAGGAATTCTTGTATTTGATCAAGGCTTTCTTCAGCTGCTTGGGCACCCATATCATGATTTCCACCAACACCTAATCCTCGAGTTAATTCTTCGCCCAATTGTAATGTTACTGGAGCCTGAGACATTTTCAATGCCTGAGCATCAGTATTAAACGCCATGAAATCCACACCCGGAATATCATAGTCGGTAATCATAGTGTTGATTGCATTACAACCACCACCACCTACTCCTACTACCTTAATTTTTGCTACTGGATCTACATTGGTTGTAACTAACATTGTGTCTTAAACACTAAAATTTATTTAAGGCAGTAAAGATTTCATCCACTCACCTAACTTTCCCACAAAGCCCTTAACGTTTGATTTTTTCTTGTCATTTGCAGAACTAATATCTACATCATCATCCATGGCATGTTTAATCAATCCCTGTACACAAGCATATGATGGATCAGATATTTCTTCTGTCATACCTGTAAGACCAGATGGATATCCAATTCTTGCTGAAACTCCAAATACACCTTGTACTGTCTTTGTAATATTTCTGAGCAAGCCTGTACCACCGGTTATAACGACACCCGCAGGCATACCAATATTGTATCCTGACTTTGATACGTTTTCCTTTGCCATTTCAAATATTTCCTCGCATCTTGCATCAACTATTTCTTGTAACGTAGATTTTGAAACTCGTTTTTCAATGCCATATCCACTTAAATCAATATCGTCAACCTTTGTTTTCTTTTCCTTAGGTTCATCTTTTCTCCTCAAGAGTGCTGGGGTTGAATCCATTCCTTTACCCTTAGCTACTGCAGCTTTGTTATCTAATATATCTGACATATTCATCTTAATCTTCTCAGCCTCTTCTAAAGATACTTGAAGACCAATAGCTATATCACTGGTAATACTATTTCCACCTAAAGGAATACAGCTACTGTAAATGATAGAACCTTCTTCAAATATGGTAATACTTGTAGTACCAGAACCGATATCTAGCATAGTTACACCAAGCTCCTTTTCTGTTTCCGTTAATACTGAAAGTGAGGATGCCCAACCAGTAAAGATGACATCATATACATTCAAGCCGACTTGTTCTACACATTTTCTAATGTTCTGCCAATATGAATTTGGTGCAGTGATTATATGTGTTTCTACTTCTAATCTCCCACCACTCATTCCTATTGGATATTTAATACCACCTTGATTATCTACTACAAATTCTCGTGGGATAATGTGGATTGGGTTTAAGTTATCAGGTAAAGACAATGTCCTAGCATTTTCAATTGCTCTATATGTATCATCTATGGTTATCTCTGAACTTGAAACCGCTACTACACCCTTGTTATTTAGACTTGTTACTTGCTCACCATTGATAGAGACATATACATCAGAAACCGTAACACCTGCCATTCTTTCAGCGGCTAGTACACTTTCTGATATTGCATTAGTTGCATCATCAATATTGACCACCACTCCCTTTTTAATACCTTTACTAGGATGTGAACATACACCAATAACGGAAGGGGTTTGGTTGTCTTCAACAGAAGAAATTACTGTTGTAATTTTAGAAGAACCGAGATCTATAGCTGTTATTATTTTGCGTGCCATGTTTTTTAAGGCAGAGTTAATTTTACTAATTTATTATATAAAAAGACCAGAAATTGACAAGTCCTTTCTAATAATATAATCAATTATCTTCGTTTTAGCAAGAATTAGTTTTTTAGCACTGGTCTTTCAAAACGAAAATCAATTGACTTAAACTCAAGGTTATCACTTTTCACTCTATTTGCAACTGAGATGTATCTTTCTAACTGTAGATCTAGGTCTTCAGACATGCTGAATTTAAATGTTTGATCTGTTTTAATTGTAATTTCCAAGATATTAGCTAAAAAGGATATGCTTTTGATTTCATAGCCATACGTATTTATAACTTTCACTGCCTTGTACACATTTTCCATTATTAGTAATTCTTGTTTTCCATTTTCCATTGAAGAGCTATCTACATCTGAAGAGGTAAATATGTACAGTGAGTGATCGGTCGCATAGTTTTTACAACAGTTCACAGTATCTTCTTTGCATATGGTATCTAAGACGATACCTTCACCAGAGAGAAGATAGCACTCGGAGTCCCTGATCAATGCGGTACTTGCTGGTCTATATAGATCTACAAATATTTCTAATTTATTTGGTATTACTTTTTCAATATTTACTTCCTTTATATATGGTACGGAAGCTAACATATCTTTTTCAAATGAGGTTGTTGAAAAAGAGAAGTAGTTTCTTCCTATTAATTTATCTTCCATATATTTATCTATGAGAGTTGTTACATTGGTTGGGATATCTAGGCCTTCTAGATCTGTTAGGGTATATTTTTTTATATTCCATATTCCTACTAGGAGAGTTAGTAAAAAGACAAATAGGACAATGAATATGGGGAGATTCTTTTTAACAAAGGCGACGGGCTTAAATCTGAATATTCTATCCTTTATATGATTAGTGGGCTGTTTTTGTATATCAATATCCATATGTCTAGTGTATATGATATATGAATAATTGAAAAGAAAATTATTTCCCCAACTTTATATGATCTATCACCTTCCCTCCTACCAATTCCAATCCTAATTCCTTAACAATCCCTAATATCATATTACTTAATTTCATCTTGTACTCATCTGTTTGAGATTCTTTAAAAAGTTTTAACTCATCCTCTGTTAATTGATCACCCACCAAACCTATCAACCTATCCATCTTACTTCCTGTGAGATTTATATGTTCCGCCCACACCTTCTTAGTTCCCGAATCCTTAATCTCCTTAAACAACTTTCTTAAACTCTTTTCATTTGCAACAAAGTGAGGAAGTAATGGCCCAACAAATGCATATGTCTTTATACCTGCCTCATTAAGTTTTTTCAAAGCCAATATTCTCAAAGAACTAGGAGGAGCATAGCATTCAAATATTCTACTAATATTATCATCAATGGATGATATGGTCATACCTACTTCAAGATTCGGTATCTGTTTTAGTATTTCGATATCTCTAGTTACAAGCGGGGATTTAGTTAACAATGATATTTCAATATCGTCTTTTATATCTGACCTAGTTATGATTTCTAAACATTTTTTAGTCAATTCATACTTTGCTTCTACTCCCTGATATGGGTCTGTTACTGATCCAAAGAATATTACTGGTCTATTCCCTGTTTTAAATTCATTTTTCTTAATTACTTTCTTTGTTAAATTGGCTATTTCTTTTTCAAATACCTCTGGTGTATTTATTTTTGCATCTACATATTTACCCCATTCATCATCCATATGGCCTGTAAATTTTCTAGTAAATTCTGCATAGCAATATACACATCCAAATGCACATCCTGAATATGGATTTACTACATAGTCGGCACCTGGGAGCTTGCTTGGAGTGAGTATTGATTTAGCTTGTTTTGTGGCTAATTTCATAGTTAATATTAGCAGATTATTCAAGGAATACAAACATACTATGGGAGTGGTATAATGATTGACCGTCTAAACGAAAACTCCCCAGATCGTTAAAAAGAAAGGAAATACATATGAATTTCTATACAGCAGAGTTTTATGGATACTTTGTGTCCGGAGATTTTGGAGGGATGACATATTCCTTGGATCTGCAAAAGGGAATCAACCTTTCCTCTCACGATTCCAAAACTGGCCTTTGTTTTTGCAAAGGTAGAGGAGCATTTCTTTCAGATAATGATGAGCCAATCGATAAAACTAAACCGATTACTTGTGCCACATTATCAAAAAGAAAGCCTACCTCATTCTCAACAATTCACATTGCAAGAGAACATGCAAAGAAGGTCCTGCACATCTGCAAAGATACCCGTAAACAAAAGAGCGCAATATTGCTCTTCATCATTAGTGGGGATAACTATCTCACGTATGAACAAACCCTACGTACTCTCCACATTAATGAAGAACAAATCATCAATCACGAAAGTCACTTCATTGGAAATGGGCAAGCAACCAGTACAGAAAAATATGTTTTTTCAATTATGTGCATAATTCCACCGGGCCACGGTACTGGAATAATATGCAAAGAGCAAGCTATTTTCAACAAAGGCGGTGTCTTGAAAATAACTTAATAGAAAACTGACCCAAACAAGGGGTTCTACAAAATAGGACCCCTCGGTTTTCTTGGTTTTCCACAAATAATCAGTATAATGGGATATGGAAAAACCTAAACAAGAAAAATTTGGTATTAAACATCTATTAATGCTCTTAGCTTCAATAGCTATATCAGTATTAATAATAGTATTTAATAAACAACTCCGTGATTTACAACAATTCGGATATATTGGTATATTCCTTTTAATGTTCCTTGGTAATGCTACAGTCTTAATTCCTGTTCCTGTGCTTGCACCATTAAATATTCTTTTAGGTGGCATATTTTCCAGTCCGTTATTACTTGGGCTTACTGTAGGTGTTGCCTCGTCTTTTGGAGAGTTGGTTGGCTATCTTGCTGGATATAGCGGTAGTGGGATTGTTAAATCTAGTAAGGTATACAAGAAGATTGAACTTCAAGTTGAGAAATATGGTCTTTGGGCTATATTCTTTCTAGCATTAGTTCCTAACCCCCTATTTGATGTAGCGGGTCTAGCTGCTGGTGCTTTGGGTATTAAATGGTGGAAATTTTTAATAGCGGTAACAATTGGAAAAACAATTAGAGCAATTGTATTTGCATATATTGGATATACTGGAAGCTTGTTAATTTCAAAAGGTTAGATACTTTAGAATCCTTCTATGAAATATGTCTGTTCAATATTATCCCTTTCCCTATTCTCGAACCAATTAAATATCTCTACTTCATTATGATACTTAGGAGATATTTCCATGAACTGTTTCTTGGTCATCCAACTATTTTCACAACCCTCATCCTTTATTCTTAGGGTATCCTCCTTGATTATTACCTCTATACAATGAAAATATTTATCCTCTAACATATTCCCTTCTTTGTCATATACCATTTCATGAAGTTCATAGTCCAATGTCATATCTCCACGCAAACCCATCTCTTCATCCAATTCTCGAGCTCCTGCTTCAAGGATTTTCTCTCCCCATTTTACTTTGCCAGTCATAAAGCCATAGTAACCGTAATAAGGTTCTTTGAGTCTTTGTTGAACTGCATAGTACGTTTTACTTCCTTTGATTAATACTGGTCTTAGTAAAACACTAACTTTTGGTTGTTTCTCTGTAGTCATGTTGGAAGTATCCATCTTTGAAGAGAACATTTTTCCTTTGGTTGTTAAAGAATATTTATTTCCTTCTTTCTTAACTAATCCTTTTTCAATCAAAACTTTAATGTGATAGCTGAAGTGATCATTAGTAATTCCTGTGATATTTAATTGCGAGAATTTTGACTTAGGATTAAATATTAATTCTCTAAGTATTTGCATCTGAACAGTATGAAGATCATTCATATGGTCAATGTGTTAATTTAATATGCATATTCTATATACTCCTGTAGTAAGAATCTAGTGAAAATGATTTAACTAAAAAGCTCTATCGTTATTTAGCATGTTCGAGCTCTTGATTTAATATGCCCTATATGGTCAAATTAATCAATCAAATATGGATTTACCAAACCCAGATACAACAACAGAAAGACTTATCATTGATACACAGTATGAGATTAATCCTCAGGATGAAATCACCGCAATTCAGAATGGCCTAAAAGAGAGAGATGATTTAGTAAGAAAAATTACATCCCCAGAATCATCAATCCTATTATCTCCGATAACAGAAGCAATTGATCAAAGATACATGGAGGAGCTAACACAAATAAAAGATGGAAAAGTAACATTCGAGATGTATGAGCCTCCAATTGATAGTTACCCACAGGTATTAGGTGGCTATAACCTAATTCAAACAGAGAAGTTGACCCAAAAGTGGCAATCTTCTTTACAATACACAAAAAACATTCAGGATGCTGCGAAGACAGGAGCAACACCCATTGATGATGGTACACCAGAAACTTCTTTATTAGCCTTAGCATTAGACAAAGGATTTATGAATCCAGAAACAGAGATTCGAACAGATTATTGGATGAAAGATTCTAAGGATTTTTTGGGATTATATGCTACGAATCTCGCATTATTTCTCAGAGGAAATCTCAAAGCTTTCTTTGTACTCGATAATACTTCCACTTCAGTTGGTATACAAAAAAATGATAATAAATGGGAATGGGTCAAAAGAGAAGATTTGGACGCAAGTTTTTCATTCGGGTCTCGAGATTATGAGAGGATAATTTTTGATACAGAAAACTGGATTTCCCAATTTGGCACTACAAATGAAGATAGGAAATCTGCAATACACTATATGCAGAAGGAAAGACAAGACTTAGAGTACAGTAATGCCAGACTAAAAACTTTACTCTCCAATCCAAAGGCATTTGCAGATACAATACTCAGTTCCGATAAAGCACCAAAAAGATTAATGACCTATGAGGAATATGAACAACTCTCCAAAGCCATTGAAAAGCTAGCCTCTTTTCCTAAGCCTGTTGCATACGATACAGGACAAGGGATAAAAGAATTTAGTCATATATATGATGCCTCCATGAATCCAGTAGAAATTAATATTTATTCTTTGAGAAATACAGCTACGGGTCTTAATCGATATTTGTCTTCAACTGATTTTCCAATCCAAATAATGTCTGCCCAGAACAAACCAATAGGAATAACGACTGCAAGTTACTATTATTATGATAATTCAATTAGTATTCAGGAAAGTAGTGGACAAAATTTTCTTCGTGATCTAAATCGACTTTTTAACGGGAGAATGCAAACTTGGGATAAAGACTAAATTATAATATTTGTAACAATCACCTCAAATATGGAGCGAGAGACGGGGTTCGAACCCGCGACCTACACATTGGCAATGTGTCGTTCTAGCCAACTGAACTACTCTCGCGTAATGGTGCCGAGACCCAGGTTCGGACTGGGGACCCTTTGTTCTTCAGACAAATGCTCTACCAGCTGAGCTATCTCGGCATTACATTAAGAACAGTATGATAATATCAAAAACCCCTACCACATTCAACTAATACTCCATAAACTTCTTTTTAAACATATCCTCCGTATTGTTATTCTTCCTAACTGATTCAGATACATTCTTGTAATTCCATTTTTCATCTAGAACTTTCTTCAATCCAATATTGAAATTCTCTTTCTTCCATTCCGTAAAGAAATATCCATTAACACCCTCTACCAAGTTCTCCAATATCCCTCCAGCTTTGTAAGCTAACACAGGAGTACCAGCAGACATAGCTTCGACTGGGAAGATACCATAGTCCTCAATACCGGGCATAACAAAAGCAGAGGCTTTAGAAAGTACATTCCATTTCTCTTCATCAGATATCCTTCCTAAGAATTGAATATTTTTGTATTTAGCATATTTTCTTCTCAGCTTTGGTTCTTTAGATCCACTACCAATTAACTTAAGAACAATATTCGTATCCTTTATACATTCCAAAAGAAATTCACCTTTTTTATTAAATTCAAATGGAGCCCCAGCCACAATATATTTATCACCGTTTTTTTTCATTCTTTCATTTATCACACCCTCATAGTAATGAATTGGAGGGGTAAGAACCCCATCTGGTTTTCTTCCCCAATATTTTTGAATTCTTTTTGAAACAAACTCTGAATTAGTTATCAAAACATCTGGTCTTGATGAAGCTGATACTTCCCATAGTCTTATGAAAACAAGAAGAAAGTCCCGTATAGTTCCCTTTATACCGCTAAAACTCTCACTGCCAAGCTTCTTTAAATCCCAAAGATATCTCATTGGGGAATGTATATACGCTATATGCTTGCATGACATTGGGGTTACCACACCAAAAGCTACACTGGAGCTAGAGGATATAACTAGGTCATATTGACTTAAATCAAATTTCTCAATGTGTAATGGCCAAAGGTAATAGGTATATCGGTACAATTGTTTGATGAATGGTCTTCTATTCAAACTAGAGAAAAATATATTGTGTTTTTGTAACTCTTTTGAAAGACTCCTAGGGTCACCAAAGAGAGCATAGATATCAACTTGAGGATACATTTTCGCGAAGGTTTCTAATACCCTATTCGCACCACCCATACTCCATAGAGATTCAGTCACTAATGCAACTCTCAGATCACTATTTTGAAAATTTTGAGGATTATTCTTCTTCATATATAACCACAGTACCTTTCTTACCAAAACCTTTAGGTCTTGAGAACATCATGAATGCACCAAACAATATAAACACCATTCCCCCTATTAACACATACCTATTCCAAGGAATAGCAGTATTTACAATTTCTTTTTCAATTGTGAAGGTAGCTGATGCAGGTTTAGTTTTTAAAACATTCTGTGGAGGACTACCATCTGTAAGCATTACAGATTTAAAGCTATCATCACTACCTGAAAATTCCCAATCCAAAGTAGTCTTACCAAGCTTGATAACTTCAAATGAAAGACGAGCCATAACCTCCGGAGTAGTTTTGGTTGTATACAATGTATCTGTCCCCGATTGAGAAAATCCAGTGAGCATAACCACACCATTGGTATTATCAATACTTGTTTCATCATCCGGCCATTGTGCAAAAAGCGCATTATTTTTCTCCGCCTTTTTTAGTCTTACATACTCAGGATCATATGTAATTACAAATCTAGCAGAGGTTAGAGCCTCACCACCAGAATCAATCATTACATCTACCGTAAATCCATTATTTTTGTTCGTAACTACACCACCTGAAGGATACAGAGAAAATGCTGGTTCTGAAGCTGCTTTAGTTGGAGATACAAAAACAAATCCTACGAGGATGAGAGTAAGGATAATTGTTTTTATATATTTTTTGACTATCACGGTATTAAATATTAACATAATATATCTTACTTCAGAATATCAGATTAATGGAAAGTATAAAACTATTAGTGCTCGCAATTGTTCAGGGTATTTCAGAGCTATTACCAATATCAAGTAGTGGACATCTTATTATTCTTGGAGAAGTTATGACTATACCAACCTCCACACTCTTACTTACTTCATTACATATAGGAACAAGTATTGCCATTTTGGTATTTTTTGCAAAGAAACTTTTTAAGGATTTTTTTACAAAAAAGAAATGGTCTTTTTACCTTAAGATTCTTCTATCCGTCATACCTTCTGGAGTATTAGGAGTACTTTTCGAAAGTAAAATTGCAGGAATATTGCATGACAACTGGATTATAGCTGCATCGCTCATATTTTGGGGAATACTCATGATATTGGCTCAAAACAAAAAGGATGAAGGCGGCATAACTGAGATGGAAAATGTAACATGGCAGCAATCTCTCCTCATGGGATTTGCACAAGCCATAGCTTTGATTCCTGGAACATCCAGATCAGGAATTACTACGCTTTCAGGAATAGGCTTGGGGTTAAACAAATATACTGCTTTTGAATACAGCTTAGTTTTAGGGTTACCTGTACTTCTCGGAGCATCTCTTTGGGAGATCATCAAAACTGTTATGGATAACGGGCAAGTGATTCCTACTACCTTAGCAATCACTGATTATGTTAATTTTGCAATCATTATCCTCGTTCCATTCTTAATTGGATGTGTATCCCTAATGCTATTGGAAAAGGTTAAGAAAGAGAAATGGCTCTCTGCATTTGGGATATATAGAATAATTGTCGGAGTTGCAATATTAGTCGTTTCTTACCTGCTATAACATATTTCGAATATCAACTCCCGTCATATTTGCAGGGATATCACTTCCTAAAACACCAAGACATGTTGGTGCTAGGTCAGCTAATAGCCCGGTAGCCTTAGCTTTAGGACCAGTTCCAATTTTAACAATAGGAATACCAGCTTTGGTTTGTATTTCACTTGGGTTAGAAAGTATTGTAAGAGGCACTGGGTTATTTGTATGCGCAATATCTACCTCTCCCGTTACCCTATTTACCATAGTCTCGCAGTTTCCATGGTCCGCAGTTATGATTACAGTACCACCAGCTCCTAATACAGCTTTTGATACATTTGCAACACACTGGTCTACAATCTCATTGCCTCTAACTGTAGCATTGAAATTTCCAGTATGTCCTAGCATATCAGGGTTAGCATAATTTATTAGGATGAAATTGTAATACTTCTTTTTTAAATCTTGAATCTTTCTCAATGTCTCATCTGTAATTGTCAAAGCACTCATTTCAGGTATCTCTGCATAATCATCTACCTTAGGAGATGGGATATTGAAGAACACTTCCCCAGGATGAGTAAATTCTACGCCGCCATTGAAAAAATATGTCACATGCATATGCTTTTCTGTTTCCGATATATGGAATTGAGATTTACCATAACTAGAGAGTGTCTCAGCAAGTGATTTTTTTACTGGCTGAGGGGGAAATACAACATGAGCAGTTAACCCTTCTTCATATCCCGTCATTGTTGCAAAATACACATCCTTAGGATAGTTACGACGATTAAAATGTGGAAAATCTTTCATTACAAACGCCTTAGTTATCTGCCTTGCCCTATCCTCTCTAAAATTCCAAAAGAGTACGGCATCTCCATCTTTAATTGCTCCGACAGGAAAATCATTCTGTATACACATTCTTGGTTTAAAGAATTGATCATCTTCACCATTGGTATATGCTTTTTGAATTGCTTCACTTGGATCCTCAAAGGTATCTTCTGCCAAGCCAATCATTGCATCATATGCTAATTTTGTTCTCTCCCATCTGCTATCCCTATCCATACCATAGAATCGTCCTTGAATAGATGCTATATGCCCTATTCCCAACTCTCGCATCTTTTGCTTTAGCTTATCCATATACAGATATCCATCGTGCGGAGGGGCATCTCTTCCATCAAGCATGACATGAATGTATGGATCTATACCATTTGCCTTACAAATTTCTAATAATGAAAACAAATGCTTAATATGTCCATGCACTCCAGCCGCACTTAGCACTCCAGTCAAATGAAGATGGGTTCCCTTCTTTCTTATTGTTTGGAACATTTCAGTTATAACTGGGTTCTTATCCAAATCATGAGCCTCAATAGCATCATTAATTCTTGGAAGCGTCTGATATACGACACTACCAGCTCCAATATTAACATGACCAACCTCACTGTTCCCCGCTTCTTCAGCTGGTAATCCTACATGAGTACCAGACGCATGTATCAAAGTAGATCTTCCATATGTCCATGCAGTATCAAGAAATGGGGTTTTCGCAGCTAACACGGCATTGCCTACAGGATCAGGATGTACACCAAAACCATCTAAAATGATCAATGTTACTAAATCTTTTTTGTTCACAATATCATTGTTAGAAGCGAATTCTGAATACTTCGGTTTTAAGAAATCAAACATAGCTATGGCAGTTAATTGATTACTTCAATATAATATACGGTATGGTAGATTTACGCAAAAAGGACATACAAGATTTGCAGAAAGATATTGAAGGGACGTTAATAAGTCTTGATTTGAATTCAAAAAAATCCAAACTAATAGTTTTGGAGAATGAGACCGTACAAGAAGATTTTTGGAAAGATACTGAATCTGCAAAAAAAATCATGGAAGAAGCAGGTCAGCTTAGAGAAGAAATTGAGACTGCAGAAAAATTACAACAGGATATTAATTCTTTGGTTGAGCTATTCAATTCCATTGAGAAAGAAACTGATCAAAATCAATTGATTGAGGAATATGAATCTTTACGACAAAGATTTGATAAGTTCTCCATAAGGAAATTTCTTTCAAGTAAATATGATAAAGCTAATGCCATGATTACAATCCATGCAGGGCAAGGTGGTACAGAAGCTAATGATTGGGCAAGTATATTAATGCGAATGTATTCAATGTACTTTGACAAAATGGGTTGGAAATATAACATAACAGAAATACTTAATGGTACTGAAACTGGAATTGTAACTGTAACTATGGAAGTAATTGGCCAGTATGTATTTGGATATATCAAAAAAGAACATGGTGTACACAGATTAGTCAGAATCTCCCCTTTTAATGCACAAGGGCTAAGACAAACCACATTCGCAGGAGTTGAGGTGCTTCCAATTATGGAAGATCTCGATATGGATATTCAAATTCCTGAAGGAGATCTAGATTTTAAAGCAGTACGATCAAGTGGACCTGGAGGGCAAAATGTAAATAAAACATCATCAGCCGTACAGATCACACATATCCCAACAGGCATTACAGTACAATCTTCAGAACAAAGAAGCCAATTACAAAATCGAGAAACTGCTATGAAGGTATTGAAAGCGAAGCTTCTGAGAATTAAAATGGACGAGCGAATTGAAGAAATTTCTCAGATAAAGGGAGATTACAAAATCGCTGGATGGGGAAATCAGATTAGAAACTATGTGCTACATCCATACAAATTAGTTAAGGATTTGAGAACAGGTATAGAATCACAAAATCCTGAGTCCGTGTTGGATGGGAATTTAGAGGAACTGGTTGAAGCGGAGATAAGATTACAGTAATATATGTACTAAGTACTTAAACTGTCTACAACTGCCATGTTACTTTTTGACAAAGTAAGTAAAAAATATGATGGAGATATAACCGCATTAGATAATATCAATTTCAAAGTCGATCAAGGAGAATTCTTTTTTCTTGTTGGCCCTTCTGGAGCTGGTAAAACTACCCTAATGAGATTATTAATTCGAGAAGAAATTCCTACATCAGGAAGCATTTTCTTTAAAGATATTGATGTCCCTAATATTCCAAACAAGCTATTACCAACTTACAGACAGAGATTAGGTATTGTATTCCAAGATATTAAATTACTAAGTTCTAAGACATTACAAGAAAATATCAATTTCGCCTTAGATATACTGGGGAAAGAGGATAAGGAAATTAAGGAAACTACAGACTATCTTTTAGAAACAGTTGGGCTGCAAGACAGAAGAAATCTATTTCCACACCAATTATCCGGTGGTGAACAACAAAGAGGCGCTATCGCTCGAGCATTAGCCAATAATCCTGAACTATTCATTGCCGATGAGCCCACTGGAAATCTGGACCCTGATAATGCGATGCAGGTTCTAGACATATTAAAGAAGATAAACAAAGGTGGCACCACCGTTATGATCATAAGCCATGATAAGGACATTGTTAATGAGATGAAAACCCGTGTAGTGAGAATGGAAAAAGGAAAAGTAATATCTGATAACAATGGAGATTACGATACGGTTAAAGCTCCCAAAAAGACAGAAGAAGAAAAAAACAAGGAAGAGGAAAAGAAGAATCAAAAATTTAAAGGTTTAAGCAAGGATATTAATACTATTTTAGAAAAAGCAAAGATAGCTGATATGGATATGGTGCTCAATTTAACAGATACTGACTTAAACAATTTGAAATTTACAGATGAGCAAAAAGATGATTTAGAAAAATATGTAAAAAATTATTTAAATAAAGAAAAACATGACTAAAACATCCAAAGTTTTTGATACAACTAAAAAGAATGTAAGAAGAAATCGATGGCTTTCATTTGCCACTATATTTGTTAGCACAATAGTGTTGGCAATCACATCTTTCTTTGTAAGTGCTGCAATATTAAGTAGAGTTGCAGTTAAATATTACGAACAAAGATCTCAGGTCATCATATTCTTCCAGAAGGATACTTCTGAAGCAGATATTTTAACTCTAAGAGATAAGCTCTACGACCCTACCCTCATATCAGATATAAAATATGTCTCTCAAGAGGATGCGCTTTCAATATATAAGGAAGATTTCGCTGAAAACCCAGACTTGATTTCAACGGTAACTGCAGATTCTCTCCCACCAAGTTTGGAGATTAGAGCATACAATATCGATGGATTACTTCAGGTTATAACCAATGTAAATAAAGAAAAGGACACTAATCCGAGTATTGATGAAATTATGTATTTTAAAGACGTAGTTGATAACTTAAAAACACTTTCAAGAATTATCAATATTGGAGCAATTGTATTGATATCTGGACTGTTAGTAATTTCCTTCTTCTTAATTAGAATTACCATTGGTTTCAATATTAATGCACACAAAGATGAAATCCAAATTATGAACCTCGTAGGTTCAACCAATTCATTTATAAAAACTCCATTCATATTAGAAGGTGCATTCTACGGCTTAGTTGGAGGTCTCTTAGCTGCTACTATCATAATCATTCCTTGGTATGCTGTGGTCATATATGCTCAAGGTACAGACTTTGCTACATGGCTAAATCAAATGCTTTCTGATTTTAATTTAGGTTTCTTGAGATCTCCTAATATTGCCTTCATTCCTCTTTACTACATTGCTCATATTATTTTTGGAGCGTTACTTGGTGTAGTTAGTAGTTTTAGTGCAGTGAGGAGATATTTGAAATAGATATGAATATAAAAAGGTTAGTACCAACAACTTTGGTTACAATATTGTTAACTACCTTTTTCATTGGGTTAATGGTGTATAAGGATAAACCGGTATCAGCTGCGACTACTTGTCCTGGATATATGTCAGAAGTCCAATGTTACAACTATCTTTTAGAACAATTTACTCAACTTCAAAAAGAGCAAGGCACATTACAGAATCAACTCAATGAAGAGCAATACAAACAGTTGACTCTTGAGGATAAGATTACATATATTAGTAACCAGATAACCCAAACTCAAAACCTAATAAAATCTTTAGAGATTGAAATAGCTGCACACGATATCGAAATTAAGCTCTTAGAAAAAGACATTCAGGAGAAAGAAGATTCTGTTTCATTGTTAAAGCAAGAAATCTCCATTTTAGAAGGTACAGTAAATCAAAGAATTGCAGAATCATACAAATATTCTTTCTTAAGTCCATTTGATCTATTTCTAGATTCAAAAAGTTTCTCTAATATATTAAGAAAAACAAAATATTTAATAGTTACTAGAGCACAAGATATTGCTTCCTTGGAGGACTACTCACAAAAAGCAACCGCTTTAAGAAAAGAAGAAGAAGCACTTTCACTACAAAAGGCAGATTTAATAATAAAACAAAATGCAATAGTAGCAGAAAAGTCTGATTTAGCATCTCAAAATAAAAGTCTTGAAGCACAAGTTGCAGAAAAAAACAGATTACTAGCTCAATCTCAGGCTAAATCTGCGGAGCTACTTTCAGCTCTAAGACAGAATAAAACATTACAATCACAACTAGATGCTGCAATTATCACATGGATTAATGCCCATATGGGAGAGATTGTTAACAGTGGACCTGTAGCACGAGGATCAATCATAGGATATGTATATTCTGGAACTTCAGCATGTTCAACTGGTGCTCACTTACACTTTGGAATAGATACAAGAACATCTGGAACCTTTTCAGCTAGTGTAGATCCGTTTGCAGGATATTTGGTATGGGGTGAACCTTCAGGAATTGTAAGTAGTTATGATGGATGGAACTATCCATATGTTCGATCAAACATGTATCAGGTACCAATAGCTGGGACCGTTATTATGACACAAGACTATCACAACGGAAGAGCAGTTGACCTATCAAGGCCTAACGGTGCAGGAGGTGCTCCTGTACTTTCTGCATATGGAGGAACTTTGTACCGAGGTGTTGATAGTTGTAGCCAAAACTATGCAATAGTTGTCCAAAGTGATGGAAAACGATCTATATATGTTCACCTGAGATAGCCATCCCCCTTTCCACTTACAGGATATTCTGCTAAACTAGATATTAATAAATTCATAGATATGTTCACCAATGTCTAAAGATAAGAAAAAGAGTTCCCCTAAAAAGCCTCAAACAAAAGCCCCAATAGCACCTGCAAAGGTCAAATTTGTAGTAAAGAAGCCAAATCTTTCAAACGTCAAAATCAAGGTAAAGATGCCTGATTTTAAAAAGATGTTTGCTCAAATGAAGGAATCAAAGACTTCAAAAACTGTTTTAAAAATCGTAGCACTTGTGTTGATAGTGGTTGGTTCATTCGCATTAATTGATCTTGGTGTTCAATATCTTAACAATGACTACAGTGTAGCTATTGTTAATGGTACAAGAATATCCAAATCAGAATGGAATAAACTTCTACAACAAGCATATGGACAAACAGCAGCAACTCAATTAATAGAGAATGAAATTATAAAATTAGAAGCTAAGAAAGCAGATGTTACGGCTTCTAAAGAAGAGATACAATCTCAGGTAGATCAGATTGTTACAAGTCTTGGTGGACAAGAACAATATGAAGCAGCATTGAAAGCAAATAACTTAACTGACACAGAACTAAAGAAAGAGATTCAATTAGATATTTTAACTACAAAATTGTTAACACCTACAATTACATATACTGATGATGATTTGAAGAGTTTCTTTAATCAATATAGTGCACAGATGTTCCCAACTGAAACTGCAGCCTTGGAATCTGGTGCTAAATTAGATTTTGATACATACAAGGCTAAGACTACAACCTTCTATGTTCAACAGCAGGTTTCTAATACTAAAGCTACATGGTTAACAAGTAAAAAAGCTGAATACAAGATTCAGGATAACTCTACAAGTAAACCAACATATGGCTTGTTTAGTACAACTGCAAATATATTTAAGAACCTAACAGCTAAATAAATATATTAAGTATGTAAAAGAAAAGGAGGCTTTAAGCCTCCTTTTTTGTTAATACATATTAAACAAGATTATCTGGTGGTTCTACCAATCCATAATCCCCCTTCTTTCTCCTATATATCATAGATATCTTGTTAGTCTTTTTATTTCTAAAAAGGAAATGATCATATCCCATTAATTCCATTCTCTCAATAGCTTCTCCTTCTTCCAATGGGGACATATCATCTGCAATCTTCCTCTTGGCAATCTTAGGTACATAATCAGAATAGTCATCTAAAAGTGCCTCAGGTTCATTAGCGATAGATTCTTGTGCTACTTCTGCTTCTAGTACCTTCCATGATTCTTGACCTTCCCAATGTGCCTTTTGATCGTTGTATCTTTTTAATCTTCTGAATAGTACATCTGTTGCCTTATCTATATTTGCATACATCTCTGGCCCACTCTCCTCTACCCTAACTAAAGCCTTGGGAAGATATACATCTATATTTATTCTAAAATCATTCTCTATACCTCTACTGTATGTTTGTTCCTTCAAAACTACCTCTACCTTAGTTGCTTCTTCAAAGAGATTTTCCTTCTTCAATATCTTCTCCAATGCATATTTCTTTAATGCCTCAGTAGGTTCCATTCCTACAAAGGATACTTGTATGATCTTTTTGTCCATATTCTTTACCCTTACAAGTTATATATACTTAATGATATATTGGTAATACAAAGAGAGCAAATATAATTTTAGGGTTATATATATTTATGCCAGAACCACAGTTAGATCCACAAGAACCACAATCAAATACGACATTAGAACCTATTAATTTTATTCCTTCTATAGAAGAAACTCCTGCAAATAAAAGTAGAGCGGTACCATATAATGAAAAGATAGCTATTGCGGGGACTTCAGATATATTAGGTGTATATCCTGGCGCTTTCACTCAGTTCAAAGCCACATATGAAAATATATATTTGGAAAATGGACCTCAATTAAATATTAACACTACTCCAACCGCTAAAAATACTTTTGAAAATCAAAGATTTTTAGCAACTCAATCAAATCGCCCTATGAATGCAAATCTTGCCTTACCTGGAAACGATTATCTCTTTACTCTTTCCTCTATGGATTCAACAGACATTTGGAAATTAGATTTAAGTAAATTGGATTATCTTCAAGCTATTGTAGAAGGAACAAGTGCCTTAAAAAGAGAACTTTCCGAGACAGGTAAAACTGACATTCAATATTCATTACCTAATTCCGAATTAATAGAAATATCATTTATACCTTTTGATCCAAATGGAAATGCCGGAGGAACAGGGGCATTTGTTAGATCAATATTAAAACAAAGACATAGTCATAAATAAGGAATAATCTGTAGTTTTTTTTCTTCCATTATTTATAAGCTCAGTATACGTTTTTCATACCTTTTAAATAAATATCTCCCCTTGTTGACTTTCATTTTCCTATATGGGTAATATATACCATTAGCAGGGGCATTGATGTTTGATTCTAAAACTGGTCGCTAATAAATCAAACGGAGCCAATAGCGAACCCAATCTGCAAATATAATAAAATTTATATTTAAAGATATGAAAACAACTGCTCTATTGGTTTCTCTTTCTCTTGTTTGTCTTTGTTTATTTTCAGCTAAAGTAGATGCCGCAGACAGTGCAACTGTAAACGCTACAGTAACAGCTCAAAATATCTCAGTTACCGTATCAAGTGGTACAATTGCCTACGGAATCCTTCCTGTTAACACAAGTAAAAGTACAATTGCTACTGACTTGAATGCATTACAAACAGCTACCAACACTGGAAATGTAGCTGAAGATTTAAATATTAAAGGCGCAAACAGTGCAGCATGGACATTAGCAGCAACCCCAGGAAGCGAACAATACACACACAAGTTCTGTACCACATCATGTACTACACCTCCAACCAATTTCACCGCTTTAACAACAAACTATCAAACACTAGGATCAGATATTGCAACAAGTGGAACTAAAACATTTGATCTTCAAATTACCACACCGACATCAACCGCAGTCTTTACAGCTCAAAACGTAGATGTTATTGTACAAGCAGTTGCACACTAATTATTTTATAGCTGAAAATTGAATGAAAAAGTTACCTGTAATTCTGCTCTCTATTGTAGGTATATGTTTATTTACATCACTTGCATTTGCAAAGATTGGAGTTGGAGTTGGAACGGGTAAAATTGTAGTCAATGATATTCTTAAACCTGGACAAATATATGTACTCCCCTCATTAACTGTATTGAACACAGGAGATGAGAAATCAACATACAAGGTGTCTATAACATATCACGAGAACCAACCCGAACTAAGACCTTCTCAGGATCTCTTTCAATTCTCACCAGAATCATTTGAATTAGCACCTGGAGATGCAAAGGTTGTAAATATTAAACTCAATTTACCTTTAAAAATAGAACCCGGAAAGTATTTTGCATATCTTGAAGCCTCACCAACTGCAACAGCAGAAACCTCTGCTGGGACATCAGTAGGAGTAGCTGCCGCTGCAAAATTATATTTCGAAATAGCACCTGCAAATATATTTCAAGCCATATATTACAAACTTGTTTCTCTCTGGATCCTTTATTCCCCTTGGTCCCTTAGAGTAACAATATTCATTGGACTAATAGTTGTCATTCTACTCTTAAGAAAGTTTTTGAATATAAATATAAGCCTAAGGAAAAAAGATGAATGAAAATCTTAGGAAAGATAATTGCGACAATTAGTGTACTGTACATAATCCCATTTGCCGCTTTTGCTTACCAAGATTCATCCCGAATTGGAGCATCTGTAAAAATATCTGTATGCGGGGATACTATCGTTGAAGGAAAAGAAGAATGCGAGCAAGGTCTTGGTACTCAATATGATTGTAAAGATTTTGGATATATTCCTCAAAAAATTGGTTGTGATATTAGTTGCGCATATGATCTTTTAAGCTGTAAATCTATAAAAGCAATTGAGAATACCAATAAGGATAATAAAGAACCAGTTGAAGAGCCCTCACTTCCCATTTTAATGATAGGATGGGATCAAAATAGTGATGGACAATTAACTGTTAAAGAATTTACTTCTTTCATAACCAATTGGGTCACTAATTGGAAATCCTTCATAGTACTACCAAAAGAGAATACTGAGAAAGAAACAGTTGCAAAGGAATGTGATATTAATTCAGATAAAACATGTAATATTACTGATTTCTCCATAATATTGTATTATTTAAATAGCAATGACTAACATGCAAGGGGCAAAACCCCTACAAACCATTTTGCTTCTAATTCCAACAATTGTACTGTCATGGTTTTTTGTTCATGTTTTTGCAGTTTTAGGAATATTTCTTGCAGTTGCATATCCAATCTGGTGGATGATATTTCCTAAACTTACACCATGTATATTTTGTAGAACCACACCTCTTGGAGAAAAATGTCGGGCTTGCCATGAAGTAGTAACAATCGACAGAAGATATCCAACAAGCCTTGGTTCCATAGGCAGAAATTTCTTAATGATTATGTTAATTTCTGGAATTTCAATCTTGACTGTCTATGGAGAAATACAAGCGTTAAACAAATTTGGAATACAGTTGGAACAAGCTAAGGTCGAATTTATCATACCTGATAAACAACAATACAAAATTGGAGAAATATTTCCAATTGAATTAAATATAAATAGTAACGGTGTTAATATAAACGCAGTTCAAACAGATATCGCCTTCAATCCTGAAAAGATAGAAATTGTTAAACTTTCTCTAGAAGAATCATTTGCCAAAATATTCATTCAAAAAGAAATTAATAACGAATCTGGATACCTGAGAGTAACAGGAGGATTACCTTCGCCTGGGTATAAAGGAGATGATGGGCACTTTGCAACAGTATATTTCCAATCAAAAGAGGCTGGAATATTTGAAATCCAATTTCTCCCCTCTTCATTGGTATTAGAGAATGATGGAAATGGAACCAATGTACTTAAGTCATACCCTAAGACATCATATTTGATCAAACCAGAATACGTAACAGAGACAGAAAAAGAATTACAAAGTACAATACTAAGTTTAAACAGTAATGAGGTATTAGGTGTAGATTCAACAAATAACCAAATGTTGTTCTTTGATACAACTGGAAATACTGAAAATATCATGGGAGTCGAAGATGTAGATACCACAGACCCAATTGAAGTAACAGAGCAGAAAAAAACATTCTGGGAAATACTGCTAATAGTTGATCAATGGATTGTAGGATTGATAACAAAATTATTTGAGCTATTTAAACCTAGATAGTTGTACATTCTCATTATAAATTCCGGGAATTTCTTTCCCATTGTTCCTCTGATTGTATATAATTAAAGGTTATGTTATCTGCCATAAAAAAATCACATATTACTAGAAAAACTCTTTCTTTGGCATTTGCTTTGCTCGTGGTATTTTATGGCATTCCCTCACTTATATATAACCTCACAAATACAAAGCTAACAAAAGATGTTAAGGCTGCAAATGTAGAGATGCAAACTGGGTACTATGTTGGGAATGGAAGAAATCAAGCAATAACCGGATTAGGCTTTACTCCAGAATTTGTAATTATCAAATCAGATACAGCCAATACCGCAGCAGTATTCAAAACAACTGCAATGCCTACTTCTAATATGGCATATTTCTCTGCAACTGTAGACAATCGAGATATCAGATTAACACTCGACGCAGATGGATTTACAGTATCAGAGACTGATCAATTTAAACTAGATAATGATGGGTTTACACTGAGAAACAGTGCGAATATAAATATTGCAAATGTAAGATATACATGGGTAGCTTTTACTGGTTCCGATTGCTCTTCCAGTACAAGCACTTTTTGTGTAGGAACATATACGGGAAATGCTGCCGCTACCCAAGTTATAACCACAGGCTTCCAACCTGATTTTGTGATGGTAAAAAGAGATACTGCAGTAGGTGCTCACTACAAAACCACAGCCTTAGGAAGTAATACCGAAACTCTATGGTTAAGTGCTACTGTAAAAAGTGCTAGTGGATATATCAATTCTCTGAATGCAACTGGGTTCACAGTTGGTGCCACAGATAACGCAGGTGGCGGAACCTTCTATTATGTAGCCTTTAAGGAATCTGCTAATTTCTTTAAACAAGGCTCATACACGGGTAATACAACAGACAACACTGTGATATCTGGAGTTGGCTTTAATCCAGATTTTGTTATCGTTAAAAACGGAACTAATACTACCGCCGCCAATACCGCCCCCGTTATGAATCAAATCGAATCATATGGGAATAGTTCCAGCTACATAGGAGCTGCAACAGCCAATATCGTAAACTACATTAAAGGGCTCGAACCTGATGGTTTCAAATTAGGAACTGTGGTGCAGGTTAATACGGCATCCAATACATACTACTACCTTGCATTCCGTGGGACATCAGTATCTTCCTCTGGAACATTCAAAATGGCCCAGGGAACATACACAGGAAATGGAGGAGTACAAACAATCGAAAATATTGGATTTGCTCCAGATTTAGTCATAGTGAAGAACAATGCCGCTCAAATTATGGTATTTAGAACGAAACTCATGGCACTGGACAGTACTGCATACGCAACTGGAGCTACAGCCAACTACTATGGTGGTATACTTTCCCTCAACGAAGATAGCTTTGATGTGGGGGCAAGTCTAAATACTAATACCAATGGTAATACATACCAATGGCAAGCTTTTGGGAATGCGTATGATCCCCTGGATAGTGCAGGCGCTTCAGATTTTGCCATAGGGGCAATATATGGAAATGGTATAGATAATAGAGATATTAAGAATTTACCGTTTCAACCAGATCTTGTCGTGGTTAAGGCCATAACTACAGCTGGTTCAGCAGTTATGCGAACATCATCCCATACTGGAGATCTAACTAGCTATTTTGAAGCTACTGCAGATGCTGCAAATATGGTCCAATCTCTCAATACAGATGGATTTCAGATTGGTACCGGTGTAAATGTAAATACATCTGCAGTAACATATTTTTGGTTTGCATTTAAAACTAATGAGAACTTTAAGGTTGGATCATATACTGGTACAGGTGTAGCACATAGTGAGACAATTGCTACAGGATTTCAATCCAACCTCATATGGACAAAACCCTCTACTGCAGTTGGAGGTATAACTAAACCCTCTACTCTTTCAGGTACTGCGTCACAATATTTCTTGGCCACAGCAAATGCAACTACACAAATTACGGGAATTACTGCAGATGGTTTCAGTGTAGGAACAGGTACTGGAGCCAACGCTGCAACGACAATTAGGTATATGGCTTGGCGAATCCCATACTATGATCCTCCTACTAACCTACCTGGAGATCCAGGAACTCCAACCTTCTCAAGTACATCTACAACAGGTACTGTTGTTTCTTGGACCGCTGCATCTGGAGCTGATTACTACATTGTTGAGCGTGCAATGGATAGATCTGGAACTCCAGGACTGTACAAATATGTAGCAACAACATCCGGACTTTCAATTGCAGATAATATGCTTAATGCCAATCAAGAATATTGGTATAGAGTCAAAGCTTCAAATCCAAATGGATACAGCGGTTACAGTGGCATAAGTAGCGTAACCACTAGTTCTCAAACTTTACAAATTCAAACAGGTTCGTATGTAGGAACTGGAGATCAATTCTCAATATCTGGATTAGGCTTCGCTCCAGAGATGGTCATAATTAAATCTGATACTGCAAATATCCCTGCAATATTTAAGACTTCAGCCATGCGAGATAATGTACTTGGCTATTTCTCTGCAACTGCAGATGGAGCTGTTGTAAGTCTAAATCTTGAAAATGTAACATACACTTGGATAGCATTTGCAGGTTCTGATTGTAGTTCAACTGGATATTTCTGTTTAGGAGTATATACAGGAACTGGAGCAGCACAAAATATAACCACAGGGTTTCAACCTGACTATGTTAGTGTAAAAAACAATGAGGCAGTAGCAGCTAATTACAAAACCACAGCGATGGGAGTAAATAATCATTCACTGTTTTACATTAACCTTGTAAAGAACACTACTGGTATATATATTAGTGCCCTGAATACAGATGGCTTTTCCGTGGGGACAACAGACAGTGCTAGAGGAGGAACTTTCTTCTACTTTGCATTTAAGGAGAAAGCAAATTTCTTTAAGCAAGGATCATATACTGGGAATAGTACAGACAATACTGTGATATCTGGAGTTGGTTTTAAACCCAATTGGGTCACAACTAAGAACGGTACAAATGCTACTGCAAACAATACCTATGCTTTTATGAATCTCACCCAATCAAATGGAAATAGTTCTAGCTATTTTTCAGCTACTGCAAATTTAGTAAATATGATTAAGAGTCTTGAAACAGATGGTTTTAAACTTGGTACCAGTGTTCTAGTTAATGCTACTGGAGATACCTACTACTACACGGCATTTGGAGGTGCAGCAGCCCCGGCTGGTTCTGGAACTTTCAGAATGGCCGAAGGGTCATATACTGGGAATGGTACTAATCAAACGATAAATAATATCGGCTTTAAGCCTAATTTAGTACTCATTAAAAGCAATTCGACTGCATTACAGGTATTTAGAACTAGTCTAATGGGTGGAAATACTTCTGCGTATCTGGGTGCTACTACTGCTAACTTTGCCGATGCCATTATATCCCTACACGATGGAAGTTTTGATATTGGTGGTAGTGCAGCTGTAAATACAAATGCGGTTGTATACCATTGGCAAGCGTTTGGGAATGCGTATGATCCAATAGATAACAGTGGTGCTTCTGATTTTGCGATTGGTGCCTACTATGGTAATGGTATTGATGATAGGGATATTACGTTACCATTTACTCCAGATCTAGTTGTTGTAAAAAAGTATGGCACAGGTACGAACTCTGCTGGTATGCTTCGTACTTCTGTACATCCGGATGATTCTTCTAGCTATTTCCTTGCTACTGCTGATGCGGCTAATTTCATACAAAGGTTTGGAACGAATAGTTTTCAAGTTGGTACTGATACGGCAGTTAATGCTTCTGCAGCTATTAACTTCTGGTTTGCATTTAAAGCAGGGGATAATTTTAAGGTTGGATCATATACTGGTACTGGTGTAGCACATAGCGAAACCATTGCTACTGGGTATCAATCTGATTTGATATGGACTAAGGCTGCTACAGCGGTTGGTGGTGTACATAAGCCCTCGACATTGGCAGGTACAGCCTCACAGTACTTCTTAGGCACAGCTAATGCTACTACACAGATAACAGGGATAACGGCGGATGGTTTTAGTGTAGGTACTGGCACTGGTGCTAATGCTGCAGCTACTATACGGTATATGGCTTGGAAGATTCCTGTCTATGTTATCTCCATTTCTGTATCTGATGGTACTGTTTCTTTTGGTACTATTGAAGCGTTTGGTTCTAAGACTACCTATTCTACTGATATGCCTCCTACTGGGGATGTACAGACTGTTACTAATGATGGGCCGAATACTGTTAATGTTAATATTAAGGGTAAGAATTCAGTTGGTGGTTGTATGTGGACTCTGGCGGGAAGCAATGGACATAATCAATACAAATTCCAGGTTTGTAATGCTACAGATAGCGATTGTAGTGCTCCTCCAACCAACTACAGTGATCTTTCTACTTCATATCAGAGGTTGTTCTCTGGTCTTGGTTCTGGTAGTTCTAAGGGTTTTCATCTTAGATTGGTTATGCCAACTAGTACTAGTTGTTTTGATACCCAGGATGTTGGGGTTTCTATTCAGGCTTCGGAAGTATAGTTATGTATTGCAGAATGGGGATTGAGTGGATATAATAGTCAGGAGTTGATATTCCTCGATAGCTCAATGGTAGAGCAAACGGCTGTTAACCGTTCGGTTGTAGGTTCGAATCCTACTCGGGGAGCCATCGTATTGTTTTTGAAACTATTTTCTGTATTTTCTTCTTTGTAAAATCATCCAGTAACCCCGCCTCTAAAGCAGAAATAACATCTTTAAAATCTGAAGATGTTTTAATCATTTCTTCATAAAGAACTGCATACATAAAGACTAAATATCTTAGGTATCTTTGAATTTCTGTACTTATATACAAAACCTCTTTTGAAAATGTCAAATTCGCTATTCCAGAAGCTTCATCATCACCCACCTTGGTCCTTTTCTTTAATCCTACAAATATAGATCCATGCACAAATTCACTTCTAAATTTATAGGCTTTACTTAAAACTGTAGCATAATCAGGAAATTGTTTTCCCAAAAGAAGACCAAATCTCTTCTTCAGTCGGTATCCAATCTCAGTTTGCTCATTCTCTTCTGCAGTCAAAAGCATTTCGAAGATAGTCATTGAATCGACAAACTCTTTTTGCCAAGTTAGAAGATGTCTTTCTGTTTTATAAGTATGAAAGTCTCGATATAGATTGAATGACATATATATTCGCCAATCTTCTTGGCTCCATTTGGATATCTGAGAATAATCTATTATTATTCTACTAAATGTTTGATGGTATTTTTCATAAAAATTATGAAATCCTGAATTAATGATTTCTAGTAATTCATCTTCAAACCATAATTGCATATAAGCATCATTCTTGTCTCTAGGAAACCACTGGATGCCTATATTAGTTACCAGAATATCTGGAGTAAGAAAAAAATCCTTAAATTCATAAAGACAAAATGTAAAATGATAAAAGTTATAGTCATAATAATTGGGAAAAAGAATCCCCCATGATAATTTTTCATACTCCTCTTTTGTAATTCCAATTCCAAATTGCTTATCTTCTTTTTCTACGGAATAGTTGTGTTTAGAAACATTTTCGTTTGCGGGTGGAACCTTGGCTTTCAATCTACGAATGAATTGATAATAAGACATTTTCTGTAAATTCCAATATTCCAAAGGAGCCTTTTTTGAAAGTAATGGAAGATTTTTCAGCTGTTCAGCTTTGAAACCGATAAATACACAGTCTGCAAATCTATCAATCATACAAATGTTCCTATTTTAATTTATGCAATTATTTTAGCGTAAACCCTGCATCTACATATATCACCTGCCCGGTCATAGCATCATTCTTGCATAGAAATATAAACGCATCAGCTATTTCATCCTCTGTAACCCATCTCTTTAGAACAGTCTGTTCTATAAATGATTTGCATTGTTCTTCAGACATCTTGTCATAGTTCCTAGTTTTTACGAAGCCAGGAGCCACAGAATTAACCTGAATCTCTGGAGCTACCATCTTAGCTAAAGTTCTTGAGAAGCTGTTTAAACCTGCCTTAGAGGAAGCATAAACAACAGATCTACCACCATATTCCCAACCTCTTATTGAGCTAGTATTGATAATTTTCCCATAACCTTGCTTTTGCATAAGCTCTATCGCCTTTTTAGAACACAACATTGGTCCTACCAAATCCGTATTTACTAATTCATATATATCTTCTGGTGTTGCTTCAAGATATGGGACCTTATCGTTAGGAATAGCAGCATTATTTATCAATATATCTACAGTAGAATACTTCTCTACTATCTTTTCAAACAACATACTTATTTCTTCTGGTTTGGAAACATCTGCTTTTACTACTAAGCAATCCCCACCTATTGCTTCTATCTCCTTTTGGGTCTCATTAGCTCCCTCTTCGTTAATATGATAGTTAATCACCACTTTTGCTCCCTCTTTTGCAAATCTAATTGCTGTAGTTTTACCTATACCACTTGAAGAACCTGTTATGAGAACAACTTTATCTTTTAATTCCATTATGTATGTTGTAAGATATTATTAGTTAATTATACAGCAAAATTTAGCATCTGGTTTATTCCTCGCCAATTCAATTCAACATTTAAAACCAGGTTCCTAAGTATGCCCTGTAAGGGGAGCCATTCAAGACAATCATTACAGACCAGTATACTATCAAAAGGTTCCATTAAGTCATAGATTAGTTTTTTATCAACGAATGATAGAATTAAATAAACATAAACTATAGCTAAAGATATGATTATTAAGCCTTCATCCAAAGTACTTCTTCTTGGTGCCGGTTTTTCTCACAACTTCGGAGCTCCGTTAGCCACTGAAGTGTGGGATAAGATATTCAATCTAAAAAGTGGTAATACTCAAAGACTAAGAAAAGATATGTTAAATGATCAGAATTGCAATTTCGAAGACTTCTATTTCAAAGTTATTACGGGTGATTATACGGATGAAGAAAAGCATATTATACAAGATGCAATAAAAAAAGTATTCTTAGAAATTGATAATATGTTAGTGGGTTGGACAAATAATAATGGTTCACAAAATGCACTGGACATATATGCATTACAGAGATTTATCAGCCTATTTACTCAAGAGAATGGGTATATCTTCACCTTGAATCAAGATTTATTGCTTGAAAGAGAGCTATATAATTATGCGAGACCAGACCTTCCCGGGATTAAGACTCATCAATGGTTTTTCACTCCCTCACATGGATATTTAGAAGATAACGATTATTGTCAATTACCAAATCAACAAGAGGTAGATTTGCTTAGGAGTAGCACTTTATTTCAAAGTGGATTCCACTATCTTAAGTTGCATGGATCACAAAACTGGTTAGACTCTGCTGGGAAACAGATGTTGGTCATTGGAAGAAATAAGGAAGAAGCAATAACCAATGAACCTTTGTTGAATTTATATTTCGATGTTTTCAAAGATGTACTTTCCCACGGTAATATTGAATTATTTATAATTGGCTATGGATTCAAGGATGAACATATTAACAAAGCAATAGTAGGAGGTATTAACAATGGATTAACCATACATACACTCGCCCCATGTACTCAGAAAACGCTTAAAGAAGAAATTACAGCTTCTGACAAATTACGTTCATCTGCAATAATCGGAGCCTTGATGGGGCATTACGCATGTACACTCAACCAATTATTTCCAGCGGATCAAAGCAGTACTGGATACTGGTCCGAGATTCGGGAGAATTACTTTCGCGGCAATGCTTTAAAAAGTTTATAACTCTTTGTCCTCCTTTAGTTTTCTAACCAGGCTTAACAGTATAAGTATATGGAATAGTCTGAAAGCAGTGTAAACATTCAATCTGTCTAAATTATCTCCATGACAGAAATCGTTTCTCAAATTTAAACCTATCTTAGCAGTAAGTGTGTTCTTCAAATACTCACTTACATCCTCCTCTCTCGGAGGAAAAGCTCTCTTTAAGCCATCCATCTCTAGTAGCTTATTAAGGGACGAATACTTATATCCTCCATATTTTGTATCTATTTCGGATACTATTTCACCATTTATTCTACATAATCTTCTAATCATTTTTTCAATAAAAGGGGTAATTAGAGCACTAGCTTCTATATATTTTTTAGTATATATATCATCTAGAAAAGCTTTGATATATTGTTCATCTTGCTTTTCAATTAATAAACTTTTTTTAAGTTCTACGAGAACATCTTCTTCTTTATATTTATCAAAGAAACCCACCATAATCTTTGCTAAGAAGAAATCCTGAAAACAGAGATTTTGTGCGTATAATTGTATAAAGTCAAAATTCTCAATTTTACCATCACTAGAATTTCCAACTATTTGTCCCTCAGGGCCTATTACACTTCGTTCTGCGAAATATTGAAAAGGAAAGTCCTTTTTTAATTTGGCCAGTTGCGTCTCAGTATCTACTTTTTTAGGAATGAAGTTATAAGCTACCTTCACGAAAACAAGACCTAAAGGTCCATCAATAAGAATTGAATCAATAAATTCTTTTATTCGTTTATTATCAATATTCATTTTAACAGTAGATTTTTTCAGGACCTTTTCCCAGTCCGGTTTGTAATCAGTTAGTTCTTTTTGAACAATGTCACCAAATTCTTGAATAATTTTTGAAGAAACATACTTATAAGCAAGATCTCGAACCTCTTCTAGATTATGAATCACAACCAATGGGTGATTATCTAACTTATTTGCTTCTTTATATGCATCATAAAGATTCTGCAATATCTCCAACATCCTTGGTTCGTTAACAACCGTATCTTTTGAATAATATTCTAGTAACAAAATAGCTGCACATTGTGCAGCCCACATTTTTTGATTTTTTAATAATGATAAAAATCTCTTTTCTAAGATTGAAATTTGCTTCTTGGATTCTTCTTCTGTTAACACATCATTCTCCAGTAAAAATAGCTCTAGGGTGAAACCCCATAAACCAGGTTTATCATCTTCTGCAACTTTCTTTTCAAAAGCTATTGAAGCTTTCTTTAAATTGTTCATTCTTTCCTTGTCGTTAACCCACTTTGCAAGACAAGCAGCTCTTTCAAGCATATTTTTAAGAACAACCCCATGTAAGTCAGATTTTTTTAGCAGAGTTATAACAGAATCAATAGCATACTGATAATAGATAATATCTACTTTTTTTGAGAGCTTCTTTTCGAAATCAATCACTAAGTCACTATATCTATACTTAAGAGAAGCATTCTTAGTTTCATTCGCTCTTTTTTTATAATACTTTATTGCAGCTTCAGTTATAGATTCTCTTGCTGGGAATTCAGCAAGGGCCCCGTTTTTATCAGTACCTGAAATTTCGGAACCATAATATGTCCCCCACTCAGATTCACCACTATCAGATGGAAAATAGCTAAACGCAAAAAATTCTAATAAATCATCTCCTTTCAATGGCTTTGAATTACTTAAACTTCGTAGCTTTCCTGCAATCTGATATTCTTCTAGGTAACTACCCTCTTTATCCAAAGTATATAAATATGTTTTTATTCTGCTCATAATCAAAAGTTATTAATCTTAATTATCTAAAGAATTTTTTCTAAATCTCCACTCTTTCTTATATCAAAATTAATATTTCTATCAGGTCTGGACTTCCAGAGGTGCACAATTCTTCTATCTGTATATATGATATCTGCAAATAAAACACCTTCAGTTATTCCAATCAAATCTTGCCTTTCACTTGTAGAAATCTTATAACCACGTCTTTTACTTAATAGTACAGCAAATAAATTTACATAAACATCTGCAGAAAGGATATTTTGAAAATACACAGATTCTGTAAAATTTTTTATTCTTTCATGTTTTTCCTTCTCTGTAAGACCTTCAAAAAGGAACTGTGTAATCCTAGGAATGTGAAGATAGCAAAAATCATTTAGGTAATGATACAAAGCCTTACGTTCGCTACTGTATATCTCTTCAAGGGGAATCTTGTTGTTATAATAAGATCTTTCATACTCTTCCACAATTTTTTTAAACTCAGGGCCAAGAGTCTTGTAGCTATCAACATTTAAACCTGGCAGCATGGGGGTACTATGAAAAGCATCTGTTATCGAAATTGTTGCAATAAAGATTTTTCTCCAACCGTTTTTATCTCCTGGAGGAAAACCCTGCGTAAAAGCAATAAACCTCATTTGCATCTCCATCATCATATAGAACCAATGAAGTGCCTCATAACCCGATTTGTCCGCAATAGGCACATATACAAAAGCATTTTCCTTTACCAGTTTCTGTATAAATTTCCTTCTTTCATCACTATTTGACTCTAAAGATTGGAAACCTACAATAAGCTTGGGTTTCTGAACACCTATACTTTCTAGATATTTTTCAATCTTTATGATATTACTAAGAGCAAGATCCTTATTATAGCTATTAGGATTATTCGAGTGTATTCCTAAAATACTTGAAAGCACACCATAATCCACCCAAACATTATTATATGGATATTCTTCAATCACGATATTTTTGTTGCTGTCATCCATTATTATTCTGCTAATTTCTCCATCTTCTTAGTATCACTGTTATACACAAACAATTCCTCAATAGGCTCTACATCATCAATCATAGCGTTATTAATAACCGCTATCCTAGCATTATTAGATAAATCACTATTCAAAATAATATTAACAGTATCAACAATATCCGAAGTCTTTAATATACTCTCCCAATCAAAATCCTTACCCTCCATATCCTTCCTTAACATAGGAGTATCTACATAATCAGGAAGTATGGAATATATTTTAAAATTTTTGTACTTAGTAGATATGGAATCAAAATATATATTTAAAGCCGCTTTAGAACTACAATACAAAGCATACATATTATCCCCTAATCTATCAGATATAGAACTAATATTAATAACCACTGAATCTTTTAACTTAGGAAGAAGGCTCTGAACCATTAAAACAGGAGCTATCATATTCAATTGAAATGTTTTCTCAAAAACCTCTTTAGAAAAGTTAAGAGAATCACACTGTTCTAAATATCCTGCATTATTAATCAATATATCTATATGGTTGTCCTCTATCTTAGATACTCCTTGTTTAATAGACTCATCATTAAGAAGATCACACTCAATCCAATGGAAGTTATCATTACTAAAATCAGAAGTTCGTCTTGAGAAACCATATACAACAGCACCATTCATTAGAAAGAATTCCGTTATTGCCTTACCAATTCCACTTGAAGAACCAGTTACTAAAACAATTTTATCTTTTAATTCCATATCTATTTTTTGAGATATAAATAGTAAATTATACAGCAAAATCAAACCCTATCGCCCCCTATTCTCCTTGTAATTTGTTTTGTTAAAATGAGGTAAATCGAAAGAATAATTATATATACTACACAAATTATTAAACCAATAATCAGATATCTAGCACTTAACTCATTCATTCCCCTAATTAAAAGAACTATAGTTCCACCTAACAATAATCCTAAGAGGGTATAAAACATAGGATGATCAAAATCTAAATGCTCATGTATTTCTTTAACTACAATTCCTTTGTTTGATTTCTTTAATAATTCTTTTCCAAATTCCTCAAACCCATTCAAAGCCGTAACAAACATCTTCTTTCCATTCTTAAGTTCAATATATATCTCACGAATAGTATTCTTAGTTGTATATTTTATATCTATTTTAGAAATATCCGATAATAGATATTCTTCATTTACTTTGTTATTCAATCTTTCAATAGTTGTTTCTGTCAATACTATCTTTACTGGTAGTAATTTCCTAAAAAAGGAAAAAGAATATGCTCCAATTAAAAACAAACTCAAAGCTATTGTGACGTAAATATATATGGGGATATTGAAATGTGGAATGATTGATACTAAAACAGTACCTATTAACAAGCTAATCGAAAGCCTTACATACGCTATTTTTCTTCGAAGAATCTCATCCTTTGAAATAGAATATTCCATAGATTAAAGTATATATTAAAATACTTGTTATTGGGAGATTAATTTAATTACGCTGTATTTTAATCTTCTTCTTTTTATATATAATTAAATATGCAGAAACCAACAATCACAGGACAAATATATACAAAGATATTGGAGATATTAGAAGATAATCCGGAAGGAATACATTGGTCAGAGCTATTAACTATAATTCAAACCTCATATCCATCATTTCATCCTAAAACAATTAATGGATGTGTATGGAAGTTAGTAGAAAGATATCCAGATAAGATATACAAACCAGAAAAAGGACTATTCCGATTAGTAAAGTATAAATAATACGGAAATAAGTAAAAATAGCACAGAAGAGAGAAATAAAGATTTACGAAATAGAAAATTTCTATTCAGGAAGTGCTTTCTGCCCCTGCAGTATTTGATAGAATAAATGGCTATTAGTAATTTTTATACCATTAAAAAAATACTCTGACCCCATATATCCAGAAGCACCGTGATAAGAAAGCCATTTATACTCTCCAACCTTTGTTGTAATAATTCTATAAGTAAGAACATACTCTCTCGCCCCCATTGAGTTCCCACTTACATAAGTATCACCTGTTTTAGTATCAAGATATACCTCTCGTGACGTACCATCCGTTAAACCACTACATGAATATTTTAATCTTTCTTCAAAGGCTTCTGGTACGACATTTTGATCCAAGCTAATAATTAAATCTGTGTCATTTAGAATGCTACCTTCTTCTATTGTTTCTTCCTTTGGATCCATAGTATAGATTATAGGATTCGCATCTAAATAATGCAATCCCCTTGCATTCCCATTTCAAATGAGTATATAATCTCCCCATTATGCAAAACATAAACGATAGACAAATTAATAAGTACGCTCCAACTAAGCCATCTATGTGTGGTTACGTTCTACACGCAACACACTATATTGGAGACCTATCTATTGCATAATTCCTAACCAAATTGTCAGTGAATAGCCTCCAAATACTGGAGGTTTTTTATTTTCCCTTTTAA
>Ga0079306_1000438_pt1 | contig 38875 bp, 26 predicted proteins | sample Methanotroph_Enr_FD_79181 | JGI IMG/M metagenome (GOLD analysis project Ga0079306, IMG submission 79181) | Enriched soil microbial communities from Old Woman Creek wetland in Ohio, USA - Methanotroph_Enrichment_5 | ecosystem: Environmental > Terrestrial > Soil > Wetlands | place: USA: Ohio... | reverse complement strand
CGGCGGACCGGCAGCCGCCAGCCACCATGCTTCTCGCGCTGCCCCGCCGCACGGCTACTCTTCTTTTCAACTACCAAAAAACCACACCAGACTCTTCATTTTGCACACCCCCGCAGGACCTCACCCCCCGTTTATCGCACCTTTGTGCCCCTCCCAGAACTGGCACCCTCCTTGCTCATTGGGACCGGGCCTTGCCCTCCCCGCGGCAGCAGTAGCTTGCGCCGCAGCTTATGGCCGTCCGAGGACCGCTTTGCCTCGGCGCCACTGTCCCTGCAATGAGTACTGAAACTTTCACTTCAAAGAAAGCATCGACCCCATGCGAAAGCTACTCCAGCAGCACCCCCTAAGCTTCGTGCTCGTTTCGGTCGCCCTTTTGGGGACCATCGGCATCCTCTACGTAAATATCCTGCGTTTCAACTTCCCGGTCATCCGCAGCGACGGCCTGGGCTACTACCTGTACCTTCCCGCCACCTTCATCTATCGCGACCTCGGGCTGCAGAGCGTCGCCGAACTGTTCCGGGCCGGCAGCATCCCCGACGTGGACGCTTCGCTGTGGCGCGATTCCGGCCCGGCCCTGTGGGAGGGTTCCGGCAACTACCTCATCAAGTACCCCATGGGCGTCGCGGTGCTGATGATCCCCTTTTTCTGCCTCGCCTGCCTGCTGGCGCTGATCACCGGCTCCCCCCTGGACGGTTTCTCTCCACTGTTCCAGTACGTTGCCGCCTTTTCCGGCCTGGCCTACACGCTGGCCGGCGTCGCGCTCCTGTGGAAGGTGCTCGAGGCACATTTCAAGCAGTCGACCATCCTCATCGCCATGCTCGGGCTCCTGTTCGGCACCAACCTCTTCCACTACGCCACCTACGACAGCGTTTTCAGCCACAACTACTCTTTCTTCCTTTTTTCAGCCTTCCTCTACGCCGTCCAGCGCGTCTATGCCGCGGGCTCCCGCCGTTATTTCCTGCTGGCCGGCATCCTGGCCGGGCTCATCGTCCTCACCCGCCCCACCAACATCCTGTGGCTCATCTTCGGTCTGGGCTACGGCGTCTCATCCGCCTCCTCGCTCAAGGAGCGGCTGCACTTCTGGAAGGAGCACACTGCGCAACTCGCGCAGACCGCGCTTTGTTTCGCCTTGGTGGTGAGCCTGCAGCTCGCCTACTGGAAGTTCATCACCGGCCGGTTCGTGGTCTTTTCCTACCGTGGAGAACACTTCAACTTCGCCAGCCCGGAAATCCTCAACGTGCTGTTCAGCGTGCGCAAGGGCCTCTTCTTCTGGGCTCCCCTCCTGCTGACTGCCATCCCGGGCCTGTGGTTCGTGAGGCGGCGCGCCCCCGAATATTTCCTTGCCGCCCTGGTATTTCTGCCGCTCAACGTCTATGTCATTTCCTCGTGGCACAGCTGGTTCTACGGCGGATCCTTCGGCCACCGTGCCTTTATTGAATCCCTGCCGCTCTTCGCCGTCTGCTTCTGCGCCCTCTACGAGCAGGCGGGGGAGTCCCTCAGGCGCGGCCTGGCCGGTTACACGGCGCTCTGTATGACGCTCTCCAGCTGGCTCATGCTGAAGTACTGGACCGGCGCGATCCCCTTTGACGGCACCACCTGGGAGTATTTCGTCGGAACGTTCTTCAACCTCTTTCCCACCCGCTGACTCTGAACCACGCCCCTCACTGCAACATTTCTCCCGCTTGCCAGGACAAGCCAAGGCGCAGCTCTGCCCAGTGGGCAATTAGTGAAACAGCAGGCGCGAATTTTTTGTTTAAAATGGGGAAAAAATGAAGTAATGTAGCTTGGTTTTGAGCCTAAAACAGAGTCGGATCGCGGATCTGCCGATTATGTAGGACGCAATCGCTCTCTGAAATACTATTCTGCTGAGGTGTCTATGAAAAAACTGTTAGCTTTGCTCTCGCTGTCCCTGTTGATCGCCGCTGGCTGCAGCAGCCCCGAATCGAAACTGACCGGCAAATGGAAGAGTCCCGCAATTAAGGGCTTTGAGGCAGAGTTCAAGGCCGATCACACCGGAGCCACCTACTCTCCCATTCCGGGCCACGCGGGTTCCATGACGCAGACCACCCAGCTCCCCTTCAAGTGGAGCATCGACAAGGATGGCGTCGTGAAGATCACCGAAGACAAGAACACCTACACCGGCAAACTGGTGGGCAAGAAGCTTGAACTGCTGGTAAATGAAGGGAAAACCGTCCTGGAAAAGGTGAAGTAGCCTTAAACGAGGATCTGTCTTTGAGACCCGGAATAGCCTTATGACGTCTGACAGCCGGCCCAATCGGGAGACCCTGTTCGCCCTTGCCGTGACCGCCATGTTCCTGGTCCTGGCAGGTTTCGTCGTCGCCCACCACGAAATGTGGCGCGACGAAATGGGCCCCTGGCTGATCGCCCGCGACAGCGCCTCGTTCTTCGACATCTTCCACAACATCCGCTACGACGGCCATCCGCCCTTGTGGTACCTCTTGTTGTGGCCCCTCACCCGACTCGGCGCCGGCCTCGCGTCCATGCAGGTGTTGAACCTGCTGATCTGTGCCGGCGCCGTCTTCCTCATCGCCCGTTGCGCGCCCGCCCCCCGCTGGGTGCGGGCGGTCGCGGCCCTCGGCTACTTCCCCGTCTTCGAATACGGCTCGGTCGCCCGGAACTACTCCCTCGGGCTCTTGGCCCTGGTCGCCTTTTGCGTCCTCTTCCCGCGGCGCCGCGAGCGCCCCGTCCGCCTGGGACTTCTGCTGGTGGGCGCGGCCAACACCAGCATGCTCGCCTGCCTTTTGGCCCTGACCGCCACCTTCACGCTCGCGGTCGAGGCGCTCCGCGAGCGGCGCGGCGCACCGGCAACTCCGGCTCGCTGGGGCGGCATCGCCCTGGCCGCGGCCGGCATCGTCCTGGCCGTATTGAAGATCATTCCGCCGGCCGACTCCGGCTACGCCATGGGATGGCACTTCGACCTCGACCCGGCACGCCTGTTCCAGGTGCTCAGGAACCTGACCGCCGCCTACCTGCCACTCCCCAAGCCGGGGGCGGGGTTCTGGGAGACGCAGCTTCTGGAGCAGATTCCGGCCTGGCGCGCACTTTCCTGGCTGGCGGCGCCGGTTATGCTGGTCACGGTGGCGCTCTCCCTGGCGCGGCGTCCGCTGGCGCTCATCTACTACCTGTGCGGCAGCTTAAGCCTCGTGTCCTTCTTTTACCTGAAGCACGTGGGCTACCTGCGCCACCACGGTTTTCTCTTCGTCTGCCTGGCGACCGCGCTCTGGCTTGGCGCCCAACTCGAGCCGGTCACGCTCCCTGGGGCCTGGGACCAGACCGTGCGCCGGCTGGAGCGGGGTGTCGCCGCCGGGTTCGTCCTGCTCCTTACGGTCCACCTGGCCGGAGCCCTGGTGGCCGCCGACGGCGACTACCGCTACAGTTTCTCGGGCGCCAAGGCCACGGCGGAACTGATCCGCAGCCGGGGTCTGGACAAGCTCCCCCTGGTTGCGGACCTGGACGTGACGGGCATGGGCGTGGTCGGCTACCTCGACAAGCCCTCGGCCTACTATCCCTGCGGCGACCGCTACGGTTCCTACGTCATCTGGGACACTGCGCGCATGCAACACTCCATCGTCTGGGAACAGGCGCCGCTTCTGGCCGCCAAGGCGAAGTCGCCCCTGGTCATCGTGGTCGACGACTTCGTGATGCACAAATTTCCGCCGCCGCCCGAGTTGAGCTCGCGACTCGAACTGGTCGGCAGCCGTAAAGGCGAGATCGCCACCGAGGAGAGCTACTGGGTCTACCTCTTCGACGCGAAGCGCACCCAGCCCGCCGCGCCGTAAGCGCCCCCGGTTGCCGACGGCCGCACGACCCGCGCTTCGCTGCAGCGGGTCCACCTGCTTGAATCCGGCGGCTCGTCGCTAGACCTGCCGGCACCCAGACCACAAATGGAAGTATTTACCATGGCAATGGCGCTCTACGCCCTGACTATCTTCACCGGTTCCTTTCTGCTCTTTCAGGTCGAGCCGCTGATCGGCAGGTACATACTCCCCTGGTACGGCGGCGGCCCGGCGGTCTGGACCACCTGCATGCTCTTTTTCCAGGTGGTCCTCTTGGCCGGCTACGGTTACGCGCACCTGGCCACGCGACTGGGGCGCCGGAAGCAGGGCTACCTGCACCTCGCGCTGCTTTTGGCCGCGCTCCCCTTCCTCCCCATCGCGCCCTCCCCTGAGCTTTGGAAACCGGCGCCTGGCGATGACCCGGCGCTGAAGATCCTCTTGCTGCTTCTGGCCAACGTCGGCCTCCCCTACCTGGTCCTCTCCGCCACCGCGCCGCTCTTGCAGCACTGGTTCGTGCGTTCCTTTCCCGGTCGCTCGCCCTATCGCCTGTACGCGCTGTCCAACCTGGGTTCGCTCCTTGCCCTCTTGAGCTACCCGTTCCTGGTGGAACCCAACCTGATCCTGAACCGCCAGGTGGCGGTTTGGAGCTGGGGCTTCGCCTTCTTCGCCTGTGCCTGCGCGAGCTGTGCCTTGCTGCTTGCCCCCAAAAACGAATCCGAGCCTCAGAGCGAGGGAGACGCTACTCCCGCCGCCGCACCGGCGCCCCGGCTGCCGCTCGCCTCGTTCTTCGAATGGCTTTTGCTGTCGGCCCTGGGCTCGGTCATGCTGCTTGCCACCACGAACCTCCTCTGCCAGGACGTGGCGGTGGTCCCCTTCCTGTGGGTGATGCCTCTGGTCCTTTACCTTGCCACCTTCACCATCGCCTTCGAAAGCGAGCGCTGGTCGAACCGTTTGGTCTGGGGCGTACTCATGGTGCTGAGCTTCGCCGCAGCCTGCTATCAGCTGATGCCGCAGCACGCCGGCAACTTGGCCCTCATGATCGGGATCTACCTGACGGCGCTCTTCACCTGCTGCATGGCCTGCCATGGCGAGCTGGCGCGCTCCCGGCCGGACCCCCGGCAGCTCACCGCCTACTACCTGACCATCTCGTTGGGCGGCGCGCTGGGCGGCCTGTTCGTGGCGCTCCTCGCCCCCCTTGTCTTCAACGATTTCTGGGAATACCCCCTGGCCCTGGTCGGCTCCTGCCTGGTGCTCTTTTTCGCCTGGCGTCGGGCCGGCGTGTTCCGCGGCAGCCACCGCCTGCTGCCGGTCACCCTGGTCGTCCTGCAGCTCGCACTCGTCCTCTTCCTGAGCTACCACGTCTTCATGACCCTAAACGGCTCCCTGGCCAGCTTCCGCAACTTCTACGGTGTCCTGAAGCTCTACACCGACAGCGACGCGGTGGGAAAACGGCTGGTCCTGCTACACGGCCAGGTGAAGCACGGCTGGCAGTACGCCGGCGCCCGGAAGGACATCCCGACCGCCTACTACGGGCCGTACACAGGCGCCGGTCTCGCGCTCGCCCTGCACCCGCACCGCCTCTCCGCGGACCCCGGCCAGCGCGCCCTCAGGGTCGGCGTCATCGGGCTGGGCGCGGGGACCCTGGCGACCTACGGGCAGCCGGGGGACCTGATCCGCTTCTACGAGATCAACCCGGACGTGATCGACGTGGCGCAGCGCTACTTCAGCTTCTGCCGGGACAGCAGGGCCAGGGTGGAGTTCGTGCCGGGCGACGCCCGCATCGTGCTGGAGGCGGAACTCAAACAAAAGCACCCGGAGCGCTTCGACCTTCTGGTGGTGGATGCCTTCAGCGGCGACGCGATTCCCATTCACCTTTTGACCCGCGAGTGCTTCGCCATCTACCGGCAGCACCTGAAGCCGGACGGCATCCTGCTGGTGCACATCAGCAACAAGTACCTGGACCTGGCCCCGGTGCTGCGAACCCAGGGGCGTGCCGTGGGCTACCTGCCGGTCGCCTTCAAGTCGCCCGGTTCCGCCGGTGCCGGCACCGAGCCCGCCACCTGGATGGCGCTGATACCCGACCTCGCGTTCCTGAACCCGGCCGAGGTGAGCCTGAGAGCTGACGTGAACCTGGCCCCGGACCCCAAACCGCTGGTCTGGACCGACGATTTTGCGAGCCTGTGGCACGTGCTGAAGAAATGAGGGGGAGCATGCAACTGACCGGTCTGAAATACCTGGTGGTGGGCGCGGGATTCTCCGGGGCGGTCATCGCCAACCGCATCGCCGAAGATCTGGGCGAAAAGGTGCTGGTGATCGACAGGAGGGACCATATGGGCGGCAACTCCCACTCGGCGTCCGATCCCGAGACCGGCATCGAGTGCCACGTCTACGGGTCGCACATCTTCCACACTGCGGATCAGGAGGTCTGGCGCTTCATCGGGCAGTTCTGCGGCTTCAACAGCTACCGGCACAAGGTGCTGACCACCTACCAGGGCAAAAGCTACCCGATGCCGATCAACCTGGAAACCATCAACTCCTTCTACGGCACTTTCTTCTCGCCCGCCCAGGCGGAGGAGTTCCTGCGTTGCGAGGTGGCGAAGGAGCCGATCGGCGCGCCCAGAAACCTGGAGGAGAAGGCCCTCTCGCTCATCGGCCGCCCCCTGTACCAGGCCTTCGTGAAAGGGTACACCCTGAAGCAGTGGGAACTCGACCCGCTTGAGCTCCCCGAGGACATCATCACCCGGCTCCCGGTCCGCTACAACTACAAGACCGACTACTTCAACGATCCCTGGCAGGGCATCCCGCTTGAGGGTTACGCCGACCTCTTTAAGAAGATGCTGGCGCACCCCAACATCGAGGTGCGTACCGGCACCGATTTCTTCGACCTGCGCGGCGCGGTCCCCAGCGAGTGCCGCATCATCTTCACCGGCCCGATCGACCGTTTCTTCGACTACAAATTCGGCAAGCTCGGCTGGCGCACCCAGCGCTTCGAGAAGGAAGTCCGGCGGGTGAAGGACCACCAGGGGACCTCGGTGATGAACTTCGCGAGCGCGGAGGTCCCCTACACCCGGGTGCACGAGTTCAGGCATTTCCACGACGAGCGCCCCTACCCGGAAGACCGGACCGTCATCTACCGCGAGTACGCCACCGGCGTCAACGCGGCGGACGATCCATACTATCCGGTCAACACCTCACGGGACCGCGAGCTGCTGCGGTTATACCAGGACGAGGCACTGAAATCCGACCGGCTGTTTTTTTGCGGCAGGCTGGGGAGCTACCGGTACCTCGACATGGACCAGGCGATCAGCGCCGCTCTCGCGCTCTACCAGACGATTAAAGAAAGGCACCCCTGCTGACGAAAGACTAACGGTGGCGCACAGCCGCGCCGCTAGAGCGGTGTTTCGACAGGCGGTGCGGTTTTCCCGCAGATGAGGCGGGTTGCAAGGTTGGCAGGATAAAGGCAGTAGAGAGGTCTCATGCGTCGTTTCACGTGGTTCACCTGGCTCCTGATAGCAAGCGGTCTGATACGGCTCTACCTGGTGTTCTGCACCGAGGGTTCCTTCGACGTGCAGTTGTGGGAAACCCATGCCGCCAACATCCTGAAACTGGGTCTGTCGGGGTACTACGCGTCAGACGTCGCCAAGACCACGGTGTTCAACCACCCCCCCATGATCGGCAGCGTAGTCGCCGGACTGTTCTGGCTCTGCAGCCACACCGGCATCGCCTTCAAGATCGTCTTCCGGCTGCTGCTCACCTCGACCGACTACCTGACCGCCTACTACCTCTACCGGATCTTCCGCAACAGCCCCGACCGGCGGCTCGTGGTGGCGGGTTACCTCCTCAACCCGCTCACCATCATCTTCTCCGCCTATCACGGGAATACCGACCCCTTGATCGCGCTGTGCGTCACGCTCTCCCTTTACTTCATCTCCCGAAAGCACCCGGTCGCCGCGGGCATCGCCCTCGGCTGCGGCATGTGGGTCAAGTGGATCGTCCTGCTGGTCCTGCCGGCCTTTTTCTTCGCGCTGCCTGTGCTGCGCCAGAAGCTCAAGTACCTGGCGGCGCTGGCGCTGGCGTGCTTTCTGGGCTATGCCTGGCAATTTGGGGCGGAGCCGGCGGCCATGCTGCACCGGGTCTTCGGCTACAAGGGACAGCTGGTGCAGACCACGGCGGGCATTCCAATCTGGGGCAACCGCATCGTGGTGGACTGGCTCCTCAGGCTCTTGAACTGGGAAAACACCGATTTCATGTACTACTTCCTGCACTACAACCAGGCCGCCATCGTCCTTTTGGTCACCGCCTACTGCTGGCTCAGGCGGCGCGGGACCGAGCCGATGGAACTGGGCCGGACCATCGGGGGAGCGTTCATCATCTTCTACGCGGCAACCAACTTCTGGTCCTTCCAGTACCTGGTCTGGATCACCCCGTTTCTCTGTTTCCTGGAGCGTCCGCTGAGGCTCACCGTAACCATCACCTGCTCCGCCTACGTCTACGCCCTCTATAGCGTGGTGTGCGATTCGCCTTTCCTGCTCGGCACCTGGGATTTCATCGGCCACCCGCAGCTCTCCGAGCCGGTCCTCATCCTGCGCACCCTTGCGGTGATCAGCCTGATCGCGGTCGCCATCTACCTGTACAGGAACGCCCTGGTGCCGAAGCGGCCCTACCGCTCAGCTCCGGGTGCACCGGCCCCCAAAGCGGCGGGAAGCTGACCCGGGCTCCAGCCGACCGTTAGTGCAGCATTCCATGTCCCGGGGAGCCGCAGCCGCCCCACCCTCTCGGAGTGACTTTTGCAATGAAGAAGAGCTCAAAAAGAAAAAGCCGGAACATCCCTCCCGAAGTTTACGACAAAGCGTACCTGTTGAGCGACTATCTCGAAGGTTACCAGGAGTACAAGGAAGGAAGACTCAGCTCCGTGAAACAGTCCGAACTGAATCTGCTTGAGCTTAAGAACGGTATGCACATGCTCGAAGTAGGTATCGGGCGTGGCGAATTCCTCTACAACTGCTCAAAAAAAGGTGCTATAGTCACCGGCATCGACTACTCGAAGGATGCCATCGACATTGCCAGGAGGCATTTCGAGGGGATCGACGCCGATCTGAGTGTAGCCGACGCCAGGAGTCTTCCCTTCAAGTCCAACTCCTTCGACAGGGTCTTTTCCGGCGACGTGCTGGAGCACATGACCTACGAGGACGGGCTTTTAAAGATCAAGGAAATGCACCGGGTGTTGAAGCCCGGCGGCTTCATGCTGCTGCACACCTCGCCGAACACGGTGTTCATCAGGGGGGTGTACCCCATCGTGAAGCACCTGATCAAGCTGATCAACAAGCCGCTCATCGAGAACCTGGACTATAACATCAAGGTGGTGTGCCCGAAGGTCCACGTCGACGAGTACAACTTCTTCTCGCTCAAAAAGGCGGCCCGGAAGGCGGGCTTCCAGGACTACGAGGTCTGGATCAACCCCGACATCCTCAGGTCCGGCAAGCATCGCTACACCGAGTCCCTGACCGGCAACCCGCTGATGAAGCTGGCGGCCTTCATGGGGCGGCTCTCCTTTGTGCGCTTTTTCATCGGCAACGATCTGTATCTGAAGGTTCGCAAATGACCCAGCAGAACCCCGCCGCTGCTTACGAGGCAAAGAAGAGCAACAGGTACCGCAACCTGACCCTGCTGGTTCTCGTCCTGGGGACGGCCCTGAGGCTGCTGCTTTGCTGGGCCAACCCGCCCGACAACACCTTCGACAACCACTTCCGGCCGATCTCGCTCATCTTGGAGACCGGGCACATACCTGCCAAGAACGCGTGCTTCGAGTGCTACAACCCGCCGGTCTTCTACCTCGGCTCGGCGCTGGTCGCGAAGCTGCTGTTCCAGTCGGGCGCTACCGAGGAGCTGGTCACCAAGGCGCTGCAGTTGGTAAACTGCCTCTATGGGATCCTGACGCTCCCCGTGATCTACCTTATCCTCAGGAGGTTCCGGCTCTCCGACTTCTCGCGCCTCCTTACCCTGGGCGTCATCTGCTTTTTGCCGCGCCACATCTACATGTCGGCGATGCATTCCAACGACGGGCTCACCTATCTTGCCGTCGCTGTCTGCGCCTGGCTCCTGCTGGTGGCCATCGACCGGGAGCTCCGCTGGCCCTGGGCCCTCGTGCTGGGCGCCTCGCTTTCCCTGGCGATCTTCGTGAAGTACACGGCGTTCGTGGTACTCCCCATGGCGGCGCTTCCCCTCGCTGCACTCCTCATCGTCGGATCGGAGCTGCCGCGCCCCCGGGTGGCCGCCGCCCTGGTACTCGCGCTGCTTCCCCCGCTGCTTTTCCTGGGAAGTTACATGGTGCAAAACGTGAAGGATGACGGCCGACTGCTCCCCTGGAACGACAACATGTTCGACACCAGCGTAAAGCAGCCGCGCGACCCGGGCGGCGCGAGCCTGGTGAACTTCAAGCCCTGGCAGTTCATCGTGGAGCCCATCGTGGTCCCGGGCCAGATGCAGTCCTTTTGGACCCTGGTCTACTGCGGCACCTGGTTCGACTGCGAGCCCAAGTTCACCAACTTCACCGACCGCAACGAGACCTGGTGGTCCCAGTACTGCTACTGGCTGGGAGGCAAAGAAACCTTCCCGAACTCCGCGCCGCCACTCTCCGTCTCCACGCGCCTCTTGGCGGGCGGGCTCATCGCCGGCGGGCTGGTTCCCCTGGGGCTCATCTTCGCAGGGCTCTTCGGCTCCCTGCGCCGCCTTGCCTCCAGGAAGGGCCCCGGCCTCAGCATCGAGTCGGCGAAGCTATTGGCCTTTCCGACGCTCTTTGTCTTCAACGCCGCGGGGATCGTCCTGCTGGCCCTGAAGGCACCGGTGTACAGTTCCATGAAGGCGTCCTATTTCCTCAACTCGCTCCCTTTTTTCGCCCTGTTCCTCGCGCTCGGCCTCGAGGCCGCCCGGGAGAGGAAAGGGCTTGTCGCGCCGCTCGGGATGGCACTGGTCCTCCTGATGGCGTTTGCCGCGCTCCACGTGCTGGATATCGCCTGGTCGCTTCTGGCATAACCGTAAGGATTCAAGGGCTCCCATGCTGCCACGACGGCTTGTTCTGACATTGTTTGCTTTCCTTTCGGTGCTGCCCCGCCTCTTTCACCTGAAGGTCCCCTTCGAGCGCGACGAGGGAGTCTACGCCTATATCGCCGACGCCATCTCGCGCGGCAAGCTCCCCTACCTGGACGCCTTCGACAACAAGTCGCCGGGGATCTACTACCTCTACGACCTCTCCTTCAAGCTCTTCGGGCACGAGGTGTACGCCCCGCGCATCCTGGCGGTCCTCTTCATGCTGGCGGCCGTCCTCATCATCTTCCGCCTGGTGTACCGGCTCACCGAGAGTTTCCCGGCCGGACTTTTGGCCATGGTTTTTCTGGGGCTCGCCACCTCGTCGCCGGTCTATACCGGCTTCAACGCCAATACCGAAATCTTCACGGTGCCGCTCGTCCTGGGCGCCCTGTTGCTGCTCAGCGACGACGACCCGGCTCCCCGGCGCTACCTTTGGGCCGGCCTTTTGTTCGGCTGCGCGCTGATGCTCAAGCAGTCGGTGATCCCCATCGCCGTGTTCAGCTTTGCGGCCAGCATTCTGCGGGTGATCAGGGACGGGAAGAAACTCCTGGCGAACACCTCGCTCTACGCCATGGGCGGCGCCCTTCCGCTGGCGCTCTTTACGGCCTATTTCGCCGCGTCCCACGCGCTCAACCCGTTTCTGTCGGGCCTTTTCCTCTTCAACTTCGGCTACATGTCGGTGCAGAGCGCGAACCTCGGCTGGCCCAGGTTTCTTGAAGCCATGGGCAACTTTCTGCAGTGGGACACCGTGGCGTGGCTGGCAGGCCTTGCCGGCAGCGCCGCCTACCTCGCCCTCTCCCGCGACAGGCGTCGTTTTCTGGTGGCGGCCGCCATGGCGGGAGCCGCAGCGAGCGTCGCCATGGGGAAATACTTTACCGGGCACTACTTCATCTTCTTCGTCCCCTTCCTGGCGCTCGGCGTGGGGCTCGGCACCGGCGTCCTGGCCACCGGCACGAGGCGCAGGAACGTAGTATGGGGCGGCTGGCTCTTGGCCGGCTTCGCCCTGATCACCCAGATCCCTTTCTTCGGCATGAGTTCCGCCGAAATTCTGAAGCAAGGATACGGCAGCGGCCTCTTCACCCAGACGGCACTGGTGGGCGATTACCTGAAACGGAGCGTGCGCGGCGACCGGAGCGCCTACATCATCGGAGCCGAGCCGGAGATACTCTTCTATGCCGGGCTCACCACCCCGACCCGTTTCTTCTACCCGCACACCCTGATGGTCCCCGCCACCTTCACCTCCGCCTTCCGCAGGGAGGCGCTGGCCGACCTGGAACGGGCGAAACCGGCCTACCTGGTGGTGGTGCGCAACCCCGACGCGCACTTCCCCTTTGCGGAGCACCCCGAGGAATTCTATCGGCCGCTGCACCGGCTCTTTGCCAGGTACCAATTGCAGGCGGTGAGCCTCATGTACGACGAGAAGCTGTACGGCCCCGCCGATGTGGCGGCCAACAGGGAGCTCCTGGAGCGCCGCGACGCCATCCTGGTCTTCGCGCGCGACGCCGCCAACCCGGACCAAAGCCTGCAGTTCCAGAACGTGGAACGCTAAAGATGGAGCCCATGCCCTTAGACCACGAGAGCCCGACCGCGATCCCCTTAGAGGGAATCGACGCCACCCACCCCGCGCACCGTTACCAGCTGGCGCTGGTGATGCCGGTCTACAACGAGGAGGCCTGCATCGCTCAGGTCGTCACCGATTGGCGCGCCGAACTGGATGGGCTGGGCATCGATTACCTGATGATCCTTTTGAACGACGGATCCAAGGACCAAAGCGCCGAGGTGCTGGCGCGCTTTGCCGAAGAACCCCGGATCAGGGTGATCGGCAAGGCGAACAGCGGCCACGGACCGACCATTCTCATGGGGTACGGCCTGGCGATCGACCTTGCCGACTGGGTGTTCCAGACCGACAGCGACAACGAGATGTCGCCCGCCCATTTCGCCCAACTCTGGCAGCGGCGCGACGCCTTCGACGTCCTGTTCGGCATCCGGCAGCAGCGGTTGCAGGGACCGGACCGCCGCCTCATCAGCATGGCGAGCCGCTGGACGGTGCGTCTGTTGTTCGGCAAGGGACTGGCCGACGTGAACACGCCATACCGCTTGATGAGGGCGCCGCTTCTGGCAGAGATCGTGGCGCAGATCCCCTCCGACACCTTCGCCCCCAACGTGATCATCTCGGGAACGCTGGCGGCTGCCGACCGGCGCATCTGCAACGTTGCGGTGCCCCACGAAAACCGCAAGACGGGTAGGGCTTCCCTGGCCAACCTGCGGCTTTGGAAGGCCGCCTGCAAATCCTTTATCCAGACCCTGCGCTGCCGCCCGAAGCTCGCGGCAGACCGGCGGCCCGACGGACGCAGTTGATGCGTCCCTGTGCGTCTCAGGGACTTGAGGCTATCATGAAGCGATCGATCAGGCACGACGCCGTCATCTGCAGTTTACTCGCCCTCTTGGCCTTCGCCGTCTTCTGGGGGGTCCTCGGCAACGGCTTCATCCTCTACGACGATCCCCAGTACGTCACCGAGAACTACCGCGTCAGCTCCGGGCTTTCCTTGGAGAACCTGGCCTGGGCCTTCACCTCCGGCCACGCGGCCAACTGGCATCCGGTAACCTGGCTGTCGCACCAGCTCGACGCCCAGCTGTTCGGCCTGGAGCCCCGCGGCCATCATCTGGTCAGCCTGCTTGTGCACTGCACCAACACGGCCCTTTTGTTCCTGACGCTCTTCCGCCTGACCGGTGCGCGCTGGCGCAGCGTGCTGGTGGCGGCCCTCTTCGCGGTGCACCCGCTGCACGTCGAATCGGTCGCCTGGGTGGCCGAGCGCAAGGACCTGCTCTCCGCCTTTTTCGGACTGGCGGCGCTCTTCGCATACCTCCAGTACGTCAACAGGCGCGGCGTGGCGCGCTACCTGCTGCTCGTCCTCCTTTTTGCCCTGTCACTCATGTCCAAGCCGATGCTGGTGACGCTCCCCCTGGTCCTGCTGCTGCTCGACTGGTGGCCGCTTGGGCGGCTTTCCGGCGCAAAGGGCGCTGCGGTCGAGCCCTTACCGCGCCTTGTGCTGGAGAAGCTTCCCCTGTTGGCGCTGTCGCTTCTTTCCAGCTGGGTGACCGTGCTGGTGCAGTCCGGCGAGGCGCTGAACACCCTGGAGGCCACCCCGCTTTCCCTGCGCATCTCGAACGCCCTTCTCGCCTATCTGCGCTACCTGGGCAAGCTCGTCTGGCCGGCCGACCTCGCCGTCCTCTACCCGCTCCCCAAGGAGATCCCGCTCTTCCTGGCCGCGGGGTGCGCTGCCTTGCTGCTTCTGGCCAGCTGGCAGGCGGTCTGGCTGCGGCACCGGTTCCCCTACCTGGTGGTCGGCTGGTTCTGGTTCCTCGGCACCCTGGTCCCGGTGATCGGCCTGGTGCAGGTGGGGTTGCAGTCCATGGCGGACCGCTACTGCTACCTGCCGATGGTCGGGATCCTGATTGTGGCGGTGTGGGGGACTTTCGACCTGGTCGAGCGGCGCCCGGCGCTCAGGCTGCCGCTGAGCGCTGCGGCGGGCCTATTGGTCCTCGGCTACGGCGCCGTCAGCTGGGACTACCAGCACAGCTGGCAGGACAGCACCACGCTCTTCAGCCGCACGCTGGCCGCCACCGGCGACAACTATTACGGCCACTACCTGCTCGGCAACGCGCTGAGCCAGGAGCAGAGGTACCCCGAGGCGCTCGAGCAACTCGCCCTGTCCCGGCAGCTGGCACCGCGCTTCGCCGATGCCTACATCAACACCGGGATCATCCACGCCAGGCTGGGGAACCAAGCCGAGGCGATCCGCAATTTCAGCAGCGCCCTGGAACTCAAGCCCGAATCGGGCGAGGTGCAGTACAACCTGGCCTTGTGCCTTCAGAAACAGGGTCGGGTCGCGGAAGCGGTGACGCACTACCTGGAGGCGGTGCGGCTGAAGCCGGCGAGCGCCGAGGCCCAGGCCAACCTCGGCATCGCCTTGATGAGCCTCGGGAGGTTCGACGAGGCGCTCAAGCACCTAAGCGAATCGCTCAGGCTGCGGCCGGATCTGGAGCAGACCCGGGTCATCCTGGCAGAATGCACCAAGCGGATGGCAGGCCCGCGCTGAGGGACGCAGAGCCCCTGGCCCGGCACCGCCTTCCCTTGACGCTACAGCATGTTGAATGATATCTTTCGGCACCCGCATCCCGCGCCCAAGCGCGATTACGCAGCCGAGCTCCCTGAAGGAACCATGTTATGAGCTTCCCTGTTTCAGCCCCGGCAACCATGTCACGCTCTGCACTCTGGGGTGCCATCGTCGTCGCTTTGGCGCTAGTGGTCTACGGCAATACCCTCGGCAACGGATTCGTCTGGGACGATGTGCCGATCATCGTGCAGAACCCGCAGAACCGGGATCCCGGCGCCCTCACCCAGATCCTGAGCGGCATCGACAGCAGCCGGGTTAGCTCGAAGACCCCCTATTACCGTCCGCTCACCCGTCTGAGCTACTGGGTGGAGTACCAGGTGCACGGGCTCAATCCCGCGCTGTGCCACCTGGCGAACCTGGTGCTGCACGCCGTCAACGCGTTCCTGGTGTACCGCCTGGCGCTCTTGCTCTTCAGCGTCGAGCTTCCCGCGGCGTTCGCTGCGCTCCTCTTTGCGGTTCATCCGGCGAACGCGGAGGCGGTCAATTTCCTCGCCACCCGCAACACCCTGCTCTCCACCTTTTTTGTGCTGGCCGCCTGCCTCTGCTTCATCCGAGGGCTTGACGGCGCGCGCCCGGTGCGGACGGCAGTTTTAACCGGCGCCTTTTTCCTGGCCGGCATCTTTTGCAAAGAAACCGGCCTCTTCGTGTTGCCGCTCTTTCCCGTGCTGGCGCTAACGCTCTCGTCGGCCCCCGCACGGCAGAGCCTCTCCCGCTCGCTTCCCGTGTTGGGCGCCTGTGCGCTGGCCGCTGTCGGGTACCTGGCGATCCGGCAGCAGATCCTCTCGGCGGCCGGCGTCGGCATCGAGATCCTTCCCGGTCTGGGGGAGCGCCTGGTCGAGATGCTCTACCTGATCCCCTGTTCGTTCCTCCCGCTCGTCTGGCCGGTCACCCTGCGCCCCTATTACCCGCTACCCGAGGCGCTCGGCCCGCTCATCCCCTGGCTCGCCTTCGCCTGGGCCGGCATCGTCGCCCTGGTGGTCTGGGTGCTGCGCAGCGTGCGCTGCAGCGCCACCCTCATCGGCCTTTCCTGGTACCTGCTCTTCTACCTGCCGGTTTCCGGCATCATACCCATTCCGAGCGCGCCGATGGCTGAACGCTACCTCTATCTGCCGGCCATCGGGCTCTGGCTCATCGCCGCGGAACTGCTGCGCCGCGCCACCCTGCGTTTCCCCGAGCGCAAAAGTGTCATCCTTACCGCGGCACTCTGCCTGCTGCTCGCCCTCGGCCTGCGCACCGGGCTGCGCAACCTGGACTGGAAGAGCGACGTCACCCTCTTCTCCCGGCTGGCCCAGGACGCGCCGAAGCTCGCCTTTGCCCATCACAACCTGGGAACCGCCTACCTGGACCAGGCAAAGGATCCGCTACGGGCCCAGGCCGAACTGGAAAAGACCCTGGCCCTCGACCCGCGCTATCCCAGGACACACACGGTGCTCGGTTATCTCCAGATGCAGCGCCAGAACCTTCCGGCGGCGGACCTCCACCTGAGCCAGGCGCTGGCCCAGGACCCGGACGACGCCGAGGCGCACTACAACCGCGCGGTGGTGCTTGAACAGCTCGGCAGACAGGCCGAGGCGATCCCGCACCTGGTAAAGTTTCTGGCACTCGACAACCCGGAGTTCGCCGGGGCGCGGCCGGAGGCGGAAGCCAAGTTGAAGCTGCTGCAAAGCCGTCGATGACGCGCCACAGACGAGACACGCTCCAGGCGCTTGACGATTTTGAAAGGACCAACACGATGACACTTACCCGCCAGGGCCTCTGGGGCCGGATGCTACTCATTACCGTTTTGCTGCTGGCCGTCTACAGCAACACCCTGAAGCACGGCTTCGTCTGGGACGACAACGACATCATCGTCAAGAGCCCCTTTACCCAGAGCCTGGGCAACATCCCGATGCTGTTTCTCTCCGAGGACCGCACCGACGAGAAGCCCACCGGCTACTACCGGCCGATCACCTACGTCTCGTTCACCCTGGACCGGGCCATCTGGGGGCTGAACCCGGTCGGTTTCAACATCACCAACCTGCTGTTGCACGTCATCGCCTCGCTGCTCTTCTATCGGGTGGTGGCCGCCCTGTTTAAGTGGGAGCGGTTGGCCTTAACCGCGGCGCTCGTCTTCTCCCTGCACCCGATCGTGGGCGAAACCGTCAACTTCCACGCCGGCGGCCGCAACACGCTCCTGAGCGCCTGCTTCGCCCTTGCCGCCCTGCTCTTCCATACCAAGGATAAAGGGAGAGCTGCGGTCGCCTGTTTTATCCTCGCCATCTTCTCCAAAGAGTTCGCGTTGCTGCTCCCCGCGGTCCTCGTGCTCTACGACTGGAGAATCCGCAAGGGCCCCATGCGCTGGGAGCGCTACTTCCCCTATGCCGTGGCCACCTTCTGCTATCTCGCCCTGCGCTCCCTGTCGGTCACCAGCGTTGGCTTATGGAAGACCCTCAACATCGCCGGGAAGTTCCAGCTGGTACCCAAGATCATCGTCAGCTATCTGAAGAACATGCTGTACCCCTTCGACCTGCGCACCATGTACGACGTCTCCAGCCAGGTCTCCTGGCCCGCTTTCGCGCTCTATTCCCTGCTGGTGCTCCTCTTGGTGGCGGCGGCGCTGCGCTGGCGCGGCCGGAACGAGATTGTGTTCGGCATCTTCCTGTTCCTCCTCTTCCTGGTACCGGTGACCAACATCCTCCCGCTGGGCGCGGCGAAGATGGCGGACCGGCACGCCTACTTTCCGCTGATGGGTTTCAGCATCGTTTTTGCCTACGGTATCTGCAAGATCAGGAAAGAGGTCGCGATCGGGATCACCGCGCTCTTGTGCCTGGCCTTCCTGTTCACCGACTACCGGCGCAACGACTACTGGACCGACAACTTTTCGCTCTTCAGCCGGATGATCACGGACGCACCGGAGCGCTTCATCGGCTACCAGGTCCTGGGCTACCGTTACTTCGAAAAGGGGGATTTCGGCAACGCGGAGAAATACCTGCTGGAGGCGGCGCGGAAGAAGGACGTCCCCTTCCCCAACCTGGTGGGAGACGCCTGGGCCTTTTTGGAGATGAACAAGCGGGAGCAGGCGCTCATCGTACTGGACCAGGCGATCCAGCTGGTGCCGGACGACCCGGAGCCCTACGTGATGGCGACCCGGTTTGCGCAGGAGTTGGGGAGGGGCGACCTGGCCCGGACCTACCATGCCAAGGCGATGGCGCTGGACCCGAGCGCCTTCGAGAGGATGAAAGAGCGGGCCGCTGCCGCCTGCCGCCGCGGAGAGGAGCTGATGGCGAGTCAGAACGGGGTCCTCGCCGAGCGCTTCATCAAGGACGCCATCAACCTGGATCCGAGCCTGGCAGCAGCCCAGCTCGACATGGGAACTCTGGTCGCCCAGAAGGGGGATGTGGCGGGCGCGCTCGGCTACTTCGCCAAGGCCGCCACGCTCGACCCGGGTAACCCTGCAGCGCACTACAACCTGGCGCAGGCCTATGAGGGGCTGGGGAAAAAGGAGCAGGCGCGGGAGGAAATGGAAAGGTACCGCAAGGCGCAACCAGCCGGGAAATAGCGCTGACCGGTCTGATCGGACCGATCAGCCGACCCACCCCAGGCGCCCGGCTGCCGAGCCACCCCAGACCTGACGCTCAACCTGCGGGCTTAGTGCGCCCCTTCGTCGCGCTTTTGTTTAAGGGCGGTGGCCAGGTTTTTTCTCGCCTGGTCGAGCCGGGGATCCAGTTCCACCGCTTTCGAGAAATGCCCGATCGCCTCGTCGACCTGCCCGTGGCGGGCCAGAAGCCTTCCTATGTTGTTGTGAGCAGCGGCGTTGTCCGGCTTAAGCATAAGGGTCTCCCGGTAGGCTTCCAGGGCCTCCTGGGGCCGATTCAGGCTTTCCAGCGATTTCCCCCGGTTGTAGTGGGCCTGCCAAAAGGTCGGCCTTTTTCGCAGGATCTCCTCGAAGTAGACCAGCGCCTCGGCATGCCTCCCCAGTCCGTTCATCACGTTCCCCATGTGCAACCGGAGCAGGTGCATATCCGGGTTCTGCGGGAAGGCCTCTTCGGTCCTCTTGAACTCCTCGAGCGCCTTCGCATTCTCGCCGATCCGCTCGTAGGCAAGCCCCAACGCGTTGGTAGCAAAGAAGTTGTTCTCGGTGACGTCGATGGTGTGGTTCAGCAGCCGGACGTTGTCGGCCCAGTAGTTCAGCTGCAGGCAGGTCAACGCGGCCATGCACAACAAACCAGCCACCGCCAGCAGCTCGACGATCCTCCTCTTTTCGGATAGCCTGGACCAAAGCTCGCCCCCTCCCCAACTTACGATGACGAAAATCCCCAGGTGCGGGAGGTAGGTGTAGCGGTCCGCCATCGACTGGCTGCCGACCTGCACCAGGCCGATGACCGGCAGGAGGGTGACCAGGAACCAGAGCCAGCCGATCGAAAGCCAGGGGTAGTTTCGGAGCTGGCTCAGGCAGAGGTAGGAGATCGCCACCAGCGCCACCAGGGCGCAGCCGGCCTTCCAGTAAGGAACCTGCTGGTAGGGGTAGTAGATCGCCAGATCCGCCGGGTAGAAGGTCTTCACCAGATAGTTGAGCACCGCCCAGACTGCGTTGCTGACGCGCCCCGACAACGGCAGGTTGACCAGGGAAATCACGGCGCCGCCCTTACTCTGCGCATAGACGGTCATCGCCGAGGACGCCCCAGCCAATAGGATGAAGGGGACCTTTTCCAGGATCAGGCGCTTTAGCTGTGGCAGGTTGGCGCGCAGGGAGGAGGCAAACGGCTCCTCTTTGCCGCGGGCCAGCAGGCCCGTGCGCTCCAGCGGCCACAGGTCGAGCAAGAGCAGGATGACCGGTATGGTAACCAGCATCGGTTTGGCCATCAGGCCCAGGGCGAAGAAGGCCAGCGAGAGCAGGTAGCGGCTACGCCGGCCTTCCCGGACGTAGGAGGAGTAGCAGATGAGGGTGAGCATCCAGAACATCCCGCTCAGGACGTCCTTGCGCTCGGATATCCAGGCGACCGATTCGACGTGCAGCGGATGCAGCGCGAAACAGGCCGCCACGAATGCGCTGCGCCAGAGGGTCCCGGTGAGGGAACGGAAGAGCAGAAAGACCAGCGCGGTGTTCAGGGTGTGCAGCACCGCGTTGGTCGCGTGGTAGCCCATCGGGCCGATGCCGAAGAGCTGGCTGTCCAGCATGAGGGAGAGCCAGGTCAGCGGATGCCAGTTACTGGCATGGAAGGTCGTGAAGGCCCACTGGACGGAATCGAGGGTGAGCCCGGCCATCACCTGCAGGTTGTCCACGGCGTAGTCCCGGTCGTCGATCTCGTTGAAGGGGAACCAGGCACTGCGGATATAGACTGCCAGGGTAATCGACACCAGGGCGAGGAGGATCTTCAGGGTACGACGATCTTTCACGGTGCTTCCCTCTTCTGCAGTTGTAACCGTTGCCTCATGGAGATCAGGCAGGCGCCGGCCAGCACCAGAAGCCCCGCCAGGGTGAGCGCCATGCCGATCCGGTAGGAAGCCGGTTGGTAGCTGAAGACCACCTCGTGGGTTCCTGCCGGCACCTGCACCGCCCGATAGGCGTAATCGGCCCGTAGCAGCTTGCCCGGCTTGCCGTCCACCGCAACCTTCCAGTCCGGCGTGAACAGATCGCTCAAGACCAGCAGGGCGGGCCGGTCGTCGCGCACGGTCAAGGCGACCCGGTCGGTGCCGTACTTTTTCACCGCGACGCTGGAGCCGGCACTGCCGCTTGAAACGGGGGCGGACAACCCGGCGACAGGCTCCTCGATGATGACCTTGCTGCGGAAGTCGAAACCGCCCTTGACCATGAGGTCCAGGGCTCCCTTCCGGTCCGGGACCACCTCGGCCTCGTGGACCAGGAAGGCGCGCGGCAGCGCCTGGCTGTTCTGGTAGATGTTGAGGTTCGCCACCCGGTACACCTTCTGGTACTTGGCGCCCTTCAGTTCACGCGGCGAGACCACGTACTTAACGTTCAGGAAGTCGACCAGCGGCCAGTCCGGGTCCCATTGCTGGCGCGAGTCGATCTGCTCGCCCACGCTTTTCCCCCCCTGCGCCAGGTAGAGATCCGAGAAGCGCTGGTACACCGGCACGTCGTACCCCGCCACGTCGCCGATCCCGTAGACCGCGGCGAAGTTGGGATAGAAGAAACCGTCGGTGGTCAGTATCCTGAACGGCTCGCGCTCCCGGGCCTTCATGAAGTCGACCGCAGGGGCCGCCGGCAGGATCTCGTCCTCGCTGACCGCGGGGTTGTAGCCCCAGCCGAGCCCCACCAGTTCCACGAAGACCAGTGCAACCACCAGGGTCGGGAAAAAGCGGCGCATCGCGGCCGAGCTGCGGCTCCCCAGGTAGCCGCCTCCGGCCGCCAGGGCGATGCCCAGCGGGAGAAAGGTACGCCACTGGCTGGCGGAAAAGACGTTGTAAAAAAGCAGGTGGCGGAAACTGTCCGGCGGAACGCTCGGCCCCACGGTGAACTTGGCCGTCACGATCCAGACGAAGAGCGCGAGGGTGAGCAGCAGGATGGCGCCGGCCCCCCAGAGGAACCTGCGCTGCCCGGCGAACCTGGGGGAGTCCAGGTGCTCTTGTAACGCGTCGTAGCCGTACCCCGCGAGGACCGCTCCCAGAAAGACGAAGGGGAGTCTCAGCCGCTTGTTGGGCGCCATCGAGAAGATGGGAAGGTGGCTCACCGCCTCGAAGCCGGGCAGGTGCCAGGCGACGGTCAGGCAGAAAAGGGCCAGCGAGGCGAGGATGTAGACCGGGCGCCTTTTGGCATCGGCAAAGAGGGCGCCGGTCGCCAGGGCGAGGGGGATGATCCCGAAGTACACCGCCTGCTCGTTGTAGTTCTGAAAGCTCGCGAAGGGCCAGATGTAGTTCTGGTCCAAGGGATTGCCGAAGAAGTTGGGGCAGAAGAGGGTGAAGCCGGTGACCAGGTTGGCGACCCACTCGGGCGAGTAGAAGAAGCTCCCGCCGTTGTGCCCGCCGCGCCCGCCCCGGGCGAAGGTGGAACTTTGCTGCATGAAGTCGAGGAAGGGGAGGATCTGGACGCCGCTCAAAAGCGCCCCGACCAGAACCGCCAGCAGGAAGCCCAGGAGGAGCCGGATTTTCAAGCGGCGCTCCTCACCCAGGAAGACCACCCGGGCCAGGAAGTAGAGCGAGAATACCGCCAGCACCTGGAAGCTGGTCTCGGGGTGGCCGGCCAAAAGCGAGAGCCCCATCCCGCCCCCCAGGAGGCAGGCCGCCGGATAGCCGCCGCGCCGCAAAAGCCGCTCGCCCGCCCACATGAGAAACGGCAGGCAGGCCACCACGTTGGCCAGCGGAAAACCCGCCCAGACCAGAAGCGGCCCGGATAAGGCGAAGCTGAGCGCCGCCACCAGCGCCCCTGCAGGCGAGATCTTGAGCTCCCGGCAAAATAAAAAGGTGCAGAGCCCGGCGAAGAGGAGGTTGAAACAGATGCGCAGGGTCGCCACCTTGCCGGGCGACATCAGGTGCAAAAGCAGGTTGGGCGGATAGAAGAGCGAGGACTGGGAGTTGGCCACCAGCGGCTGGCCGGTGAAGATGTAGGGGTTCCAAAGCGGCACCTGCCCCTCGTCCCGCATGCCGGTTGCGGCGACCGTGTGCCAGACGTAAAACTGCTCGATCTGGTCGGCCAACAGGGTGTTCTGGGGACGGGTGACGGCGCTGCGGTTCGGTGCGGAGAGAAACGGGTCGGTGCCGGGGATATCGCCGGGAACCAGCACCTTACCCTGGAAGAAGACGGGCCAGAACAGGAGCGCGAGGGCGAAGCAGAGGGCCAGCAGTGCCGCAGTCGTCGCCGACTTGGGTGACTTGAAGAAAGCGTCCATGGAACAGCGCCTCATGGGTCCGGGAGCTTTAGCCCGGGTCCCGGATAACAAAAACCCGCCACCCGGCGCCGGGGGCGTCCTGACGGAAACGGTTTCCGCCAGAAACGCCCCGGCCCGGAGGGCAGGTCGAACCACAACTGCCGTGTGGCAGGTCTTATTTGATGAAGGTGGTGTTGTAGGAGGTGTACTGGTCGATCAGTCGGCCGTCCCATTCGAACTCGGGCTTGATCACCATGGCGCCCGTCTTGTCGATGTAGCCGCAGTTTTCCCCGACCTTTACCGGCGCCAGGCCGTTCACGAAGATGCTGCCCGCCTCCCACTGCGGGGCGATCACCATCTTGCCGGTCTTATCCATGTAGCCCACCTTGCCGTCCACTTTCATGGGGGCGAGCCCCTCGGTGAAGATGGTGGCGGTGTCGAACTGCTTGTTGATGATCGGCTTGCCGGTCTTGTCGATCAGCTGCCACTTGTTGTCCTTCTTGACTGCGGCGACCCCTTCGTAGAAGCTGGTCCCCTTGTCGAAGGTGGCCGGGACCACCATGTTGCCGGTATGGTCGATGTAGCCCACCTTGCCGTAGACCCCGTTGATCTTGACGAGCGCCATGCCCTCGCGGAAGGCGGACGCATCGTCGAACTGGGCGGGGATCACCAACTGGCCGGTCTTGTTGATGAAGCCGCGCTTCTTGCCGAGGCGCACCACGGCGAGCCCTTCGGAGAAGTAGGAGGTGTCGTCGAAGCGGGGCGGGATGGCGTACTTGCCGGTCTTGTCGATGTAGCCCGCATGGTAGCCGTCCTTCTCCACCACGACCACCGAGGCGACGCCCTCGGTGAAGGCGAAGGTGAACATGTAGTGGGCCTCGGTGACCTGTTTGCCCTTGTCGTCGATGTAGTGCCAGCGGTTGCCGCTCTTGACTGCGGCGAGGCCTTCCCTGAAGATGGAACCGGCATCGTAGGTGGGCGGGATCACCAGGTTGCCCTTGGTGTCGATATAGCCGTCCTTGCCGTTTTGGCGCACCGCGGCGAGCCCTTCGGAGAACAGGGAGGCGCTTTCGTACTGTGCCGGGACCACCATGGTGCCGCTTGGGTTGCAGAAGCCGTATTTTCCCTGCTTCTTCACCAAGATCAGCTTGGTGGCGTCGTTCTTCGCCACGCTCTTCGCTTCCTCGCGGTGGCACGCGGTGCACAGCACCATCAGCATAAGCGTTACAATCCAGGTACGTTTCATTGCTCTTTTCTCCCGCCCGCGTTGATGATTTTTTCGATAAGTTCCCTGAACTCGTCTTCCGCCAGGGTCTTGTAAAATTCGGAGCGCCCCGCGACCACCAGGCGCCGTTCGCCCTCCTCCTCGCGCACTACGCCCATCAGTTCGCGGCGGTAGAAGAGGAAGCGCCAGATCACGGCGATCGAGGCCACCGCGAATCCAGCGTAGATGATGGAGAGCCCCTGCTCCTTGATGACCGAGAAGCGCACCCACAAAGGCATCTGGCGCAGCACCAGCTTGTAATTGTCGAAGGCGAGACTGTCGCCGGCGGCCAGGGTGCCGGTGGTGACCGGTTTGCCTTGGTGCTCGACCGCGATGACGAACCGGGGGTTCTTGAACTCGCGGCTGCGGGTCTCCGGCTTGCCGTTCTTGCCAAGGGCGTAATCCGGGTAGAAGTGGGCCCTGAAGTGGTAGCCGGCCAGGGAGAAGACGTCCGCCGCCCCCCCCATCACGTGCAGCTTCATGAAGGCACCGTCCAGCTCCTTGCCCTGGGGGTCGGTCACCACGAAGAGCGGCGCCGGTCCCACGTTGTCCACGACGAAGGTGGTGTGGTCGTCGTGGTAGGGCCGGTTCACGTCGGCTGTCTGCTCGCCGCGGGCGTCCTGCAGCTTCACCTTAAGCCCGGTTGCCGTGCCGTTCACACTCTGCGGCACCACGCTTTGCACCGTGAAGGCGACACGCGGCGGCGGCCCGACCTTGGCAAGCGACGGAGTCGGCACGTAGCGCTCCACCTCCCCCTGGAAGGTCTCCCCTTCCGCGACTTCGAGCACGCCGACGAACTTGGTGTAGACGCTGGTGAGCCCCCCGACGAGGACCAGGAAGAAGCTCAGGTGGAAGAGCGCGAAGGCGATGGGAGACAGCCGGTTCTTCACGGCGAAGAAGCCCGAACCGTCGCCCAGGACCGCGTAGCGGTTGCGGCGCAGGCGGGAAACCAGGGTGGCGGCGTCCAGGTCGGCCGGCAGCGGGAAGCTGGCGCGGAAGCTGTAGCCCGAGGCGGTCGCCGGGTCGGCGATGCGGCTCTCGGAGATGGCGATCCGTTTCTTCAAGAGCGGCAGGCGCTGCCACATGACCAGGGAGAGGTTCAGGAAGAAGAATCCCCAAAGCCCCAGCATGATGGGCGAGGTGTAGATGTTGAGAAAGCCCAGCCACTGCAGGGCGGCCACCACCTGGGGGGAGCTCAGCTGCCACTTGGCGAGCATCTCCGGCGAGACCATGCGCTCCTGGGGGATCCACAGGCCCAAAAGGAACATGACGCCCAAAAGCGAGATGATCAAAAGGGTGAAGCGCAGGGACTTTATGTACTTGATGACGCTATCGATCATGGGTACCGGTTCCGACCTCTCTTGATGCGGCGGTTCCTAGCGTACCGGCACGTTGAACATGTGCAGGCTTGAGGAGACCACGAAGGTGACGCCGAAGAAGGAGATGATGACCGAGCTCAAGGCGGCGATCACCAGCCACGCCAGGCGCGACTCGCGCCAGCCGAAGGTCACCCTCAGGTGGATGGTGAGGCCGTAGATGAGCCAGGAGACGAGCGACCAGGTCTCGACCGGGTCCCAGCTCCAGTAGCTCCCCCAGAGGTCCTTGGCCCAGATGGCGCCGGCGCCGATCATGATGGTATCGGTGATGAAGCCGAACACCACGTAGCGGAACATCAGCTCGTCGAGGCGGTCCAGCGAGGGGTACTTCTCGTAGGCGGCATTGGCCACCCCGCCCTGGGTCGCCTTTTTCTTCATCAGGTAGAGGACGCCGGCCGCCATGGCAAGGGTGTAGGCACCGAAGGCGAGCCAGGCGAAGTAGACATGGATGTACAGCCAGTAGTTCTTGAGGCTGGCCGACATGGGTGTCAGCACCGGGTTGCGCATCACCCCGTAGCCCATCATGATGACCACCACCGGTACGGTGGCTGCGGCCAGGGCCTGCAGCGACTTGTTGCGCCAGCCGACCCACAGGGTGGCGGCGATGATGAACCAGCCGCCCATCATGGCGCTCTCGTAGTCGCCGGACCAGGGGAGGTGCCCCTGTGCCGCGTAGCGCGCGCCGATGGCGACGGTGTGGAGGATGAAAGCGACGCCGATCAGGAGCGTCATCTTGGACTGAAAGCGCGGGTTCTTGAAGACGAAGGAGTACAGGAAACCGCCTGCCGCCAACGAGTAGAGCACCAGGGAGATCCAGAAGAAGATAGATTCGAGGTTTGACATGTCGCGCGTGCTCCCGTTACGTGAGTCCTGATGGAGAAGCCAAGGCAGGGGGCGGGCGCAGCGCCCGTCCCCGCCGTACTATTTACTGCCCGAGCAGCTGCAGGGTCTTTTTGCCGGTGGCCTTCACCCGGCTGCCACCCGCTTCCCCTTCCAGCCAGACCCGCTGCGGACGGATCGCGAGCCGAAGCAACAGCCCGAGGAGCGCGACCGCAGCCCCGAAGGCCTGGATGCCGCGGTGCCTGCCGCGTGCCACGCGGATCTCGGACCACTGCGCCAGCCCTTCCAGCGAGGCGACATACTCGCCCTGGGTCTTCTTGTGCTCGCCCCACAGCTCGAGCACCGTGTTGATCGCCTTCTTCCCCCCGACCGAGGCATCGATCAGCACCGCCTTTTTTTCGGGCTGCAGCCAGGCATCGCCCAGCGTCTTGCCGGTGGTCTTGTCGAAGAGCTTGGCCTGGTAGCTGTAGATGTTGTCCTTCTTCTTGGCGAGCGGGACGAACTTCACGAAACTGTCGAAGACGATGTAGTCGCCCATCCTGATGTTGATCAGACCGTCAAAGAGGAAGTTCCTCATGGTGAAGTCGAAACCGCCGTAGTGAAAAGGCTTGCCCGGAGCCAGCGTGCCGGTGGTCAGGTCCTTGTCGTCCTTGGACATGAGCGCGATTTCCGTGGCACCCTTGGGATACTGGGCGTTGGGGAGGATCTGCTTGCGGATCTGCAGCTTGGGAAGATTGGAGGTCCCGGCCAGGCTGCCGGCCTCGAACTCGCCGGTGAGCCCCTTGCCGTCCAGCGGCATCGGCTCGCCGACGCCCAGGCGCACCATGATCGAGTACTCCCTCAGGTAATCGTAGGAGCCGAACAAAAGGAGCAGCATGAGGCCGCCGTACAAAAGGGTGGTACCCAGGTAGCCCAGGTCGGGTTTTTCCCCGTAGCGCCCCCCCGACTCGAAGCGGTAGCCGGCGCCGGTGAGCTCGCTCTCCAGCTGGGACGCGGGCCGGGGTACGGCAAAGGACTCCTCGGGGACGTTGCGCTCGGCCCCGTAGCGGACCGGGGCACGCAGCCTCACCAGGTACCAGACGAAGCGCGCTGCCAATAACAGCGTAAAAGCGGCGTTGTTATAGAGCAGCAGGTCGCCCGAAACGCGCAGGTGCAGCTTCAGGTTCAGGATGGTGAAAACGGGGATGATCAGGAACAGGGGAAACGGCCAGAATGAGACGAAGACGAAGTTCTTTACTCGGGCTAGTAGGGTCTGCTCTTGCACTGTTGGTCACTTCCTTCCAAAAAAAGATTAATGAACGACTTAGGGACCGACCTAGCGGTGATGCGAACTGGAGGTTTTTTCGCGTAGTACTGCGAAAACATTGGAAGCTTACGCCCCGCCAAATTCGGCAATGCTAGCACAACACTTAATCAATTGCCAGCCATTTCAGATTGCCCGGCGCCCCCCTGGGAGCGGTCATGTGCTCGGGATTCCAGGAGGTCCAGCATCTCATGAAAGACCCCGTTGTGTCTGGTGCGTCCCCCCTCGGCGCGCGCGTAGGCGCGCATGCCGTCGCCGTCCCGGACGATGGCCAGCTCCCCGCGCGGGAAGCACAGGCGCACCGGCAACCAGATGAGGAACGCGGCGGCGAAGAGCGCCATGGAGGTCCAGATGAAGAGGACGCCGTAGTCCTGCACGAAGTCGGTGATCACGTGCCGCCGGTAGCTCGGGAAGGAAAGCCGGTAGCCGTCGCGCTCGAAGGTACCGCCTAGCGGAACCGATCCGTTCAGCACCAGATCCTTCCCCTTAACCAGCTTGAAGAGGAGGGTGATCTTGCCGGAGACGAAGGGGTCGCTGCCGTCGCCCGGCTCGGCCATGCCGACGTCCAGGCGGTAGGGGGAACCGGCAAACTCGACCTTGTCGTCCTTGCCGGCGGGGTAGATGTTAAGGACGTAGTAGGCCTCTTTGCCGGCGGCGAAGTCGGGTGCGCTGAACTTCAGCTGCGGCGCGATCCCCAGGTACCGGGGGTAGACGAAGTTGCCGCGGTACAGCGCAGGGGGGTAGAGACCGCAGGTTTTGGCGGGGTCGCCCGCCTCGGAGCGGGCCACCTGCAGCGTGAGGTCGCGCGACAGGATGCGGCCGGTGCCGGGGACCAGGCTGATCTTCTCCACCACCCCGCCGCCGCCCGCTGCGGTGGGCATCGGCTCGCCCTCCAAAACGCTCTGGCGGTGCGAGGTCCGGGTGCTGAGGCTGATCAGGATGCCGGCGAAGAGGCAGAAGGTGCCGGCCAGGAAGACGATACGGGACCAGGAACCGCTCGCCCCGCGCCAGGCGCCCAGCGACTCGCCGGCAAGCGAGGTGGTGTACCCCTCGGCCTCCAGGCGCCCCTTGACCTCGTCGAGGCTCCCGCCGGCGGGAAGCCGGACCGTTTCCTCGAAGAGCCCCTCGGGGACCTGGGTGGGCTCGCCGCGCAGCACCCGGCGCCGGGCCAGGTAACGCGCGGTTTCCCGGTAGCATCGGGCGGCACTGCTCAAGGGAAGCAGCGCAAGCAGCATGAGGAGCGCGGTGCTCGCGCTGGTGACCGCCATGAGCGTGATCAGGGTCTCGTCGGTGCCGAAGGCGATCACGATGTAGACCAGAAGGAAGATGCCGAGGACGGCGGGCGAGGTAACCCGGGAGCTCAAAAGGGCCCAGGCGGAACGTAGCAGGCGCGTCACTTGCCAGCCTCCTTGACCCGTGCGGTCGCCTGGACGGTACTGCCCCAGGTGTTGATGATGGTCATGGCATCAAGGTGCACCCCGTCGTTGCGCACCGTGAAGGGGACCGGCACCGGGTTGCAGCCGCCCGGCTTGCCAACCGTCTCCATGGGGATCAGGGTCTTGCAGTAGTAGCAGATGACGGTCCCCTCGGCCTGCCCGTAGCCGTCCGGCTTGCAGATGGCGCAGGCGTCCAGGTCGACGCTCAGCTTGCCCGCCGGAGTCATGACGATGAAGAAGCGCGCCTCCTTGCCCCCCGCCTTGTACAGGTACTTGTGCAGCTTGCCGTCTTCCAGGTCGATCTCCCCTTTCTTCGGGATGAAGATCTCTCCGGCGGGCGTGGCGGTCACGGCCACCGGTTTCGGGTCCCAGTACTCGACGCTCGGGTAGAGGCTGCGGTAGACAGCGGCGGCCAGGATCACGAGTGACAGCCCGGGGATCACCAGCCTGCGGCGCCGGGAACCGATGGCCTCGGCCAAGAGCCTGCGGCGCTGGGCGCCCTGGCGGATGTGCGCCACCTGGGGGAGCGGCTCGAAGTTGATGGACAAGAGAACCAGGAAAACCGGGACCAGCAGGATGACGAGCGCGCCCCAGAAGCCGATCTCCTTGCCGAACAGGAGGCCGATGTAGCCCCAGAGGTTAGTGCGGATGAAGAGGTGGTCCGGGATCAGCATCGACTCGAAGAACTGGTGCACGAAGTCGTGGGCGAACTTCATCACCTTCATGGTGAGCGGAGAGAAGAGATCGAGGCGGATGATCGAGGCCGAGCTGAAGACGAGAAGCGCGACCACCACGGCCATGAGGCCGGCCGGCGCGACGGCGAAGGCAGCAGGAAGCTGCCGCTCCAGCGCATGGGCGCCCAAGACCAGAAGGGCCGCCGCCAGGATGAGGAGCAGATAGGTGATAAGGGAATCGCCGCTGGAGAGCCGGCAGGCGCAAACGGCGCCGGCGACCAGGGAAGCGGCCAGGGCGGCAGCCGCGCCGGCGGCGGGACGGGCCAAAAGGTCGTCCCACCAGGTCATCGGCAGGTCGTGGCCGGTCGAGCGGTAGACGGCGGTAACGGCGACGCCCCAAAAGAGCAGGAAGCCCCCGCCCACCACGTCGCGCACCAGGCCGAAGCCCGGCTCGCCCGGGCAGAAGCGGAACAGGAGGACGGCCGCGGCGATCCCGGCGACGAAACCGATCAGGGACGCGACGGCGACCAGCAGGCGGCGCCCGGCGAAGGCGCGCAAGAGCACCAGGACGATCCCGGCGTAGCTCAGGAGATGGGGGATCAACTTCAAGGTGGGCATCAGTCCCCCAACCGCTCGTCACGCACCAGGACGCCGTCGTCCAGGTAGATGGTGCGGTCCCCCCAGGAGGCGACCTCCTCGTTGTGGGTCACGAGGACCACCGTGAAGCGTTCCTCGGCGCGCAGCTCCTTTAGGAGGTCCATCACCATGAGGGTGCTTTTGTGGTCCAGGTTGCCGGTCGGCTCGTCGCCCAAAAGGAGCTTCGGGCTGTTGATGATGGCCCGGGCGATGCAGACGCGCTGCTGCTCGCCGCCGGAGAGCTCGCCGGGGCGGTTCTTCAGGCGATGGCCGAGCCCCACCCGCTCCAGGGCGAGTTTCGCCTCGGCCTCGTCGGGCACCGAGTGGAAGTACTGGGCCATCATGACGTTTTCCACCGCCGAGAGGTAGGGGACCAGGTGGTGCTGCTGGAAGATGATGCCGACGTACTCGCGCCGGAAGCGGGCCAGGCCGTCCTCGGAAAGGGCCAGCAGGTCCTCGCCGCCCACCTTCAAGGTGCCGCCGCTTGGGCGGTCCAGGCCGCCCACCAGGTTCATGAGGGTGCTCTTGCCGGAGCCGGAGTGCCCCATGACCGAGAGCCACTCCCCCTCGGGAACCTGGAGGTCGATGGGTTTCAAGGCGCAGATGTCGCCGTAACTCCTGGTGAGGCCGGTCGTTTCGATTGTCGCAGATGCCATAAAAAAACCTTTCAGATCTAAGGCGGGATGACCGCAAAGACGCAAAGAACGCCAAGAAAACCAAAACCGAACTACAGGTTGTTGACCATACGCTTGATACCGTCCTTCATTACAGGGACATGCCAATTGAGGAGAAAACCTAGCTGACACCTTCTCATTCTAAGGGCTGCGCCTCATGGTTTCTGTACCGAGGGTTGCCTTTCTTTGCGTCCTTTGCGCCTTTGCGGTTCCCTGGTTTTACTCCCCGCGCAGGCTCCGCACCGGGTCGAGCTTGAACACCGACACCATCGGCCCGAGGCTCCCCAAAAGCGCGAGGAAGAGGCTCACCGCGAGCGAGACGCCGGCAAACCAGGGGATGAACTCGGCCGAGGCGGAGAACACCGTCTTCGTGATGAACTGCGCGATGGCGCTCCCCAAGAGATACCCGGCCAGCCCCCCGAGGACGCCCAGGAGCGCCGCCTCGCCGCAGAAGATCAGCATGACCTCCATGCGGGTGCCGCCGATCGCCTTCATGAGGCCGATTTCCTTGCTGCGCTCAAGTACGGTCGTGCTCATGGTCCCGGTGACGGAACTGCCGGCGGAGACCAGGACCACGGCGGTAACGAGCATCATGAGGAGCTTCACCTTGGCAAGGAGCCCCTCGGAGGTGCGTGCGGTCTGCCGGACCTCGTTCACCTTGGCGGCCGGCATGAGCTGGGCAAGGGTCGCTGCGCTCTTCTTCAGGTTGTCCCCGCCCGCGGTCACCATGAGCCGCACCAGGGTCAACTGGCCGTCCAGCCCCAGGGTCCGCTGCAACTCCGGCAGGGAGAGGAACAAAAGACCGTCCTCCTCGCCGCCGGTGGTAACCACACCGGAGATGCGCGCCTGAAAAGGACCGGACGTGCCGGCAAGCTCCACGGTGTCGCCGGGCTTGAGCTTCAGTCGGTTGGCGAGATCGAGCCCCAGCACCACCTCCCCTGCCGCGGGCCAGCCACCCTTCACCTGCCACCAGGGGAAAAGCCTGCGTATCTCGGAGAAGTCGACCCCCTCGACGGGGAGGTCCGAATCTTTCCAGTGCAGGGCGCCGCGCAGGTGGAAGGAACGCTCCGCCTTGATTCCGCCGCGCGCGAGGGCATCCTCCACCTCGCGCTGTTTCAGGTAGGCGGGCTCTGCTATCACGCCGAAGTTGAGCCCCCCGCTCCCCACGTCGAGCCGGGCCGACTGGGGGATCACGATCAGGTTCGCGCCGTACTTGCGCACCTCTTCGGCAACGCGCCGCCCCATCGAGTAGGAGACGATGCCAAGCGCTGTGGCGAGGCTCGAGGCCATGGCCAAAACGGCGAGCAAAAGGACGGTGCGCCCCCTGCGGTGGCCGAGGGCGCGTATCACGAGTTGTAGGAGCCAGCGACGCCTGTGCATATTATCCTTTCAGAACCCGGACCGGCTCGACCAAAAGCGCGCGCCGCAAGGGCGCCACGCTCCCGGCGACGGCGACCACCAGCGCGGAGACGAGTGCTGTGGGCAGGAGCCAGAGCGGGGAAACCAGCGTGGAGTTGAAGACGGAGCGGCTGATCAGTTCGGCGAGGCGATCCCCCAACAGGTACCCCGCCAGCCCGCCTGCCAGGGAAACCAGCAGGGTCTCCCCCATGAAGATGGCGGCGATCTGGAAGCGGTCGGCGCCGATCGCCTTCATGAGGGCGATCTCGGGGCTGCGCTCGGCCATCGAGGCCATGAGGCTCGTGGAGACCGCGACCGCAGAGGCGCCCAGCGCCAAAACGGTCAAGAAGATCATCACGGCGTTCAGCTTCTTAAGGAGCGCACCCTCGGCGCTGGCGATCTGCCAGATCGGCTTGGCGCGGCTCCCCGCCATGACCTCCTCGACGTTCTTGGCCACCGAGGTGACGTAGGCCGTACAGTACCACTTCTCGTACTCGTCCTTGGTCATCTTCTCGGGGTCCTTCCTGCCGAAGTCGTCCATCGGCACCGTGAGCGCGCTCACCAGGGTGCGCGAGACCTTGCCGGGCTGCTGCAGGAACTCCTGGACCGTCACCAAGGGCGCGAAGAGCTGCTCCTCCTCGTACCCGCCGGTGGCGACCACGCCGGAGACCTGGAAGTGCTGGCTGCGCCCCTTGGCGCTCGCGGTGACGACCGAACCGACCGTCACCTTGAGGCGCTTGGCCAGTGCCGCGCCCACGATGGCCTGATCGGCGGCGGCGGGCCAGCTCCCCTGCACGTCCCACCAGGGCGCAATGGTCTTGATCCCCTGGACGCTGGTCTCCTCGCCGGGCACCTCGAGCTCCTTGTTGAACCAGGTGCCGGAAATGACGCCGCGCTCGCGCTTATCGCCGGAGCTCAGCTCGGCGACCCCGAACAGGTAAGGGGTGAAACCGGTGATGTTGTATTTCCAAAAGACGGTTTTTATCTTGGGAAGGTCCGCTTCGCGCAGGAAGCCGCCGCCTTCTGCCGCGGCAGGCTCCAGGAGGATGTTGGCGCCGTAGCTCCTCAATTCGAGGGCCATCTTGTGGGAGACTTCGCCCGCTATGCCGAGGAACGACGTGGCCACGGCGGCTCCCATGGCAATGGAGAGAAATACCAGGAAGACCGCCTTGGGGCGTTTCAGGAAGGAGTTTTTCAGGATACGGATCAGCACGGTCGATAAACCATCAGTCGCATAAGGGAATCACCGCATTAAACGCCAGGAGCGCCGGTAGTGCCGGCGAGCCGGGCTGGATATCAATCGACAGTGGCAGCCGGGCTAATCGGCCAGCCGGGCGCGGTACTCCTCGGGAAGCGATTCCTTCAGGACCGCCACCTTTTTCTGCATGCGGCGCCAGGCGACACTCCCCCAGACGACCACGGTGAACATCATGACGTGCTTTACGGCAAGTGCCGGCACCTGCAGCTTGTCCGCCGCGTTGGCCCACTCGAAACTGGTGTAGAAGATGGTGCGGGGCACCCCGCCGAGGACGACCCACCACAGGGCGAACTTGAAGAGCTTCACCATCTGCCGGTTGGTCTTCAGGAAAAAGAGGGTGGCCTCAGGGGTGTTCATCGACGCCTGGAGGCGGATGATGGCGTGCAGGGCGAAACCGCTGCCGACCAGAAGGCCGGTAGCCATGTCGTGGAGGTAGTTGTTCATCATGATCGCGACGCCGAGGCCGGGGCTGATCTGCATAACGGGACGGTTCCTTTTTCTGTTGGTTTATTCCAATCGGCAGGTGAGGCAACTGTATACGAGGACTGGACAAATCCGCTCCAGGCCGGGAACAAGATAGCAGAACCGGCGTCGATTTGGAAATAAAAAAAAGCCGGCGCGAGGCCGGCTTCAACTGCATATCAGGGGTATCAGGAGAGGGGCCGTGCGGCCCCTCCCCGTCAGGTTTCAGGCCTAGTACTTAAGCGGCCTGGTGACCAGCGCGTTGCCTGCGGTCGCTTCGCGAACCGTCGGCTCCCACGTAGTGGAAGTGCTGGTGTTGGCGTTGGTGGAGGTACCGCCACCGTAGATGGCTACGGTGCTGGTGCCGTGGTGGTTACAAGAGGAGTAACCGGGGTTCTGGTCGCCGGTTGCGGTAGCAGCGCCGTTGGTGTAGCAACCACCAAGCGGTTTGCCTGCAGCGATGCCAGGTGCGTTGCCAGCCTGAACCACGAAGTTCGGGTCGGAGACGTCCTTGCCATCCCAGCCGCCCGGAGGTGCATAGCGGTAGTTACCCATACCCGGCATGAAGCGGTAGGATTTCTGGACGCGGCCCAGACCGTCGGTGTAGGTGTTGTCGCCACCGTGGATGCCGCCGAAGCCGCTGCGGAGACCGGAGTTGTGGCAGTTGGTGCAAGCGATACCGGTGATGTTACCGGAACCGTTGTCGGAGCCGCCAGCCTTGCCGATCCAGGAAGTGCTGGTGGCGGTGGTTGCGGGCAGTGCTGCGGTTGCGTTGGCAGCCGGCAGGTAGTCGTAAATCTTGACTTTGTCGCCTTCCCAGGAGCTGGTCAGACGGTTGGGGACAGCGACGCCGGATGCATCGGTGCCGTCAGGGAACTTGGAGCCTGCCGGGTAGACCGAACCGTTGACGCCGGTGTTGTCAGCCGAGTCGGCGAGGCACTGGATGTGCATTGCGGAGACGGCGTGCGAGGTTGCGTAGCCTTTGACCTGGTTCTTGTTCTGGACCGGGTGGAGCAGACCGAAGCCGGCTACGCCGGAGGTCACGCCTGCAGTGAGACCTGCCCTGTGGCAGTCGAAGCAGACGTAGGTCAGGCTGTTGTGCAGTGCGTCGGTACCGAGGCTGTTACGCAGCAGGTACTCGTTGTTGGAGCCGTGTGCACCGATTGCGGCGGTCGTTGCGGAGCCGTCGGCTGCGGTGGAGGAGCCGGCTTTCCACTGACCGACAGTGTGGCAGTCGCCGCAGTGCAGGGTGGAGTTGTCAGCCACGCTCTCGGTTGCGCCGAGCGGGATGTAGGTTGCTACGAACTTGCCTGCTTCGTAGAGGGTTGCCTCGCCTTCGCCGGTACCGGAACCGAAGGTGAAGTCGCCGGTCATGGTTTCGGCGGCATCGAAGTCGATTGCGTTGCCGTCGAGGTCGACGTGACCTTCGGCGATCTGGCTTGCATCAGGCACTGCATTGCCGGTGCGCTGTGCCCAGATGGTTGCGTTGGCCAGGGTGGAGAAGCGGTACTTGTAACGCTGGCCGCTTACTGCGTGGTGCGAAGCGTTGGTGGTGGTGAACGCGGTCTTCACGTCAACCACGCCGGTACGGGTTACTGCGTCGTAACCGTTGGTCAGGGTGTCGCCAAACGGGTTGGTTGCGGTTGCGGTCGGAACCAGGGCTTGGATGGTTGCCGTGTCGGATGCGCCGTTGCTGTCGTGGCAACCGAAACAGAAGTTATCCATCGCGGTGTGGTCCGCACCGTCCCAGACGAAGACGTTGTTAGCGTTGTCGACGTCGCGCAGGTAGATGCTGGCGTTTTTCATGTGGTAGGTCGGGTTGACAACGATGCCGCCGTTGACAGCCTTGCCTTCCATGTGGCAGACCGCGCACTGTGCGTTGGTCGGTGCGCCGCCGGTGATGTGGTGCGAACGCTTGCTGAATTCAGGCACGATGGCGCGGACGCCGCTGTTGTCCTGAACGTAGTCGGCGCCTGCGTTCTGTGCGACGGCGTGGCAGTCCACGCAGCCCAGGGCGCCGGATGCGGTCCTGAAGGCGTTGGCGTCGGTTGCCTGCTGTGCGGTTACGGCGCCGGAGGTGCCGAGTGCTGCGATGGTGGCTGCGGCGGAGTTATTGAGGACGCCGTCATCGAGGTAGTCGATGGTGTCGTTCAGCAGCTGACGTGCGTACGCCGGGTTGTGAGCGAATGCTGCGTTGTCGTAGGTGGCAAGGATCTGCCAGTTGTACCATGCGCCGTACCCTTTGGTGGCGAGGTCGGCGATCTGAGCCGGGGTCTCGCCGCCTACGCGGAACAGACGGCCGAAGCGGACGGCAGCGCGCTCGGCGCTGATGTCCTGGGTGGTGCCGCGCAGCGGATCAAGCTGGGTGTGGACCAAAGAGGTCAGGACTGCGACGCCGGCATCGAACTTGGCTTTGGCGCCAGCGACATCCGGAGCGTTTGCGTGGCATTTTACGCAGGTAGGCGAGGCAGCGTTCACTTCCAGCGAGTGGGTCTCGGCGGAGGAGTAGTGGCAGCCGACGCAGGGGCCCTGGTCGTCAGTAGAGGTCATCTGTACTGCACCGTGAGCGGAGATGCCCACCACTGCCAGTTTGCCGGTGTAATCGTAGCCGCCCTTGCCGATGAAGGTCTGGCCGATGTTCTTGCCGTGCTGGTAGTAGCTGGTGGAGATGGTGGAGTAGTTCTTGAGGCCTGCCAGCGACTTGGCGATGGTCTGTACGAACACCTGATCGGTGGAACGACCGGCGTGGCACGGTACGCAGATGCTGGAGTTCTGGTAACCCGGGAACTGGATCTGGATCTTGGTGTTGCCTGCGGTGATCGAAGCTGCCGAGGAGCTGAACAGCGCGAAGTAGCCGTTAGAGAGTGCACCGGCTGCGCTGCCTGCCGGTACTGCATCGGTACGCAGTTCGCCTTCGGCAGTTTTGTGGCAGGACACGCAGATAAGGACGTTGTTCGGTCTGCCGACTACGAGAGCCAGACGGGCCTGCAGATCCGGATCCTGGTTGGCGAACTGGATGAAGCCGACTGCGGTGTGGCAGCGGTCGCAGTTACCGTTCTGACGGGTGCCGTTCAGAGCTGCAGAGGCTTTGCCAGCCCAGTCATAGTGGGTGAAGGGATTCAGCGGATCGCTGGAAACAGCACCGTGAGCGCCTGCAGCGAAGCCTGCGTTGATGGTGTTGTCATGGCCGTGGCAGTCTTTGCAGACGGCGCCGCCGGTCATGTACTGCGAAGTGGAGTCGCCCACGTTGACAGCGCCGGAAGCCGGAGCGGCCTTGCCTGCGCCGTGCGGAGCCTTGTAGCCGGCCTGCGAAGCGGAGGAGTAGATGCTGTAGTTGTACGGGCCAGCAACATAGGAGTGGCATTTCTGGCAGACGTTTTCGACGACGGCGACCGAGGAGTCGGAGTGCACTGCGGTCGGCATGTCGGAATCGGTATGGCAGGTGACGCAGTTAGCCGGGCCGTGGGTGGTGTCTTTGTGGCTGGAGTTCATCCAGTTGTTGTAGGCCTGGCTGGGTGCTGCACCGCCGTCGGCGTTGTGGCAGCCGTTGCAGGCGTTGTTCATGTAGGCAGGAACGTCGGTCACCGAGGTGATCTGGGTGGTGGAGCTCGCCACTTCGGCTCCGGCGTAGGAAGCTGCCAGCTTCAGCTGATAGACGCCGATGCCGGCCGGGGTGAAGTAGGTAGCGCCGTTCACGACCGAGAAGGTACCGGTTGCCGGGCCGCTCACCTGGGACCAGACTGCGGTGCCGGTTGCCTTGCCGAACAGCTTGGCGGCTACGGCATCCTTCACGACCTGGTTGCTGCCGGCGTTGGCAGACAGGGACCTGAAGGTAACCACAACGGCCTGATTGGCGGTCACGTTGGCAAGGTTGATTGCGATGGAGCCGGTTGCCGGGGTGAAGGCGTAGGGCTGACCGTTCACGGTGATCGCGCTCACGTAGCCGTTGGTCTGGCTCGGGGTAGCGGTCAGGGTGATGCTCTTGTTGTAATCGACGGTGGCGCTAGCCGGGCTCACCGTGCCGGTGGCATCGCCGCTGGCGGTGGTCACCGAGGTGGAGACGGCTTCCTTGGCAACCGCGAAGCTGGCAATCAGGCTCTGGGTGGAGCCGGCCGATTTCACGAAATTGACGATGGAACCGTTCGGGATCGGAGCGACGGTGGCGTCGTACACCGTGGTGCCGTTCTTGGTGATGGAAGAGATGCTGTAGCCGGCGTTTGCCGAAACGGAAACCGGCACGGCTACGCTGGTGGTGAAGTTTTTAAACACGGTGCCGGAGGTCTGCGGGGCCTGGGTGCGCACCGTCAGAGTGCCGCCTGCAGTTGCTAGTTTGGTCGTCAGCTGGTATGCCGTCGCTGCCCACGCCCCGACTGCGGTCGTGGCTACGAGCAGACAGCCCAGTGCGACTCCTCTCTTGTTCAACATTTTTTTGCCTCCCATTTATTTAGGAACAGGGTCTCCCCGGCCGAAAGCCGGTAAATCAAATTAAAAACGGGGGGGGGAACTGAGCCCCCCCCCAATCAGCATTACTTCACGTGGCAGGAAAGGCAGATCAGCGAGTTAGCTTCTTTTGCGTACAGGAAGTAGTTCGGAGCCTTGCTGGTGTCCGAGCCGTTCACGCCGGTGTAGGCTTCCTGGGTTGCGTTCTCTTTGTTGTGAACTTCGTGGCAGGAAGCGCAGGTCATCATGGT
>Ga0079306_1000437_pt1 | contig 38909 bp, 35 predicted proteins | sample Methanotroph_Enr_FD_79181 | JGI IMG/M metagenome (GOLD analysis project Ga0079306, IMG submission 79181) | Enriched soil microbial communities from Old Woman Creek wetland in Ohio, USA - Methanotroph_Enrichment_5 | ecosystem: Environmental > Terrestrial > Soil > Wetlands | place: USA: Ohio... | reverse complement strand
GCAGGTCAGCTACGACGCCGCGGCCGCCAAGGCCGGGCTTGAGAAGGCCGGCATCAAGAAGATCCACATGATCACGTACTCCAACCCGCGCCCGTACAACGCCGCGACGGGTGCGGCGCTTGCCGCCGCAGTCCAGGGCTACCTGCAGAAGGTCGGCGTCGACTGCACGATCGACACGTTCGACTGGACGACCTACAAGGCCAAGGTCAAGGCCGGCGACTACGACGTCGCGTTCTACGGCTGGATCGGTGACAACGGCGACCCGGACAACTTCTTGAACCTTCTCGCCGACAAGGACCCGAACCTCAACATCGCCCGCTGGCAGGACCCGACCTACAAGGCCATGATCCTGAAGGCTCTCGCCACCCCGAACGGCGCCGACCGCGACGCCCAGTACGGTGCATGCGAGAAGTACGTCGCCGAGCGCGCGATCTGGCTGCTGATCTCGCACGCCAAGACGCAGGCCGCGTACCGCCCGAACGTCTCGGGCTTCATCTATCACGTGACCGGCAACGTGTTCCTCTCGAAGGCCGAGAAGAAGTAGCGAACCCGCGCGCCGGCACACAACCCGGCGCACAGATGCTCACACCGACGGCCGGGGCGCTCGCGTCCCGGCCGTTGTGCGTCTCGCGATGAACGCCCGCAGGTGCGGACGCTAGACTGATATGTGTGCCATGCACCTACGCTCGGAGGGAGGCCGCCCGTGCCACAGCACCGCGACGCCAGCGCCGGCAAGCGCGCCCGGCGACTCGACGCCGAGCAGGTCCGCGCCATCGCCGAGGGGATCGCGGCCGGCGAGCGGCACACCGCGCTGGCCGAGCGCTTCGGCGTCTCCGTCGAGACCGTGGGCGCCATCAAGAGCGGCAAGCGGTGGGCGTCGGCGATCGATGGCGACCTCCGAGCCCGGATGCAGGCGGCCGTCTCGGCGAAGGTGCTTGATGCCGACGACGCCCGCCGCGTGATGGCCGCGCTCGAGGCCGGTCGTTCCGGCCGCGCCCTCGCTGAGGAGTTCGGCATCAGCCCGAGCATGGTCAGCGCGATCAAGCACGGCCAGGCGTGGGCATCGCTCGACCCCGACCTGCCGGTGCGTCTCGGCGAGCAGCCTCAGCGCGGCAAGACCCTCGTCGCCGAGCAGGTCGCTGCAATCAAGCGGCGGCTGGCCGACGGGGGCTCGTCTCGGAAGGTGGCCGAGGAGTTCGGGGTCTCGGCGTCGACCGTGCGTGCGATCGCTCAGGGCAAGACGTGGGCGCACGTCGCCCCAAACGGTGAACGGGATAGCCTGAGCGCGGAGTAGCTCGCATCATGGGACCATACGGCTCGAGGGAGCATGTCTGCCGCTCAAGCAGCGTGCTGAGGGGAGTGGCGATGAAGACGACTCTGCGTGTGGCGTTGCTGTCCGTGGCCTTGGCGGTGCTCTCGGCCGCGCTCATCGGATGCGGATCCGGGAAGGCCGATCCGGCCGCCCTCGAAGGGTCGTGGGTGCTGGAGTCCTTCGGCGGCACGAGCACCCTCGTTCCGGCCGACGCCACCGTCACCTCGGAGCTCACGCTCAAGGGCGGTCAGGTTACGGGATCGGGCGGAGTCAACAGCCTGAGCGGAACCTACGTGGCGAAGAGCGACAGCTCCATCTCCTTCTCGCAGATCGTGTCGACCACGATGGCGGGTTCGCCGGCCGCGAACGACCAAGAGACGAAGTTCCTCGCCGCGCTGGAGAAGGCCAAGCGGTTCGAGTTCAACGCGGGCAAGCTCGTTCTCGGCGACATCGGCAACAACACGCTGCTGATCTTCGCGAAGAAGTAGCGGCTACCCCCCCAAATCCCTTCACACAAAGCGCACACGGGATGCCCATATCTGGCACGCGCATTGCGCTGTGACGTGCAGCCCCTAGGGGGGTCCACCGGATCCTCACGCACCGATGCGGCGGGAGAGCTGAAGGAGTTGGGTTGAGATGATGTACGGACGAGGTTACGCACCCGGATACGGCTATGGCGGCTCGATGATGGGCGGGGCCGGTCCTCTGTTGATGTGGCTGTTCTTCGCGTTTGTGGTTCTCGGCATTGCGCTTGTCGTCATCTGGGCGATGCGCTCGGCGTCGGGCGGCCACCACATGATGATGGCTGGGCATCACGCCGGTCCCGTCGGCCCCGTGCCGCCTGCGGCGCCAGCCGGGCACGATGAGGCCGTAGCAATCGCCAAGCGGCGGTTCGCGAACGGAGAGATCACGAAGGAACAGTACGAAGAGATGATGCGCACGCTCGGCGCGTAGCGAGCGGCGATCGATGCAGGCCCGAGGCTCCCCGGAGCGTCGGGCCTGTTTCATTCTCCCAGCTCATTGCGGGTATTGCGCCCCGCCGAATCGCCAAAAGGGGTACTCTCACCTAGAGGGGCAGCGGCATCCGCGCCCAACCGTCCGCCCGGGGGGCGACATCTTGACCGACAAGGAACGCAACATTCTCAAGAACCTGCTGACCGGCAACATCCGGTTCGCCGAGTTCGCCATCACCAACCGGTGCGTCGCGAAGTGCTCCTTCTGCGACATCTGGAAGCAGCAGCCCAAGGTCACGAGCGACCGCGAGAAGTCGCTGCAGGTCATCGACAACCTCGCCGAGATGGGCGTCTCGCACATCACGCTCACGGGCGGCGAGCCGCTGCTGCATCCCAACATCGTCGAGTTCGCCGAGCGCTGCACCCAGCGAAACGTCCACTGCTCGGTGTTGGATGCGGCTCCCAAGCTCATCACCGACGACAAGCTTGCGGGCCTCGACCGGGCCGGATGCGACATGATCTCGATCTCGTTCGACTCGGACGACCCTGCTGTGCTCGAGGCATCGCGCAACATCCCCGGCATCATGCAGGACATGGAGATCGCGGTCGCCAAGATCAAGCAGACCAAGATGAAGTCGATGGCCTCGATACTCATCTGGAACAACAACCACGACCGCATGGAGCAGATGTTCCAGCGGGCGACGGAGATGGGCTTCGACCTGATCTCGGTGAACTACCCGACCTTCTCGGAGTCGGGGGTCTACCCGCTTGGCGGCGAGGGCATCAGCCTGTCGCGCGATCTGGTCATCAGCTCGCTGGAGAGCTGCATCGCGCTGAAGAAGTCGCGCAAGTACAACATCGTCAATACCGTCGCCTCGATGGAGAACATCATCAACTACCTGCGCGATCCCGAGACGGCGCGCTTCCCGTGCTTCGGCGGGTACCGCGTGATGTTCGTCGACTGGTTCTTCGACGTGCGACCGTGCATGCAGCTGCCCAACGTCCTGGGGAACATGCTCACGATGAAGAGCGAGGACCTCAAGAAGGTCCCGTGCAACGCCTGCAACATGAGCTGGTACCGCGACTTCTCGATACTGTTCTGCGGCATCAGCTCGCTACCTGCCTACCGAGAGGTGCTCGCGTCGGTGGGCGACGTCTTCTAGCCACGAGACTAGATAGCCGCTTTGGGGGAATACATCGTGCCGGAAGGAGGCCACGATGTCTGGACTCCAACGGCGGCACCATGCCGAGGCGCTGCGCCACGCGCAAGATCTCTGGGACCTCGGCTGCCGAGACGACGCGATGGCCGAGCTCGACCTACTCCTGCCGCACCTGCACCCCAAGTCGGTCACGGTCGACGCCGAGATAGTCACGACGCTTGCGACGTACTGCTCCGAGACGGGCGACCCCGGGCGCGGTCTTCTGCTGCTCTCGGCGGTACCACTCGAAGGTGCGCGTCTGACCGACAGCCATCTCGACTGTCTCGCCGCCCGATGTGAGTGCCGAGCAGCCATCGGTGACATCGAGGGCGCCCGGCACGACCGTGCAACGATTGCGCGCTGCGACCCGCGCTATCCCGCGCTCGTGCTCGCGGACGCGGCAATCGACGCCGCAGAGGACCCCGAGTGCGCGGCGTGGGAGGGTGCGGCGCTAGCCCCTCGGCCCATGGCCGCGACCGCCGAGCATCACCCACAGCAGCGGCGCCACTGAGGCTCCCATCAGCCAGCGTGCGAGCTCGGGGTCGCTTCCGCGTACCACCGCTCCCGCGAGCAGTAGCGCCGCGAAGACAATCGCGCCCGTCGCGCGGCCGACTGCTCGCTCGAGCCGGCGCACGCGCAGCTCCAGCATCGGTGTCTGGACGTTGAGCTCGCCGCGCTCGACGGCGCCGAGAACGCGGTCCGCTTTGCCGGGCAACGCGATGACCTGCTGTAGGATGCGGGTTCCCTCGGCCAGCCACATGTCCCAGTTGCTGCCCGCACCGCCGCCTTCGCTTTCGATGAGTTCGGTGGCGTAGGGCGCGAGCGACGTCCAGAGGTTGAACTCAGGTTCGAGCCCGGTGCACATGCCCGAGAGGATCGCCACCGTCCGCCCGAGGAGCAACAGGTTGTTGGGCAGCTGGAACGGCATGTCGAGCATGAGCTCGCGGAACTGCATCGCGAAGCGCGCCATCTCGGCGTGGTCGATTTCCTTGAGTTCGGCCATCGACTTGCCCCAGAAGCGCTCGAAAAGTTGCATGCTCGCGCGCTCGAGGAGCTGAGTGTTGGCGCGGGGGAGCAGCACGTCGAGCGTGCGGTACGCCTGGATGAGCCGCGAAGCGTCTTGCGTGCCGACCGCGATGAGAAGCTCGCGCAGCCCCTCGCGCAGGTTGTCGGGCATGCGCCCGACCATTCCGAAGTCGACAAACGTCAGCTGCCACGTCGGCCAGCCTTCGGGAGCGTCCGGCAGCGGGGTGACGAAGATGTTGCCCGGGTGCGGGTCGGCGTGGAAGAAGCCGTCGTCGAAGATCTGCTGCATGTACGCGCCGAGAAGCACCTGCGCGACCTCGCCGCGGTCGATTCCCGCGGCCGTGATCGCATCGTAGTCGGTGAGCTTGATCGCCGAGACATCCTCGAGCGTGAGCACGCGGCGGCTCGTGAGGTCCCAAACCACGCGCGGCACGTGGATGCGCGGGTCGTCTTGGAATGTCGTCGCGAAGTGCTCCGCATTGCCCGCCTCGGCGATGTAGTCGATCTCGGCGCGCGACGTGGCTGCGAACTCCTCGACGAGCGCAGGCACGTCGGCGCGGTCGGCCACCGGTTTGTAGCGTTCGAGCCAGCTGCCCACGCGGCGAAGCGCCGAGAGATCGACCTCGACAATCTGCTCGATGTGGGGGCGCTGGACCTTGACCACGACATCCGTGAAGCCGCACTCGCTGGCGTCGCCCTCGCGAAGCTTCGCGCGGTGCACCTGCCCGAGCGAGGCGGCAGCGAGCGGCGTCTCGTCGATCCACGCGTAGTGGTCGGCGAGTGGGAGGCCCAACTCGGCCTGCGCCTGCGCGCTGATGGCGGCGTACGTCTCGGCGGGGACCTCGTCCTGGAGGCCGGAGAGCGCGTCGGTGATCTCGGCAGGGAGGACGTCGAGGCGGGCGCTCAGGAACTGCCCGACCTTGATCATGAGGCCGCCCATGCGGATGGCGAGTGCGCGGAAGCGCGCCGCGATGGCCGTGTAGCGGCGCGAGCGCGTGCGGTCCGACCACGCCGACAAGCCGACGCGGGGGAGGATGATCTCCCAGACGATGAAGCCGGCGGTAACGCGCGCGAAGAAGAAGATGATGCGCCGGTAACGGGCGCGCAGTTGCGATGGGGTCACGGAGCCTCCAGAGGGGACTGCAACACGGTTGACGATATATCGCGATACTCTAGCACGTGCCTTGCCATGTGTTGTCATACCCGCACGGCGCGTCGAAGTCGCCGGAGGCCCGGTCCCACATGGGGCCGGGCGCGCGTGGCGTACGCGCGAATCCGAGTCCTTGCCCAATTAACTGAGATGAATCATTCTGTCTCAGACTGCCAGTCTTTGCCGCGGGGGGCGTCGCACGGCAGTACCGACCGTGTTATCGCAGGACAGGGGGAGACCGTGTTGCGACGTGCCGTACTGGCGAACACCTTGGTGGCGCTCGTCATCTGTGGAGTCATTCTTCTGGCGCCTTCGGCGTTTGCCACGACTCCGACGCTTCTCTCGACGTGGGGCTCGCTCAATTGGGCCTATGGGCTCGCAGCTGCAACCGACGGGTCGATCTACGTGGCCAATACCGGTAGCAGCGCGATACAGCACTACACTTCAGCGGGCGCGCTCATCTCCCAGTGGGGAGGAGAGGGCGCCGGCAACGGACAGCTCTCGTCGCCCGAAGGCGCCGCGGTCGGACCCGACGGGACCGTCTACGTCGCCGATAGCGGCAACCACCGCGTCCAGCGCTTCTCGGCGACGGGCGCCTATCTCGGCCAGTGGGGATCGCGCGGAGATGGGAACGCTCAGTTCTGGTATCCCGAGGGCGTCGCCGTGAGCAGTGACGGCATCGTCTACGTCACCGACACCTACAACGCGCGAGTCCAGTACTTCACCTCCGCGGGCACGTACTTGGGCCAGTGGGGCACCTCAGGCACGGACCCGGGTCAGTTCCAGGCGCCGTGCGGCATCGCCGCGGGCTCTGGCGGCACGGTCTACGTCGCCGACCCGTACGGTGCGAACCTCCAGTCGTTTACCGCGACCGGCACGCTCATCTCGCGGTTTGCGACGTACGGCACGGGCGAAGGTCAGGTCGCCGATCCGCAGGCAATCACCATCGGGCCTGATGGCAACGTCTACGTGACCGACGGCAACATCAATGTGTTCAGCCCGTCCGGCGCGTTCAAGTACCGGTGGGCGGGCGGCAACAGGGGGATCGCGGTAGGCGCCGACGGCACGATCTACGCCATCGGGGCACTCGGCAGCAACGTGCAGGCGTACGGAATCGTCGCGCCCGCTGCGCCCGCGGCACCCGAACCGGTCTCTGGACCCGCGCCCGTCTTCGCCGGGAAGTGGGGGTTGTTCGGCTACGTCCTCCCGGGCGAGTTCTACTGTCCCATGGGTATCGCCATTGCGCCCGACGGAAACGTCTTTGTCGCCGACTTCAACAACGCGCGAGTCCAGGGCTTCACCTCGACCGGCACCTCCGTCGGTATCTGGACCGGACTCGGCACTGGGCTGTACAGCCCGCAAGATGTTGCGGTCGCGCCGAGCGGCAGGGTGTACGTCAAGGACACGTACCTCAACCAGATCTACTACTTCACGCCCTCCGGCGGCCCGAGCGGCATCTTCGGGTCGGTGGGGTCGGGCCCAGGGCAGTTCAACAACGAGCCGTACATCGCCGGCATGGGAATCGCGGTCGATTCGGCCGGTACCGTCTACGTCTCGGATCCCCGGAACGGCCGCATCGAGTACTTCACGGCCGACGGCGTCTACATGGGCGAATGGGCCACGGCCCAGCCCGGTGACACGAAGCCCAGCGCGTGCGAGGGGCTCGCATTCGCGCCGGATGGCACGCTCTACGCGTCGGACCATGGGACCGGCCGCATCGTCCACTTCACCAACCGGGGCGCGTTCCTTGGAGCGTTCGGCGGCTATGGCAAGACGGGCATGGGCAACGGTGAGTTCAACACCGTGTGGGCTCTCGCCGTCGGGCCGGACGGCAGCGTCTTCGTAGCCGACACGATCAACAATCGGATCGAGCAGTTCACCGCCGAGGGGACCTACGTCACCCAGTGGGGAACGGCTGGTACGGGTGACGGTCAGTTCGATTCGCCGTACGGAGTAGCGGTCGCCTCGGACGGGACCATCTACGTCTCGGACTACGCCGGCCGCATCGAGTACTTCACTCCCGCACCCGCCCCGCTGTGGCCAACGACCACGATGAGCGTCTCGCCGGGCAGTGCGGACGGTGCGGCTGGCTGGTACAAGACGGTACCGACGGTCACCCTGTCGACCGACCGTACCGCCGATAGGTACTTCCAGTGGGATGCGACCGCCTCGGCGGGCTGGTCGGCGTACTCCTCGCCTGCAAGCGCGCTCGAGGGCGCACACACTATCTACGGCTACGCCGTCGACGCGGGGGGCAACACGGAGCCGTCGCACGGCATCTCGCTCATGGTCGACTCCCACGCACCGTCGACGACAACGCTTGCGGGAAGCTCGTCAAAGGCCTCGTCGGTGGAACTCAGCTGGACCGCGGTGACCGACGCGACGAGCGGGCTGCTCAAGTACTCCGTGTACGACGCGGACAGCTCGACGTTGCTGGCCACCACCAACTCGACCTCATGGTCGGTGTCAGGGCTGGCCGCAGGCAGCACGCATCGGTACTACGTGACCGCCACGGACGTCGCGGGGAACTCCTCACAAAGCGATACGGTTGCGGTCACCGCGCAAGCAGCCGCCGCTGGGCCCGTGACGACGTTGACTGCGTCTCCGGCCGCCGGAACGGGTCTCGACGGCTGGTATGTGACCTCGGCGCCGCAGATCACGCTGTCGTCCAACCGGCTCGGCTTCAGCTACTACCAGTGGGACTCGACGGCCACCGCCGGCTTCGTGCAGTACTCCTCGCCGCTGACTGCGAGTCGTGGCGCGCACACCCTTTACTACTACTCGGTCGATCCCGCGAACCTCGCCGAGACGGCCAAGAGCCGCAGCTTCAAGGTGGACACGAGCGGCCCCAACACCACCGCGCTCACCGGTTGGACCTCGGGGGCAACGTCCGCCGGCTTCAGCTGGTCTCCGGTCACGGATGCTGACAGCGGGATCGGGCGCTACGCCATCATCGACGCCGACACGCAGGCGGTCGTCGCAAGCACCAGCGGCACGTCGGCCAGCGTCACGGGTCTCGCCGCCGGCTCCGTGCACCGCTACGTTCTGAGGATCTACGACGTGGCGGGCAACGTCTCGGGGACGAGCAACACCGTGACGGTCACGATGCCTGTTGCTGGTCCGTTCGCGGACGTCGGCACGAGCGTCTCGGTGACGGTCAGCAGCGTGAAGTTCACCTTCGACGGCGTCACCTCGGCCGGATCGGTCTTCGCGACGCCGCTGGCCGCGCCCGTGGCGCCGCCTCGCGGGTACCGCTTGGTGGGCACGGGCTACTACGACCTGTCGACCGGCGCGCGCTTCTCGGGTGGAGTCGCCCTCACGCTGCCCTTCAATCCCGCAGACGTGCGCACGTCTACCGGCGAGCTCCGGTTGTTCCACTACTCCGGGGGCGTGTGGCAGAACGTGACCAGCGGGGTGGACCCGATTGCTCACACGATCACTGGCAGCACGACTTCGTTCTCGCCGTTCGGGGTGTTCGAACCCGATCCAAGTTATGTGGAGCCCACCGTCTCCACACCCGCATCGTCGGATTGGAGTCTGGCGCTTCTTGGGCTGGCTGCGGTCGCGCTTGTCGGCTGGCAGTCTCGGCGCCGCCCGGCTGCGTAGCGTATTCCGCTCGTTCACAACTCATGCGACGATCCCGGGCCCGTGCCGCACACGGGCCCGGACTGTCTGCTGACGGTGCGGGGGTGGCGCTGACGAATGACTCCGGCACCTCTGGGCATCCTCGGCCCGCCGCTGCGCTACTCTAGCCCCATGCGCATCTCGATCTCCGACAGCTTCCTCGACGCCATGCGCGCACTGGCACCCGCCGACGCGCGTCGCGCTTCCGCGTTCGCCGAGAAGCTCGTGGTCGCGCCGGAGGCTGCCGGCCTGCACCCGGAGATCGTGCACGACGCGCACGATCGCAACGTGCGCTCGTTTCGCGTCACCCGGAACATGCGCGCAATCGTGCACATCGAGGGCGAGCGCACGTTCTTGCTCTTCGTTGCTCGGCACGACGACGCCTACAGTTGGGCGCGTGGTCACTGCATCGAATGCCTAGTGAACGGCGAGGAGGTGCGCGTCCGTCTCACGCTGGTCTCGGCAGACGGAGTAAGGGCCGCCGAGCCCATCGCCGACGGGCGCGCCTGCATCGTCGAAACCCTGGAGGAGCTGCGCGTGCTCTTCGCCGAGTACGGCATCCTTGGCGCGCGTTCGTAGCACCTCGCGCAATCAGCACTCCGTTCGTGCGGTTCGCGATTGGGTGATTCGGCCGATCCGTGAGACAATAGAGCATCCCCGATCGCTCGCGCGCCGTTGGCTCTACCGCGCATGGCACGATTCCTTCGACGACGCCGATCCCTCGCGACGAGTTCTACTGTCAAGAATGGAAGGCACCCGCATGTCCAAGTTCCGCGCATGGCCCGCCGAGCCCACCACGCTCGAATCCGACGATCCGCGCTTCGAAGGCGCATGGACCCCGCTGCTCGAAGCGTGTGAGGCGCGGTTCCCCGCGCCCGAGTTCACCGTCGAATGCGACGCCAAACACACGGTGTGGGTCAAGCACGTGAGCGAGGGCCGCTCGGTAGGCCTGAGCTCGTGGATGCTGCGGACGCGGTCGCTCGAGCAGCTGCTCGACGGCGTCGAGAGCCGGCTCGCCAAGCGGGTGGCATCGGAGTAGCTAGGATGCCTGGCGCCCCCTGCCACACGGAGTGCGCGGGCTGTATAGTAATGGGCTGACCAGCCGTCTATCTGGCGGCCCACTCGAAGGAGACCGGATGAAGGCGCCGAGCCTGACAAGTCGCATCTTCATGGCACTCGGTGCGACGTTGATGCTCGCCCTTTCGGCCACGCTCGCGTGGGCTGTTGTAAGTGACTACCAAGTCCGTGGACTCGTTCCTGCGGGCGTCTCCGTTGCAGGCCGCGACCTTGGGAACATGACCGAGGCCGAAGCTCGTGAGGCCATCGAGGGCGCGGTTTCGACGCCGATGCTTCGTGCGCTGACCGTCTCGGGCGACAACAAGTCCTGGACGCTCGAGCCCGAGGGCATGGTCTCGATCGATGTCGACTCGATGCTCGACAATGCATACTCCACGCGCCGGTCGGCCACGCTCGTGTCCCGCCTCGACAGCCAGTTCCGTGGAACGCCGCTGACCTATGAGATCGCGCCGGAGTACTCGGTCGACAAGCAGGCGCTGGGCGCCTGGGTCTCGCAGGTCGCCACCGAAATCGATCGCAAGCCGATCAACGCCACTCGCAAGATCATCAAGTACAAGTTCAAGATCACGCGCGAGGTCTGGGGTGCGGAGGTCGATCAGCCCACGTCCGTTGAGACGATCGCCGAGGCGCTCTCTGCCGAGGCAGCGTTGTCGAACTCAAGTCGCAGCGCCGACCTCGCCGTCAACGCGCTCAAGCCCAAGGTCCTCGCGTCCAAGTTCAAGACGGCGATCATCGTGTCGCTTTCGCAGTGCAAGATCCGGCTGTACAAGGGCGACAAGCTCGTCAAGGTCTACCGCTGCGCTCCTGGTCGGCCCGGATTCCCCACGCCAACCGGCGACTTCAAGATCAACTACAAGGGCCGGTATGCCGCGTGGTACAACCCCGGCTCTGCGTGGGCCAAGGATATGCCAGCCGTCATCCCGGGTGGTCCCAACAACCCGATGGGCACGACGAAGATTGGCATCGACTACTCAGGCGTGTTCATGCACGGCGTTCCGGCGAGCGAGTACAGCAGCATCGGCACGCACGCCAGCCATGGCTGCATGCGCATGATGCCCGCTGACGTGCTCGACCTCTACGGCCGCGTGAAGATCGGCAACCCGGTCTACATCCGCCCGTAGGGTCCGCCCGCCGAGACGCACGAGCCGTGGGGCGCCTCGCGCCCGCGTGCTCTCCACGCCCTAGCGCAGCCGCACCCGCACGTCCCCCGACGTCGCGCCGAGGTAGCCCGGCAGCGCAGGTACGCTCACCTTGAAGTAGTACTTCCCGCGCGCCATCGCACGCGTGAACGTGTACGCGCGCCTCCACGCGCCCGCGCTGCCCGACGCGTAGATACGTGTGGTGGTGAGCCGCTTCCACATGGTCGAACCCGGCCGCTTGATCCAGACCACCGCGTCGGTGCCTACGGCACTTCTCGGCGTGACGGAACCGCTCAGCGTGATGGTGCGCCCGCTGTAGGAGGTCGTGGCGCTCGTTCGCGTCGTCACCCAGACTTGCGGGCGAACCAGCGAGATGTCGTCGAGGAAGACCGACCTCGGCAGCACGACGCCGCTCGCGTTCACACTTGCGCCACCGGCAAGGCGCACCGAGACTCGCGCCGCGGCGGCGCCTGCCGGCGAGGTCGTCAGAAGCGACATCGGCGAGAACGCCGTCGCGCCGATGTGCCAGCGGGTCGCCGTGGCGGTGGTCTCGGCGAGGGCGTTGCCGTAGCGGTCGAGGTAGCTCACGCCTAGCGTCACGCCTTCGGGACGAAACGCCGTCTTCGCCCACGCGGTGAGCTGGTAGCGCACACCGGCCGTGATCGAGGCGGTCTGCGACATCTCGGTGTAGGTCGCGGTGTCGACGTTGCTGTTGAGCAGCTGCAGCCCGTTCTTCGCGACGTGGTAGACGTCCTTGCGGTGCCGCGCGAGCACCTGCCACCACTCCCCGGACAGCTGCCACCACACCGGCTCCTCACCGGCGGCGTTCCACGATCTCGCCCATGAGTCGAAGCCGCCGTTCGAGAGCACATTGCGCGGCTTGGCGCTGGCGGTGATGCGGTCGTAGCGGACCGGCTTGTAGCCGAAGTCGAGGTCCTCGGCCAGTGAGTGGACTCTGCAACCGGCGATGATGCCGTTGGCGGACTCGTAGGCGACGTAGCTGGTGTGCTCGGCGTCGAGCCAGCCGTAGAACAGCCGGATGTGGTAGCCCTTCTTCAGCAACGCGTCGCCCGGACGCAGTGAGGCCGCGGGGATAGGGGTCGTGACCTGGTAGAACGTCCGAGTGTTGTACGACGTCCCCGTCTTCCAGCACGCCGAGACGTACCCCGAGCAGTCGTTGCGGTAGCCTCGGCGGTAGGTCGCCTGGCTGTACGGTACCGGGCTGTCGAGCCAGGTCTGGGCGCGCGCCAGCGTCGTGTTCTGCGAAATCGCCGAGACGGGCGTGGCGCCCGCGAGCGCCAGCGCACATGCGAGCGCGCAGGCGAGCGCGAGCGTGGATGCGAGCCGTATGTGGGCCGAGCCATGGGCGTGTATCACCAGCGTCTCCCTCCACAGCCATCATCGGCCAAGACGCGCCTGAGCCTGAATCTGCGACTGCGAGCGCGTGGCGTGCGAGTGACCACGCTCACAGGGCGGCGACCGCATCTTCGTACGCGCGATACGTCGTGCGGTCGAAGAGCACGAATCTCGCGACGCGCACGTGAGTGGCGCACCCGAGCGCTCGAGCGACGGCGCTCGCGGCGACGGGCGCAGCCAGAACCAGCGGGTACCCGAATATGCCGGTGCTGATGCTGGGGAAGGCGATGGACTCGAGACCTGCCTCGTCCGCACGTTGCATCGCCGCCGCGTAGGCACTGCCGAGAAGCTCGGCTTCGCGCGAATCACCGCCGTGCCACACAGGGCCCACGGCATGGATGACGTACTTTGCCGAGAGCCCGAAGCCGGGTGTGATCGCGGCCGAGCCAGTCTCGACGGGTCCGTGTTCTGCGACCCACTTCGCGCAGGCGAGCGCGAGCTTCGGACCCGCAGCACGGTGGATGGCGCCGCATACTCCGCCGCCCGGTGCGAGATAGCGGTTCGCGGCGTTCACGATCGCGTCGGCATCGACGTGTGTGATGTCTCCAAGGACGAGCTCGATAGGCACGAGCGGGATCCCCCTCGGTCCGGGCCTCCTGGGACGCCGAGCAACCCCACAGTTGTCACAGACTCTCTATGCCCATAGCGCAGTCCGCTATGCGTGTCGGGGCACTCGGAGTGCGGGATACGGGGGGTGGTATATACCGCGCACGTGCGCTACGGTGCGAGGGTATGCTCCGCGGCACATCGCCGCGTCTGCGCTGTAAGAAAGGCTCCGGCAAGCCACATGACCTGGTCGCGCGCCCGCAAGCTCGTCCAAGGGCTCGTCTTCATCGCGTTCGTCCTGCTCACGGCGGGTTTCTGGACGCGCGTCGGCTGGTTGCCGGTTGACCTCCCGTCCCGCCTGGATCCGCTTATCGGACTCGCCGCGGTGCTTGCCTCACGTGAGTGGATCGCCTTCTGGGTGGCGGCGCTGGGCAGCGTGGTTGTGACGATCGCGCTCGGGCGCGTCTGGTGTGGCTGGCTCTGTCCGCTCGGCACGCTGCTCGATGTCGTGCCCGCGCGGAAGCGCGCGCCGCGGACGCGGATCAGCAAGCGTTGGGGGCTCGGCAAGTATGCGACCTTCGCGGTGGTGGTCGGCGCGGCCCTTCTCGGGAGTCTGAGCCTGATGGTGCTCGACCCAATCACGATTCTCACGCGCCCGCTACAGGAGTTGGCTCGGCCGTACGCGGGCACCGATGCGCTCGGCCAGAGTGTGGGCTCGCTGATCGGGCGCACGTTCACGAGTCCCATGGCCTTCATCTCGCTCGTGCCCCTTGCGGTCGTGCTTGCGCTCAATGCGGTCCAGCGGCGCGCTTGGTGCCGTGATCTGTGCCCGCTCGGCGGCATGCTCGCACTTCTCTCCCACGTGCCAGGAGTGCGTCGAGTGGTCTCGGCCGAGCGTTGCACCAGCTGTGGGCGGTGCTCGGCCGCCTGCACGACCGACGCGATCGAGCGAGAGAATGGCTACACATCGGATCCAGCCGAGTGCACCATGTGCATGACGTGCATGGACGTGTGCCCGAGCCAGGCGAACGAGTTCGCGTTGCAGGGCGCGCCCGCGCTGCCGCCGTTCCAGCAGGCCCGACGGGACTCGCTCTTCATCGCGGGCGCGACAGGGATCGGCGTCGGCCTGGCTATGGTGCCCAGAGCGGAGGCGGAGAGCGCGATCTTGCGTCCTCCCGCGACCAGCGAAGAGCGCCTCGCGCAGCTGTGCGTTCGCTGCGGCGCCTGCTACTCGGCGTGCCCCACAGGGGCACTGCGACCGAGCATGTCGTTCGTCTCGGAGGGCGGTCCGTGGACGCCGATGCTCGACGAGCGCCCCGCCCACTGCACCCCCAACTGCAACCGGTGCGCTCAGCCCTGCCCCACCGACGCGATCCACACGTACACAGCAGAGGAATCGGAGAACATGGGGCTGGGGGTGGCAGCGGCGGTCAACCATTCTCAATGCCGCGCCTGGGCGCGCAATCACCAGTGCATGCAGTGCCAGGGTGCGTGCCCTGTTGTCGGAGCGCTCGTTGGGGTGGAGCGTCCGCTCGACGACTACGGACACATGAGCGTGACGCTTCCGGAAGTCGTGGCGTCCGCGTGCATCGGCTGCAACCTGTGCATGAGCGCGTGCCCGATGATGCCGCCGGCGATCGGCGTGAACTTGCCGCCCTACCAAGGAACGGGCATGAATCGGCCGTCGATGCCGAGGTTCAATGTGAAGCCCACACCGAAGACGCCGGCCACGAAGAAGTCCAACAGCTCCAAGAAGTAGACAGCGAGCGGATTCGCGGAGAGCACGGTGTGGTAGAATACATTGGTAAAGTCAATGTATTCTGTTCCGCCGCTGCGGCTTCAGCCGCACTCACCCTAAGGACCACATGCAATCCGACGTCTCTTCAGCCACGCCCGCTCGCGGCCCCGTCTCGGCCTACCTCCGCACGACGTTCGCGTCCCTGCGGCTGCGCAACTACCGGCTCTACTTCATCGGCCAAGGGATCTCACTTGTCGGCACCTGGATGCAGGGCGTTGCCCAGTCATGGCTCGTGTTGAGCCTGACCAACTCCGGCACCGCGCTTGGCCTGGTGATGGCTGCGCAGTTCCTGCCCGTGCTCTTCCTCGCTCCGTACGGTGGGGTGATCGCCGACCGGTTCCCGCGTCGGCGCATCCTTCTCGTCAGCCAATCGCTCGCCGCCGTACTCGCACTGGTACTCGCCGCGCTCGTCTACACGGGGGCGGTGCGCCTGTGGATGGTCTTCGGGCTCGCGTTGGGCCTGGGACTCGTCAACGCGATTGACAACCCGACGCGCCAGTCGTTCGTGTCCGAGCTTGTCGGCGACTCCGACCTGCGCAACGCCGTCACGCTCAACTCGCTCGAGGTCAACCTTGCGCGCGTCGTGGGCCCGGCGTTCGCCGGCGCGCTCATCGCCGGCATCGGCCTGTCCACCTGTTTTGCGGTCAACGGTGTCTCGTTCCTCGCGGTGATCGGCTGCCTCGCGATGATGCGCCCCTCAGAGATGCATCGCTCGGCGCGCGCGAAGCCGGCAAAGGGGCAGCTGCGCGAGGGCTTCGCGTACGTGCTGCGAACGCCGACGATTCTGACCGCGCTCGTGATGATGACGCTCGTGGGCATGCTCACCTACGAGTTCCCGGTCAGCCTCGGCATGCTCTCGAAGTTCACGTTCCACTCCAACGCGGGCAGCTATGCACTGCTGACCTCGGCGGTCGGCGTGGGCGCCGTCATCGGCGGGCTCGCGACGGCCGGTCGCCGCCGCGCCGCGATGCGCGGGCTGACGCTCGCCTCGTTCGGCTTCGGGGTGACGATGCTGCTCGCGTCGGTCGCGCCGACGATGGCCGTGGCGACGGCGGCCATGGTGGCGGTCGGCGCCTTCTCGATCGCCTTCACCTCGCTGACCAACACGATCCTGCAACTCGAGGCAGAGCCGCAGATGCGCGGCCGCGTCATGGCGCTGTGGTCGGTCGCGTTCCTGGGCTCCACGCCTATCGGCGCGCCGATCATCGGCTGGGTCGGCGAGCATATCGACCCGCGCGCTGCTGTCGCGGTTGGTGGGGTGGCGGCACTCGTTGCCGGGCTCGTGGGCCTCTCGGCGATGCGCCGACATCGCGCAGCTGAAGTTCCCTGCGTCGCCGAGCAGCCCACCGTCGCCCAGAAGGAGGACTTCGCGTGAGCAACCGACGTGCAGTCGATGATGCCATCATCTCGGACTACCGGACGGTGGTCCGTGCGCTCGACCGGGTGATCCTGCCGCTGCTCGTCGAGCGCGACGTGACGATGGCTCAGTTCAAGGCGCTCATGGCGGTGTCGGCCGCGGGGGAGGCTGGCATCCCGGTGACGGCTCTCGGCGGCGAGCTTTCAATCGGCCAGCCCTCGGCGAGTCTTATCGTCGACCAGCTCGCCAAGCGCGGCTACGCCGTGCGCCGCCCGGACGAAGTCGACCGCCGCCGCGTGCTCGTGTGCGCGACGCCGGCGGGTCGGGAACTCGTCGCCGAGCTGCGACACGGTCGTCGCTCAACGTTCGAGGCGTGGCTCGCAGGCGTGGACGATGCCGACGCCGAGAAGCTCGCGCTCGGCATTCACGTGCTCGCGCGCGCGGTCGAGGCCGCGGACGGGCGAGCGTAGCCGCGGGCGTGACCGGCGTGTGTGGCTACTCCTCGCGGTTGCCGGTGTCGTTGTCTCGGATCGCAGAGCGCCTAATCTTGCCGTTGACCGTCTTGGGCAGCGAGTCGACGAAGTCGATGATGCGCGGGTACTTGTACGGAGCCGTGCGTGCCTTGACCCAGTTCTGCAACTCGCGGGTGAGTCGCTCGTTTCCGCGGAAGCCGAGCGCGAGCACGATCGTGGCCTTGACCGCGTGGCCGCGCACGGGATCCGGAACGCCGGTGACCGCGCACTCGCGCACGGCGTCGTGCTCGAGCAGCACGCTCTCCACCTCGAAGGGGCCGATGCGGTAGCCGGAGCTCTTGATGAGGTCGTCGTTGCGCCCCACGTACCAGTAGTAGCCGTCCTCGTCGAGCCAGGCGGTGTCGCCAGTGCGGTACCAGCCGTTGCGGTGCGCCTCGGCGGTCTTCTCCTCATCGCGGTAGTAGCACATGAGCAGCCCGGCAGGCCGCGGATCGGCCTTCACGACCACCTCGCCCGTCTGGCCCGGCGGGCACTGGGCGCCGTCGTCATCCTGGATCTGCACCTCGTACTGGGGCGATGGCTTGCCCATCGATCCGGGCTTGGGAATCATGCCGAGTGTGTTGAAGATGAGCAGTGGGGACTCGGTCTGGCCGAAGCCTTCGGTCAGTGCCACGCCGGTCTGATCGCGCCAGCCGTCGAAGAGGTCCGGGTTGAGCGCCTCGCCGGCGGTCGTGCAGTAGACCATGCTCGACAGGTCGTGGCCTTCGAGGCCGTCGACCATCATGAGCCGGTACATCGTGGGAGGGCAGCATAGCGTCGTGATCTTGTGCCGCTCGATGAGGTGGAGGATCTCGGCGCCGCTGAAGCGGTCGAAGTCATAGGTGAAGACCGCGGCCTCCATGAGCCACTGGCCGTAGAGCTTGCCCCAGACGGCCTTGCCCCAGCCCGTGTCGGCGATGGTGAAGTGAAGCCCGCCGTCGCTTTGCACGTTGTGCCAGTGCTTCGCGGTTGGGATGTGAGCGAGCGCATACGCCGAGTCGTGAAGGACCATCTTCGGGTTGCCCGTGGTGCCGCTTGAGAAGTAGAGCAGGAACGGATCGGCGGCGGCGGTCTCGCGGCGCTCGAAGCGGGCCGAGGCAGCGACCACGCCGGCGTTGAAGTCGAGCCAGCCTTCGCGTTGTACACGCGTGGCGCAGATGTTCTCGGGACCGCGCAGCGCACGACCGTAGCCGGCCGAGGCGATAGCGGCCGCGTCGGTCGACGTGCCGCCACCGGCGCCGTCGAGCAGCAACTTGAGCTCGAGCGAGGGACAGTTCTCCTCGGCGTTGTCCACGACCTGGGCGATGTCTCCGATCGAGGTGCAGATGATCGCTTTGACCGAGGCGCGGTTCACCCGGTACTCGAGGTCGTGCTCCTTGAGCATGAACGTCGCGGGCGCCAGGATCGCCCCGAGCTTGTGCAGCGCTGTGGCAACGAACCAGAACTGGTAGTGGCGGCGCAGGATGACCATGACCATGTCGCCTCGGCCGATGCCGAGGTCGCTCAAGTAGTTCGCGGTCTTGTCGGACCAGTACTTCATCTCGGCGAAGGTGAAGGTGTGCTCTTCGCCCTCAGGGTTGCACCAGACCATCGCGACCCGGTCAGGCTCGGCCTCGGCGATGTCGTCGACCACGTCGTAGCCGAAGTTGAAGTCCGGCGGGCAGTTGGGCGTGAACTTCGTCAGGATGCCGTCTGCGTCGTAGCGCTCCTCGACGTAGCGCAGGTGGATGTCGCGCACGTGGGCCTCCTAGCGGCTCTCGGAATCGCGGTCTTTGAGCACGATCGCGAGAAACGTGCACGGCTCGCCACCGGTTGCGACCATCCCGTGGCCCCGGCCTGAGTCGTAGTAGACGGTGTCGCCCGGGTTGAGCACCTCGACGTGGTCCTCGTAGGCGAACTTGAGCTGGCCGCTGATGACGTAGTCGAGCTCCTGTCCATCGTGGCGCGAGAGCGAGATCGGCGCGTCCTGCTCGACGGAGCTGAATGGCGCGGTGACGAGGAACGGCTCGGCGAGCTTGTCTCGGAAGGTCGGCGCGAGATGGCGGTACTCGAAGCCGGCGCGGCGCTTCAGTGGCAGGCCGCCACCGGCGCGGACCACCGAGTAGCCGGTCAGGTGCGGCCCCTCGCCCGTGAGCAGGTCGACGATGTCGACGCCGAGCTTCTCGGCACAGCGGTACAGGACTGTGAAGGTCGGGTCCGCCTCGCCGGCCTCGAGGGCGGCATACTCCGCTGCCGAGACACCCGCGACGTCGGCCATCTGCTCAGGCGTGATCTCGGCGTCTTCGCGCAACGCGCGAATCCGGCGCGCGATATCGGCGATACGAGGCTCCATGCGGCGGTTCTCCTCCCGAAGGAAACGGCACATCAGGTGCTGTCTGGCACGATACAATAACCGCAACCAAGGGAGCTCCCGATTGCGTGGCATGCCTGAACTCAAGCGCTTCACCGTGGTGACCGGTCACTACGGGTGCGGAAAGACCAACCTCTCGATCAACCTCGCGCTCGACCTCGCGCGCAAGGGCGAGACGGTCACGCTCGTCGATCTCGACATCGTGAACCCGTACTTCCGCTCCTCGGACAACGCCGGGCTGCTGGCGCGCCACGGCGTGCGGCTCATCGCGCCCACGTTCGCGGGCACCACGCTCGACGTCCCGTCGCTGCCCGCCGAGATCTACGGCGCCTTCGACAAAGATGCCGGCCGCGTCATCCTCGACGTGGGCGGTGATGACGCCGGCGCAACGGCGTTGGGCCGGTTCTCGCACGAGATCACGGCGCTAGACTACGAGCTGCTCTACGTCGTGAACCGCTACCGCAACCTCACCGGTACGCCCGAGGAGGCGGCAGCGCTGCTCGCCGAGATCGAAAGCGCCGCGCACCTCTCGGCGACGGGCGTCGTCAACAACTCGCACCTGCAGAGCGAGACGACCGCGGCCAACGTGCTCGAGGCGCTGCCGTATGCGCGCGAGGCCGCCGAGCGCCTGCGCCTGCCGCTTGTGTGCACGACCGTACCCACACGGCTTGCCGATGAGTTCTCGGAGCAGGCAGGGGACGCCACGTTCGTAGAGAACGCGTATCCTATTGAGGTTTTCGTTCGAACTCCCTGGGAGGACGCCGCCCGGGATGAGGAGGTCTGACCGTATGTCGAGAATCATCGTCGACGAGCGCTACTGCAAAGGGTGCGGCCTGTGCGTCGGGGTGTGCCCCAAGGCCATCATCGTGCTCGATCCCGGCACCATCACCGACAAGGGCTACCACCCTGCGATGCTGACCGACGAGTCGCAGTGCACAGCGTGCGGGAACTGCGCTCTCATCTGCCCCGACGTGGCTATCACCGTCGAAAGGTCGTGACGACGTGTCCGAGAAGGTCCTGATGAAAGGCAACGAGGCTGTGGCCGAGTCCGCGATCCGCGCGGGTTGCCGCTGCTTCTTCGGCTACCCGATCACGCCGCAGACCGAGCTTGCCGCCTACATGTCCAAGCGCATGGGCAAGGAGGGCGGCGTCTACCTGCAGGCCGAGTCCGAAATCGCCGCGATCAACATGGTCTACGGTGCGGCCGCCGCTGGTGCTCGCGCGATGACGTCGTCGAGCTCGCCCGGTATCTCGCTCAAGGGCGAGGGCATCAGCTATATGGCCGGCGCGGACCGGCCCGGCGTCATCGTCAACATCCAGCGTGGTGGCCCCGGCCTCGGCGGCATCCAGCCCTCGCAGGCCGACTACTGGCAGGCCACGCGTGCCACCGGTCATGGCGACTTCCACGTCATCGTGCTGGCGCCCTCGACCGTGCAGGAGATGGCCGACGAGGTCTACGGGGCGTTCGACCTGGCCGATACGTACCGCACGCCGGTCATGATTCTCGGCGACGGCATGCTGGGGCAGATGATGGAACCGGTCGTGCTGCCGGAGCCGCGCGATGCGAGCGCTCTGCCTGCCAAGCCGTGGGCGACCACCGGTCACCACGACGCGCGCGAGCACAACATCGTCAACTCCCTGTACCTCAAGCCCGACGAGCTCGAGCGCACGAACTTCGAACGCTTCGAGCGCTACGAGACGATCAAAGCCAACGAGCAGCGTGCCGAGACGTTCCAAGTCGAGGATGCCGACATCGTCATCGTCGCCTTCGGCGCCTGTGCTCGTATCGCCCGCAGCGCCGTGAACAAGGCGCGCGAGAAGGGCATCAAGGTGGGACTCATCCGCCCGATCACGTTGTGGCCATATCCGGTCAGCGCGATCGAAGAAGTCGTCGGCGGTGCCAAAGCGTTCCTTGTGGTCGAGATGAATATGGGGCAGATGGTCGACGACGTTCGCCTCGCAGTGAACGGTCGCAAGCCCGTGGCGTTCTTCGGCCGTGCCGGCGGCATCATCCCCACGCCGCTCGAGGTGCTCGACGAGGTCGAGCGCCTCGCCGAGAGTGTGGGCGCACCAGGCACCGCGACCGTCTCGGCAACGGAAGGCGGTGCCCGATGAAGACCATCTTCGAGCGCCCGAAGTCGCTGACGGACAAGCAGTTCTCCTACTGCCCCGGCTGCACCCACGGCATCACGCACCGCCTCGTCGCCGAGACGCTCGACGAGCTTGGCATCGAGGGCAAGACCATCGGCATCGCACCGGTCGGCTGCTCGGTCATGGCGTACGAGTTCTTCGCCTGCGACATGGTGCAGGCCGCCCACGGCCGCGCGCCGGCGGTGGCGACGGGCCTCAAGCGCGTGCTGCCGGAGAGCGTCGTCTTCTCCTACCAGGGCGACGGCGACCTCGCCTCGATCGGCATGGCCGAGACGGTCCACGCCGCCACCCGTGGCGAGAAGATCACCGTCATCTTCATCAACAACGCGATCTACGGCATGACCGGCGGCCAGATGGCGCCGACGTCGCTGCCCGGCCAGGTCACGCAGACGAGCCCCTTCGGCCGCAACCCCGACAACGACGGCTTCCCGATCCGCGTCTGCGAGCTTCTCTCCACGCTCGACGGCGTCGCACTCGCGCAGCGCGTCTCGGTGGACACGCCCCGCAACATCCGAGCCGCCAAGAAGGCCATCAAGAAGGCGTTCGAGTACCAGATCGACGGTGTCGGCTACACCATCATCGAGGTCGTTTCCACTTGCCCGACCAACTGGGGGATGTCTCCGGACAAGGCGATGGACTGGCTGCGCGACAAGATGCTGCCGTACTACCCGCTCGGCGTGTACAAGGACGTGAAGGCCGACGGATTCGCGAACGTGGCCGAGGCCGCCGCCGCGCGCCTCGCCGCAACCACGCCGGAACCCGAAGTGGCCGAGGGAGGCGAGGAGTAGTGGAGCGCAAGCCTCTCAACATCTTGCTCGCCGGCTTCGGCGGTCAGGGCGTGCTCTTCGCCGGCAAGCTCATCGCCGAGGCGGGCCTCATCGAAGGCCGTGAGCTTTCGTGGCTCCCGAGCTACGGTCCCGAGATGCGCGGCGGCACCGCGAACTGCAGCGTGTGTCTCTCGGACGAACCGATCGGTTCGCCGCTCGTCACCGAGCCCGACGTGCTCATCGCCATGAACCAGCCTTCGCTCGACAAGTTCATCGGTGACGTCGCGCCTGGCGGCACTGTCATCGTGGACTCGACGATGGTCAACCACGTGCCCGCGCGCGACGGCATCACCGTCTTCGAGGTCCCCGCGACCAAGCTCGCCGAGGAGGCCGGCCTCAAGGGCCTCGGCAACGTCGTGCTCGTGGGAAAGCTGCTCAAGGAGATCGGCTTCTGCGGCATCGAGGCACTCGACAAGGCGATCGTGAAGTCGGTGCCGGCCAAGCGCCAACACCTGCTCGAGCCCAACCGCAAAGCGCTCGAGATCGGGATGGAAGGCAGCACCTGCGAGATATGACACCGCCGTGCGCGGGTGGGATGCCCGCGCGCGGTTGCACGACCGCACCACACATCAGGGAGAACGCGCGGCGAGATCCGCCGCGCCGCAAGGGGAGAGGGGAAGGCATGACCGACTTCACACAGATCGGCCTGCGTATCAAAGGGCTGCGGGAGGCGTGCGACATCACGCGCGAAGACCTCGCGACGGAGCTCAACGTACCGGTCGAGACGTACGCCTCGTGGGAGAACACCGGCGCCGACGTGCCCATCTCGGCGATCTACCACCTCGCCAACAAGTTCGGGGTCGACTTCGTCGAGATCCTCACCGGCGAGTACGCGCGGCTCGACACCTACCAGGTCGTCAAGGCTGGCCAGGGGCACGACGTCGAGCGCTACCCGGGCTACCGCTTCCAGGACTTGGCGTGGCGCTTCAAGGACAAGGTCATGCAGCCGCTCCTCGTCACGCTCGACCCGAGCGATGACCCGGCCGAACTCGTGACGCATGGCGGACAGGAGTTCAACCTGGTGCTGTCCGGCACGATCGTCGTCGTCTTCGATGATCGGGAGCTCACGCTCGAGGTCGGCGACAGCATCTACTTCAACCCGACACACCTGCACGGCCAGCGGTGCGGCGGACCGACGCCCGCATCCTTCGTCACGATCATCGCGGAATAGGGGGCGGACCGATGGATCACCTCATCAGCACGTTCTGCCCTCGCACGGAGTTCGACTCCTACGACGACTTCATCGCCAACTTCACGATCGTGCCGCCCGAGAACTTCAACTTCGCCTTCGACGTCGTCGACGAGTGGGCGCGCGTCGAGCCTGAGAAGCGTGCGCTCGTGTGGTGCAACGACGACGGTGAAGAGAAGGTCCTCACGTTCAGCGACATGATGGAGCTTTCGAACCGCGTCGCAAACGCCTTCTCGGCCATGGGGGTCAAGAAGGGCTCCGTGGTCATGTTCGTACTGCGCCGCCGCTGGGAGTACTGGGTGGCCGCTATCGCGCTCGCGAAGCTCGGCGCGATCCTCATCCCGGCGTCGATGATGCTCACGAAGAAGGACATCATCTATCGGGTGCAGAGCGCCGGCGTCGAGATGGTCGTGTGCGTCAACGACCCGTACGTCATCGACCAGATGGAGCAGGCGCTTCCCGACTGCCCGACGGTCGAGAACCGCATCATCGTGGCCGGCGAACACGAGGGCTGGACGACGTTCGAGGACCTCATCGCGGGTCAGTCCGAGGAGTTCGCGCGCCCCGATGGCGACCAGCAGACCACGAACGACGACACGATGCTGCTCTACTTCACGTCTGGCACGACCGGTCCGCCGAAGATGGTGCGGCACACCTTCACGCACCCGCTCGGCCACATCATCACCGCGCGCTACTGGCAGCAGGTCAAGGAGAACACTCTGCACCTGAGCGTCTCGGACTCGGGATGGGCGAAGTTCGGCTGGGGCAAGATCTACGGCCAGTGGATCTGCGGCGCCACGATCTTCGGCTACGACATGAAGAAGTTCGTGCCCGCGACCCTCATGCAGAAGGTCCAGGACTACAAGCTCACGACGTTTTGCGCACCGCCCACGATGTACCGCTTCATGCTCCAGGAAGACGTCGCGTCGTTCGACTTCTCCTCGGTGCACAAGTGGACGACCGCCGGTGAACCGCTCAATCCCGAGGTCACCAAGCAATGGCTCGAGCACACCGGCCACCGGATCCGCGAGGGCTTCGGCCAGACCGAGAGTGTTGTGCTCGTGGCGACATGGCCGTGGCTCACGCCCAAGCCCGGCTCCATGGGCATGCCCTCGCCGCTGTACAACATCAAACTCCTCTCCGATGAGGACGGCCACGAGTGCGCCGACGGCGAGGAAGGCATGATCTGCGTCACCGGCCTGAAGGAGAAGTGGCCCCCAGGCCTGTTCGTCGGCTACTACCACGACGAGGAGCGCAGCCGGGAGGCCGTCGGCGGCGAGTACTACGACACCGGCGATGTCGCCTGGCGTGACTCCGACGGCTACTACTTCTTCGTGGGCCGCAACGACGACGTCATCAAGGCGTCCGGCTACCGAATCGGCCCGTTCGAGGTCGAGAGCGCGCTCATCGAGCACCCGGCGGTCGTCGAGTGCGCCGTGACAGCCGCTCCCGATGAGATGCGCGGTCTGGTCGTGAAGGCGACGTGCGTGCTTGCCAAGGGCTGGACCCCCAGCGACGAGCTCGTCAAGGAGTTGCAGGAGCACGTCAAGAAGACCACGGCGCCGTACAAGTACCCGCGCATCGTCGAGTTCGTCGAAGAGCTTCCCAAGACGATCAGCGGCAAGATCAAGCGTGCGCAGATCCGCGAAGAGAGCGGAGTGCAGGAGTAGTCGCACCGGCGGGGTGCCGAGAGGTGCCCCGCCGCTTTGCGCTACGATGCCGCCATGCCACGCGAATTGATCGTTCCCGCCATCATCATGTCGCTCGCGTTCGTCTTCTATACCACCGGCGTGTGGTCCGAGCGCTTTCAGCGCGACCTGCGCTGGCGGCACATCGCGCTCTTCTGGACCGGGCTCGCCTGTGACGGTTTCGCCACGTCGATGATGAGCAGGCTCGTGGCCGCCGGCGAGAATCCTGGCATCGTGCACAGCGTCACGGGGTTCTCGGCGTTTTGGATGATGGCGCTGCACGCGGCGTGGGCGACGTGGGTGCTGCTCAGGGGTGGACGAGAGGCCCGCTCGCGCTTCCACCGCTTCAGCTTCGTCGTGTGGCTCGTATGGCTCGTGCCGTATTTCGGCGGCATGATCGCCGGCATCGCGCGTGGCGCGAACGGGTAGCGGCGGACCGGGCGAGGTGACGTCATGGTGAAGATGGAGATCAACCAGAACACCGCCGAACGCGTCATTCGCGTGGTCGGTGGAGTGGGTCTTGCTGCCGCCGGTCTGCTGTGGGTACGCGGGTGGCTCGGCGTACTGCTTGCGCTCGTCGGTGCGGTGCTGATCTTCAGCGGCTCGGTCGGCTTCTGTCACGTGAAGCAGGCACTGCGCATCGGCGGGGCAAAGAGGCGATAGCCTCGAGATCCCGGTGCGGCGCTCTGTGCGCGGGTACGCGCCGGATCGGGCGCTCACGATGTGGGGATTTCCTCCATTTGGATGAGCGACCGTCCTTCCCGCACAGCGGTCGGCATACTAATATGGGTCCATTCACGCTGCCACGGCTGTCGCCTCCGGGCTGGGCTGCAGCTGGGGGAGTCCTACACACGGGGCAAAGAGGGATCTTGAGAGGGCTCGGCATGGGGAATTCGTACGCCCGTCTCGCGCGGCCGTTGTCTGTGGTGTCCGCGTTGCTCTTCGCCTTGGCTGCGCCTGCGTTCGCCTCGGCTGCGACGTTCTCGAATGAATCGCCGACCAACGCTGTCAGTAGGCAGCCGCAACTGGTCGGCACCACCGCGTTCAGCAGCGCTGCTTTGCGATCCGGCACGCAGCAGATTTCGATCGACGGCGTCGCCATCAAGACGCTCATCAACACGGGCTCTACCTCGGGCTACTGGTCGGCGTCCGAGGTCTGGGACGCGGCGAAGCAGGCCTACGTGATCAAGTGGACGTGGGTCAAGTCCGCTACCAGCCCGAACAAAGCGACCATCTACGCCTATCCCACGGCCGTACTTGGCGACGGACAGCATAGCGTCGTAGCCACCATCAAGGACACCGCGGGCGTCACGTCGTCTGACTACTGGAGCTTCACCCTTGGAGTCGCGCCGGTCCTCGGGACGCCTTCACCGGCGGCGGGCTCAACCGCATCGACCCTGACTCCGGCGATCACGGTGTCCGTCACCGACAATGACCCACGACCTATGAGTGCAACGGCTACGGTCAACGGTGCGGCTGCGACGGCGGCTGTCTCCAGCGGGGTCGTCAGCGTGACATCTCCCAAGCTCCCCAACGACTCGCTTACCACGGTGACCGTCACCGTGACCGACGCGAGCGGCAACAAGGCGTCAAAGACCTGGTCGTTTACGGTCCTGTCCTATCCCGATATGTTCAACTCGGTCGCAGAGTGCAACACGTGCCACCCGGATGCGGCCACCGACAATGACATGGCGGACGACTGCTCGATGTGCCATGACGGGCAGATCGATACCCCCCACCAGGGCACGCCGGCGAGCCTCCACACGAACACAGACAGCTCGTGCACGCCATGCCACGTCACTGAACTCACCAACGAGCACGCGCGCTGGCTGAGCAAGGCCGGTACACCGATCAGCTGCTTCACGTGCCATACCTCGACCAACCCGCAGGTCATCGCTGCTATCGCGCTGGGCGATGCGCAGTGCAGCAGCTGCCACGACGCGACCAACCCGCATCAAGGCATCGACATGTCGGCTACGCACTCGATCGACCCGCTCACGGCGGGCTTCACGATTCAGGGTGTCGCTGTCGGTACGCACGCATGTACCGACTGTCACGACGCGAACGTCGTCAGCCAGCATGGCGGAGACTGTGCCGCATGCCACCCGACTGCAGCGGGCGAGGCGACGCCGTGGGACAACACCTGTGCGAGTGTCGGCTGCCACACCCCAAGCTCCTCGGCACCCGTGCACACGGCTCTCGATTCCGCGCACAACCAGCCCGCGCTCACGGCTGACTGCTCCGTGTCCGGGTGCCACAACGCCGGGGCGACCGTGCCGTTCGTCGGCCGGAGTATTGCCGACATCCACTCTGTAGCCACGACGACCGTCGCTGGTGTGACTCGCACGAGCTGCACGATCTGCCACCGGCCGGGAGTCACCGCGACCAACAACTGCCTGACCGCCGGCTGCCATAGTGAGCGCGCCAACCCACACGGCTACGATGCGGCGAAGCACCTGGGCACGCCTGCGGAGCAGTCCTTCAGCATCGGCGGCGCGACGTATCCCGCGATTCCCTGCTCGAGCTGCCACAACACCGAGCTTGGCGTCGAGCACGCCAAGCCGACGTCTTCAGGCAACACGGGCTGCAGCGAGTGCCATCCGACACTGCTCTCGCGGCTGCCGCAACCGTGGGACAAGACCACGTGCGCGCAAGGCAGCTGCCACACCGCAAGCTCCGCTGCGCCGATGCACGGGTCGATCGGCAGCAAGCACGCGCGCCTGTCGGCCAACGACGCGTGCTTCGCGTCTGGCTGCCACACCGACGGCACCCTGGTCGCCATCCACTCGAATGCCGCAACGACCGTCGCCGGCACCCCGCGCGCCTCGTGCATGGTCTGCCACGCCGACGGCATCCCTGCGAGTGCGGACTGCACGACCTGCCACGCCGACAAAGTCGCAAGCCACTACAACGCAGCGCAACACACTGCGACGGTGGCCAGCGGGACGATGATCATCCAGGGAGTGGACCTAGGCTCGCACTCGTGCTCGGACTGCCATGAGTCGCTCGAGCTGGGCACGGTGCACACGGGCGGATGCGCGACGTGCCACCCCACACCCGCGGCGTCCGCCAAGCCGTGGAGCGGGGCCTGCGCGACCGCCGACTGTCACACCCAGGGGTCGACGGCGCCAATGCACGCGGGTATCGACTCGGCGCACAACCAGCCAGCGCTCCTCGGAGGCTGTGAGGTCGGTGGCTGCCACGACGCCAGCGGGCCGGTACCGCTCACGGGCGAGAGCATCGCCGAGATCCACTCGGATGCGTCGACCACAGTCGCTGGAGTGACGCGTACGAGCTGCACGATCTGTCACAGTCCCGGCGTCACCGCAACGAACGACTGTCTGACGGCAGGTTGCCACGCCGACCGCGCCGATCCGCACGGCTACAATGCAGCGGCGCACACCGGCACGCCCGCGGCGCAGACGTTCTCCATCGGCGGCGCTATGTATCCCGAGGTCGCGTGCTCCAACTGCCACAGCACGGAACTTGGTATCGAGCACACGAAGAGCACGTCCTCAGGAAACACGGGCTGTCTCGAGTGTCACGCGGCACTTGTCGCAGCGCTGCCCCAGCCATGGAACCGCAACACCTGCGCGCAGGGCGGCTGCCACACCGTGGCATCCGCAGCGCGGCTCCACGGGTCCATCGACGCCGCACACGTACGTCTCTCGGCGAACGACGCATGCTTCGCGTCCGGCTGCCATGCGGAGGCCACACTCGCTGCCATCCACTCGGAGGCCACTACGACGGTGGCCGGGGTGACGCGAACCTCGTGCATGGTATGCCACACCGACGAGATTCCGACGAGCGCCGACTGCACGACGTGCCACGCCGACAAGGTCGCGAGCCACTACGACGCCGTACAGCACACCGCGACGTTCTCGAGCGCGACGATAACGGTTCTGGGCGCGAGCTTCGGGACGCATCTCTGCTCCGAGTGCCACGCCACGGCGGAGCTCGGCGTGATTCACACCGCGGGGTGCTCGACGTGCCATCCCGATCCCGCCGAATCCGCGAAACCGTGGGACGGGAATTGTGCGACGGCCGGATGCCACACGGTGGGTTCGACCGCCCCGATGCACGGCCAGATCGACCCCGCCCACACGATTGGCTCTCAGACATGCACCGAGGTCGGGTGCCACGCTGGGTCCGGCAACGTCGCGGCCATCCACACCAAGGAAGGCTGCGCGACTTGCCACGGCGATGGCAAGACGCCGACCCTGACGTGCACGACCGACGGCTGCCATACGAGCATGGCTGGCCATGGGGACGTCACTGCGACGCATGCATCGAGCGTGGCGAACGGCGATGTCGAGTTCTTCGACCCGAGCACCAATCATGCGCAGAGCGAATCTGGCGAGGTCATCTTCAACGTGCAGTGCTCGATGTGTCACGGAGTGACCAATCTGCTCAGTCTGCACGGCAACGACTGCTCGTTGTGCCACTTCGGCAGTGCTCCGCCACGCGACTCCTTCACGACGTGGGGTGGGACCTGTCAGCAGGGCAACTGCCATCCGAGTTTCCACGCGGAGGCCTCGCCTGGCCACGACTGGGAGTACGGCAACTACACCTGCGACTGCCACAGCTACGACACGTCGACTCCGAACGAGGAGTTCTGCGGGAGCTGCCACTTCATCGGCCCCGACACGACTCCGCCGACTTCCTCTGCAGACGCGCTGAGCTCGTACTCCGGCACTGCGGCGGTCGGCGTGTCGGCTACTGACAACAAGGGCGTCAAGGCGAGCTACTACAAGCTTGACGGTGGAGCTGTCCGGGAGGTTGGCGCCGGGATTGTGATCGTCCCGCCACCCAGCTCGGGCACGAGCGACCACTCGTTGGAGTTCTGGTCGATAGACTGGGCGGGCAACATCGAGCTGCCTCACCAGTTCGTCGACTTCTCGATAGAGGCAGATATCACGAGCCCAGTCACCACGTCTGATGCGAAGTCATCCTACATAGGCCCGGCCGTCATCCATCTGAGCGCCACGGACAATGGGACGAGCTTCGGGATTCGCACGACCTACTACCGTTTCGACAACGGCCCGGTCCAACAAGGGACGACCGCAACGTATCCTCAGCCAGCAAGCGGGATAGAGACACACACCCTCTACTTCTGGTCGGTGGACTATGCGGGCAACCTCGAGCCGGAGCATGACGCGACCTTCACGATTCAGCCGGACACCGTCGCACCGACGACAACGAGCAATCTGTTGCCAGCTCCCAAGTGGTATCCGGCGGGCCCCATCACGGTCAGCCTGACACCGATCGATCCCGATCCGTCGTCCGGCGTTGTTGGCGTCCACCTCGATTGCACCAACCCCAATGCCTGGTGGGGCGACTATCACGAGGCGGGGTGGAACAGCAGTCTTGGCGTCTGGCAGCTGAAGATCTGGCCTCAGGCGGGCGGAAGCTACCCGATCTCGTGGGCAGCGCGCGACAACGCGGGGAACGTGGAGACCACGAAGACCATCACTGTCAACGTCGACATCAACCCGCCCGTCACGACATCGAACATCACGGCCGGTGCAACATACACGGGCGCGCAGACGTTCACGCTCTCACCCACGGACACGGGGGGCTCCGGCGCCGCGAGCACATGGTGGCAGCTCGATTCGACAAGCGGCACGTGGAACAGCGGTACCTCGGTATCAGTCGCGCCGCCGGCCTCGGGCACCATTTCGCACACGCTCTTCTTCTACTCGCGCGACAACGCGACGAACCAGGAAACGCGCAGATCCGTCCTGTTCTATGTGCGGGCGGGCACGGACACTACACCGCCGACAGGCTCGATCCTGATCAAGGGCGGAACTGCTTGGACGAACTCGACCACGACAACGCTGACCCTTTCGGCGACCGACGGCGGTTCCGGCGTCTCGCAGATGCGCTTCAGCAACGACAACACGGGCTGGAGCACGTGGGAGACGTACGGCACGTCGAAGACATGGGCGATGACCGCTGGCGCGGGTACCAAGACTGTCTACGTGCAGTTCCGAGACGTCGCCGGCAATGCGAGTGGCAGCTTCAGCGACACGATCGGTGTTGAGCTGACCCCGCCGGTGACGACGTCCGACATCGTTTCGGGCAGTACGTATGCGGGTGGCCAAACCTTCACGCTCTCGCCGACAGACGCGGGCGGTTCGGGCGTGGCGGGCACGTGGTGGCAGCTCGATTCGACGAGCGGAGCTTGGGCGAGCGGCACATCAGTCCCCGTCGCGGCTCCCTCCTCGGGAACCACCGGTCATACGCTCTACTGGTATTCACGTGACACCGCGGGCAACCAGGAGACAACGAGGTCCGTCAGCTTCTCGGTTCAGTCTGCAGCGACGGTCTACTACACGCTGAGCTACACCGCCGGTGCGAACGGCTCGATTGTGGGCAGCAGCACCCAGGTGGTCCTCGGGAACGGTTCAGGCGCTTCGGTGACCGCGCAAGCCGATCCGGGCTTCCATTTCGTGCGGTGGTCGGACGGCAGCACCGCCAACCCGCGCACCGACTCCAATGTGACCGGCAACGTTACAGTCAGCGCGGCGTTCGTCGCCGACACGGGCGCGCAAACCACGCTCCAGTTCAGGACGGACTGCTCGTGGTACCCATACTCAGGTTGGGACTACGCATACTGGGAGGTCAGGGACGAGGGTGGCAATATCATCGACTCGTTCTGGAACGACAACCCGTCGCACCCCGAGGAAGAGTGGTGGGACATCGTTGTCCCGGCTGGCCATGCCTACACCATGTTCGGATCGTACGGGCCCATGGAGAACGGCCCGGACGTGGAGTCGGCGACCCGAGAGGTGACCGCATCTGAGGCCGCGGCTGGCGCAACGATCACCTGGTGGTGGTATTAGAAACCGTCCCACGCGAGGAGACCCCATGGAGCTCAAGTCGGTCGCCATCACCAAGCCGGAGACGGCGAGCGTGATTCTCGGCCAGTCGCACTTCATCAAGACCGTCGAAGACATCCACGAGGCGATGGTCAATTCGGTGCCGGGTATCAAGTTCGGTGTGGCGTTCTGCGAGGCCTCAGGCGCTCGGCTCGTGCGCGTCTCGGGCACGGACGCGGAGATGGAGGCGCTCGCGCGTGACAACGCGTTGGCTATCGGCGCAGGCCACAGCTTCGTGCTCATGCTTGCCGAGGGCTTCTACCCGATCAACGTGCTCGGCGCGCTGCGCGCAGTCCCCGAGGTCGTGGGGCTGTTCTGTGCCACCGCCAACTCCGTCGAAGTCGTCATCGCCGAGACGGACGCGGGCCGAGGGATTCTCGGCGTGATCGACGGAGCGACACCGATCGGAGTCGAGGACACCGAGGGCGCTGAGTGGCGCAAAGGGCTGCTTCGGGCTATCGGGTACAAACTCTAGGCGTCCGGGAGACGGGGCCGCTGCCAGCAGGAATGCGGCAGCACTCCGCGAACCAAGGCGCTGAGTGCGGGGTCGCATGCTTGCTCGTACGCGGTGCTTGTTTCCGCGCCACACGAAACGCTGAACTCAGTCCGATGTTGAAGGAGCAGGATGAACCGGCAGTCGGTGCTTTCCCTTGCCGAGGAGCGCTACCCAAAGGCGGGCTGGATCATCATCGAGGGACACCATGACGAGATGTTCGTCGTCTCTACGCGCATAGGCAGGCCTCAGGCTTGGGACCAGGCACAGGCGATGGCCGTCACCGCGGATCTCGTTGGGAAGATATCGATCGTGCTGACCCACGACTCGACGGCCGCAGCCAGGTTCGGGCACTCGTCGCGCGCGTACGTCGCAGTCCAAGCCATCGACGGTCCGTGGGCGGTCGGTGACGCGTTCGTGCGATTCGACACCAGCGACACGCTGCCGTTCACCCCGCCGGGGTTCGGTATCTAGCTGGCGCGGGTTCGCAGGCTACGACCAGGAACCCGGATTGCCCAGCTCCACAGTACCCGTGGGCTCCACGGTTCCAGTCGGCTCTACGGTACCCGTCGGCTCCACAGTACCCGTGGGCTCGACCGTGCCGGTGGGCTCGACGGTGTCGGTCGGAGTAATCGAGCCGGAGGTGTCCGTCGATCCACCCGGGGGCAGCGTACCCGGCAGCAGGCCAGGATCGATGCCGAGCCACGATGCGAACTTCAGCCACACGCGCACTAGGCCCGGAGGCGTGTGCCCCTTGGCGAGTGCACGCTCGAGGTTGGTCGTGACGTGGCTGAACGCGTTGCCAATCCCGGATCCCGCGGTCATCGACGTCGGGGAGCTCTCCTCGCTGCCGCCCGGCGTAGCCGAGTTCTCATCTGCGGGGAGGGTTCCGGGCGTCTGCTCAGTCGAGCCCATCATCCTCGGGCGAGTCGTACGCTTGGGCGTCTTCGCACCCATCATGCTACGGCCCTTCGAACGCGAGGCGGTGCCACGTACGGAGACGGAGGCAGGCTTGTGTGCGGCCTTCTTCACCGATGAGACCATCGAGCCGCTCGATGCAGCCTTCATCTGCGCACCACTGCCGTGGCGGGTACCTGTGGTGGTCGAGCGCTTCGCAAGCGCGGCACCAGGGAGCACAAGCGCCGAGACAAGCGCGACGGCGAGCAGGAGAGAGTACGACCGTTTCATGGTGTGTACACCTTTCGGTTGGAGCCGTGTTCTGATTTTCGGAGTGCGCGGCATCGCGCGACAGGGTGAAGCCGAGAATCGGTGTGAGTACCGTCACACGTCGTCTGACAGTGCACGTGGCGTGCCACCACGGCGGGGACTACTGCGACGTCGCGGTCCAAGCGCTGGTCAGAGCCTTCCACTGGCTCCTAGTCGTGCCCGCCCAGTCGTAGAGGCTCGCGCCGATGCAGCCGCTCTCGCGTGCTGCGCTCGTGAACTCCCGCACCTCGGCTGAGGACGAGTCGCCGACGACCCCGCCGATGAGGTGGACCGGTACCGCCGCGCACCCCGGCTGCGCGCGCAGCAAGGTCATGTTTGTGAGCGCATCGGTGCGTGCCTGCGTTCCGGTGTGGCCGTGAAAGGTGTAGTAGGCCATCGGCAGGATCACGTCGTAGTACTTTGCCACCGTCGAGTAGGGGAACACGTTCCAGAATCCGGTCTGCTTCGTGATCCCGACCGGCGAGGGGATGATCGCGCCGAGCGGGTAGTCGGTTCCCACTCGGGAGCGGAGCTTGCGCGACAAGGTCGCGAGGTTGGCGTTGCGCGCCGAGATGGACTTTACCGCTGTCGACTCGATGTCGAGCGCGACGGAGTCGAAGCCCTGCCCATCGTTCGTCCGAAACTCGACCGCCTGCACGAGCCGCTGGAAGTCCACGGAGCCGGTCTTGAGGTTGGGCAGGTACCAGGCGACCACGTACATCTGTCGCGCGTGCGCTTCCGAGATGAACTCCCGCATGGCGGGCTCGTTCGAGACGCCGCTGGCCGAGCGCGCGGTACCGGTCTGCACGTAGACGGTGCGTACACCATGGCTCGCCATGTCTGCGATGGTCGCGGCGGGATCCTTCCACGCGCGCGTGTCCCACAGGTCGACCCAGCTTCCGAGGCCACGGTAGGAGTCGACGGCTGCCCCGCTTCGCTGCGGAGCCGGCGCGGTCCCACCCCCGCGGTGTCCGGCCGAGACCGCCAGCGCGATTGCGGCCGTCAGGGTCAGGCCCGCAAGCCCCCCGAGCAGCCACCACCGATAGCGTTGCAGAAGCGTGCGCATCCGACCTCCCTGCGTGTCCCGCGATTGTAGTACCCGCTCGAGCGCACGGGCGGGTGCCGTTCACAGGGCGTCATGGGTACATCCTGACCAGGGTCGGGCACGAGCGGCAGATGGGGGGACCGCGGTGGCTCGGTGGCGGAAGCGGGTCGCAATCGGAGTCTTCCTGTGCGCGCTCGTCGCAGCCGCATGGTTGTTCGGGCCGTTCGGGGACAGGGACTTCTCGGCGACGCCGAACCCGGCCGTGACGTACGAGGACGCGCTATCGCGCATCGGCCTCGTGCAGGCTGCCGAGAACACCCCGATCATCGCCGAGCGCGGCCGCAGCATCGCGCTCGTGCACGGCAGCAAGACAGCGACCTCGGTCGTGATCTTCCACGGCTTCACGGCCTGTCCGAAGCCTTTCACCACCATCGCTCGGGGCTACTACGATGCCGGCTACAATGTGTGGGTACCGCGTGCTCCGGAGCACGGGTATGCGGACTACCTGACCGAGGCGCCCGCCAACATCACGGCGACGGGCCTACGCGACTACGCCGACGACGCCGTCGACGTCGCGGTCGGATTGGGAGAGCACGTGGAGGTCGTCGGACTGTCCGGCGGTGGCACGTTGGCGATGTGGGCGATCGTCGAGCGCCCGGAAGTGGAGCGCGCCGTGGCGATCTCGCCACTGCTGCACCCGAAGACAGGGCTGCCCGTGTGGCAGATGCGTCCGCTCGGCCGTCTCGCTGCCCTGGGGCTCCTTCGCGGGATGTGGCGCTGGTGGGACCCGGTGTTGAAGGGATCACCCGAGCGTCAGCTCATCGACCCGAACCCCTACCCCCGCGGCAACGTCAACGCGATGCTGGAGTATCTCAGCATCGGGCGGTGGTTGCGGGACAGCCGCACCGGCGAAGGGCCGCCCGCCGGCGCGCTGACGCTCGTCGTCAACGAGCACGATCCCAATATCGATGACGTCTACAACGTGGACACCGCACTCGCGCTCATGGACGGACAGCGTATCCGTACAGTCGAGATCCCCGACCGAGAGGGTCTAGGTCATGACCTCGTCGACCCGCAAGGTGAGAACCGCACCAAGATTCGCGCGTCCTACTTCTACCTCGGTGAGGCATTGGGCGTCAGGCTGGGAGATCCGCTCGCGCAGAAGTGAGCCCGGTTCTACGGCGTGTCGAGCCGCTCCAAGAGACCTCGCACGTCGCGAGCCGAGAACTCCCGGCCGTGTGCGGGCATGAAGTTCTCCGCTCCGGCAGCGAGCAGTTTGCGCATGCTCCCGAGGGCCCCGACTGGGTCCGCCGCCATGGCCGGCGGCGAGACTCTGCTCGTCATGTGGCCCGCGCCGATGATGAGATCGCCTGCGAAGGCGGTGCCGTCGTCGAGCAGCAGGGAGATGCACCATTCGCTGTGCCCGGGTGTGTAGTAGAGCGCGCCCGGCAAGCCGAACCGGTCGAGTCGCTCCCCGTCTGCGGGGACGACCGACGGCGTGATGCTCGGAAGTCTGAGCAAGGGCAGGGCGTTCGTCGCGAGCCACTGCACCGCTCGCGTCCAGACCTGCGTCGGCGGGGAGTAGACGCGCCCGCCCGTAGCGAGCGCGTCGCGCGAGTCGGGATGGGCAACGACGTCGAACTGAGCGTGCTCAAGAAGGGCTGGGACCGACCCGACGTGGTCGATGTGCGGGTGGGTGAGAACCGCCAAAGCGAGGTCGTCGGGATGCCGCCCGATGGCACGGACCTTCCTCAGAACGAGCTGCTCGAACCAGCGAAAGCCGCTGTCGACGAGGAAGAGCGCGTCGGAGGTTTCGATGAGGTAGCTGGAAAACGCGATGCCCTGGATGCGATGAACCTTCATGGCGCGACTCAAGCAACCCCCATGCCCTTGCCGCAAACGACTGCTAGGGATGCGTGGGCGACCTGCGATGCGCGAGCCTCTCGGCGATAGGCCCCGCTGCTCGGAAGAGGTGACCACGCACGGCGATTCCTAGTTGCACGAGCCAGATGAAGGCCGCGAGTCCGCCCATGAACACGGCGAACCGCCAGTCGGGTCGCGCGAGCACGATCTCGAGCACCAGCGGTGGGGCTGTCGCCACTCCCACCACCGTGGCGCTGTGCGTGAGCGCGAACACCGCGACCGCGAGTGCGGCAAGCAGGGCGAGTCCCCACACGGTCAGCCATCCGCGTCCCAGCGCGATCGCCATCGCGTAGAGCAGCATCCCCGTTGTGGCCGCCATGCCCTGCCCGCCCTTGAGCCCTGAGAAGATCGGGAAGCAGTGGCCGACAACCGCCGAGACCCCCGCGAGGTACACCCATCCGATGGACACGCCGAGCAGATGTGCCGCATACATCGACACGAGTCCCACTGACATGTCGTACGCGGCCGTGACCAGCCCGGGAATCACGCCCAGCTGGTGCAGTGCGTTCGTGGCGCCTGGGTTCCGCGTCCCGATGGCGCGGATGTCGATGCCGCGCGCCCGGGCGAACAGCTCCGCAGGCAATACGGATCCGAGTAGGTACCCGATGCAGAGACCTAGAAGCACGCGCATGACTGCCGCCTCTCCGCTGTGAGTGTTCCCCGGGCGCGGCGTGCACTCTCGCCGAGACGGCCCGCATGAACCCGCGAATCAGAGTAGTGTTCTCGGCAGCCGCGAAGGAACGTGCGTTCAAGTCCATCCGTTGGGAGCCCGTGGGCCCGCGCGGCACCCGCGAACGCACAGATCCGAGGCACATATGTCCCGAATTGACGACCTTGTCGGCCAGCTGCAGGCGATTGAGTCGGAGTTGCAGGTCGAGTTCGACAAGCGCCGCGAGGGGTTCGCGTTCGAGGTGGACCGCAGGCGGGTCCGCTTCAGCGAAGAGGTCATGGAACTGCAGCGAGTGCGCAAGATTGGGCTCATTCGCTACATCACCGGCGCGTCCCTGCTCTCGTGGCTCGTCGCGCCGGTCATCTACTCGGGTATCGTGCCGCTGCTCTTGTTCGACCTGTTCCTGCTCGTGTATCAGGCGGCATGCTTCCCCGTCTACCGCATCACGAAGGTGGAGCGCGCTCACTACCTGCTGCTCGACCGAGGCGACCTGCCGTACCTCAACCTTCTCGAGCGGCTCAACTGCGTGTACTGCGGCTACGCGAACGGGCTGATGGCCTACGGGCGCGAGGTCGCCGCACGCACCGAGCAGTTCTTCTGCCCGATCAAGCACGCTCGGCGGATTGTGGCGGCACACGACCACTACCCGGGGTTCTTCGAATACGGCGACTCCGAGAGCTACCGGCTCGGGCTCGAGCGGCTTCGGGCGAAGCTGGTCGAGGAGCCCACCGAGTCATAGTCCCCCCGTGCGGGACGACCGCTACTTCGACGGCCCCTTCAGGGCGTTGTTCCCCACATGGCAGTTGAAGCAGAACGTCGCCTGGTGGCAGTCCATACAGAATTGCGCGCCCCGTTTCGCGACCATGCCCGGATGCTGCGCGATCCACGGCGCGCTCGTGGGAGCGTAGTCCTTGTGGTGGCACATGCTGCACAGGTCGGGCTTCTCGGTATGGCACTTCGCGCAGACCTGCGGCTCCTTCGCACCCACCGTCGAATGCCCGGGAACGCCTCTGACCCACGTCTTCGGATGCGGCATCTCGACACCGTGGCAGTTGGTGCAGAAGGTCGTCTCGTGGCACATGACGCACTGCTGGCGGTCGCCGAGAGCGACCTTGCCGTGGCGAGCGACCCACTCGGTCTTGTGCGATTCAGGCCGCAGAGCGAACGACTTCGGGTGGCACAGGGAGCACTCGCCGGGAGCCTTCGCCCCGGGAGTCCTGCCGTGGCAGGTGAAGCATCGCGCCATGAGCAGCACCGGCCGGTCGGAGTCCTTCGGCGGGTGGGCGGTCCACAGATGGCACGACACGCAGGATTTGTTGCGTTGAGCGTGCTTCGTATGGTCGATGAGGGTGCCGTACTTCAGCGTGATGGAACGCG
>Ga0079306_1000436_pt1 | contig 38922 bp, 26 predicted proteins | sample Methanotroph_Enr_FD_79181 | JGI IMG/M metagenome (GOLD analysis project Ga0079306, IMG submission 79181) | Enriched soil microbial communities from Old Woman Creek wetland in Ohio, USA - Methanotroph_Enrichment_5 | ecosystem: Environmental > Terrestrial > Soil > Wetlands | place: USA: Ohio... | reverse complement strand
CCAAAAAACCGAACGTGCGATCATCGATCTTTGTCCGAAGATCAACAAATTTGGGCATCGCCTAACAATGGAAGATCTAAAGGCTGATAGATATTGCCGTATGATTCCGAACCTAAATGAAAATACGGTTCAGTCAGTTATCGATTCGATTACCGCTAAACTAAGCAAAGGCATCGAACGTGAATCAAATCAGGTATTTTACCATACCGGCCCTCACCATGACGACATCATGCTTGGCATTATGCCATACGCTAACCGACAGTTAAGGGATGCCAGCAACGAGTTCCATTTCTCGGTACTGACTTCAGGATTTACATCGGTGATCAATCAATATGTGATTGACCTGCTGACTGAAACGCTCAGCCTCATCAGTAAAGGGAAAATTGAGATGATCAGATTCCCTGACTTTTTTGAAGACGGTTATAAATACAAATGGGACAAAGACATTTACCATTACCTTGACAGTGTAGCCGCCAACGATAATGCTGAAAAACGGCGTGGGGTCTGCCACCGTTTAGTTCGGGCGATTGTTGAAATTTGGGAAATACGCAACGAAGAACAATTGGTTAACACAATCTTCGAAATTTTGGAGAGCCTGAAAAACACCTACGACGGAGGTAAAAATCCACCTAAAATACAGACTCTGAAAGGAACATTACGTGAAATGGAGGAAGAGTTGGTATGGGCGCATTACGGTGTTCCGGTTAAAAATGTTCATCACCTCAGATTGGGTTTTTATCAGGGTTCTGTTTTTGGAGAACAACCAGACAGTACCCGCGATGTGTTGCCAGTACTGGAAGAATTCAGGAAATACAAACCAACCCGTATTAGCCTGGCTATGGACCCCGAAGGAAGTGGACCCGACACACACTATAAGGTTCTGAAATCGATTGCGGCTGCCGTAAAAGAATGGAAAAAAGAAGAAGATCTGACGAAAGTTCGGGTGATTGGTTACCGGAATGTTTGGTTCCGATATCATCCTGCCGATACCGAAGTTGTTGTTCCGGTTTCGTTAAATGCACTGGCCATTCTTGATTCGTCGTTTACCGATTGTTATCTGAGCCAGGTGGATGCCTCATTTCCAAGCTATCAGCTCGATGGAAAGTTCAGCAAGCTTACCCAGCGCATTTGGGTCGAACAACTGAAACAAATCCAGTTCCTTTTAGGAAAGAATTTCTTCTACCAACACGAAAAACCACTGATTCGCGCCACGCACGGGCTCATTTATTTAAAAGAATTAACGGTTGACCAATTCCTGAGCATGGCCGAGGAACTTGAAAAATCGATGGAAGGTGTTAAAATTTAGTTTGCAGATAAAATGGGTTCTACAACGGATAGTATGTTATTATCGGGTAATTTCAAATAAGCCTCATTGGTTTTAGCTTTTATATTAGGCAATAAGGTTAAATTTTTATGTTGATTATTTCTACTAAGGTTAAAATTAAAGAATTAGGTTTCAAAAATATTTTATGGACTTGTTAGTTATTTAACAGACAGTTTAATTCAAAAAAACCTTATTTTCGTTTTAAACCTTAGTAGAACAGATCATATCGCACAACCTAAACCGTATTAATGTGGTATGGAGCAAAAAAATTACCCATACGAATCGTCATAGAGCCATAAATTGCAAAGTAGAAAAACATAAATCCATTCTAAAAACTGATTATGAAACTAATTGGAGTTGACCTGGGGGGAACAAAAATAACAGCAGCTCTGATTGAAGATCAGAAAATTACAAAGCAATACACCTGCCCAACCCCATTTGATCAGGAGAAATTGGTAGTGGTTGATGCCATTTTCAGAGCCATCTCACAGGTTTATGTTCCCGACATTTTGGGCATTGGAATTGGGGTACCCGGACCTGTTGACCTGGAGAATAATCTGGTATTGGATGTCACCAACATTCCATCGTGGGATGTTGTGCCTCTGAAACAGCTTATTGAAGGCCGTTTCCAAAAGCCGGTCTTTGTGAATAACGATGCAAATTGTTTTGCTCTTGGGGAGAAACATTTTGGAAAAGGGAAACCTTACCGGAATTTCGTTGGCGTTACCATCGGAACAGGAATGGGTGCCGGAGTTATCATCAATAATCACCTTTATTCCGGGCAATTATGCGGAGCTGGTGAATTTGGAAATGTGTATTACCTCGACAGCAATATCGAAAATTACTGTAGTGGTATGTTTTTCAAAAACCAGAATCTGAGTGGAAGCGAACAGGCCGAAAAAGCTAAAGCAGGCGATATTCAGGCAAAAAAATTATTCGACGAACTTGGAGTACATATCGCTCATGGGTTAGGAAATATTCTGTTTGCCCTTGCTCCTGAAGCAATCATCCTGGGCGGTTCTGTCAGTCAATCCTTCCCACTCTTCGAAAAAAGTATGCGTAAAACATTCGAAGATTTTCCTTATCAACGGATTTACCGTAACATGAAAATCGAAGTATCAGACGATGCCAACATGGCTGTGCTGGGTGCTTCTTCACTGGTTATTGATTCTATCATTTAAGATTCCGCTGAGCTTTCTGAACCGATGGCTAATGGATAGTCAGCTTAGCTTTACAGCCATTTATGTACTTTATGAATTAAAGGGACTTTGAAAAGAAGTTCCATCTGGTTCTTGTATCTATCAGATAATAAGGGAAATTTTACTACATTTGATTTTCACAGAATAAAAATTGGGTATCAACTAATCGGTTCTTATTGCAGTTTATACTTCACAAACAGTATGAAACAGCAAAGATTAAGCAATAGACATGGAAGGGAGGGACTGCGAAGTATTCGTAAATAATTTTTCGTAGTCGACATATTACAAAATTTGCCATCAAATAATCCATTTTTACGGGGAGGTAAATTAATGAACATAAAGACTTCTGTTTTGCCCGTTACCGGGATGACATGTACCAATTGCGCAAGAGCCATCAACCAGAATGTTGGCAAACTACCCGGCATTCAAGAAGCCGATATAGATTTTGCCAGCGAAAAACTTACGGTTAAATTTGACCCCTCACAGATTTCCGAACGAGATATTATTACCTGCATACAACACATTGGTTATGGAGTTGCCATTGGTAAAACAGATTTGCCTGTTACCGGATTGCAGGATCAAACTGACGCCAACACTTTATCGAAAATACTAGCAAAACAAAATGGCGTACTTGCTGTAAACGTAAGTTTTGGCACCGAACATGCCACGCTTGAATACATTCCGGGAGTGACTAGTATTGCTGAATTGGCAGTTGTAATCCGCAAAGCAGGTTTTGACCTTGTTCAGCCTGATCAGGTTCTGGAAATTGAGGATGTTGAAACTCAGATCAGGGCTCAGGAACTCAACAAACGAAAAAACTTACTCATCATTGGGCTCATCTTCACCTTGCCACTCATCATTTTCAGCATGATGCGCGACTTCCGGGTTGTTGGGTTCGAATACGATCAGTTTTTCATGCTTGCAGCAGCCACTGTCGTTCAATTTGTGGTAGGCTGGCAATTTTATGTTGGTGCATTCAAAAGCCTTCGTTTCGGAAGCGCCAACATGGATGTATTAATCATGATGGGATCATCGGCTGCCTACTTCTCAAGTTTGCTGGTCACCATTGGCATCCTCAACAGTCCGAATGTATATTTTGAAACCGGGGCAGCCATCATTACACTCATCAGGTTGGGAAAATATTTGGAAACAAGAGCCAAGGGAAGAACTTCAGCAGCTCTAAAAGCCCTGGTGGGTTTACGGGCTAAAACTGCCAAAGTGTTGCGCAACGAGGTTGAAACAGAAGTTAATGTTGAACAAGTTGCTATTGGCGATATCCTGATTGTACGTCCCGGAGAAAAGGTAGCGGTTGACGGAATCATTATCGATGGCCGTTCAGATTTTAACGAATCGATGATAACCGGCGAATCGATGCCGGTGAGTAAAGGTCCGGGCGATGAAATCATAGGAGCAACGATCAATTGCGAGGGGTTGATCCGATTCGAAGCTACGCGGGTTGGAAAAAACACCACGCTGGCGCAAATCGTAAAACTTGTTCAGGAAGCACAGGGAAGCAAAGCCCCAATACAAAAACTGACTGACGAAATTGGAAAGTACTTTGTCCCGATCATTATCGGAATTGCCTTATTTACTTTCTTGGGTTGGATTTATGTGGCACAAATCGACTGGACAGGTGCCATGATGAATGCCATTGCTGTTCTTGTAATTGCCTGCCCGTGCGCCATTGGATTGGCAACACCGACTGCAATAATGGTTGGCACTTCCAAAGGAGCTGAGAACGGCATTTTATTCAGGAACAGCGAAACACTTGAACGAACCGGAAAAATTAATATCGTTGTTCTCGACAAAACCGGTACCATTACCAAAGGAGAACCCGAAGTTACCGACATTGTTTCGCTGACTGATCAAACTTTAGATGATATTCTTCGCTTGGCTGCCAGTGCCGAAAAAGGTTCGGAACATTCGCTTGGGCGCACCATTGTTAAATCCGCACAAGATAAAGGGCTGACACTCTCCTATCCGGAAAAATTTCGTGCTTTCAGCGGTTTTGGAATACGGGCAACTGTTGATGACCATGTTGTACTTGTTGGAAATCAGCGGATGATGCAGAACGAAGCAATCGACCTCGAATCTTTTCAATCTAAAGTTTTAAAATTTCAGGATGAAGGAAAAACGGCGATGATCGTGGCCTCAAATTCTGCCGATGATCAGGATCGAATACGGGCAATTGGAATAATTGCAGTTGCAGATACCGTAAAATCAGGCGCTAAAGAAGCCATTTCCGACTTGCGAAAGTTGGGTTTAGATATTGTGATGATTACCGGCGACAACCAAAGTACTGCAGATGCAATTGCCAGTCAGGTAGGTATTGAAAAGGTCATTGCCGAAGTATTGCCCGGCGAAAAAGCTGATGCTATCCGAAAACTTCAGGAAGCTAGTTCGCTTGGTAATTATGCACATCCAATGGTGGCGATGGTGGGCGATGGAATTAACGACGCTCCTGCTTTGGCACAAGCTGATGTGGGGATAGCCATTGGCACCGGAACGGATGTCGCCATGGCGGCAGCCGGAATTACCTTGATAAGCGGTGACCTTTCGGGCGTTGGACGCGCCATTTCGCTGTCGCGCGGAACTTCGCAAACCATTGTTCAAAATCTGATTTGGGCATTATTTTATAATGTGTCACTCATTCCAATCGCTGCATACGGTTTGCTAAGCCCTATGTTTGCTGCCGGAGCAATGGCATTCAGTTCAATTTTCGTTATTACGAACAGCCTCCGGTTGAAGGCTTACAAAGTTCAAACCTTTGCCCCGAAAAAAAGCATCTTACATCAATCGCTTGAGTTAATACCGCGTATCATTGCCCCAGCCGTTGCATTAGCCATTTTAATCATTTTACCAATGGTTTTTATGCCCGGCAAAATGGATATCAAAGGAGCCAATTCAGGCAATATGACACCGTTAGTGATGATGGTTATGGCTCTTTCTAACGCTATCATTGCGATTTCCTACGCTTCTATTCCGTTTTTCCTGATTGTTTTTGTCCGGAAAAGAAAAGATTTGCCATTTACCTGGATCATTTTCCTGTTTGGATTATTCATTCTGGCGTGCGGAACAACACACATCATGCACGTGATCGGGCTTTGGTGCCCGGTTAACTGGGAACAGGCTACCGTTGATACCATCTGTGCAATCATTTCATTGGCAACTGCAATCGTGGTTTGGCCGTATTTGCCGAAGATTTTAGCAATACCAAGTCCGGCACAACTAAAACTGGTGAATACTGAACTTCAGGCTGAACGGGATAAGCTTTTGTTAACCCAAGCATTGCTGAAGAAAGCCTATGATGAAGTGGAAATGAAAGTTCAGGAACGAACCAAAGAACTAGTGCTTGCAAACAAGAGGCTACAAGCTGAAATTAACGAACGCAACCAGGTAGAAAAAGCATTGCACGAAAGCGAAGAAAAATTCAGGACAATCATTGAAACAATCCCAGTTGCGATCTACCTAAGCGAGGGCATTGAGCAACGGGCAACATACGTTAATCCGACGATGGTAGAAATGTTTGGTTATACCATCGAAGACATCCCAAATTCAGAAAAATGGTGGCCTTTGGCTTATCCAGATGAAAATTATCGCATGAAAATTGCAGAAGAATGGACACTGAAAGTAACGAATGCCATCGAGACCCAGTCTCCCATTGCTCCAATGGAAACCATAATTACATGCAAGGATGGCTCAACAAAAAATATTTTATGGGATTTTATAACCCTTGGAGATAAAAACTATGCTTTCGGACTCGACCTGACCGAACGTAAAAAGGCCGAAGAAGCCATGCGCTTAAGTGAAGAGCATTTCAAGAATATATTTGAGTATTCCACTGTAGGTAAATCAATTACAACTATTGATGGACATATAAAAACGAATAGGACATTTCAGCAGATTTTGGGTTATACCGATGAAGAATTATCAACAATCAAGTGGCACAGTTTTACACATCCTGATGATGTTGCAAGAGATCAGGATAATCTCAATTCAATTGTTTCAGGAGAGAACTCTTCCTTACGTTGGGAAAAAAGATACATTCATAAAGACGGGCATATCGTCTGGGCTGATATCAGTACAATCTTACAGCGCGATAGCGAAGGTAATCCACTCTATTTTATTACTTCAATTCAGGATATTACCGAGCGTAAACAAACAGAATTTAATCTGAAGAAAAGCGAAGGCCGTTATCGTTTTTTGTTCGAGCAAAATCCTGCACCCATGTTTATATATGAAATTGGCAGCCTTGATTTGCTTGCTGTTAACGATGCCTTTTCTGCACATTACGGGTATAATAAATCGGAAGCTTTATCGCTCAAGCTTACGGATCTTTATCCTGAGCAGGAAAGAAAAGCAATCATTGACTTGAGTAATCAATTACAGGGACTTGCCTATGCCGGTGAATGGCACCACTTAAAAAAAGATGGTACAAATATCATAATAGAAGCAAATTCACATGGTTTTTCTTTTGAAAATCGGAATGCACGGATAGCAGTCATTAACGACATTACTGAACGCAAAATTGCTGAAAAAGAACTACATAAACAGGAAGAAAGATTCCGTTCTACACTTGATAATATGATGGAAGGCTGTCAGATTATCGGTTTCGATTGGAAATACCAGTATCTCAATGCAACTGCAGTTATTCAGAGCCATCTTCGTAAAGATGAACTTTTGGGCAGTTCATTTTTAGAGCTGTGGCCAGGCATTGAAGAAACAGAGTTGTTTGCGGTAATGAAAAGGTGTTTGGAAGAACGGACCGCCAATCACATGGAGAATAGGTTTGTTTTTCCGGATGGATCTGTAGAATTGTATGACCTCAGTATCCAGCCAGTACCGGAAGGTATTTTTATCTTGTCAATAAACATTACCGAACGAAAGCGTGCCGAAGACAGAGTCATTAAAATAAACCGCGTTTACTCTCTGATAAGCCAGATCAACCAAGCCATTGTCAGGACACGTGACCGGAATCAACTTTTTAAAGAATCATGCCAGATTGCAATCGAGTTCGGGAAATTTAAGATGGCCTGGATCGGTGTGGCTGACATGGAAACAAAAATGATTGTCCCTTTCACCTTTTCAGGATCAGAAGATGGCTATTTGACGACAATTCACCAGATTTCTACTGAAGATACTCCATCTGGCCGGGGACCAACCGGAAGCGCGTTCAGGGAAGGGACCCATTTCGTGTGCAATGATGTAGAGACTGATCCGATCATGGGTATATGGAAAGATGAAGCCTTAAAACGAGGCTATCGCTCAAGTATTGCATTGCCGATAAAACTTTATGGCGAAATAATCGGTGTTTTTACACTCTATGCCTCCACTACCCATTTCTTTGATCAGGAAGAAATAGACCTGCTCACTGAAGTTGCTTCTGATATTTCGTTTGCCCTTGATTCGATTGAGAATGAAAAGCAAAGGGAAAATGCAAAGACAGCCCTGGCCGGAAGTGAAGAAAAATTCAGGGCTTTGGTTGAATCTTCCTCGGACCTTATCTGGGAGACCGACCTTGAAGGTACCTATACCTATCTAAGCCCACAGATTGAAAACATTCTTGGCTATCCGGCTGATAGTCTTTTACACAAATCGCCATTTACTTATATTGTCGATGAAGAAAAAGCCGACCTAAAGATCAAATCTGACGCAATTGTGGAAACAGGAATTCCATTTAGCTCGTTGGTCAATAAATTTTACCACAAAAAAGGGAATATCGTTTATATTGAGACCAGTGGGGTTCCGGTTATTAATGAAGCAGGTATCCTTACCGGATATCGTGGAATAAGCCGTGATATTACCGATCGGGTTAAGGCCGAAGAAGAAATTCGCGAACAATTGGATGAACTGCGCCGCTGGTTCGAAGTAACACTCGACCGTGAAGGCAGGGTGCTGGAGCTTAAACAGGAAGTAAATGATCTGCTGAAACAGAGTGGTGAAGCTTTGCGATATGGAACCACGATTTCAGGCACTCCGGAAATTGAATAAAATAAGAAGCTTTCAAATATGAAAACGAACATTCTGGAATTAATCGATTTCGAGAAAGTGGACATCCTACTTGAAGGATTCAACAAATCAACAGGGTTTGTAACGGCAATCTTAGACCTTAATGGAAAGGTTTTGTCCAAGTCGGGGTGGCGGCAAATGTGCACTCATTTTCATCGGATAAATCCGGAAACCTCGAAAAAGTGTACTATCAGCGATACCACATTAGCAAGTAAAATGGCCGAGGGCGAAAAATATCATTTTTACAAATGTTTAAACGGATTGGTTGATGTGGCAGTACCAATTGTCATCAACAAAGAACACGTTGCCAATCTGTTTTCCGGGCAATTCTTTTTTGAAGAACCCGATCTCGTGTTTTTTAAAAAACAAGCTAAAAAATACGGGTTTGACGAAAAAAAATACCTCGAAGCACTCGAAAAAGTGCCCGTTATTTCGACTGAAAAGGTTAAAACAGCAATGGACTTTTTACTGAACATGACCATGTTAATTAGTGATCTGGCATTTCAAAAGTTGGAACTACTGGAGCTGAATATGACAATTCGTTCAAGTGAAGAAAGGCAACGTATGATTCTGGAGACAGCCATTGACGGATTCTGGTTGGTCGACATGCAGGGTAAGTTAATGGAGGTCAACGATGCCTATTGCCGTTTGAGCGGATACACCAAACAAGAGTTGCTGAACATGAATATTTTTGAATTAGAAACAATAGAAACAAACACAGAAACAATCGCACACCTCCAAAAATTGAAGGAACTGAGAGAGGATCGTTTTGAGTCGAAACACCGCCGAAAGGACGGAACCGTTTTTGACCTTGAAATCAGTGTCCAGTATCGTGAAAATGAAGGTGGGCAAATGGTTGCTTTCCTGCGCGACATCACAGAACAAAAACGGTCGGAAGAGAATATCCTGACATCGCAAGCCAAATTAAGCGAAGCGCTCGAAGTCTCTAACCGGTCGAGGAAGACACTGTTGAGTGTGCTCGAAGACCAGCGACGAACACAACAAGAAATCAATACACTTAATGCAGAGCTTGAGCATCGTGTTGATGAACGCACCTCGCAACTTGAGGCCGCCAACAAAGAACTGGAAGCCTTCTCCTATTCAATATCTCACGATTTGCGGGCGCCATTGCGGCACATCAACGGGTTTATCAACCTTTTTTTGGAAAACAAAAAAACAGCTATAACCGAAGAAGAACTTGGTTACCTGAATATTGTATCAAATTCAGCCAAAGAGATGGGCGATCTGATTGATGCCTTGCTTTCTTTTTCAAGGCTTAGCCGGGCTGAGATTCAAAAAACGTTGATCAATTCCAGCTCCATGATCAGTCAATTGCAGGAACTGTTTACAGAGGATTTCAAATCGCGAAAAATTGAGGTCAAAATTAACGAACTGCCTCTTATCTCTGGCGATTATCAATTGATTAAACAGGTTTGGACGAATTTACTATCGAATGCGATCAAATACACCGGCAAAAAAGAAGTTGCGCAAATTGAAATTGGCAGCATGGAATTAGATTCTGAAATTGTTTTTTTCGTTAAAGACAATGGGGCAGGGTTTAACATGAAATATGGAGATAAACTATTTGGCGTTTTCCAGCGCTTGCACAAACCTCGCGATTTTGAAGGAATCGGAATCGGCTTAGCCAATGTAAACCGGATAATTACACGGCATGGGGGGCGATGCTGGGCTGAAGGCGAACTTGGTCAAGGTGCCACCTTTTATTTTTCAATACCTAAATCAAAGCCACAAAATCATCCTTAACAAATCAGCAAATATGGAATTTTCATGTTGCATGAACTAATTTCGAAATAAATTCAGTAAATTACTACAAAATTCAACCTATGACTAATAATCCCCTTAAGAAAATCTTGATGGTTGACGACGACCATAACGATGTTACGCTCATGATTAATGCACTCCGGGAAGCCCACTTCGGAAATGAAATCATCGTTGCTGAAGATGGAGAAGAAGCGTTGGACTTTTTATATAGGCGGGGAAGGTTTGCTGACTATCAGGGAGACCATCCTATTTTTATCCTGCTCGACATTAAGATGCCTTTGTTAAATGGGATTGAAGTCCTTAAGTTGATCCGAAACGATCATTCTTTTGAGAAAATCCCTGTAATTATGATGACCTCATCACGCGACACGCACGATCTGGAAGAGTGTTATAAACACGGGGCTAATTCATTTGTCGTTAAACCAGTAAACATCATTGACTTTATCAAGGTGGTTAAAGAAGTTGGGCAATACTGGATTGTCATAAACGAAATTTCTACCTAAAATACGGTTCAAGATGGAACAAACAGACAGCCCTATTCAGATTCTACATCTTGAAGATAACGATAGCGATTCGCAACTGATTCAACTCTGGTTGAAAAAGGAAAACATCAATTATAACTATCTCTTTGCTGATAATGAGGAAGATTTTCGGGATATTCTGACCAACCAGAAAATCGATATTATCCTTTCCGATTATCACCTACCTGGGTACAGCGGATCGGAAGCCATGTTATTGGCTAAAACATATTTTCCGCATATTCCGTTTGTATTTGTAAGCGGAACCATGGGCGAAGAGGTAGCGATTGAATCGTTATTAAATGGAGCTACCGATTATGTGCTGAAGAACCGGCTTGTTCGGCTTGCCCCTGCCGTCAGGCGTGCATTGCGTGAGTCCAAGCTACAAAAAGAATATCAAAATGCTATCGATACCCTCAAGCAGAAAGAGGAACAGTACCGCACACTGGTAGAAGGCATGAACGAAGGATTAATGCTATCCGACAATGACGACACGATCATCTTCATCAATCAGCAAACCTGCGACATTACCGGTTTCCTGCCAGAAGAACTAATCGGGAAACCCTGCCATACAACCCTATTTGATTCGGATAACGGAAAAGTAATCCTACATAAAAATAAGCTCAGACAACAAGGAATCAAAGACATTTACGAAATAGAACTTACCCGAAAGAACAGTGATAAAATCTGGATACGCTGCAGTGGTTCTCCGGTTTATGACGATACCGGAAATGTATCCGGGTCGGTAGGGGTATTTGAAAACATCGACGAACAGAAAAAAGCAGAAAATGAGCGGAACAAACTCACCCAACTCCTGATAAAAGCCAAAGAAAAGGCAGAAGAAAGTGATCGACTCAAATCGGCATTTTTAGCCAACATCAGCCACGAAATCCGCACACCAATGAACGGGATTCTTGGATTTGCCGAGCTGCTGAAGATACCCGAGCTCGCTCCGGAGGTGCAGGGACATTATATCGAAGTCATTGAACAGAGTGGTAATCGCATGCTCAACATCATCAACGACATTGTAGACATTTCAAAAATCGAAGCCGGGCAAATGAATTTACACCTCGAAGAAACCAATGTCAACCAATTGCTTCGGGATTTATACGTATTTTTTACTCCCGAATCCAATTCTAAAAGGCTAAAATTATCCGTCGTAGCCCAATTGCCTGATGAAAATAGTATTATTCAAACAGACCATACCAAATTAGCACAGATCCTTACCAACCTGATCAAGAACGCCCTGAAATTCACACAAGAAGGATCAATCGAGTTTGGTTATAGTGTAGAGGCAAGGCATCCCTCGCCTATGCTGACATTCTTCGTGCGCGACACTGGGGTTGGAATACCCAAAGATCAAACTGATATTATTTTTGAGCGATTCCGGCAAGGGAGTGTTCTGTTAACCAGGGCTTATGAAGGTGCCGGATTAGGGTTGTCCATTTCAAAAGCCTTTGTCGAAATGTTAGGCGGCCAAATCTGGGTCGAATCAGAACCAGGCAAAGGGTCGGTCTTCTTCTTTGAGCTACCTTTTAATAATAATAATAATAATAAAACTAAATTATTGGAAGGAAACGACATCCAGACCAACAAGAATAATCAGAGATCGTGTTGTTTACTCGTTGCTGAAGATGATGAAAACAGTATGTTGTACATCAAGGCATTGCTCGAATTTGAAAACATTTCAGTATTTGAAGCTAATACAGGAATAAAGGCTGTTGATCAGGTAAAAAATCATCCCGAAATAGACTTGGTACTAATGGATTTGAAAATGCCTGAAATGGATGGACTTGCAGCTACCCGCCAAATTAAATTGCTCAGGCCTGAGCTGCCGGTAATCGCACAAACGGCCTATTCTTTTACTGAAGAAAGGGAAAAAGCAGAACAAGCCGGATGTGACGATTATCTTTCAAAACCGATCAAAAGAATGGTATTAATCGAAACGATTCGCAAATTCAACCTGAGGTAATTCATCGTAACCCTTCCTATCTGAAAACCAACTTTTCCCAAAGACCTAATCCTGATAAAGCGCATATCCTCATACTCTTACGTTAATCTTGAGTCTCTGTTTGGCAAATTCATTGCAGTTTCATAACTTAGTTAAGCATAATTCAATCGCTATGTATAAAAAGCTAAGTATCAAGGAATGGGCTGTTGAAGATCGTCCGCGTGAAAAAATGCTCGTAAAGGGAATCCGTTCGTTGTCGGAAGTGGAATTGATTGCAATCCTTATCGGTTCGGGCAATATGGACGAATCGGCCGTAGAAGTATCGCGCCATATTCTGGCATCGGTAAATAACAACCTCAACGAACTGGGCAAGAAAACCATCAACGATTTGCGGAAATTCAAAGGCATTGGCGAAGTGAAAGCCATCACCATTATGGCAGCTTTGGAACTTGGGCGACGACGAAAAGAATCGGAACCCAACGAAAAGCCGAAAGTAGTGACCAGCTCCGATGGAGCCGCCATCTTCAGGCCCTTGCTGAGCGACTTGCCTCACGAAGAATTTTGGGTTTTGCTGCTTAACAGAAATAACCTGGTGATCGACAAAATGATGGTCAGCCAGGGGGGACTTTCAGGAACGGTAATCGATGTCCGGATTATCCTAAAAATGGCACTCGATAAGCTCGCCAGCTCCATTATCCTTTGCCACAACCATCCTTCCGGAAACCTTATTCCCAGCGAAGCCGACAAGGAAATCACCAGAAAAATCAAAGAAGCGGGAAAACACATGGATATTCCCGTATTTGACCACCTGATTATCGGGAATGATGCGTACTTTAGCTTCGCAGATGAAGGACTGATCTGACTTACGGCATCAAGAAACAATTTCAAATTTAGAACTTATTATCGCTTGTGGAAAATACGAATTACATCAAACTCTTAATCTTTGCTCCTGAAATTACTGCCCGGATTGAATATACTTTTGAATTTATCTTTAAAAACATACTTGGCGTCGATCTTGTTTTTTCTTCAAATCAGGAAGAATTTCAAAAGTCTGAGTTGCCAAAAATCAATTATTCGGCAAACAACCTTCTCTCCGGATTATTCCTGAAAGCACATTCAATACTCTTCGATAAAAACATTCCGGCGCAGGAAATTGAAATTGTAGAATACCAGCAGCTTCAACTGTTTTTTCCAACTTCTAATGACTCTTTCCTTCCCTTTGATCCGTTTGCCACGACTTTTTACCTGATTTCGAGATACGAAGAATACCTGGCCAAAACAACCGACGAACACGAACGTTTCACCGATTCAGATAATACATTGGTACGACTTGGGCTGCAGAAAAAACCAATCGTCGACCAAATGGCCTATTGGATTGCAGAAAAAATCAGCGAACAATTTCCGGAGTTCAAATTCAGGGAACGAACATTCCAGCTAATCACCACCATCGATATTGATAATGCTTGGGCATTCAAAAACAAGAGTCTTCACATTTCATTAGGCGGCATAGCCAAAGCTGTGTTTCATCGTCATTGGAATGAATTAAAACAAAGAATAGCGGTTTTCTTTAGGCTCAGGAATGATCCTTACGATACCTATAAATATATTCTTGAAACCTATCAGTCAAAACTGGATCACCTCATCTTCTTTTTCCTGATTGGCGACCGCAATCAATTCGATAAAAATATTTCATATAAGAACAAACCTTTCCGGAAGTTGATTGCCAATTTGGCATCGGCCTGTAAAGTTGGCATTCATCCATCCTACGCATCAAACGATAAGCCATGGTTGTTTGAGAAGGAAAAAGAAAGGCTTGAAAAAATTATTCACCAGCCAGTAACCCAAAGCCGCCAACATTTTTTGAAACTGAAATTTCCGAAAACCTATCAAAACCTTCTGAAATCGGGCATTACAGAAGACTACACCATGGGATTCGCAAGCTTGACAGGATTTCGGGCCGGAACTTGCACTCCATTCCCGTTTTTTGATTTAAGTCGGAATAAAAGTACCGAATTGATTATTCACCCTTTTCAGGCGATGGATGTGACCCTGAAAAATTACATGCACCTAAAACCAAAAGAAGCCTGGAATTTGATTGAAGAGCTGATGCTGGAAGTGAAGAAAGTAAACGGAACCTTTATCAGCCTGTGGCACAACGAGTCGCTGAAAGATTCAGGTCAATGGCTGGAGTGGCGCAAGGTTTTTGAACAGATTCTCGAAAAAGGTTTAATTTTGGAGAATGAGTAGCCCTGAAATCAAATTTGTTGCCAATAAAGACATTGACCGTGTTAAATGGGATCAATGTATTGCCAATTCACCTTTTGGGATTATTTATGCCTACAGTTGGTATCTCGATCTGATTTGCCAGAACTGGGATGCCTTGATCTGGGGTGATTACCTGTATATTATGCCTTTGGTCAACAACAAAAAGTATGGCATCAGCTACATTTATCAGCCCTTCTTTACTCAACAACTTGGGGTTTTTTCAGGTCTTCCAACAGAACCAGCAATTGTCGACCGGTTTCTTAATTCCATCCCTAAACAATTCCGGTTAACCGATATGAACCTGAATATCGGGAATGTACTTAAAACTTCAAATTTTGGGTTCAGGCACAATACAACTTATCATCTAAACCTTCAACCGGAGATTTCACTGATTCGGACTGCCTACAATTCCAACACCAAACGGAACATTCAAAAAGCCATTCAGAATAAAATAAGTATTTTGCCAGTTAATGATATTGACCGTTTTCTGAGATTCACGCAGGACAATCTCCACGAAAAATCTCCTGAAATAAAACAGAAGCACTACCTGGCGCTCCGGGAAATTGTCAATTATGCGATAGGACATCAATTTGGAGAAATCTTTGGGGCATGGGATTCGGGCAACAATCTGGTCGCATCGGTTTTCTTTGTGAATTCAAATCAGAAAAGCATTTATCTGGCAGCCTCATCCAATCCTGTTGGAATAGAACAAAGTGCCATGTTTTTACTGGTTGATACCTTTATTGAAAACAATGCCGGCAAAAATCAAATTCTCGATTTTGAAGGTTCAAATATTCCAGGAGTTGCACGTTTTTATGCTGGTTTTGGAGCAACGCCTGAAACCTATTATTTCGTTCATCAAAACCGGCTACCAAGACTTCTCCGGATCTTCAAAAAGTAATTTAAAGTTCTTTGTTTGTATATTGTACAGCATTCTTTTGGTTAGGTAATTTTAGTTACTTTCGCCGAAACTTTTTAGATCATGAAGGTAAACATCGTTGGGGAATCAAATTCCATTTTCAATCAGTTCATTTCAGAAATCAGGTGTGAAGTCGTCCAGAAAGATCCGATGCGCTTTCGAAGAAACTTGCAGCGTTTAGGAGAAGTCTTTGCTTACGAGATCAGCAAAACAATGGACTATCAAACTACAGACATAAAAACTCCCCTCGGAGTTGCACAGGTAGAAACTTTGGTTCAACACCCCGTTTTAGCAACTATTTTACGTGCCGGATTACCTCTGCAGCAAGGCTTACTAAATATTTTTGATCATGCTGAAAATGCATTCATATCAGCCTACCGAAAATACGATGAAGTTGGTGAATTTCATATTGAATTTGAATATTTGGCCTCTCCATCACTCGACAATAAAGTTGTCATTCTTTCCGATCCAATGCTGGCTTCCGGAGCTTCAATGGAGGTAGGATATCATGCTCTTCTTGAAAAGGGAGCTCCAAAACATGTTCATCTGGTTGTAATTATTGCAAGCACACAGGGAGTTGAATTTGTAACCAAACACATTACTGCGGATAACGTAACACTGTGGATCGGCGCTGTTGACCCTGAGATGACCCCGATGTCATACATCGTTCCGGGGTTAGGTGATGCCGGGGATTTAGCTTTCGGGGCAAAGATTGACTCGCACTAGAATTAGAAAAAAGAGTCAATAGTCATTAGAAAAATGATATAAACAAAAAGGAAAGAGGAAAAAATCGTGACTATTTTTCCTCTTTCCTTTTTGTGATGACTAATGACTTAGAATAATCCCCACCCCAAACAATACTGTAAAAAGCAGGGTTGCCAACGATAATTTTTTCAGAAATGGATCGAATTGACGGGGTTCAGTAATCTGGTTGATCTGAACCAAATCGCGTATAAACAAAGGAATAGCCAGCAAAAACAGCCATTGGGAAGCAGACTTTCCATGGATTGCTGTAAATATGATAGATGCCAGTATCCCGATGGAAATAAGCAGCGAATGATAGATTTTGCCTTTTACACTTCCCATCCGAACCACCACTGTGTTTTTTCCTGAATTCCGGTCATTTTCAATGTCGCGCATATTGTTCAAATTCAATACGCCTGTGCTGAAAAGACCGATACTGATGGCGGGTAGAAATATTTCAGGATTGAGTTGGTGTACATTCAGGAAATAGGTGCCAACCACTGGCAGTAACCCGAAGAAAACAAATACGGCCACATCGCCCAGTCCGGCATATCCATAAGGATTGCTGCCGGCAGTATAACGGTAAGCGGCTATCAAGGCAACAATGCCAAATGCAAGAAAAAGCAAAAAAGCAGTCAGGTCAAGTCCTTTTGTTCCTTCGGTCACCAACCAAATTCCGGTAGTCAAGCTTAATATAATCAAAACCACCATTCCCAATTTCATTTGGGTAGGACTTATCTCACCGCTTTGAACCGTTCGTTGTGGCCCCACGCGGTGTTGGTTGTCGGTTCCTTTTTGCGAATCGCCAAAGTCGTTGGCAAAATTCGAGAAAATCTGGATAAATAAGGCGGTTCCAATGGCCAAATCGGTCACTGTCGGGTTAAATCCACCATCAAAATAAGACAAAGCACTTCCCATTAAAATACCCGACATAGCCAACGGTAAAGTCCGTAATCGCGCTGCCTTAATCCAACTTTTTAGTGATGCCATTCTTCTTTTGTGTTTGCTCTATACTTCAAAAAATGAAGTCACCCCGAATTTATTTCGGGGTCTGTTGTAAATATTTGAGGTCCTGAAACAAGCCTTTGACGTGAGTTCAGTCGAACGTTCAGGATGACTTGGATATTACGGAAATTTAGGGTACTTTTTAAAGTCAGGTTTGCGCTTTTCGAGGAACGCATGCTTACCTTCCTGAGCTTCTTCGGTAAGGTAATACAGCAAAGTTGCGTTCCCGGCAAATTCCTGAATACCAATCTGTCCGTCGAGTTCGGCGTTTAATCCGAGTTTCAGCATGCGAAGCGCCAGCGGACTGTGCTCCTGCATTTTCTGCGCCCAGGCAACCACCTCGTCTTCGAGTTGGTCGAACGGGACAACCTTGTTTACCAATCCCATTTCCAACGCTTCGGCAGCCGAATACTGACGGCACATAAACCAAATTTCGCGGGCTTTTTTCTGACCTACAATACTTGCCAGATAGGACGAGCCCAATCCGGCATCGAAACTTCCGACTTTGGGGCCGGTTTGTCCGAAGATAGCATTCTCCGATGCGATACTAATGTCGCAAACCACGTGAAGCACATGTCCGCCGCCAATGGCAAAGCCGTTTACCATGGCAATTACTGGTTTCGGCATCGAGCGGATTTGCTTCTGAACTTCGAGAATATTCAGGCGGGGAATTCCGTCTTTATCGATGTAACCGCCTTTGCCTTTAACGGTTTGATCGCCACCTGCACAAAAAGCTTTATCGCCAGCACCAGTTAAAACCACCACATTAATGCGCTGATCCTCACGGCAAATTTTCAAGGCATCCGAGATTTCGTTCACTGTGGTTGGTCGGAACGCGTTGCGGTAACGTTCGCGGTTAATCGTAATCTTGCCAATCCCGTCGAAATAATCGAAGAAAATATCTTCGTATTCCCGGATGGTTTGCCATTCGCGTATAGCTGACATATTTTTAGTTTTTAAGTTGTTGATAACATTCCTGAAAAACTGCAGCGCTGATTTCGCCGTCAGTTAATATTTCCAGGATAACAGGCTCCGAAAAGTCGGGAGCAAAAATAGTATTTAATGTGCTTGAAAGCTCTTCCTGATTTTCGGCTTTCAGGTAATTGATACCAAATGCATTGGCCAAACCTTCGGCTTTTAGTTTATGCTGCGCCACAAAATGTTCGTTCAATGCCGGTGACTGGCGCGGCCCTCCAATCAAGCGGAAAATGTTGCCACCTCCATTGTTCAGCACAACAATTCGTAAATTCTGCGGAAAATGTTGATTCCATAGCGCATTCGAATCGTAAAAAAACGACAATTCACCCAAAACAATTGTATTTATTTTTCCGGACGACAAAGAAAATCCAACAGCGGTTGATAATGAGCCGTCAATTCCGCTGGTACCACGATTACCGTAATATTCGCAACCAACAGTCGGTTCAAACATTTGGGCCAAACGTACCGCCGAACTGTTTCCCAAATGTACCACTGAGTTTTCAGGAATCATTTCAGTAATAGTTTTGCAGGCAGTGAGGTCGCAAAAAGGTGCGTCCTTTAAAAACTGATTCTGTAGCTGAAAAGCCTTTTGTTCGGTGGCCTTCCATATTTCGCGGTAGTTACTTTCTGTATTTTTGATTTCAGGAACCAAAACTTTCAGGAATGAAAAAACATCCGAAGAAATAACCCGACTAAGCGAATTATAGGTATCTGTGTGCTCTCCGGAAACTGAAATGTGCCAGTGTTCGAGCGGTTGATTGGCGCGGACAAACAATTTCAACCGTTTCGAAACAATCTGCTGTCCAAAAGTCAGGAGAATTTCAGGTTGATAATTGGCCTTTTCTTCCGGAGAAATGGCGGCCACGACCACATCAGTTGATTGAACCAGATGTTCACCTGATAAATTGGTGAGATGTTCTGCAAGAACGATTGTTCCCGGATCTACTGCCAGTTTTTGCACCAAAGTATTGATTTGCTCATCAGGAGAAAGTTGCCCGACAATCACCATTTTTCGGCTTGAAGCGTTCCATTTTTCAACTAGTTTTTCAAGTTCCGTGGATGAAATTTGAGAATTGGAAGAACTCATTTCGATGTTCCGGAATATGGGAAGTTCCTCGTCAGAGAATCCGTAAAGCGGCTCGCCCAACGGAATATTGATGTGGACGGGTCCGGGATTTCCGGATAAAACCAGATTCAGCGTTTCATTGATTTGCAGGTTGTTGTGCCTGAAATCATCGTCGCGTTCGGCTTCCTCCAAACTTATGCTTTTTAATACGTGATTCGCAAAAAGGTTCTCCTGGCGAACAGTCTGCCCATCGGCCTGATCGACCCAGCGGCGCGGACGATCTGCTGTCAAAACCACCAACGGAATTTTCTGGTAAAAAGCCTCGGCAATGGCTGATCCGTAATTGATGGCGGCGGTTCCCGATGTACATACTACCACAACCGGTTTTCGCTTGGCCAGCGCAATTCCCAACGCCTGATAACCTGCACTTCGTTCATCGACCACATTCAGGCAGTTAAATTCAGGCAATCCGAAAAACTGGTTAATCATCGGTGCATTCCGGCTTCCGGGCGAAATCACGACATCGGTAATTCCTTTCTGCAAAAGCAGCGAAGCCAGTTGCTGAATGTGTTTTTTATCGGTTATCATTTTTCTATTTTATCCTTCAGGATTAATTACAGACAACAAGGTTTTTGCCTTTTGGTTGGTTTCGTCCCATTCTTTTTCAGGAACCGACCGGCCGGTAATTCCACCTCCGGCATATAAAATGAATTCAGTGGGCGTAATCTCCATACAGCGTAGATTCACGAACAGCGAAACTTGCTGATTTAATCGCCACGGGCCCAAATATCCTGTATAATATTTCCGTTCGTGGGTCTCGTTCTTCCGGATAAACTCGGCGGCCAGATCCTTCGGTAAGCCGCAAACAGCAGGAGTTGGGTGCAAATCGGCAATAAAATTACCCAGACACTTTTCGATCTTTTCAACCGGAAAGAAAAACGAGGTTTTCAGATGAGCCACTTTACCGCTCTCCAGCGTTTCAGGGCCTTTGGTTTTGTACTTATGAATGTCGAAGTTAAAGAAAACATCCAGCATATACCTCGAAACAAATGCCTGTTCTTCAATATCTTTGGTACTCCAATAATATTCTTCGGCGCCTGGCTTTCGAACCTGGGTCCCGGCCAAAGAAACGGTCTCGAAATATTCTCCATCCGATTTAATCAAAACCTCAGGAGTTGCCCCCATCCAAATTCCGGCAACAGGCAGATTAACCAGGTAGGTGAACGCATTGGGCGTTTGATCGTGCAACTGAAAAAATGTTGCGCCCAACGAATTATCTGGTCGCGTAACCGGTATCTGGCGCGAGATAATGACCTTTGAAAGTACTCCATCCCGAATTTCGGTAACGGTTTCGTCAATTAGTTTCAGGTAATCAGCTTTCGACTGAATCTGGCAATTTCCATTTTCCGGATTTCGTTCAAAAGATTCAAAACCTGAGATATCCAGGCTATCGTCCGACTTAAAATCTTCAAAAAAAGTATTCGACTGAAGTAAAATCACCGGACTTTTTCCCGTAATGCAATAGGGTGCAAAAACGAAGCCTGCTTCACCATTCAGTTGGTCGAACCGATCGAAATATACGACATCAGAAGCATTCCCAACAATCAGCCCCAAACGCGATTCTTTCGGGAAGAACCAGCAGGCAAAAGCAATTTGTTTTTCAATTAACTGATCAAGAATGGAAGCAACGGCCCTACTGTTTTTCATGTCTTTTTACAATCATATTGGTCACTCTGGCTGTCGAAATCAACTTGCCCGACTCTGATTTTATATCAACGTTCCAAACATGAGTCCGTTTCCCAAAATGTAATATCTCGGCTCTGGCATATACGATATCACCATCAGCCTTTCCGGTATGGTTGGCGCTCACCTGGATCCCACGTATGTCGTATTCCTGAATATCAACAGTAAGCATCGAGCCAAATCCGGCAACCGTTTCGGCCAAAGCCAGATTTGCCCCTCCATGCAGAAAACCTCCCGGACGAAAAGTACGGCGATCGACAGGCATTGTGGCCTCAACCCAACCTTCGCCATAGGCCGTAAAACGTATTCCGAGGTGCTCAACCATGGTATCTTTCAGGTAATGCCCGAGCATTTCAACCGGAATTGAATAGGTAAGTTTTGGTATGTCCATCCAAATAAAATTAAAAGCGTGAAATTAGGAAATTGGATTGACGCAGGCAATTCTAAACTAAAAATAGAAGGAATGATCGATTATTTGGTCTCAATATCTTCAGAAAAATCATTGCCGGAGATATTCAGATCCAAAGAAGGATTTTCCTTGGTTTCGGAAATGAAATATAGTTTCGACTCGTGGCTACCAAGTGTCACTGAAATCCGGGTTGGTTTGCCCAGACCAAGACTAAACCCAGGCTCCCAAACGAATACCCAAGCCTCTTTTAATCCAATTAAATCGGATAACAGATAACTTTCGGTAACAACTCCATCGGTATCGTTGAGTACAAGAACACTCCAAGCTTTAACCTTTTTATATCTTCTTACAGCAACTTTATTGATTACATTATTGCCCCAGAAAGGTAGCAATGCACTTTGAGGCCTGGTTGATGGTTCGAGGAAACGCCATAATTGCAATTTGTCGCTTTCCATGAGTTTAAAATTGTCGGAAATTCCAACCGATCCTCCCATAAACCCAACCCACAAAGCAAGGCTCTTTTGTTCTTCCAAAGTGAAATCGCATTTGTAATCACGAAGGAAAACAACATCAGGGTCGTTCTGCCAGAAAACATTGTTAAAATACTGTGTATTGTAACTTTCTTCAATGATGCGCCCGGTAGTTTGCTCATCCCATTTCCATCCCTGATCCCGGTCTATTCTCACTGCATCAACATACCCAATTAGCGGTGAATAAGGCGCTCTGTTTGCAGTTATAAAGCTTCCGGCACCAACAGCTTCCCGAATAATATCCATAATTGCACGAAGAACCTGAACCGAAGATTTGCTTTTTTTTGATTTCAAAAGTCCCGACGAATCTTGAAGGCCCCAATCTAAACGATCAAGCTCGTAATATGTGAATCCTATTTCATGGAAACTCTTGAACACTTTTGCAATGTGATTTTTGACATCTTCAAGATTACCATCCAAGGCATAGAGTTTCCCTTCCATATCCTGATCCATAACAATTGGATTGTCTTCACTGTCTTTCAATATCCAGCGAGGGTGATTCCTGAAGATCCGACTCTTTTCATGGGCAACAAAAGGAGCCACATAAATTCCGGCACGATACCTTCTGCTGAAAATTGCCCTGGCCACACTGTCCATCGTCTTTGGCCAACCCTCATTGTTGTTCAGCCAATCGCCCGGAATGCAGTAACCTGGCCCAACGTGAATGGCACGTAGAGGAATTGGCGGATCTATTTCATCGAGTATCCTAAGTTGATCAAGCAAATATTTATAGTTGAACGAAGTCCGGAAATCCTGAAAAGAAGACCAGAAATAATTGGTATGAGTATCACGTCGGGCCTGATTTTGCTCAGAGATACTCCAAGCCAGATTTTGCATGGCTCCAAAAGGCTGATTACCGTAATAAACAAATAAATCGGGCAGTTTGATGAATTCATCTTTCAGCGGAATGTTTTCTGTTGCGAAACCAGCTTCAAAAAAAACAGCTTCCTTCCCAAATTTACTGTCATTAAGCCCCATACGCCGCGGACGGTTAAAAACAGAACAGCGCTGAATAAAGTCGGTTTGTTCATAAGCGCCAATTGAAAGGGTGTCGCCATTTGGTGCGATCAGGCCAGTCATGAGGAAACTATCATACGACCAGGCTTCCTCATCGGGATAACTGAGCGACTTCCGGTTTGTCGATTTCCGGAAATCAAAAATTCCGGATTGACCGCCGGTTCCTAATCCTTGCTTAAAGAAATGGTTGGCTCCCGTTATGTATCCTTCGCCCAACGGACTAAACCAAGATGGCGCATTTTTCATTCCACTGATTTCGGCCCCGATTGAAATCGTATTTGAATGGGTCCTTAAATCGAGCATCACAAATCCACCATCAACCTCATAAATAATACGTTTACCTTTTGGAGAATCGCCCATAAACGTATTTCGCACAAAAATGCTCTGTCCATTAATCGATGGGCGGCAATTAGATAAACGGATACTTCCGGCAAAAATATCAAATGTGCCATCTTCATGCAAAATCCATTCGGGTTTGCCGAGAATGAAATCAAGATGTCGCAAGTCGCTGGGTGGAGGTGTAAATGCCTGAGAGAACCTTGGAAAAGAGAGGATACTCGCGCCAAGGCCGGCACTCATCAATTTCAGGAATGTTCTTCTTTCAAAAGATCTAAGGGGCATATCTCTTGTTAAGTTTAAATACGATTGCCTAAATTTAACAACTTTTAACAGACTTTGGCAAGGACTTTCAGTTATAAATGAAGAAAACAGAGGTAGAAATTTAGCTTCCTCTTCATCTAGAACAAAAGGCATTGACAATGAACGTGTTTAATATATATCAATGGAATTTTCAGGAATAATTCATCAGAAATAAAAATACGATGGAATCAAAACCGAAAGCAAAATCTGCTACATTTCTGGAGAAAGATCACAAATCCCTCAAAGCCTCAACCTCTTCAATGGTTTTAGGTTTTGCTTTCCCAAGCTTTTTAAATCCATTTTCAGTGATCACAAAATCTTCTTCATTTCGGATCCCCCCAAAATTTCGGAACTTCTCGATCTCGGTCCAATTCAGAAAATCGGTAAATTTTCCTTCCGATTTCCACAAATCAATTAATTGAGGAATGAAATAGATACCTGGCTCGATGGTAAAAACATGCCCTGCCCGAAGTTCTTTTGCAAATCGAAGCGATTTTAATCCAAACTGGGTGCTTTTGGGTTCTCCCCCATAGCCAACCCATACTTCGCCCAAGTCTTCCATGTCATGCACATCAAGCCCCATCATGTGGCCTGTTCCACAAGGGAAAAATAATGCGTGTGCACCTACGGCGACAGCTTCGTCAACATCGCCTTTCATGAGTCCCAATTCTTTCATCGAGGTAGCTATCGAACGACAGGCTGCAAAGTGAACCTCCTTGAAGTTGATCCCCGGGGCAATCGTATTAACCGCTGCTTCGTGGGCTTTCAGGCTTGCCCGATAGATTTGTTTCTGAATCTCGGTAAATTTTTTACTCACAGGGAAAGTACTCGAAAGATCTCCGGCATAATGCATTTGCGATTCGGCTCCGGCGTCAAGCAAAAACAAATCTCCTTCTTTCAGGAGGTTGTAATGCGAATGATTGTGAAGTGTTTGACCGTTAATGGTAGCAATAATCGGAAACGAAATATTGCAATTCTGAGCCAATGCAACTTCATTAACTTTTGCGGCAACCTGTGCTTCTGCCATACCAGGCCGAGCCATCTTTATCGCTGCCAGGTGCATATCGACCGATAAGTCAACCGCCTTTTCGATTTCCGAAATCTCTTCATCTGATTTAATCTCACGTTGACTGATCACTGCTTTTACCAATTCTGGCGAAGCATTGACATTAATCTGATCGGGTCGAACATTCAGGAAACGCAACAGTTTTATTTTATTCTCTGGACGGTATGGAGGTAAAAAATGAATTGTTTTTCGTGAGGCTTGAGCTTCTTTGAGAATCGTGTAAAGCTTCACCATCGGCTGTGTTTCAACAATTCCTGAAAGCTTTGCCCGTTGGGCAATGGTAGGTTTCGGTCCCATCCAAACAATATCGTCAATGGTATAATCGTCTCCAAAGATGACCTGATGCTGGTTATCGACGTCAATAACAGCGGCAAGTGAAGGAAAATCGATGCCAAAATAATACAAGAATGAACTGTGTTGCCTGAAATGATAGGTGTTATCCGGATAATTCATCGGACTTTCATCATTTCCCCAAAAAAGTATCAATCCGGAACCAATCTTTTCACAGAGAATCTTTCTTCTTTGAATATAAACTTCAGCTTGAAACATGTTTTTCCAGTATAGTTAGAAGCGTTAAAGTTAGAAATATGATTTGATTTATGTGTCCCGGAAGCCAAAATGAATGATGTCAAAATAGGGTTAAACTTTAGGACTTATCCAATTCAAATAGTCTTAATAGGTTTCACATGGGAACATTGAGGATCAAATAAAATAAAATACATTTTTATCTTTTATTCATGGAACTATAAATCAAATCATGGATTGAATTGTTATTATCAACAAGCTTTAATAAGATTTATGAAGAATTTAGTTTGTCCCATATCCGATCAGCGAGTAAATGAACAAGTTACGCGCATAAATGCCATGTTTACTATCGGAATAATTATACTGGGTTTTGTGTTGAATTCCGTATTCCTGTTCATTTTCCTGATGGCCGATTTTTTCATCAGGGCTTTTACCGAAGTAAAATTCAGCCCAATTGGTTTTGCAAGCAACTATTTGAGCAATACCTTGAATTTACCTGTCAGGCTGATCGATAAAGTTCCCAAAATATTTGCCGCACGCCTTGGGTTCTTAATGACAACAGCAATTGCCGGTTTATTTATTTTCAGTTTAAAAATTACATCTGTTGTCGTGGCTACCATGCTAGTTTTCTTTGCAAGCCTTGAGTTCTTATTTGCAATTTGCGTTGGATGTATGATTTATACGTATCTGATTCTCCCATTCCATAAAAAATAAACCTATGAAAAACAATCTATTAACCATCGCCTTGCTTTTATGCTCGATGATTTCTGCAGTTGGGCAAACAGAGAATAAATTAAATAACATCAATAACGGGATGCCGAACCGGATTTCAATGAATGTGACAGTGCCCAAACAAACCCAGGGCGCGACATTTGGAGAAAAAGTCCAAGCCGGGCTTAGCCAGGCGGGTTCATATGTTATTTTCCCGAACAAGCAGGCATTTTTGATCAGTTCTTCGACAAAGAAGGTTTCACAAATGACTGCTCCTGAAGTAGCTAAAGTAAATGCCGGTTTACATGCAGCAGGAGGCGCACTGGCGCAAGGAGCTTCATTAGTTGGAGGCGCTTTACCCGGCGGAGCGATTATCTCTGCGGCAGTTTCAAGTGTTGGTGGAAGTAGGGTTATCTGGGAAATCCGCGATCCCGGGAATGATTTTAAAATGCCATCAAATTTAACCGACGGGGAATACGAATTAACGATCAATCTGGATGCCGGGTCAAAAGACGCAGCGAAAATTCAGGTGAAATTTGGAATCTTGGTCGAAAAGCAAACCTACAAGGTGGTTTCAGCTAATTAATTGCAAAACAACAATTACGAAGAAAGATGAAGACAACAAAAATTTTATTGCTCCTATTGTTTATAGCTTCTGCTTCGATTACCATTGGGCAGGAAAAACAAAGTACATTATCAAGCTACGACAATCCTGTCCGGTCAAAAATTGCAGCCACCAGCACCTTTAAACTGCCTTATTCGGTTGAAATATTTACGGGGCCCGAACGGGATCAAAAAAACAGAGCGGTTGTAAATGGCCTAACGGTAAAAGGGACTATTGTTTCGGCGGCAGTTTCATCAGTCGGGAACCTTGCCGGTGGAGGCGCAGCTGCCGCTTCATATGCAGCAACTGGAAGAACTTCGAATGGCAAGGTTAAAATTACCATTTCACAACCAGAAACGGGCGATGAAGCAAGTGTGTTAACTGATGAGAATGGAAATTTCTCGGTTACCCTGGCGCACGATACTTTGCACACAATCTATGTAAATGGAGTTGAATATGGCCAGGTCAAACTGAAAACAAAACATGACACGGTTAAAAATTCGGTAGGTAATATCCGCTAATAAAATATTGAAGTTAATGTTTCGGTTGAATGGCTGTTTCGGTGAAAGCTGAAGCAGCTTTTTTATTGAAATCCCAGTGAAAAGGCAAAAACAAGCCCTGAAAAACCATAAATGATCTTTCAGGGCTCGACTAAGACTTAAATCCAAAAATTATTTGTGGTTTGGATCTTGTGTCAATGATGCCTGAATATCAAGCTGAGCCTGTGGAAGCGGCCAGTATTCGTTCTTTGGTGAAACAAATTGTGCTCCAGTCAAGAAAGACCTGAATTTGGTATCACGGGCAATATAATCATTCATAACATCTTTAATATTACCCCAACGGCGTAAGTTAAAGAAACGCTGACCTTCAGTGGCAAATTCAAGTGTCCATTCCATTTGTACCGCTTTTGTAGCTTCTTCTTTGCTGGCGAATGCGGTATAAGGTTCAACTTTATAATTTGCTGCAGGTTTGGTATAATCAACAACAGGAGTTGTTCCATCGAACTTATAAGTTGTACAAAGTCCCATAACAACCTGGCTTCCCTTTGCACGGTTACGGATCTGGTTGATCAGGTCTTTTGCCATTACAAGGTCGTTATCCTGAATCGCGCACTCGGCTCTCCAAAGCAACACATGGGCCAAACGGATAGCCCTGAAGTTACGGTTGTTGTCGAAACCGCTACCATTGGTCTGTAAAGCCCGGTTAGCAAACAAGTGCATGTATTTCTTTGTCATATAAGGGCCACCATTTGATTGTTCGCGAATCCATGATGCGCCGGCACAAATACCCCAACCTAAAAAGTCAACACCACGACGGGAAATAGTCCAGTCAACGCGTGGATCCATCAAATGAGTTGTCGGAATGAACTCATCCTTAGATAATACGCCCATGTCACTTTTAATAGGTTCGCGCTGTGCGATATCCAATACTGGCAACCCATCGGCTGTTGTCTGGAACGATTCGAAAAGCACCTGTGAAGGTTGGTAAAAACCCCAGCCAATAGCGGCAGGACCTGCCTGATGCATGGATGGGCCAGCTACCAGCATTGCACTCTGGTTAACGCTACTGGTTTGAGCCTGAATTTCGAAGATCGACTCTTTATTGTTTTCAGTTGTTTCGTTGTAATTATCGTAATAATTCGAAACGAGGCTATATTTTCCGCTATTGATGATAGCATCCAATAATGGTTTAGCGGCAGCCAACTTATTCTGGTTCATCAGGACATATGCCTTAAAAGCGGTAGCCGAAAATTTATTTACCCGACCCGGATCTTTATTATAACTGGTCTCGGCTAAATTGTCGATGGCAAATTGAATATCAGCTTCCATATCAGCCCAACCTGCATCAGTATTTGGAATTTCAATGGCTGGTTTGCCTAATTCGTCTTCAGTTTTTACGTAAGGTATATTTCTGAAAACCCGGTTTGCTTTAAAGTGAAACCAAGCCCTTAAGAATTTAGCTTCTGCCTCAATTTGTTTTGCACGGGCATCAGGAATTTTATTTGTTCCTGCCTGAGTGTTTTTCAGGAAAACCAAAACCTGGTTTGAACGGGCAACGCCATTGTAACAATCGCGCCAGCGTTCGGCCATATAGGCGTTTGAAGGTAAACATTCAAACCTTTCAACTGAATTGAAGTTGGTTTGGTCACCTGCCGATGAGCCTTTGTAAGCCTCGTCGGATGCGCCGCTCCCATAAGTCCAGTCTGTAGCAGGATCGCCACCAAATCGTCCAAAACCCTGTAATGTACTGTATGCCCCAACCAAGAGAGCTTCAACCCCTGCACTACTTTCTATCAGTTCGCCTGCTGCAACTCCCGGAGGCGCTTTTGTAAGAAACTCTTCCTTGCAGGAATATTGAACTAACAGACAACAAGCAAGAACTGTCATCAGTATTAAATTAAATCTATTTTTCATGGTTAATTACTTTTTAAAATTTTGAATAATTTTCTAATTAAACATTAAATACCAATGTTAACACCAAACAAAATCTGTCTTGGAGTAGGCCATGCACCTTGGTCGACACCCATATTAGAGCCACCAGTCATATCGGAGCTATTGATATTGCCTTCAGGATCCAGGCCTGAATATTTGGTAAGTGTGAACAGATTGGACACCTGACCAAAAACCTGCAAGCTCCTTAATTTGGTTTTCAGTACCCGGTTAAGGTCGTAACCAATTTTCAGGTTCTTTAAGCGCAAGAAGGATGCATCTTCAATAAATGCAGTTGAAACAACCTGGCTTTGAGTATCGTTTGTTTCAGCCATTGGAAGTTTTGCCTTGGTATTGTCTTTTAAATACGGACTACCCCATGAATTATACAACCTGTCGTAGCTTCTGCCGCCAGCAAACTGCACAAAGTCAGTAAACCTTCGTACGTAGTTAACCATGTCGTTACCCACGCTGGCATAGAACAATGCATATAAATCAAATCCCTTATAGGAAACGTTGAAATTTAAGCCAGCGGTAAAATCAGGGTGTGGTGAACCAATGTAAGTACGGTCAAGGTCGTTGATCACCTTGTCATTATTTAAGTCTTTATATTTATAGTGCCCTGGTTTATTATAAGTACCGGTAGAGCCAAAAGCGGTTGGCCACGCAGCAGCTTCTTCTGCAGTCTGGAAAATACCTTCAACTACATAACCGAAGAATTCTGGGAAAGCACGTCCTTGCTGGCTTCTTGTATAAATCTGTTCGCGATAGGCAGAACCCTGGAGAATTTCGCCTTTAATACCTGCCAGTTTTACAATTTCGTTTTTGTAATGAGACACGTCAAGGTTAACGTTATACTTCAGCTCATTATTTAAAGCGGTGCCTCTGTATCCAATAGCAATATCAAATCCTTTGTTCAACATTTCGCCAACGTTTACTGAAGGGGCTGTTGCTTGTCCCAATACCTGAGGGATCGATTTGGCATAAAGCATATTGGTTGTACGACGTTGCCATACATCCAACGTAAGGTCGAAATTTTTGAACACAGTTGCATCCAAACCCACATTGGTCGTGCGTGTTGTTTCCCACTTTACATTTTGGTTACCAAAGGTAGTCTGGTAGAAACCTGTTGAACCTTGTGAGCCGTTCTGGCCATTCAGTCCATAAAACGAATCATTCACGTGCAACCCAAACTGGGTATAGCTGTTGTAATTACCACCAACCTGGTCGTTACCTGTCATACCCCAGCCTCCACGAAGCTTTAATGCATCGAGCCAATTCTTGGTACCAGCCATAAAGGCTTCATTAGTCACCCTCCAACCCAAAGAGACGGCAGGGAAAACACCATATCTGGTATCTTTGGCAAACCTTGAAGAACCATCACGACGTACAACAGCCTCCACCAGATAAGTATCTGCAAAAGAATAGTTTATACGTCCAAATTCAGAGAATAGACTCCATTGTGTCAAATAACCGCTATTTGCTTGTCCTTGCAAACCAGTTGAAAGCTGGATATAATCCGGAGTTTTCAAAAAGTAATCGTACCGGGTAGCATACATCTGGTTATACCTGTAATCAACGGCTTCAGTTCCAAGAATAACTGAAAAGTTGTGAGAACCAATGGTTTTACTGTATTCGAGTGTGTTGGTCCAGTTCCACTGCATTGAGAAGTTACCAGTTTCATACAGGTAGTCGTAAGTACCTCTTTCAGCATGGCCTTTTTCAACATAGGCGATGTCTTTATTGTGGTATGAATAATAGTTGGCCCCAAAAAGTGTTTTTACTGCTAATCCAGGCAGAATTTTAGCTTTTGCATAAACATTACCTGAAGCATTAAACTGACGTGCTTTATCGTTCTGGTTCTTATCAAGAATCCAGATTGGGTTTTGTCCATTACCCATGATATTCCGGGTACCTGCATAGTTTCCGGCGATGTCTTTAACCGGGATCATTGGAGGCATACGGTAAGTCCAGGAAACCGCAGAACTTTCAGAGTTGTTATTTGCCTGGTATCCCAAATCTTCAGAATAAGTTGCACCTAATCTTTCACCAACTTCTAACCAGTTGGTTACATTTGAAGTTACATTCGACTGAAGATTGTACCTTTTGTAACCGGTCCATTTTAAAATACCTTCCTGATCAAGATAACCTGCCTGGAAAGAATACATTGTATTATCGCTACCACCAGTAAGATCGACTGAAATATCTGTGTATTTTGCATTGCGGTCGGCTTCCCTTAACCAGTCGGTACCTTGCTTATTCATTTTAGTAATCAGATTGGTATCAGTACCATCTTCGCCAACCATCAAGTAGTCATACTTGCTTTCATCAACACTACCAATCATGCCCATGTTTGGGTACACATAATCATATAATGTAGGGGTAGTTCCGGTACCATAAATTTTATTGGTCACCGTTGTTGCGCCTGTAGTGTTTTTTGCTTCTAACCAAAGCATTTCTCCATATTCCTGAGTGTTAAGCAGATGGTAATAATTTGAATTCTGGCTCATACCCGATTTAAGGCTGATGTTAAACTGGGCCTTTTGATTTTTCTTACCCGCTTTTGTGGTAACAAGAACAACGCCATTGGCAGCACGGGCTCCATAAATTGCCTGGGCAGCAGCATCTTTCAAAATAGTAATAGATTCAATGTTGTTTGGATTAACTGTTGCTCCAGGAACACCATCAACAACCCACAAAGGGTCATTATTATTGATAGTTCCAAGACCACGAACGCGGATTGTTGCGCCTTCTCCAGGTGTGTTTGATTCCATAACCGTTACCCCTGCCACGCCTCTTAGTGCTTCTGAAACGGTTTTAATCTGCATTTTCTGAATATCGGCAGATTGTACGGTTGAAACAGAGCCAGTTACTTCACCAGCTTTTCTGGTAGCGTATCCAACTGCCACAACTTCTTCAATTCCAATAACATCAGCTTTTAACGACACATTAATTACTGATTTGCCAGCAATCTGGACGTCCTGGCCCAACATACCAATGTAAGTGAAACTGATGGTTTGTGCATTGGCAGGAACCGCCAACGAATACTTACCATCAATGTCGGTAATTGTACCAACAGTAGTTCCTTTTGCCACAATAGTTACTCCAGGTATTGGAACATTTTCACTATCGGTAACTACACCCGTAATGGACTTCTGCTGAGCAAAAGAACCTAAAGCAAAGGCCATAAAAAAGGCCATAAACAAAAAGGTAACTACTCTCGGATACCTTTTGGATTTTAGTTTTTCCATAGATTTTAAGTTAGTGTTTAAAAAAGATTAGTTAAAATTATCTCGTTAGGGGAGATTTCTAGATTGATCGGAAAGACATTTATATTCAATTGAAAAGTCGGTTTCATTAGGTTTTGGTTTAAAATCGAGTGCTAATATATTAAACTTTATTAACAATCTTTAACCATTACGCGTCATTTTTTTAACATTTGGGTGTTGTTTACTTAACACCATCCTCGAAAGTCATGCAATTAACAGGCTCAGAAAAATAATTATTTCTTACGACGCATTGCGTAAAAACGACACTATGAGACTTTTAGCACACGTAAAGGAGCAAAAGCATTTATTGAATTTCCCAACTAAAAATTAACCGTAAATTAACATTTAATTTCGGTATATATGTTTCAAAAAATGTTTTCTGCTCCCATTAATCTGAACATGGTAAAATTTTGTACCACCAAAAGACTGGCTATTTTCTGTCATTATAAATTTTTCAACTATTTTTACCCTGATTAATCCAATAAAATAAAATCAACCTAAACTGAAGCAACTCTTAGCAAGCCATCGATGAGCAGTTTTCCAATTCAATAACCATTTTCAATGAATATCAAACTAAACCTAATCGCTCTTAATTACCTTATTATTAGCCTATTTATCCTGAATAGCTGTACGAATGATCTGCAAGGAAATATTCAAAATATAAAACGCCAGCCCCAAATTGAACCGGATTATTCGGAGGTGACCATTCCTCCCAATATCGCACCGCTAAATTTCACCATCAAAGAACCGGGTAACGAATACCAGGTAATCCTTAAATCGGGTGCAAACAATACTCAGATTTCGATGAGAAGCAAGGATGGAGTAATTCTGCTTCCTGAAAAACCTTGGAAAAAACTACTTGAAGAAACCAAAGGAGGTAAAATCAATATTCAGATCCTATGTTCAGTCAGTAAGGACAAGCTAAATAAATACGAGCCAATTTCCATCTCGGTGGCGAACGATCTGATCGACCCATATATAGCCTACCGTTTAATCCCGCCTGGATATTATAGTTGGTCGGGTATCAAAATCGAGCAACGCTCGCTGGAGAGTTTCGACACTGAATCGGTAATTGAAAATCAGCTTATTGAAAAGAACTGCGTCAACTGCCACTCATTCAATCAGAATAATCCTGATCAGTTTTTGGTGCACATGCGAGGTTCGAAGGGAGGCACCTATTTCGTTGATAACGATAAAATTACGAAAACCAACTTAAAAACTGAGAAAATGTTGGCTGGGGCAACCTATCCATACTGGCATCCCGGCGGAAGGTTTGTTGCATTCTCGTCGAACCAGGTAAGGCAAAGTTTTTATGCCCATTATTCGAAAAGTATTGAAGTGTATGATGAGTCGTCTTCAATTGTATTATACGACACTCAGAAAAATGAAATAATTGGCGTCCCAAAGAGTGATGCCGTTGAAAGTTTGCAAACGTTTCCGGCCTGGTCGCCCGATGGGAAATACCTCTATTATTGCGAAGCATTTCTAAATGACTCAGTAACCGGATGGGAAGTTAAGGACATTGAAAAAATTCATTATAATCTGGTGAAAAAATCGTTTAACGAAGCGGACGTTTCGTTTGGGAAAACAGAGATTGTGGTAAATGCAAATGAAATCCAGAAAAGCATCTCGTTCCCAAGGATTTCGCCCGATGGCAAGTACCTCATTTTCACAATGGCCGATTATGGTACTTTCCCGATATGGCACAAGGAAGCCGATTTGTACATGCTTGATCTGCAAAACGGGAAACTAAAAAAGATGGAGTTGAACAGTGATGAAACAGACAGCTATCATTCGTGGTCGTCGAACAGCAAGTGGCTGATTTTTAGCTCTAAAAGACTGGATGGAAGAAGTACCAGACCCTTTATTGCCTACATAAACTCATGGGACCAGATTGGAAAACCGTTTGTTTTACCCCAAAAAGACCCCGCATACAACGACAATCAGGTACTTTCATTCAATATTCCGGAATTTATTAAAGGGAAGATCAAAATGAATTCCCGTGATTTTGAGGCAGCAACTAAAAATACAACGGTACAGGCAAAATCGGGGAAATTTGAAAATGTAACGGCTGGAAAAGCCAAACTGCCAAGGAATAATCAACCCGAAATCCCCAATTCGATACACGAATAATGAACTGCGGTTTTAAACATCAACGTATTGATGTAAGTGACCTCTAATTTTATAAAGTCCGTTTCTCTGTAGAATGTTTTGATAAAAAAAACAGATATGACCACTAAAACAAAAGTTGCCGGATTCGTTAATAACTATTCATTACTGCTTCTATTTTTTGTAGCGGTATTTTGGTATTTCTTCTGGTTTGGAAATTACATTTTATTCTTTCAGGAAAATCAATCCTTATTCCTCTATTCTGGACAGTATTTCCATGACTTTTTAAACAAGCCAGGCGGATTTATTGTGCTTTTGGGCAAATATATAACCCAATTTTATGCGGATGGAATTACAGGCTCTATCCTGGTGGCAACAGTCACGACCACCCTGTTCCATTTATTTACCAGGCTATTCCGAAACCAGAATCTCAGCCCTTCGTTGAGCCAATTATTAGCATTGATCCCATCATGTCTTTTGATGTTGATGCAGGCCCGCTATTATCATTTCATGGAGGTGAACCTGGGGTACTTGTCTGTTTTGCTTTTCCTTGCATTTTCCATTTACCTCAACAAGAAAAATGTATCATTCCTTGTTTTCATCTTATTCCCGCTTTATTATTACCTGGCAGGGGCGTTTGCCTGGATTTTCGCCGGCGCCTATATGGCTAATGCTGTTTTCATTGAAAATAAAAACTATAAATACCTTTATTCTTTCTTGTTGATCCCGATCTCAGCTTTAATCGTTTTTATTTCTGAAAATCTATTATTTCTTCAACCATACAACCTATTGCTTAGCTTTCCACTTCCAGCAATAAACGATTCAAAATATAGGATCTTGTTTTACATTTTATCCGGATTCTTTGTCCTTACACCACTAATTGGCAAGTTGAGATTCCAAAGTAAAAGTATCGTCGGCAAACCCCTGTTTATTTACATTGCTTCGATCCTTGTTTTACTGTTAACAGGCTATTCGCTCTATGCCAATTACAACATTCAAACCTCGCGAGTGCTGAAAACGGAGCAGTATGTATTTAAGCAGAAATGGGATGAAGTTATCCGGTTTAATGAAAAGAATGCGTCCGAAAATCTAATCGGGCAATACTTCTATAACGTCGCCCTATCTGAAACCGATCAGCTTTGCGATAAATTATTTTACGGCAGGCAGGATTTTAAGGTTGGATCCCTTATTTTGCCATGGGGGAATGACCATCTGGGCATCGGGTCCTACTTTTTTTATGCAATCGGATTGGTAAACGAAGCTGAACGTTGGGCTTATGAGGATATGATCGTCAACGGACAACGACCCGAAAATCTGAAAATGCTGGTAAAGACCAATCTCATAGATCGAAACTACCGGATGGCTAAAAAATACATTGGTATCCTGAAAAAGACTTCGAACTACAAAAACTGGGCTGTTGGCTATGAAGAAATGGTAGACGATACTACTTTAATCAACAATGACCCGGAATTAAAAGAAAAAAGACAGATCATGCCCCAGGGCGATTTTTTCATTCATGTTAATTCGGCTCAAGACAATATCCCACATCTAATCGAATCCAATCCAAACAACAGAAGGGCCTTCGAATATAAAATTGCGTGGATGATGCTTTCGAAAGATGTTGAAGGAGTAGTTAATCAGATTAAGACACTAAAAACATTGGGATATTCACGAATTCCGCGCCACATGGAAGAAGCAGCTATGATTTATTACAATGGGAAAGGGATATTGCCTGACTTGGGAGGCTTATCTATTAGTGCTGAGACACTTTCACGCTTCGACCAATATGTGGCGGCATTTAAAAGTAACCGGCAAAATATGGCTTTGGCCAAAGAAAGACTGGCAGCCCAATTTGGAAATACGTTTATGTTTTATTATCACTTTAAATAGTGAATGGAATATTTTTGATTCGAAAATATCTTCACCACTTCAGATTTGACTCCCAACAAAAAACAAGACCTCTGTAAAACTAATGTTTACAAAGGTCTTTTTGTAGCGGGAGCCGGACTCGAACCGACGGCCTTTGGGTTATGAGCCCAACGAGCTACCAACTGCTCCATCCCGCAATGTATCTTTAGATTAAATATCTTCTTTTTTAGAACTTCGCTCTGCAGATCTTATCTCTGCTAAGCGGGTGCAAATATAGGCGATACTTTTAGATTTTCCTAATCAGGAGCGAAAAAATATTTGACGTTTTCTGAATCACATCGTTAAAAAGCATTAATAAACTAAGCTGCCGGTTAGTTTTCTCTAAATTCTTCTAATTTTGTTGTGCGAAAAATCGGAAAATGAACAGAAAAGAGCTTCGAAAGAGAATATTTCAGATGCTGAAAGACCATTATCGGTTAATTATTTACAATGATTCGTCGATTCAAACGGTTTGGAGCATCAAACTTACCCCGATAAAGGTATTGACTCTCGGAAGTATTGGGGCCATCCTGCTGATTCTGTTTACAACCGTTATCATTGCCTATACTCCTTTACGCGAGAACATTCCGGGTTATCCAAGCGCCAAAGTCCGCCAGCAGATCATTTACAACTACATGCTGGTCGATTCTTTGGAAAACGAAATCAAGAACAGGGACAGCTACTTCGAAAAGATAAAGACTTTGTTTCAGGGGGAAGTGCCTTCAGACGAATCAGCGGCTACCGAATCAGGGTTGAAAACCTATGATGTAAAGTTCAAGAACTCGAATGCCGACTCAATATTTAAAGATAAATTACTGGATGAGAAGCTTAATTTATCCATCTCGAGCAATTCGAAAAAGCTACCTAGTATTGCCAATATTCACTTTTTCAACCCACTCCGAGGATTAATCACCAATAAATTTAACACTAAAACAGAGCATCTAGCTGTCGATATTGTTGGAAGTCCAAACTCCCGAATATCGAGCGTTTTGGATGGGACTGTTGTTTTTGCGGGTTGGACAATGGATACCGGCTATTCTATTTATATTCAGCACGAAAACAACATCATCTCGGCCTACAAACACAATGCAGAGCTGTTAAAAACTGTTGGTGATAAAGTTAAAGCCGGTGATGTGATTGCCATTATGGGCAATAGCGGAGAGTTGACCACAGGCCCGCACCTTCATTTTGAACTTTGGCACAACGGAACCGCCCTTGACCCTGAAACCTATATTGATTTTTAAACCTGTTTATGAAGAAACGCATTGCCATTCTGGGGTCAACCGGATCAATCGGTACACAAACCTTAGAAGTTATCGCACAAAATCCCGATCATTTTGAGGTTGAAGTTTTGACCGCAAACAACAATATTGAACTATTAGTTGATCAGGCGAAAAAATACCAGCCCAATGTGGTGGTAATTTCGAATTCGTGCCATTACGAGGAATTGACCGAAGCCCTGAAAAATGAAGCCATTAAAGTTTACGCCGGAAGGGAAGCCTTACAACAGGTGGTTCAGATGGATACCATTGATTTGGTTGTTACTGCAATGGTTGGATATTCAGGACTGATACCGACTTGTAATGCAATCAAAGCAGGCAAACACATTGCTCTGGCTAACAAGGAAACGATGGTAGTTGCAGGCGAGATCATTAACCAACTTGCCATCGAGCACAAGGTGAATATCTATCCGGTTGATTCGGAACATTCGGCTATTTTTCAATGCCTTGTTGGTGAATTCAATAATGAGATCGAAAAGATTTACCTCACGGCTTCAGGAGGTCCGTTCAGGGGATTTTCGATGGAACAATTGGCTAATGTGACCAAAGCTGATGCACTGAAACATCCCAACTGGGACATGGGCGCCAAAATTACCATCGACTCAGCCTCGATGATGAACAAAGGCTTCGAGGTAATCGAAGCCAAATGGCTTTTTGGTTTGAAACCGGAACAAATTGATGTTGTGGTACATCCGCAAAGTATTATTCATTCCATAGTCCAGTTTTGCGATGGATCGATGAAAGCCCAGATGGGAGTTCCTGACATGAAATTGCCGATCCAGTATGCCCTGAATTTTCCGGAGCGACTACCTTCCACGTTTAAACGGTTCAGCTTTTTAGATTACCCCAAACTGACATTTGAACAGCCAAATACAAAAAATTTTCGTAACCTTGCACTCGCTTTTGAGGCTCTTAATCAAGGT
>Ga0079306_1000434_pt1 | contig 38997 bp, 54 predicted proteins | sample Methanotroph_Enr_FD_79181 | JGI IMG/M metagenome (GOLD analysis project Ga0079306, IMG submission 79181) | Enriched soil microbial communities from Old Woman Creek wetland in Ohio, USA - Methanotroph_Enrichment_5 | ecosystem: Environmental > Terrestrial > Soil > Wetlands | place: USA: Ohio... | reverse complement strand
TGGGTCAGAGCTATTAGGGACCAGTGCCAGGAAGCCGGTGTGCCCTTCTTCTTCAAACAGTGGGGGGAATGGGCTGACGTGACGGATGATGTTCCGAACGCCCCCCGCCCCTACGCTGAAGACCGGATCATCCTTCCATCAGGTGAGATCGTAGGCTGTGGCGGCTACTGGGGCGGTCAGTTCCAGGGCACTGTTGAAGCCGACTTTGAAGAACGTGGCGGGGCATGGATGCATCGTGTTGGAAGGCGGAACGCCGGTGACCTTCTGGACGGCGTTCAGTACCACCAGATGCCAGGGGGTGACTGATGGCCACAACATCCAAGATCGTGGCTGCTGCATGGAACGCCTGGGCGGCCTGGCAAAGCGAGAAGGAAGACCGAAGCGGCGGCGGTCACCCGCTGACGTGGGCGGCCATCATGGAGTTGTTCCGGATCATGGATGGTGCCTGATGGGCCACGGGACATTCATCTTCGAAGGGGAGTTCACCGAACTGTGCGAGTGGGACGGGCCCGATTGGTCAGGACCGGTCTGCGACTATGTGGCCAAGGGCTGGATGGACGCCAACGAAGTCCTTGGGATGCTGTTGGATCAGTTCGAAGTCCTGCCAGACCTGACCGCCGTTGAACGCTGCTACGCCCACATAGGCAAGGATGGGTGTGTCTTCTACCACAGTGACCCAGGGCCTGGCCGGTTCAAGGTCACGCACATTGACCGGCATAACGTGAAGTGGGTTGCCTGATGTACGAATACGAAGGCGGCCCCAGGGTCAGCTACGGTGACGCCGATGAGTCCATGGTGTTCGTGCGGGTGTGCCCGAACTGCGGACGCTTCGTGAAGGCGGATGATCCGCTGGAAACCATGGTGAACGGGCTGGATGAAGTGCGGCTGCCTGAGACAAACGCCACCTGTGCCAAGTGTGGCCGTGTGTCCATGCCGTTTGAAGGCTTCTTCTGATGCCGGTCACCCATCCACACGGCACCGTGAACCGCTACTGGGACGGGCCATGCCGATGCCTACCGTGTCGGCTGGCCCTGTCCGAGTGGAAGCGTACCCACCGGCCCAGGGTGCCCGTCAGCAAGGCCCAGGAAGCCATAGCCGCCCTGAAGGCCCAAGGGATGAGCCTTCGGGCCATAGCTGTGGCTGCTGGCCGTTCACGGGCCGCCCTGATAATCATCGTGAACGCTGAACGCCATGGACGCCGGTGGGTACACGCTGACACGCTGGACGCCCTGCAAGGCGTCACCACCAAGCCCTTTGACGCTGACGTGCTGATGGACGCCACGGTGGCCAAGCGTCAGGTCCGAAGGATGCTGGCTGCCGGTCACACCCACCACCAGATAGCTGACGCCGGTGACGTGTACCACGTCCGTGTCAGGCAACTGAGCCGATCCCGTAGCCCGAAACGCTGCTATGCGTCCACGGCTGCCGGTGTGGAACGGGCGTACCAGGCACTGATGTTCAAGGAACCGCTGGTGTGGCGGACGTGCGTGGAGTGCGGGACGGAATCCGAATGGCGGGGCGGTCACCTGGCGTGTCCATCGTGCCGGTCCACCAAGGCTTCCTGACCGTCTGTCCTGGTCGCGTCTAGGGATTGTCCAGGACAAGTCCACCCATAAGGTAAATGAACTGAACACAACACAACGTAATGTAATCGTAACTTGGAAGGGCATGGGAAACCTTGTGGATACTGTGGAAACTGTGGATAACTCGGCACCTGCGGTCCATGAACTGAAGACGTGGCCCGAACACTTCCAGGCTGTCATCGAAGGCACCAAGACCGCTGAAGTCAGGAAGATGGACCGTGACTTCAAGGTGGGTGACACGCTGTACCTTCGTGAGTACAAGCCACCGGCGTTGCAGAGTGGTGGTGTCAGTACCAGGGATGGTCACTACACCGGACGTGAGTGCTTAGGCACCATCACCCACATCTTGACCGGATGGGGTCTTCAGGACGGCTACGCCATGCTGTCATTCGGCCCGTACCGTGAGATTGTGCAGCCCCCATGTAAAAGGGAAGGCGAATGAGCCCCAGGCCGATCCTGAAGGCGTCCGGTGACCTTCGCCTGGCTGGCATCCACACTGAGTGGACCGAGAACGGCCAGACCAAGACCCTGATCCTGAAGGGCGAAGGCGTGACGGTCCACCTGGACTGTCCGGACAACCGGACGCCTGGAACACTCCTGGCCGCCTACCCCGCTTGGACATTCGTTGTTGCGTCCAAGACGGATGGGTGACACAATCAGGTGGACTGGCAAGGGGCCGGTCACCACACGGGAAGGTGGGAACCAATGGACAGACCGCTGGACTGGGCGTTCAAGATCGACAGCAACACTGAGCGTCCGCTGATTGACCGTATGCGTTTCAGCATCGGTGACCTTCGCGGTATTGACGCCGAGATCGTGACCAGTGCCCTGACTGGGCTTCCGTCAGCCAACCTGGCGTGTGAGAACGCCCCGAACCTGGCTGAAGGCAACGTGACCCAGTGGGCTGAACTGGTCCTGGCAGCCAAGGCGGTTGTGGACGCCGGTGACCTGAACCACGAACCGATCCACGCCCTGGCGTGGTGCCTTCGTGTCCTGGGCGTGGATATGACGCCTGTGGACCATCCGAAGAACACGCTGTGCCACTGGTCAACCGGCATCGAAGGCGTCTGTGGCGGCCCCATCTGCATCGAACACGGGCCGTCCGCTGTGTGCGAGACACCCGAGATTCCGAAGGGCGTCCAGAATGGCTGATGATCCGAAGGTCACGGTCAGGCTGTCCATCGACTCGCAACGCCGTCCGTTCGTGGCGTTCGACTGTAAGCCAGGGCAGGGCGTGGAACCCTGGTATGACTTCAGCCATGAAGGACCGGCCCTTGAGCGTGATGCTGTGGTCAGCCCTTCAGTCCTTGAAGCCTTCGCCAAGGTAGTGGCTGAAGCCCTGGATGACCCCAGGATCGTGTCCCACCTGCACCGGACACAGTTCTTTGACCCTTCGGCTGGGTGCTGACGATGGCTGATGCCTACTGCAAAGCCTGTCACGCCTGGGTCACGCATGACACCAGCCCGTCCGGACGCCATGAGCATCCCGCTGACCTGGTGACCCCAAGCCTTGGCACCAGCCCCAAGCCTGGCACCGATTCAGCCAAGGTCCTTCAGGCCATGATGGACGGGCCCGTGATCGACACACACGCCCAGGGATCGGCTGCCTGGTGGTCCACATGGGACCTGGTGCCCTACACCAACAGCGTCCACGTCCGTGACTTCATCCGTGACCTGAAGCACATGGGATGGACGTTCGATGAGCGGTGGACCACAGCCCAGGGCAAGCGGTACAAGGAATGGCGGCTGGTGCTGCCTAAGCATGGATCACAGGAAGGTCTATTCTGATGGGGGAATATGGGCGGGTTCCACGGGTCATAGGGTCAGAAGTCACCTACCGGAAGGAACAGCACATGGACAAGCGGATCAGCACCACACCGGCCTGGGCCAAGACGGTCACCGTAGCGTTCGTGGCCATCGTGGTCATCGGCATCTGGCTTATGGGGTACTACGCTGGCAGGGTGGATGCCATGGTGGCGAAGGCCAACGGTGCCACGTTTCACGCCATGCCCGTTCGGGTGCCGATGCCCCCACACAAGAAGGTCCACTGGAAGACCGGCAAGGCTTCCACCTACGGGATCGGTGACGGACTCCTTGGCCACAACAAGGCCAATGGCAAGCCACTGACCGCCAGGGAAATGGCCGTAGCCCACAAGCACTACCCCCTGGGCACCGTCCTGGTCATCAAGTACAAGGGCCGCACGGTCCGTGCTGTGGTCAGAGATCGTGGACCCTACATCCGTGGGCGTGTCCTGGACCTGGCACCGGCAACGGCCAGGGCCTTGCACTTCCGTGGCGTCCACAAGGTCCGGTATCGAGTCATCAAGTGGGGTCACCGGTGAAGGCTGACAAGGCCATCATCACGTTCCGGAACGAACACCTGGGGCTTCCGGAGATCGTCCACATCAACGCCGAAGAAGTAGAAGTCACCGTCCTGGATGACAGGGGACAGTGCCTGTTCAGCGGTTCAATAGCAGCACTGGCCAATATCGCTTCCAATTACGTCAAGGTGAAAGCCAAATGACGGGCGGGATCGGACAGGGCCTTCCCTGGTGGCTGCCCGAAGGCTTCCTGAACGTGGAACAGACGCTGGCACTGGGTGAGCGTGACCTGGTGCTGGCCGGTTCCTACACCTGCCCCGTATGCGCGGCCACAGAACAGGCACAGGTTCCCTATCCGGTCATACTTGACCCCGCCCACATCGTCACCAAAGGCATGGGCGGACGCCCTGGCGGATCGGGCCCAACGGTTCGTATCTGCCGAACCCACCATGACCTTGAACACTTCAGTGCCGATGGCATCCAGCGGACCATGGCCATCCGAGAGACTGACGGGGCCGTGTGCTGGCTGGAAGCCAGGATGGGCGTGTACGGCTACCCAGTTGGCGACATTGAAGTGACTGTCCTTGGCCATGCCCATCCTTGGACGTGGTGACCATGACGCCTGACGTGGTGGGGATCAGGACCAAGGAGAACCAAGCCGTTGAAGGCTGGCTGCTGTTCTGGGAAGACCGGCTGCTGGCCTACGAAGCCGCCAGGGAAGAAGTCATGGGCGGCAAGTCCAGGACGGTCATGGTTGGCGGACAGCGCGGCGGGAAGACCAGTGCCACTGAAGCCAAGGGTCTGAAGCTGGCCGAACTGGCCCAGCGTGAACCCTGGCTGATGTTCGTCAAGGACTTTGAAGCCATGCTGGGATCATCAGCACCCAACCTGCTGGTGGTCCTTCGCCTTCGCCGTCAGTACCGGAACTACCGTGGACGGCGTGGCTGGGTTGGGCCCGTGCAGGTACGCTACCCCATGGAAGTGGCAGCGGTCACCGGCAAACCGGCTGAAGGATACTTCCTGGTCAGCCGCAACAGCTTCCATGGCATGTGGCGGGACATTGTGGACCTGGCAGCCAGGGAAGCCATACGAAGGGGGCTAGTGTGAGCGTCCGCATGAAGTGGATTCGCTGCCCGATCCTTGGCCGTGGGGCAAGGTACGGTGATGTTGGGCGATTCAGCGGGGAGTTTGGACAGGCCAGGCGGGTGACGCTGGCTGGAAGTGCCGTCACCAGCATGAAGTCACAGCGGCTGCCTGGCCATCGTGTCAGAACGCTGAATAATGAACTGATGGTGGCGGTTCCAGCTGACCGGTATGACGATGAAGGGCGGCTGGTGTGACGATCCTTCAGTACGTCAACCGTGACCACAGCCACCCGTGGTACGGGCTGACCGGACTCAAGATGGCCCAGGGCTGTGGTCCTGGGCCACGGAACGTCCTGGTGCTGCTGGACGGCGTTGGTTGTGTTGTTGCCCCATACGGCAATTGGCGGAAGGTGAAGACGTGAGCAGGGAACAGCGTAGGGCCAGGCGTCGGAAGGTGGGCACCCACACGTCAATCTGTGTGGTCTGCGGGAAGCCGATCCCACGGCGGCAACCGGCCATGTACGTCACCGATCAGTGGAACGGCACGGTGTACGGGGCCCACATCAACTGCGGGTCCGATCACAAGGCACTGATGGCCGGTCTGAAGGCGGCCATGACCACGCCTGAGTTCATCCGGTTCCGGTGGCGCAAGTTCTGGGCTGGCAAGCGTCGGATGTGGGCCACGTTCGCTGCCAGGTGGTCCACGTCCAAGAAGATGGTGGGCTGATGAACGCACGAATGAGCCTGGTGGCGGCATCCATAGCAGCCGCCCAGGCAGCCAACGCCCATCCGAGTGCCAGCGGCCACAAGTCCGCCAAGGTGGCCGCCAAGGCCAAGGCACGGTCCAAGATGGCCAAGAAGTCCAGGAAGCGGAACCGATGATGACCGCCGTGGTGGCATCCTTCCTGGGCTGTGTCTTGGGCTGGTACGGGAACAAGGCGTGGCGGTACTTCAACCGGTCATTCGTCTGCACCCACTGTGGGTGGGTTGGCAAGCGGAAGGACCTGAAGCCATGGTCACTACGGGTCAAGAACGGATGCCCGAAGTGTGACTACATGGCCATGGACACGGCCCATGGGCTCAAGTGGTGGCAGATATGATCGAACCCCTGGACGCCAGGAAGGACGGACCCACGCCAGGCGTACCGTTCCCGCCGTCCTGGTGTATTGATTGGCACAGCCAACCGCCCCGTGTAAACTGGATGGGCAAGGTCTGGGTGTTCTGCCACCTGTATTGGCGGAACCTGAAGATTCAACTGGGAAGGAAGAACGATGGCTGAGACAGGGACGAATCAAGGGCCGTTCAGCGTGGTGTTCTGCAACTGCCATGACTGTGCAACCAAGGGCCCGTCACAGGGCGGGGCTGATGGTCTGTGGTGGGTCACCAAGGACGGGCAGATGTACGCTGCCAAAGGTACGCCTGGCTGGACTCAAGACGAAGCCATGACCGTGGCCGATCGCCTGAACGCCACCACCGAAGCGGAAGCCGCCATTGAACGCATGGTGGCGAAGATGGGCCCGAACCTGGGCATGGCCACCACGGCTGAGTTGCTGGCCGAACTTCAGGCCCGTGCCGAAGTGGGCGGCTATGCCGAGTACCGGACGGTGGACAATGGCTGAACTGCTGGACCTGTCCAAGCACAAGGCCAAAGTGGAGTCCGAAGCCATCAAGGCCGATATGGCCAATGACCGGCTGGCCCACTGGAAGCAGAACGCCATTCCTGGCTGCCACATCCCCATGGGCTTCCCTGCCCTGCTGGCCTTCGCTGACAACAGCGTGGAAGACCAGATCACCCACGTCTTCAGTGAAGCCAAGGAACTGGCCGATGACCTGGCCGATCCGGAGAAGTCCAAGAACGGTATGTGGCTGCTGGAACTGCTGGACCTGCACCACTCCATCGAAACCCTGGAACGGCTGCTGGTGGACCGCTACGGGCCCGAAGTGCTGAACAACGCCAGGCTGATGGTCTTGGAGAAGAACGCCGAGCGTGGCTATTACGGGCTGGTTGCTGACCCTTCAGATGGCTGATACAATCACCCACAAGCATCCACCTGGGAAGGGACAAGCGACATGTGGGAAGTGATAGACGGCGACTTCCGCCAGCACCTTGACCGGTTCGAACCTTCGGCGTTGGTATTCTCGGACCCGCCGTATAACCAGGGCTATCATTACGATGCCTACAGGGACCAGCTTCATCAGGATGACTATGCCGAGTTGATACGGGCGGCCTTCGCTGGGCGTCGGGCGTGTGTCATCCACTACCCAGAGGAAACCATCAACCTTCTGGGCCCCATCCTTGGCCAGTGCAGCCAGGTGGTTTCGTGGGTCTACCCATCGAACACGGCGAAACAGTCACGGCTGGTGTCATGGTGGGGGGGGGCGATACCGGACCTTCGGCGTGTTGGGCAGGATTACAAGAACCCAACTGACAAGCGGATTGCGGCCAGGATCGCTGCTGGGAAACGGGCACGGCTGTATGACTGGTGGGAAATCAACCAGGTCAAGAACGTCAGCAAAGCCGACAACCCACACCCGTGTCCGATTCCCTATGAACTGGCTAGGCGTGTCATCCTGACCACCACTGAGCCTGGGCAGCTGGTTATTGACCCGTTCGCCGGTAGCGGGACCATCCTGAAGGCTGCTGTGGACAATGGCCGCCGTGCCCTTGGGTTCGACATTGACCCGTCCTATACGGAATATGCCAGGGCACAGCTGACGGCATAAGGCAGCACCGGCCAGGGCCTGAGCCCGAAGCCGTGAAATGAGCATGACCCCAGCCCCGAAGGCCGCCGATCCTGGCGGGGGCTGGGGTCCTTTGCGTATCAGCACAGTGCAGCGGACCGGCGTTCCTGATGTAGACATGTACCTGTGAACCGCCAACGGGCGGGGGTAGACCAGGGGACTTCCCTGGGGCCTTCGGGCCTTGACTGTCTGAGACAGGAACCGGAATGGCAGAACGCCAGAAGACCAAGACAACATCACCACGGGTCATGTGCCCGAAGTGCAAGAAGCGTGTGGCCCGTCTTCCTGAATCCACGAAGACCCATGTGGCCTACCCAGCGAAGTGCCCCCACTGTTCGGCTGACCTTCTTCCCGTGCTGGCTGATGAACGCACCAGGACGGAAGCACCGGCAGATCACAGCAGCCATGAGCCCGACAAGGGCAAGAAGGACCGGCCCGATCCGATAGCGGACCTGTGCAAGCGGACGCCAGGACGCCCCACCAAGCTGTCTGATGACCTGATCCTTGAAGTTGCCCGTGGGCTGGCCCTGGGTGCCTACAACACCACGGTGATGAAGGCCCTGGGCATCAAGGAACGGACCTGGTACGCCTGGATTGACAAGGGCATCAAGGCCGAAGCCAAGCCGCCATCCAAGCGCACGAAGGCTGACCTGCTGTATCTGAAGTTCGCCATGGTCACGGAACAGGCTGACGCCATGGGCGAAATGGCAGCCTTGGCCGAAGTCCGGTCAGGCGGGTTCGGCTGGCAGGGATCGGCGTGGTTCCTAGAGCGCAAGCACCCTGACCGCTGGGGCCGTAGCCGTGCCGAAGGCAACGAAGGCGGCAGCCTGGACGCCCTGGTGGACGCCATCAAGGCGGCCAGGGACGCCCAGTCCAAGCAGAAGGCCGGTGCAGCATGACGCTGGACCTGAGCCCCAAGCAGATGGACTTCCTGCTGAACAGTGACGCCAGGATCAACGCCGCCGATGGGGCGGTCAGGTCAGGCAAGTCCTGGTCATGTGACGTTCGGTGGCTAGAGTTCACCCAGACACAGCGGGGACCGTTCCTGCTGACCGGCAAGACGTTTGACACCGTGGGGCGTAACGTCATCCAGCCCCTGATGGACATGACCCCCGCCGTTCGCTGGCTGAACCAGGGCCGTGGTCACCTGGGGATCGGCAACGCCCTGGTCTACGTTGTGGGCCTGAACGATGCCAAGGCCGAATCCAGAATCCGTGGTATGACCGTGGGCGGCTGGTTGGCTGATGAAGTCACCCTGTACCCCGTTGATGCCGTCCGGATGGCCCTGTCCCGAATGTCTATCCCTGGGTCCAAGGCGTTCTGGACCATGAACCCAGACAACCCCTACCACTGGGCGTTGCAGGAGTACCTAGAGAACCAGGAACTGCTGGACAAGGGCATCCTGAAGCGGTGGCACTTCGAACTGGACGACAACCCCGCCCTGGACGACGAATACAAGGAATCGCTGAAGTCCCTGTATTCGGGCCTGTTCTACCAGCGGTTCATCGAAGGCAAGTGGGTTCTGGCTGAAGGCGTCATCTACAGCCAGTTCCAGCCGGTCATGCACGTCAAGGAACCACCGGCCCTGGACCAGTTCAGTTCGTTCTGGGTGGCATGTGACTACGGCACGTCCAACCCGTGCGTGTTCCTGCTGATGGGCCAGGACTTCCAGGGCCGTGTCTGGTGCCTTCGTGAATACTACTGGGACAGTGCCAAGCAGCGACGGCAGAAGACGGATGCCGAATACGCCGATGACCTGCTGAAGTGGCTGAACGGCCTGATCCCGAACATGCTGATGGTTGACCCTTCGGCAGCGTCATTCATAGCCGAACTTCGGCAGCGTGGGTGGCGTGTGATGAAGGCTGACAACGATGTGCTGGACGGAATCAGGGTGGTCAGCAGTAAACTGGCAGGTGGAACGCTGCTGGTGGCACCTGAGTGTGAGAACGTGCAGCGGGAGTTTGCCGCCTACATCTGGGATGAAACGGCCCAGAAGAAGGGCGAAGACAAGCCCCTGAAGTTGCACGATCACGCCATGGATGCCCTGCGGTATGGCGTGTTTACCCACTCCAAGCGTGGCGTGGGGGGCGTGGTCACGGACAAACCGGCAGGACTGTAGGGGGCACCATGGCACACTTCATCACAAGCCTGGAACAGATACTGGCACCTGGTGTCCAGTTCCCACCCCCAGGCGAAGTACAGACCGGCAGGAACCAGAAGCTGGGCCGCCTTGACCGGATGGCCCAGAACAAGCGTCTGTGGGACGGGGAACACGATCAGGCGTATGGCGACTGGGGCAAGGTGGCCAGGTTCGATGACCTGCTGACCGCTGCCACCCAGGTGGAACTGATGGTCAACTTCCATCGTCGCCTGTCCCGCCTGTGGAAGTCCCTGATGCTGTCTGAGCCCCCCACCATCAAGGTGGATGACGCTGCACAGCCCTGGTGTGATGACCTGATGAAGAAGGGCCGCCTGGTCAGTGCCCTGGGGTCAGACGTGCTGGATATGTCCCGCTTCGGCGTGGGGCTACTCAAGGCCGTGAAGAAGGACGGCCAACCGGCCAAGATCGTGGCCCAGCCGCCCCTGATCGGGGAAGCCGGTGACGTGGCCGGTGGATGGTTCCCCATCGTTGACCCGTTCGACGTGACCGAGATCACCGGCCATGTGGTGGCGTGGATCGAAACCAGGCGGGAACAGGTCCTGGGTGTGCCGGTCAATCGCCGGTACTGCCACGCCCAGGTCTTCGAACCTGGCCGCTTCGTCACACAGACCTGGGTGATGAGCGGCAAGGTATTGAAGACCCTGATTGCCGAGAACGTCACCACCCTGCCCGAAGGCGTCATGCTGCTGCACCCCGCCCAGAACGGGCTGACTTCTGATTCCATCTACGGCACCGATGACTACAGGGACATTGACGGGCTGATCCATGAAGTGGAAATCCGTATGTCCCAGATCAGTGCCGTCCTGGACAAACACGCTGACCCGAACCTTCAGGGCCCCAACAACATGGTCACCGGCGGCACGGCTGCCGGTCATGCTGCACAGGCCCAGGCGAACGCCCAGCGTGGCGGTGGGATGGGCCAGGCAACCGTCAAGATCGGCGGCAAGTTCTTTGGCCGCCTTCCTGATGAAGCCAAGATCGAATACATCACCTGGGACGGCAACCTGGAAGCGTCCTTCAGGGAGATCGACACCATCATGGACCTGGTGTATCTCCTGTCCGAGACTTCACCGGCTGCCTTCGCCTTGTTCAAACAGGCCCAGGCTGAGTCCGGATCGGCCCTGAAGCGTCTGATGATGGCCCCGCTGCTCAAGGTGGCCGATATGCGGAACAGCCTGGATGAAGCCCTGATGGCTGCCATCTACGCTGCTGCCGCCCTGGACGGCGTGACCATCACCACCGTGGAAGTGGAGTGGAAGGACGGTCTGCCACAGGACCGTGCCGAAGACGCCACCATTGAAACCGCCATGTTCGGGGCCAAGCTACGGTCCAAGGAAGCCGCTATCAGGGCTGTCTACGGTCTTGAGGGTGACGCCCTGAAGGACGAATTGAAGGCGATTGACGGTGACCAGCCCAAGGCCCCTGCACCACCCACACCGGATCAGATTGTGGCGGCGGCCAGGGCGGGACAGGCACAGCCCGTGGCCGGTCCTGACAAGCCCCAGCAGTAGGTGACGGCTGATGCCCCCACGCACACCTGAAGACAGGCTGCTGGACCTGACCAACGCCGAACAGTCCCGAATCTACCGGCTGCTGGCTGACGCCCAGATCGAAGTGACCCAGAAGCTGAACGCTGCCCTGGATGCCGAGAACGAAGGCACGGCCAGGAAGCTGGCTGCCATCCTGGTGGAAATCAAGGCCACCCTGGAAACGCTGGACGGGGCCGTGAAGGACTGGTCCAAGGAGTCCACCAGGACGGTCTACGAAGGGGCCATGGAAGTCAGTGATGACCGGCTGTCCAAGGTCCTGGGTGCCACCATCAAGGGGCAGGTTGGATTCGATGCCCCTATCCACCTGGAATCCATCAACCTGCTGGCCGAAGCCGCCTACAGCCCGTTCAGGGATCACATCACCCGAATAGGGCGGCGGGTGGATGACGACTTCCAACGGGCCCAGGTCCAGGCTGCCAGGTCTGCCCTTGTGGGGGCGGACACGGCACAGTCCATGGCCAGGAACCTTCGTGCAACCCTTGGGGAACAGGGCCTGTTCTTCTTCGAAGACCGGTCGGGGCGTGCCTGGGACCTTCGCCGGTACAGCGAAATGGCGTCCAGGACCATCCTTCGGGAGTGCGAGACACAGGCCACGGCCAACCGCCTGGCCCAGTGTGGCGTCCATCTGGGGGAAGTGTCCTACCACGTCACAGCCCAGGGACCGTGCGATATATGCGGCCCGTGGCAGGGCAAGCTGCTGGACCTGGACGGGTCATCCAACGGCGCATATCCCACGGTGGATGAAGCCAGGGCCGGTGGCCTGTGGCATCCGAACTGCCGTCACAACCTGATCCCGCACGTCCCAGACATTGACGACCAGATCGAAGCCCTGAAGGAACAGCTGGGCGAAGGGTCCGTGAAGAAGAACCCCAAGACTGAGCCCGTGCCGGTGGCCAAGATCGAACCCAAGCCGGTTGACGGTGACCCCATCCAGGCCATCAGGGCTGAGTCAGCCACGCTTCAGGGCCTGATGGGTGACGATCCGGAAGCCTACAACCGGAAGAAGGCTGACCTGGAACGGATGAAGGTGGCCCAGGCCAAGGCCGTCCAGGACGTTCAGTTCCATGAAGGCAGGGTCAAGTCAGCCAGGCTGATGGCCAAGGATGCCAGGACCGATCAGGACCGTAAGTGGTTTGAGGATTCGGCACGGAACGCTGAACACAACCTGGCCGGTGCCCAGAAGACCCTTGAGAACCTGGCTGGCAAGGCCGAAGCAATCCAGGCCGAACTGGACCAGATGAAGGCACCGGACTACACGGCTGCCGAAGTCCAGGCACGGCGGATCGGCCACATGGTGGAAGTGGAAGCCCAGAAGCGCGGGGCAGCCCTTGGGCCCGAGATAGAAGCGGCACGGGCACGGCTCAAGGCCATTGACGATGAACAGTCCAAGGCCGGTGGTGGCAAGGTCCTGGCGGCCAAGACGGCACTGGATGACCACCAGGCCAAGATGAGGGCCGTGCTGGGCAAGCACCCCGAGTATGACGACTGGATGACCGAGAAGAAGCGGCTTCAGCAGGAGTACCTGAAGACCATGACTGATGCCGACTATGGCGGCATCCAGGACCGGCGCAGGGTTGCCCAGGCTGAACTGGATGACCTGATCCGCCAGAAGTCCCTGAAGCGGTACGAAGTCCTGGGCGAAGTCAGGACCTTTGGGGCCGACGAATCGCACATACCATGGGACAACACCACCAAGCCGGTCCGGAAGGTGGTCCTTGACACCATAGCCCCGTTCTACCCCAGGTCCTGGTGGCAGAAGGGCGGCCTTATCCGCTACACCCAGATCAGCGGAAGGTGCTTCTACCGTGGGTCTGAGCGGTGGGCCAGGATCGGAAAGACAAACCGTTCAGCCAACGGGGGCAACGCCGGTGTCCACGAAACGGCACACCACTGGCAGAACACCATCCCTGGCTTCTTTGACATTGAAGAAGCGTTCTACAACCGCCGATGCTCACGCCCTGACGGAACGCTGGAACCGCTGGTGTCCCTGCGAAGTCTGACCGGTGGCCGTGGCTACGGGCCAAGGGAACGGGCCAGGAAGGACCGCTGGCCAGAACCGTACATGGGCAAGTCCTACGCCGGTGACGTGTCTGGCCGGTATCTGGAAGTCCTGACGTGTGCGTTTGATGATATGGCCCTTGGCAAAGCGGCATGGCTGACCGATCCGGACCAGGCTGACCTTCTTGAGTTCAGCCTCGGCATACTGGCGGGGGTGGGCTGATGAGGATCGTGCTGTGGGTGACCCACGATGACGGCTGGGAAGGTGAACTGGTCCTGGAAGACGGGGCCCTGTCTGGTGACCCATTGGCCGTCCAGGTCATCCGTGATGCTGCCTTGGATGCCGGTCCGGTCATCCGTGCCACGCCTTCAGGGCCGTTCCTTGACGGTGACCTGCTGTCCGATCCCGTAGCCTTCTACCTGCTGGCCCGTGTCGCCTTCGTGGACGTGGACGTGCAACGCACGGGCGAAGACCCACGGGCGATGCTGGATGCCCTGCTGTACCCTGAAGGCGCAACAGAGGACGATGTGTTCTAGCTGCACTGAGCGACAACAGGTAGCGTCATGCTACCTTTTTCCACAGGTACGTTGACTGGCACGGTCAAGACCAGGAGAAGGAAGGCCCCAATGAAGCACAAGTTGTTCCACCACCTGCACCACCAGAACCGTGGCGGCCTGTTGGCCGGTCTAGGGTTCGAAGGTGCTGCACCGTTCGGTGTCCGCTTCGATGTGGACCCTGACGGCGGCGACGGCGGCCAGGGTGGGTCAGCCGGTGGAAGTGGTGGTGGCCAGAGCGTGGTCACCATGAGCCAGGCCAGTATGGATGCCCTGATCCGTGACGCAAAGGCCCAGGCCAAGCGTTCGGCCCTGGCATCCATCACCGACAAGTACGGTGACCTGGACGCCCTGAAGGCCAAGGCAGACAACACCGATGGTGCTGAAGCTGCCGAAGCCCTGACCACGCTGGCCAAGACCATGGGTCTGGAAGTTGGGGACACCCCCACGCCGAAGGACATTCTGGCCAAGGCCACTGAGCGTGTTCAGACGCTGACCCAGGCGGAAACGAAGGCGGCTGAATCGGCCCTGCTGGACGTGCGGCGGCAAGCCCTGAAGGACGCCAAGTTGAACCCCGACCTGGCACCGGTACTGGCCCTGAAGGGCACCACGAAGGAAGAACTGGCCACTGAGATCGAAGCACTGAAGCCTGTGGTGGGGGCCATGGGACAGGGCGGACTCGGTGGACAGGCCGCACTTGGCGGTCAGGGCGGCACGGGCGGAATCGGCACGGGCGGGAACCCCGCTGGTGCAGGTGCCGGTCAGCCGGTTGGCCTTCAGGATGCCGTTGGGGCCCATTACGGCAAATAGACTGGCCCTTCCCAGGGCCGTCCCGCTATCAGAAGGAAGAAGGTGAAAGCACATGGCACTGACACTGGCCCAGGTTCAGGTGAACCTGATGGACGCCGTTCAGGTGGGCGTCATTGATGAGTTCCGTAAGGCGTCTTTCATCCTGGAGAACATCCAGTTCGATGACGCCGTGTCGCCGGTTGGCGGTGGGGCTACGCTGACCTACGGCTACACCCGTGTTACCACCCAGCCCACGGCTGGAACCCGTGCGCTCAACTCCGAGTACACGGCGCAACAGGCCCTGAAGACCCGCTACACGGTGGACCTGGCCATCTTCGGTGGATCGTTCGAGATCGACCGAGTTCTGGCCAAGACCGGTGGCATCGTCAACGAAGTCACGTTCCAGACCCAGCAGAAGGTCAAGGCGGCCCGTGCTGAGTTCCATGACCTGTTCATCAACGGTGACGTGGGCGACGATGCCAACGCCTTCGATGGTCTGGACAAGGCCATCACGGGCAGCACCACCGAGTTCTTGCCGGTCAGCCACGGCGTGACCGCTGGCTATGTGGACCTGTCCACGTCCGCCAACATCACGTCCAACTATGTGGAGTTCCTGGACCTTCTGGACGCATGGCTGGCCCTGATGGACGGCTGTGACGCCCTGCTGATGAACAGCAAGATGATTGCGAAGTTCCGTGCTGTGGCCCGACGTGCGACGGCCTACAACGTCACCATGGACGCCTTCGGACGCCAGGTGGAGCGGTACAACGCCATTCCGTTCATCGACATGGGCGACAAGCCTGGGTCCACCAACCCGATCATCCCCGTGGAAACCCGTGACGCTGACGGCGCAGGTGCTGGTGGCAACATCACCAACCTGACCGACATCTACGGCGTCCGGTTCGGCCTGGACGGCGTTCACGCTGTGTCCATGGCTGGGGACGCCCCGATCAACACCTACCTTCCTGACTTCAGCACCCCTGGTGCCGTGAAGTCCGGCGAAGTGGAAATGGTGGCTTGCGTGGCTCTCAAGGCCACCAAGGCCGCTGGTGCCTTCCGCAACGTCAAGGTGGGCTAGGTCCAACACCGGACGTGATAAGGGGGGCCTACGGGCCCCCCTGAGTTCACGGGAAGGATGGTTCAAGTGAGCGACACGAAGCCCGACCTGGACGCCCTGAAGGCGTCAGCGAAGGAAGCCGGTGAAGCGGTCAAGGCGGCCAAGGACGCCCTGAAGGCCGATCCGGAGAACAAGGACCTGGCCGCTGCCGTTGACACGGCCAAGGCGACTGCCAAGGCGGCCAACCAGGCTGTCAAGGACGCCAGCCCGAAGGATGACACGCCGAAGCCGAAGGCCGAGAAGGCCCCGAAGACCACGATGGTCTACAGCCCCAATCGTCAGTTCACTGGCGACACGGCTGGGATCACGTTCGTCAACGGCAACGGTGCCATCCCTGCCGATCATCCCAAACACGGGCACCTGGTGGACTGGTTCCGCCGTCACGGCTACACCATCGGCGGGGACGCCCCGTCCGAGTAGGCAACCCATAACGGGATGCCCCCCGTTCATGGGGGCGCAAGGGCCCTGGGCTTCACAGCCTGGGGCCCTTTGCTGTTCCCAAGCACAGTGCAGCAACGCCGGTGGGCCGCCATAGACTGGGACACGATCACCCAGGCTTCAGGGAAGGACCAGGCATGGCTGACAACATCAGCATCTATAACGGGACCCCCACGGCTGGTGCCATGGACGGGTCCCTGGTCACTGTCAACAACCCAATCACTGACGGTGACCTTCAGATCGGGGCTGACCGTGAAGGGACGCCCATCAAGTTGGCGGTCAGGGCGGTCAACGCCAAGAAGCGTACCGGCAGCTTCCCCATCCAGGTCAGCGGCGGATCGGCTGACTGTTGGAACCTGGCACCGGACAGCAACGGGTCCCCAGGCGCATGGGCTGGGTGGGGCCAGACGCTGAACCTGGTGGGCCCGATCAACGCCAGGAATACCATCTTCTGGGCCAATCCACGGGTCAAAGCCGCCGAAGCCATCACCCCTGCTGGGGCACTGACGATGGATGACGCCACCGTGACCTTCCGGATTCCCACGGACGTGGTGGATGACGTGTTCACTGACACCCAGCCGGTCTTCAGCACCGGACCGGTCCTGACCGGTGGGGACGGCCAGCTGCACCTGGAAGCCGTCTGGGCGTCTGGTGGCGACGGTGAAGCCGTCACGGCCAAGGCCATCGTCAAGGCCAACACCACGGCCCCCACAACGTCTGACTGGAACGCTGCTGCCGCCTTCGATGGTGATGAGTGGTATGTAGGCACCAACGGCGTGGCCGCCTATGCGTGGGTGCAGCTGACTGACGCAACCGGCAACAAGGTGGTCAGCCAGATGCAGACCGCCACACCGTCATCTGCCATCAACCTTCCGCCTACCTTCGGGGCGGGTCCGTCCGTGACCGGCATCACCCAGACGGGTGCCACGGTCACGGCCACCTACACCGATCCGGAAGGCGACGGGATCACGGCAACCTATCGAGTGATGGCCCGTGGTGCCACCCCGAACTGGACCGGTGCCCCCGCCTTTGCCAGCCCCCAGACCGTTGGTTCACTGACGGCGGGGACGCAATATGACCTGTATGTGCGGCTGTCCGACACCCACGGAAACGTGGTCACGTCTTCGGCGGTGCAGTTCACCACATCGGCGGCCAACGTGGCACCGACATTCAGCACGGCTTCCACGGTCAGTGGCATATCCCAGTCAGCCGCCACCGTCACGGCAGCCGCCACAGACACTGACGGGGACACCCTGACGTACAAGGTGGCTGTCACAACGTCTGCCACGCCACCCGCCGACTGGTCCGGATACGCTGACCGGACCCACGCTACCATGGCTGCCGGTGTCAGCATCAGCGGCCTGGCTGCCGGTACGGCTTACTACGCCCACGTTCGTGTGGACGATGCCCACAGCCACCTGGTCATCAGCACGTCCGCCCAGTTCACTACCACGGCAGCCACGCTCAAGCTGAACGACTTTGCAGCGGGACAGGCCCTGGACACCACATGGCTGGGAACGTCAGTGGCCAACAGCGGATCAGCGGCCACCACCACCAGCCCCAACAGGCTGAAGGTCACGTCCTACGGGTCTGACAACCGTGGTGCCCTGTGGTTCGGGAAGACGGCCACCGGATTCGCCACGCCTGAGCGGATCACCGTCAAGTTCACGCCTGAAGCCCTGGCGAGTGGATGGGTGGCGGAATCCACCATGGCCGTCCTGGGCAACTGGAAGACCAACGCCGGTGACCCCCAGTGTGGGGACAGCGGCACCGGCGTTCCCGTGAACCCCAACGTGCTGATGATGGCCCGTGCCTGGGTGTACTACGGCTGGTCACCGGCCAACCTGTACCTGAGCATCAGCAACGGGACCAACTTCTACGACTTCACAACCCACACCTTCACCAACTCTGACGGTGCCATGACCACAGCTGGCAAGCTGCTGGCCGCTGGCACCTACTACCAGTTAGCCATGGAAACCAGGGACAACGCTGGGGCCAAGGAAGTCCGCTTCATCCTGAGTGATGCAGCCGGTACTACCACCCTGGAAACCACCCCGTGGACCCAGGCCCATGCTGCCGGTCTGGCACCGGTCAACAGCTGCCAGCCGTTCGGCGGGGACCCGTACACGAACGCCTACCAGTCTTCCCTGGGAATCGCCTTCATCAAGCGTGAGAACATCTAGTGACTGTCAGGGGCTACATAGGCAGCCAGGTTGTCAGTGGCGGCCAGGGGGTCATCGGCGGGGACAAGTCATTCCCTATCCAGATCGGTCCCCTGGACGCCCAAGCGGCCACGTCTGAGACAGAAGCCCAGACCACCTTCACCTTGCAGCGTGACACCGGATCGGGCCCAGTCATCCTGTCCATCATGGACGGGCGGCCCTATCCGGTGTGGGCCCTGTCTGCGAACGGGGCCACATGGCAAGGATGGGGCCAGCCGCTGACGGTTACCGTGGGAACCAGCCCCGTCACCGTCTTCATCAAGGCACGGGCCGGTGCCTATGACCGTGAACCTGGAACTGACTGGGCGGCCACGCTTCGCCTGGATGACGCTGGGGTGCTGTTCCACCATGACCTGGTGCGGTCCATCACGGACACCAGGCCAAGCCTGATGGCCGAACGCTGGGGAACCAGGGCCCACCTGGTCTTCGCCACGGACGCCACGCTGGCCAACATCCAGTCCATGGTCATCAAGCGCAACGGGGCCCAGGTAGCCGAGTGGAACGGGATCACCTGCATTGGGTATGTCACCGGCGACACGGCAGGGGACACCTACACCGTCCAGGCCAAGGTCAGTGGCGTTCTGTCAGGGCAGGTCCTGACCGGCCAGACCAAGGCGGCCAGCGTCCTGACGGTAGGAACGGCAACCCAGACACAGGTTCCGCTGTCCTGGACCACGGTGGCCGCCGTGAAGTTCTGGCGGGTCATCAGGCGTCCGAAGACAACCGACATAATCAACGAACACCTGGTGGCCGTGCTTCCTGCCGCCACGCTGTCCTTCACTGAGCCCGTGACCCTGGACGGCAGCTGGGTCTACATGATCGAAGCCTGTTACGGTGACAACGCCTTCAGCCGGTCAGCTGAAGTGGATGTGTCTATCATCCAGTCCAATGCCATAGCCCCCTACGAACGGGCCTACGAACTGCGGCGGGTCCGGATGTACGATCCTGGACAGGCCATTGACTACATCTTGGGTGACGACTTCATCAACAACCCCATGGAAGCCGAAGTGGCCTGGTGGGAAGAAGAAGGTCTGCACGTCATCCGGAACAGCCCTGCCCTGGAACGATGGGCAACCGGCTTCCGCAACCTGGCCGTCAACCGGCTTCAGAACAGCCTGGTGCAAAGCCAGCTGGCACAGTGCCGAACTTCGCCGTTCGGCTGGATTCAGCAGCCGTATTGGTCCACCACCCCGTATGCCCGTTTCGACGGTTCGTCTGGTTCATCCACAGACCACGCCACCAGGTGGGACTGGTCCCTGGCGTCCAACGCCACGATCACGGGTGCCTACGCCTACTTCAACGTGGTCAGCCTTGATTCCCCGTCTTGTCAGCTGAGATTCGCCTATGCGGTCAACGGCGGGACCAGGACCTACATCAACGCCTTCACCACCAGGCAGGTCACCTTCGACCAGGTACGCAAGCGGATCAGGGTTCATGGGGTTGTGACGGTGGCAGGGTTCCAGATCACCGTGGACGCCGACCTGTACCCTGGCCAGGCGGAAATCAGCATGACCGCCCAGAACGTCAGCGCGTCAGCCCTGGCCGTCCTTGACCTGTTCGTGGTGGATACCTTCGGCCACACGGCAAGCAACATACAGGCGGCCTGGGTCACCAGGGCCACCACCGGCCAGTTCGGAAGAATGGTCATCCTGGAAGCCAAAGGCCAGTCAGTGGCCGTGACCAATGATTCCGTCCGTGAGCGGTTCGGGGTTATACAGGTTGGGTCATCCGTGACCAGGCCCGTGGCATGGGTCTTCCCTGGCTACTACCCGCTGTCCACGGCGGCCCTGGCATCGTACAAGCCGAACCGGACCCGTGACCTGATCGGCGGCATGAACCTGAACGGACGTGCCGTCAAGGACTGGGCCGTGTACCTGGAACACAACCAGTGGGACACGGAAGCCAAAGCCGTCTTCGATGGGGCGGTCAATACCCTGTATTCAAACGTGGCAGGACTGACCTTCGATGTGGCTGAACGGGGCTGCATCCTGTTCTACTACGCTGCCATGGCCGCCGTGTGGCCTTCTGACAGCACCTACACCAGCCGAAGGGATGCCCTTGTCAGCTGGTTCAAGTCCCAGTATCCGGACTCGGACCCCCAGATGAACGGCTTTGCCCGTCTTGGCCTGATCGAAGCCATACGGACGATTCCTTCCAGGGCTTCTGAACTGACAACCGAAGCCCAGCGGTGGCAGAACGCTGTCAGCCCACTGGGTGATGACGTGTACCAGGACTTCACGGCCAAGTGGGTCCATGTGGCCGGTGGCGTGGATATGCTGTCCGGCATCATGAAGCAGCAGATGACGCTGGTTCTACGCCGTGCTGTCTGGCCCACATCAACCCAGCTGGACTTCAACTTCAAGAAGGGTGCTACCAGCCATCACATCACCCCTGGGCCCGAAGTCACGTCAGAAGCCCATGAAGTGGTGTCCCTGGCTGCCAACCGGATCAGGGAACGCCTGGACGGCATCACGCCCATCTATGTGGGCAACGGGGCGGCGTATGACGGCATGGGAAGCCGCCAGAACGGCAACTGGGGCGGGGCGTCCATGGACGTGTCAGGCAAGCTGCTGACGGCCCAGGTGGACAAGGATTCACAGTGGTATCTGGGCCACTGGGGCAAGCCCTACGCCGTCCGGATCGGAACCACGGCCCTGGCTGAGTACACCGGAACCTTTGACCCTACCTTCGGCGGACCGTCCTTCGCCACCCAGCTTGGCGGGAACCGGAAGTGGCACTACAACGAAGCCCTGGGTGTTCTGACGATCACCCTGGATGAAGCCGCCCTGGCAACGATCACCGTGGACTGGAACAGCCCATCGAACCCACCGGCTGACTTCAACACCAAGCGGCACCTGTGGAAGTACCCTGACCCGCTGACGGCAAAGCTATACCTGCGGGACAGCGGCACCCTTGACGCTGCCAACGGCACCACACCCAAGACCGTGACCAACACCCAGACGCTGTGTCATCAGGTCTTCGGTGTCCTGTACCGGATCACGGCAACGGGCAACCAGGAGATTGCCAGGTCATCTGTGGTCAGCCTTCCGCTGAACACCAACGGTGCCCTGGTGCTGCCCATGGTCATCCCAGAGTATGAAATGGACCCCGAAGACGGCATTGGCCTGGCCATCATGGCCAGTGGGACCATTGACGCCCAGCTGGCATGGGCCCAGCTTGCCGGTGCAGGATACGGGCGGCTGAACGGTGGGTCCACAACCCTGAACCTGGTTGGCTGCTACACCAAGGCGTCATACCAGACCAGCGTGACGATATGGGTTGCCGATCCCAACGGCGGGATGTGGAACAGCACCCTGAACCAACGTGGCTACTACAGCACGGTGTACCAGATGGTGAACACCGAAACGGCCAGCATCACCTACGGATCAGACGGAAGCCCTGGCTACATCACGCTGTACCCCGTGACTGAAGCCAGGTTCAGCACCATCCGGAAGCTGATTGCCACCATGGACGGCTTCCCCACGCTTCGGCGGCTTGTGGACGGGTCAGTGTCCTTCAAGGCCATCAGGCGTCTGGTGGAATCACGGGTGGACGTTCAGGCCGTCCGCCGTCTGTTCAACAACCAGACCCCACCGGACAGGGCCCCGTTCACCATGGTGGATGAATCACCGATCCACACGGCGGTTGAAGTACAGGACACCGGCTATCACACCGTCAAGTATGATGGCCCTGACTATTGGGTGGTGGAACAGTGATCGAACTGAAGGCACATGATGTGGTGGACAAGTCCTTCCGGATGCTTCAGCTGGCAGCGGACAGTGACCCTGACAGCGTGATCGTCTGGGTTGACCCTGAGTCCGGAAACCGCTTCAAGGCATGGGACCTGACCGGCTGCACGGTGGTGGCCATCCTTCGAAGGAACGGCGATACCGGACCGATCATCCCGCCCTGCAACGTCACGGACATTGTGGGCGGCCTGGTCAGGGTCAGGTTCGATACGATGTTCACCGGCGTGGGGTTCGAAGATGGGGAACAGCACCGTGACGCCAGCTTGGAGATCGAAGTAGCCAGGTCTGATGGAACTTCTGAGACAGTCCCGCCTGGGGGTTACATCCCCATCCGTATCAACCGTGACCTTGATGGGCAGTAGGGGGTAGCACCATGGCCGTGACTGAGACAACCAGCCTGGTCACTTCGGAAGAAGCTGAAGCCTACTTTGCTGGGCGGCTTCACTCGGATGCCTGGGACAGTGCCGATGAGCCCACCAAGGGCAAGGCACTGATTACCGCCACCCGCCAGATCAACGCCCTGGCGTTCGACGGCACCAAGGCCGATCCCAGCCAGCCACACGCCTTCCCACGGAAGTTCTATGTCCCTGCCGCCATGGATGCTTCCAACCGGCGCAGGTCTGACGGGATGGCCACGGAAGACGGCATCCAGCCCTACGCCAAGGACGCCACCTGTGAACAGGCCATCTTCCTGCTGGAAACCACAGAGTACGAACGCCACAGGGCACGGCAACAGGCCAACGGCATCATCGGTGGCGGGGCTGGCAAGGCCAATGAGTACGCCAACGCCGAACAGATAGCCAAGTCCCAACTTGGGCCCAGGCTGTCACCGGCTGCCTACCGTATCCTGTCCGTGGTCCTGGCGAAGACGGCGGACCTGGCATGATGGGCCACGCCTACACCGACGAAATGACCCACCGGAAGGGCCCGAACTGGCCTGACGGCATGAATGAGTATGCCGAAGCGGACGGGTCCACGGCCACCATCAAGGCCCGTGTAGAGCCCACCACCCGCCGTGTCCTTATCAACGGCGTGGAATACCAATCGTCCTTCAGCGTGATGACGGAATCCGAGATCAGGACCGGCGACACGCTGACCTTCAACGGGCTGGAACTGACCGTGGCCCAGGCCACCCCTGAGTCAGACCTTGGTGGGCGTCTGGACCACTACGAAGCGGTGTGCTAGATGGACACCACCATCCGTGTGGACTGGCATGACGCCAAGGTGAAACAGATTGCCCTCGCTGCCGCCATGGAAGGTCTGATGGACGCTGGCCACGCTATCCAGGCTGAGTCCCAGAAGATCGTCCCACACAAGGACGGAACCCTTGAAGGGTCAGCCACTACTGAGCCGGTCCCAGGCCAGACAGCCGTGAAGGTTGCATACGGTGGGCCAGCTTCGTTGTATGCTGCCAGACAGCATGAAGAACAGATGAACCACCCGAACGGGCGTCAGTGGAAGTACCTTGAGACACCACTGAAGCGCAACGCCCCGAAGATTCCCACACTGGTGGGGCTCAAGATTCGTGTGGCCCTGAAGGGGTGACGGCGTAATGGCCGAAATGACAAGGGACCTAGCCACCTTCGTGGTGGATGCAGGGATCGGCTTCACGGCCTTGGCCCAGGACGTGTTCCTGGACAAGCGGCCCCCAACGCCTGACAAGGCTGTGTGGCTGACAGACACTGGGGCGGCTTCCGCCTTCAGTGGGCTTCCGGACCTGGCCCGAACCGTTCAAGTGACGGTCAGGGCCAAGGGTGTTCAGGCCGCCAAGACGGCTGCCTGGGCGATTCACGCCCTGTTCTTCCCTGATGGCGTTGGCCGACACATCAGCCAAGGCGGCAAGGTCTACCTGACCGTGCCCACGGCATCGGCCACGCCTACCCCCATCGGTGAAGACAGCCAGGGGCGGCAGGAGTATGTGCTGAACATGGTGGTAGTAGCCACCCCTGACTGACCCGAAAGAAGGTGAACTACACATGGCACTGGATACTTCCAAGATCAAGGTCATGGAACTGACCGATGTGATGGTCTACGAAATGACCGCTGACAGCGGCGTGGGCCCGACCTACGGCAACGGCGTACCGATCACCGGTCTGGTCAAGGTCAGCATCAAGCCTGAAATGGCGACGGCTGAACTTGAGGGTGACGGCACCCTTCTGGACGTGTGGTCCAAGATGAAGTCCGCTGAGATCGAGATCGAATCGGCCTACCTGTCCATGGACGTTCTGGCCATTCTGGCCGGTGTGGAAGTCACCACCACGGGCGCAACGCCCAACCAGGTGTCTTCCTACGAAGTGGGCAAGGACAGCCGCCCCAAGTGGTTCAAGATCGAAGGCCGCTGGGTCTACGCCGGTCTTGGCCTGGGCAGCGTGAACTTCACCCTGCACAAGTGCAAGGCCACCGATCCTGGCACCCTTGAGCCTGGGGCGTCCGAGTTCGGCGGCATGAAGGTGACGGCCAAGGCCGTACCCACCGAGTCCACCGGCAAGATATACAAGTTGGACGCCAATGAGACAGCGGCAGCCCTGAGCGAGTAGGGCCCGTGTCCACAGTGCAACAACGGCGAACGCCCCTGCTACGGTGGGGGCGTTCGTTCGTCTGTGTAGGACTGTCTGAAGGGGGCATCCCATGACGGAACGCAAGCTGGAAGCGGTACGGCCCAAGCCGTCCAAGGTCACGCTGGGCGGCAAGGTCCGCCACCTGCTGTTCGACCTGAACAGCATGGCCGAGATCGAAGACGTGTATGACAGCGTTGAACACGCCTTCGAACTGGTGGATGAGGGCAAGGTAAAGCCCATCCGGTTCATGGTCCACGCCACCCTGGCTGCCAAGCCCGAGGGCAGCGCGGACTACACCACGTTCTTCGACGGCAAGCCGTCTGAGCAGGACGTGGGTTCGTGGATCGGCATGGGCAACATCGGTGACGTTGGGGCGGCCCTGATGGACGCCTTCATGTCCCAGGTTCCGGAGGAAGTCCGGAAGAAGATCGAAGACGCCCAGAAGATGGCCGAGTCCGTCAAGGACGCCGGTATCGAGTTGCCCCAGGGTGCCGATCAGGGAAACGCCGAAGGGCCAGCCTAGACTGGCCAGCACTCTATTACATGGGCCGAACGGTCCTGGGGTTGGATGAACACACGTTCTGGCGTTGCACACTGAAGAAGCTGGGGGCCCTGATAGAAGCCCACAACCAGATCAACAGTGAAGAAGGACGGCCTGACTTCGACGTGAGCAACACGCTGACGATGGCAGACCTGATGGCATGGGGCGGCGGATAGGCGGCAAGGCATGGGCGGACTGAATGTAGGTGAAGTCTTCGTAGAACTGGGCCTGAAGGACGGCAAGTTCAGGGCCGGTCTGAAGTCCAACGAAGGCCACGCCAAAGCCTTTGGCAACACCCTGAAGGGTGCCCTTGCCACCGGTGCTGCCATGGCTGCATCCACCATCGGCTTCAACGGCATAGCCGAAGTGATGAAGTCCACGGTGGGTGCCGGTCTTGACATCAACAGCGTCCTTGAGCAGAACCAGGTAGCCTTCCAGGTCCTGACCCGTGATGCCGACAAGGCGTCAGGGATCATCAAGAACCTGTACCAATACGCTGCCACCACGCCGTTTGAGTTCCCCGACATAGCCAACGCTGCCAGGACCCTTCAGACCGTGGGCCTGGAAGGCGATAAGGTCATCAAGTGGGTAGGTGACCTGGCCGCTGCCAACCCACAGGCCACCATCGGTGAAGTGGCGTCCGCAATCGCCAGGCTGAAGTCCGGTTCCTTCGGTGAAGCCTTCGAACGGTTGCGGGAGTTCGGCATATCACGCCCCATGCTGGAAGGTGCGGGGCTCAAGTTCGACAAGCAAGGGTCATACAAGGGTTCAGTCAATGACGCCATGAAGGCCGTCAAGAAGATCGTGGCCGACAAGTACGGTGGCATGGCTGACGCCCAGTCCAAGACCTTCAGCGGCATGGTGTCCACCATCAAGGACACCGTGAACATGACCCTGGGGACCGTCTTCAAACCCATGTTCGACAACCTGAAGGCGGTCATGCCCAAGATCATCGAGAAGTTCGGGGCGTTCAGTGAAGCCTTCAAGAAGGGCGGAATGTCCAAGGCCCTGGAAACGATACTGCCCAAGGACCTTGTGAAGAACCTGTCATCCATCGTCAACACCGGCAAGCGTCTGGTGGGCGAACTGTTCAAGTCCTTCAAGTCCGGAGCAGACACCAAGGGCATTGACCCAATGGGGATGCTGAAGACCGGCGTGAAGTGGGCAGCCGCCAACCTGCCGAAGCTGAAGCCCATCATGGGATCGGTGGGCAAGATTCTGGCCGCTGCCTTCAACGGGGCCAAGGAAGCCATCAGCACCATCGGAACCGTGATTGCCAACAACAAAGACAAGTTCACAGCCGTGTTCAACGGCATCCAGGGGTTCCTGAAGTGGGTGTCCGACAACGGGCCCATGGTCAAGATGCTGGTGAAGGACATTGTGCTGGCCTTTGTCGCCTTCAAGACGATCAGCGCAATCCTGAAGGGCGTCCAGCTTGCCATGGCGGCGGTCAACTTCGTGATGGCCATGAACCCCATCGGGCTGGTTGTCATGGCCATTGTGGCGGCTGCCGCCCTTATCATCATCTACTGGAAGCCCATCAAAGCCTTCTTCAAGGGCCTGTGGGCCGGTATCAAGACCGCTGCCACGTCCGCATGGGCAAGCATCACCGGTGCCCTGAAGGGTGCCTGGGCGGCCATCAAGGGTGCGGCAGGATCGGCGTTCCACGGCGTAGTGTCAGCCGTAAGTTCGGCCTGGTCCAAGGTGAAGTCCAGCGTGGGATCGGCCTGGGGTGCCATCAAGGGTGCCGTCACCAGGGCCTGGAACAGCATCGTGAACGGGCTCAAGTCAGCCGTGTCAGGCGTGGCGTCCATCGGGTCCAACATTGTCACCGGCCTGTGGAACGGTGCCAAGGGCATGGTGGACTGGGTTGTGGAGAAGGTCAGGGGCCTGGGAACGTCCATCCTGACGGCACTCAAGGCCGTGCTGGGCATCAAGTCCCCGTCCACCAAGGCATACGCCGTGGGCAAGTTCTTTGTTCAGGGCTTCGCCAACGCCGTCAAGGACCACGGGAAGCTGGCTGCCAAGTCCGCCAAGGAAATGGGCAAAGCGGCCTTCAAGTCCCTGTCTGATGCCGTGTCCGGATACCGTGCCAAGCTGACCGAACTTCGCCAGTCCTGGACCGATGCCCTGACCGCCAAGAAGTCTGAGATCATGGGCGGCTTCAGCACCTTTGACGCCCCCCAGATCACCCAGACCAACAAGACGTTCCTGGCTGACAACCTGGCCGCACAGGTGGCCCAGATGAAGACCTGGGCTGCACAGATGAAGACCCTGGCCCAGCGTGGCGTCCAGGGCGGCCTGATGGCCGAACTTCAGGCAGCCGGTCCCCAGGCAGCCGGTCAGGTTGCGGCCCTGTCATCCATGACCCAGGCCGAACTGAAGGCATACCTGGCCCTGTACGCCCAGAAGGCCAAGATTGCCGACGCTGAAGCCAGGCGTGAACTGGCCCCGCTGAAGGCATCCCTTAACGCCCAGGCGAACGCTGCCACGGAAGCCTTCAAGGCCACCATCAAGAAGCTGAAGGTCAACGGCCACAACGCCATGAAGGCGTTTGCCGAAGGCATCCATGAAGGCATGGGTGCTGTGTCGGCCAGGCTACGCCAGGTGGCTGAACAGATCAGGCGTCTGCTGGGCTTCCAGTCCCCGACTGAGGAAGGCCCAGGCAGCAAGGCACACAAGTGGGCACCGGCCTTCATGGCCATGTACGCCACCGGCATCAAGAAGGGTGTTCCGAGACTGGCCGCCGAAGCTATGAAGGCAGCCAACGCCTTGAACTTCAGCCCGTCGCTTGGCGGAATCGGCCTGGCCGGTATGCCCAACAGCGTGGCCACGGGTGGGACGGTCATCAACCGGAACACCATCAAGATCGAAGTGAACGGGTCCCAGGACCCACGGTCTGCCGCCCAGGAAATCTACCGAGAACTTCACCGGATGGGCGTTGTCTAGTGGCCAGGCACATCTACATCAACGGCGTAGACCGGTTCAGGGACTATGTGGGGTCCTCGCTGGACCTGAAGGGTGCCCTGTCCTACGCCATTGACACCTGCCGGTTCAGGGTCAGGGGGGACAAACCGCTGTTCGGGTCCCGTGTGATCGTGGAAGACGATGACCTGGGCCGCCTGTTCGCCGGTTGGGTGGTCAACCCCGTCCTGGACCCGTATGACCCCGTGTCTGCCACGAAGATATGGACGGTGGACTGTGACGATGACACCTGGCGGCTGAACCACAAGCGGCTGACTGAGCGGATCGAAGGCGTCAACGCCACGGACGCCTTCCTGGACCTGGCGTCACGATACGCCCCAGACTTCGGGACGCTGCACGTTGCCGAGTGTGACCTGTCCATCGAATACCTGGACCTGATAGACGTGGCCATTGGTGACGCCTTCACGGCCATCTGTGACCAGGTGGGCTGGCACTGGTTTCCTGACTACTTCGGGGACCTTCACTTCTTCGACCTGAACGCCGGTGAATCGGCACCCATGGTCCTGAAGCCAGGCGGCAAGTTCACTGACTTCCAGATCGGTGAAGACGGGCAGGGCGTCAAGAACCGGATCACCGTTCGTGGGGGCGTGGGCAAGGGTGCCGTCACGGTACAGGCCGACTGGGTAGGCGACGGGTCCACACGGGAGTGGGTCACGGACCAGACGGCCTACCAGGTCAAGACGGTGACCGTGGGTGGCGTGTCCAAGATCGTGGGCCTGGACGGCGTGGATGACCCCACCCTGTTCCAGTACCTATACAACCCGTCATCCAGGACCCTGAAGGCACAGGACAACCAGGCCACCATCGGTGCCGGTGTCCACCTGCTGTTCACCTACTGGCCTGAAGTCCCCATCATCGTGACCGTGGATGACACAGACAGCCAGGCGGCCATAGCGGCCATCTTCGGCGGGGACGGCATCATTGAAGACACACTGACGGACGAAAGCCTGACCAACTTGGATCAGGCCACAGCTGCCGGTGAAGCCCAACTGCGGGAGTGGGCCAACCCGAAGGTCACCGTGTCCTTTGCCACCTACACCACGGGCTGGGCCCCTGGGCAGGTTGTCACCGTGGACCTTCCGGACCGTGACGCTGAAGGGCAGTTCATGGTCCAGGAAGTCAACATCAGCCCTTACACTTCAGAGGACTGGAAGTTCACGATCACGGCTGGGTCCACGCTTCACGGCCTGGCTGCCTGGCTGGCTGAGATCAGGAAGGCCCAGAAGTCCGTGAAGCCTGACGTGGCCACGGTTCTGAACAAGGTGGAAGCGGTGGCTGACAGTGTGGTGCTGACCGATACCGTGACCGTTGAAACCTTCACCGGAACGCCATTGGTTGATGAAGTAGGAACCGGCCAGGTTGGCCTGTCGGAAGTGGTGGCGTGATGAACGATGCCCTGAAGGTTGGCGTGAACCTGTGCGTGGAAGTCCGTGACGCCGAGTCCGGACGGCTGCTGCACACCGAACAGGGACACAACCTGGTGGTGGCCGCTGGCCGCAACATCATCCGTGATGCCCTGTACGGCTCAAGAACTGGGATCGGGCTGTCAGCCATATCCCTGGGCACAGGCAACACGGCAGCCAACGCCAATGACACGGCCCTGGTGTCCCAGGTGAACACCGGTGGCATCAGCCAGCGGTCACTGGGGACCGGCCAGATCATCGTCCAGCGGTTCATCGGCAGCCAGGAAGCCAACGGCAACACCCTGGCCGAAGTGGGGCTGTGGGTTGGTTCCACGCTGTTTGCCAGGTACGTCCTGGCCGCCACCGTCAACAAGACTTCCGCCGTGACGCTGACGATCACCTGGTCAGTGGCAATCGGAACACCGTAAGGAAGGACTGAACGATGACCCTACAGGTATTCCCGAGTGCCAACAACGTGGGCGGCGGCAAGGCCCTGTCTGAGCCCAACCTACGAACCACCTGGGCAGGTGACTACAACTGGGCGGTGTACGGCCTGAGCCTGTCACTGTCCGGTGGTGTGGTTACGGTGACAGCCGGTGAAGCCGTCATGGGCGGCCACCTGGTCCGCCAGTCAGCCCCGCTGGCAACATTCGACCTAGCCGCCCTTGGCACAAACGCCACACGGTTCATCCACCTGAAGGTCACCTGTGACGGATCGGGCAACGTGTCCGACGCCCAGGTAATCCATGAAGCCACCTGCAACTGGATGGCCGGTTCCGCCCCCACAGTCTTCTGGCTGTGTCTCGGACGGGTCAAGACCAGCGGGACGGCCATCACCGAAGTGGTCAACGCCGTCCACTTCCCGCCCCACGGCCAGGGCTTCGTGGGACTGGCAACCAAGGCAGAAGACCAGACGCTGAACAACTGTGCAGCCGGTAGCAACTATGAAGTGGCCTATCTGTTCCTTTGGCGGGTCATGGCCCCACGCCCCTGCATGATGAAGATCGAATCCATGCTGCACTGTCACACGGACGGTGACCGCAACGTATACGCTGGCATCAGCGACGATGACACGCCCAACACACGGCTGATCGGGGCCGTCATGCGGTCCGAGGGTGCAGCACACTGGATGCCGTTCAACATCAGGGGTTACAAGTACATGGCCGCTGGTGAAACCCTGAGCCCACGGGTCCATGTGAACCCTTCGACCGGACCGGCTGACATAACGATTGCGTCTGGTTCGTATACCAACCTGGCAGCGTGGATGATGGACAACACGGCAGGACTGTAAGGACCGATCCCGACCAAAGGACACCGGAACATGGCTGGCGAAGCGACACAGGAAGACCTGAAGCGAATCTACGATGAACTGGCCAACGTCCGTGGTCAGGTTGGCGACGTACACGGACAGGTCAGTGACGTGGCCCTGGCACAGATCGAAACGGCCACCATCCTGAAGGGTCTGAAGGAAGCCCTGGACAAGCAAAGCCTTGACAGGGCCCTGACGTGTCCCACCAGACCGGACGTGAACAAGGTCCTGACGGTTGCCTACGCCATTGGCGGCAAGGAAGACCCCGTGGCCGGTGCCACCGTCCTGGTCAGCCGAGTGTCAATCATGTGGAAGGCCGGTATCTGGGTGGGTGGCATCCTTGTGACAGCCGCCGTGATCCCCAGTGCCGTGTGGTTCTTCAAGTGGATAGGCCACGCCATAGCTTTGGCCGTGGCCACTAGGTAGAAGGCAGGTGACCGGCATGGTACATCGTCCACACTTCGACGCTGGGCACGGCGGTTCCGATCCTGGGGCCGTTGGTCTGGTCCACGAAGATGACACCAATCTGGCCATCACGCTGAAGTGTGTGGCGGCTGCCAAGCGTCAGGGATGGGACCCGTTCACCACCAGGACCACGGACCGGACCATCCTTCTGGCGGATCGGGCGAAGAAGGCCAACGCTGAAGGTGCTGACGTGTTCGTGAGCGTCCACAGCGACTGGTCCAAGGGCTTCGATGGCATGGCAGCCATCACCCCCACAAACCATGACACCAAGGCGTCCTGGCGGCTTGGGGACTTCATCCTGGACGAACTGGACCCGATCACGGCGGCCAGGGATGACGTGAAGCTGTATACGGACCGGCGTGGCCTGGCGGTCCTGCGGGGAACCGGTATGCCAGCCACCATCGTGGAAGTCTTGAGAGTCTCGGACGCCAAGCTGAAGGACCCCGTGTTCCAGACCGAAGTGGCAGAAGGCATCATCCAGGGGCTGTGCCGGTTCTACGGTGTGGAGTACGTCCAGCCTGGGAAGCCCAGGCCGCCCAAGCCCAAGCCGCACAAGAAGCTGCCGGTGCTGTCTGCGGGTGACACCGGCCATTACGTCAAGATCGTCCAGCGAGTGGTGGGCGTAGATGATGATGGGGTCTACGGGCCCGTCACCAAGAAGGCCGTCATCACGTTCCAGAAGAAGCACGGCCTGGACGCTGACGGGATCGTGGGACCGGCAACCTGGCCGGTCATCCTTGACCACCGATAGGAAGGGGTCTGCTGTGAAGAAGCCCGAGTGGATGACGGAAGCCACCTGGAAGGCCATCAGGACGGCCTGGCAGACGTTCATGGGCGTCCTATGCCTGGCGTTCATCACCGTGGCCCAGGTCTACGCCCAGGGCGGCATCTGGGACTGGTCATTCCTGTGGCGTCAGGGCGTGGTCCTTGGCGTGTCAGCCGTGGCCGCCTGGTGGATGAACCGCCCCAAGAAGGGCGTGGACGTGGCCAAGCGGATCGGCAGCTACGGCGGGACTGACTGATGGCTGCCCCCCGCCCCGTCTGGCAGATCGTCAAACGCCTGGCCGGTCATCCTTCGTTCGAAGTCATGGCCACGGTCAAGGGTCCCGACGCCCTGACGGTCCTGAAGAAGTGGCACAGCAGCCGACCCGATCAGGACGCCTACGAACTGAAGGACGGGGCCGGTTACCTGGAAGGCCAGGGCGTGGTCATCCAGGCGGTCCCCGAAGGCTGGCTGGACGCTGACACGGGCTTGCCCGTATCCTGAGCCCACGGCAGATCATCTGCCTACCTGTGTGAGAAGGCCCCTGCTGTCCAGGTGGGGGCCTTCTTCTCTGCCGGTGTGGATGGTTGACACACACAGTCCACTGGGAAGATACTGTGCAGACGAATCGTTCTACCACTGGGAAGGTGGGCACTATGCGATACGGCGTCAATGGGTATTCCAAGTCAGCCCTGTTCGAAGACGGCTATCTGGGGACCGTCTGTGTTGAAGCGGCTGACGCTGACCAGGCGATAAGTCAGGGGGCAAAGTTCTTGACCGGTGCCGTGGCCTTCAGTGCCAAGGAATCCGAAGACCAGTCACAACCGCTGTCATGGCCGAACTGCTGCACGGAGGCAGACACCTGTTCGGCCTTCAGCATGGGCATGGACTGTCCCACGGCGGAAGACCCTGAAGCCGCTGATGACGGTCTGACATTCACGAAGTCCTGCTACGAAGGGGGCCGGTAGACCATGAAGCATGACCACTACACCGTGGAAGCCATTGAGCGGATCATCGAAGACCACAGCACGGTCATTCACCAGTGGGACCTGTCAGACGTGGTGGGCCTGGCCATCACCCGAATCAGTGACTTCCGGATGGACAGCATGAAGGAACTGTCCATGGCCCAACAGGTGGTCATTGACAGCCTGGTTGACGATGCAACCAGCGGCCTTGCCCGTGGGGCCCGAACCAGGATCAGGGACGCCAAGCATCTGATGAAGGAAGCAAGGGAAGACCTGGACCGGATGACCTACTGGGACACCATCCTGAGAACGGCCAGGGCCATGATGGACGATGGGGTCACTTACGTTGACCAGACGCCTTCCACGGACCTAGCTGCACAGTAGAACGAATGACAGGAAGGTGGGGTACACTACCCCTGACGCCGGTTCCAGGCCCCCGAGTCTGGCCCACCTTCCCAGGTAGCGTCCAGGTTGCCCCGTCAGGGAAGCCGTAAGCCGAAGGGCTGTAGGCTGTGACTGACGGGGCTTCCGCTTTCATGTGGTTCTGTGTATCATCCAACTGAGCGCAACAACCAACCTGGGAAGGGGGTGAACGCAAATGCCGGTAGAAGTCAGACACGCCAAGAAGGTCACCCGTGGGATCACCACGGCAGACCTGGCCAGGGCATGGGGTATGACGCCCCAGGCTGCTGAGAAGCGGGTGAACAAGCCCGAAGCCCCCAGGCCCATCGTCGTCATCACAACCATGGACGATCAGGGCCACGCCACGAAGGAACAGAAGGTCTGGACGCCAGACCAGTGGGGCCTGTAGAGCCCTGGGAAGGTGGGAAGCACGATGGCAACTGCACCAACACCCTTTGACCGTCTGAAGGTCAAGGATGAAGCCCACTGGTTGGAGATCAGGAAGACCGGCGTGGGCGGATCGGACGCCCCCGTGGTGGCTGGCCTGAGCCCGTGGAAGTCCCCGCTTCAGTTGTGGATGGAGAAGACCGGCGCAACCGAACCGGAAGACATATCCGATGTGGCAGCCGTCCGGTGGGGCAACATCCTTGAACCGGTCCTGGCCGCCGAGTACGCCAAGCGGAACCCGTCCGTGAAGGTCAGGCGGGAATCCGCCGTCCTGCGGTCCAAGGAATACCCGTTCATGCTGGCAACCCTTGACCGGCTGGTGACCTGCCCTGAGCGTGGGCGGGGCGGCCTGGAAATCAAGACCGCTGGCTTCTTCCCTGGCCAGACCTGGGGCGAAGACGGGGCCGATGATGGGGTGCCCGATCACTACCAGCTTCAGGTCCAGCACTACCTGGAAGTCACGCGCTTTGACTTCTTCGATGTGGCCGTGCTGATCGGCGGCCAGGATGACCGGTACTACACCATCATGCGGGACGCCGAGTTGGGGGCCGCCCTGGCCGAACTGGAAGGCCGATTCTGGGACCTGGTTGTGACCAACCGGATGCCCGACCTGACCGGCCACAGTGATGAAGCGTCGGCCCTGCTGGCCATGTTCCCCAACGCCAACAAGGATGCTGTCCTGGACTTGTCCGACGATGCCGAAGCTGTACGATGGGCAACGGAGTACCTGGAAGGTCATCAGACCGAAGCGAACGGCAAGGCCCTGAAGGATCGGGCCAAGTCCAACCTGAAGGCCCTGATGGGCGAAGCGGCCAAGGTCAAGGTGGGAACCGCCACCTGCAACTGGTCACGCTTCCCGAAGAAGAAGGTTGACCTGGACGGGATCACGGCTGAAGTGCCTGACGTGGTGGCACGTCACACCAGCCACAACCCGTCTGAGCGGTTCACGGTAACGCCTGGGAAGGCATAGCACACGGGAAGGTGGGAACCAGCATGACAACCGATCCAAGAGAACTGCACCAGCGGGTCAGGGAACAGTCACAGGAACTGGCCACGCAACAGCAGACGGCCATGACGCCGGTGGCGTCCATCCAGTCCGTGATCGCCAAGAACATGAACCGGATCACCCAGGCCCTGCCTGAAGCCGGTATGACACCTGAGCGTCTGGCCACGGTGGCGTTCCTGATGATCCGGAAGAACCCCAAGCTGTTGGAGTGCAGCCCTGAGTCCCTGGTGGATTGCGTCATCCGGTCCGCCCAGTTGGGCCTTGACCTAGCTGTGCCGAACAACGCCCACATGGTCCCCTACGGGACTGAAGCCACGTTCCAGATCGGCTACATGGGCATGATCGAACTGTCCAGGCGGTCCGGTGAAATGAAGTCCATCGTGGCCAGGCCGGTCTTCGAAGGTGACGACTTCCGGTATTCGTTCGGGCTCAAGGATGACCTGCACCACGTCCCTGGCGACGGGGAACAGACGTGGGACAACCTGACCCATGTGTATCTGGTGGCCAAGTTCGTCAACGGCGGCCACCACCTGGCGGTTATGTCCAAGGCCCAGATTGAAGCCCACCGTGACCAGTTCGCCAAGGGCCTGGACCTGAAGAAGTACGGGGAATACACCAGCCCCTGGCGGACCAACCCCATCCCCATGGCACTGAAGACCATCGTTCGCCAGGAATGGCGTTGGCTGCCGGTGTCCACGGAAGTCCGCCAGAAGGTGGCCGAAGTGGAGGCCGCCGAAGTGGAAGTGATCGAAGGCAAGCCAGCGGGGGCCGTGTGGCTGGACGGGATGCTGGATGCCCCGCCCAAGGGTCAGACCGATCCTGAGCCCCAGCCCGACGCCAAGCCCGAAGCGGCGGCATCCCAGACCAAGGCCGCCAAGAAGAAGGCCGAAACCAAGCCCGAACCTGAGCAGCCCAAGGAACAGACGGCCTACTGCCGTTCCTGTGGGGCTACCCAGCAGGTGTCAGCGGACTGTCAGGAAGAAGACCTGTTCCACACCCTGTGTGATTCCTGCCAGAAGCCCGATATGACCCTGACGGCCCCGAAGGCCGCCAAGGCTGCCGAGTAACGGCCATGGCACGGAAACGGGTGATTGACCCGTCCTTCTTCACGGACGGTGAACTGGCGGACCTACCGGCGTGGCTACGGCTGTTCTACATCGGCCTTTGGACCGAAGCGGAAGACAGCGGGTGCTTCGATGGGGACGCCAGGACGCTGTGGAAGCGTCTGGTGGCCGGTGAAGTCATCACCTGCCCCGACTGTGGCAAGGCACACAGCCTGACGCCACAGGACGTGGAAAACGCCCTGGGTGTCCTGGAAGGGCTGGGCAAGGTCCAGCCCTACCAGGTCCAGGGGAACGGTGCCGGTCTTCGCCGGTACTACTGGCTGGTGAACTTCGGGAAGTGGCAGCGGATCGACTATCCCACGCCCCCGAAGCTGCCGCTGCCTGACTTCATCATCTGGCACGGCGAATCCGAGTACGCCGAAGGCAACAAGGGCGAAGAAGGATACCGGCCAAACAGAAGACGCTGGCACTACGCTATCATGTAGTGTACTGTGACAACCAACCGAAGAACTATCCATCAGGGAAGGTGGGAATCAGCATGAAGATTGTTCAGTTGACGGCTGAGAACGTGAAGCGGCTCAAGGCGGTGGAGATCACGCCGGACGGGGCCATTCAGATCGTGGCTGGCCGCAACGCCCAGGGCAAGTCATCGGTCATTGACTCCATCTGGATGGCCCTGAAGTGGTCAGCGGCCACCCATTCCACGCCCAGGCCGATCCGTGACGGCGAAGACCAGGCCCGTGTGACGCTGGACCTGGGTGACCTGAAGGTGACCAGGACGTGGGACGGGGACAAGGTGTCCCTGACGGTGGAAGACGCCAACGGCGTCCCCCAGGGCCGCCCCCAGGAACTGCTGGACCGGCTGGTGGGCAAACTGTCCTTTGACCCGCTGGCCTTCACCCAGCAGGGGGACAAGGACCAGGTGTCCACGCTGATGGGCCTGGTTGAACTGCCCTTTGACCCCGAGTCCATGGCCATGAAGCGTCAGGCCATGTATGACAAGCGGCACCTGATCGGCCAGGAAGCCACCCGCTTCAAAGGTGCCTTCGAAGCCATGCCCATCATGGCGTCCAACGGTCTGCCCTACGAAGACCTGCCCACCGTGGAAGTTCCCATGGGCTCACTGGTGTCTGAGTACCAGGTGGCCGTGGAAGCCGCCAACGCACGGGGCAGGGCGGAAGACTATGTGCGGAACGAACAGGCCACCGTTGACCGCCTGACCGCCGAACTGAAGGCGGCCAAGGACCGGCTGAAGGTCTACCAGGCGTCCGTGGACACCATGCGGCCCATGGACGCCATTCAGGCTGACGTGGATCACCTGAAGGTCCAGATGGACGAAGCCGAAGCCACCAACAAGGCCATCCGTGAAGGCGTGGCGTACTTCGCTGCCAAGAAGACCTGGATGGACGCCAAGGCCGAGTGGGACGAACTGGACGAAGCCATAGCCCACCTGGACCAGACCAAGGCCGATGCCCTGGCTGCCGCCAAGTTCCCCATTGATGGCCTGTCCTTCGATGACAACGGCGTGACCTACAACGGTGTGCCGTTCCGCCAGGCGTCTTCCGCCGAACAGCTGAAGGTGTCGCTGGCAATCGCCATGGCCCTGAACCCCACCCTGCGGGTCATCCGGATCACGGACGGTTCCCTGCTGGACGCCGAGAACCTGGCCCTGGTGGAATCCATGGCCACGGACAATGACTTCCAGGTGTGGGTGGAACGTGTTGGCGACGGTGACAAGGCCGGTGTGGTCATCGAAGACGGGCGGGTGCTGTAGCCATGACGAACTGGGACCTGTTGCAGCAAGGGCGTCAGATCGTCCAGGCGGCCATGGACATTCAGTCCAGCCGTGGCGTCCCGTCTTCCGTGCCGTTCATGCAGACAGCCGAAGCCTGGATGAAGGACACGCTGGAAGCCGATCCTGAGCCCCTACCCACCTTCATCGTGCCCGAAGGACCGCCCCCGCTGGTCCACCGGCTGGACTTCGCCGGTGGGGCCATCCAGGTGGCCACGATGATGCCGAGTGACCACCAGATCACCAACCTGGCCCTGGAACTGCGGAACAACCTGTCCGGTGGCGAACAGTCCACACGCCTGGAATACACGCCTGACTACCAGGTGGTGTCACGATGAGCGACAAGACAAGCATAGCCTGGACTGACGCAACGCTGAACTTCGCCTATGGATGCCAGAAGGTGTCACCGGCGTGTCAGAACTGCTACGCCATTGGGGCGGTGGATCGGCTGGTGTCCTTCGGTCACCGTGAACTTGCCGGTGCCGTTGTCCACTCGGCTGGACAGTCTGGCGTCCGCACGATGTGGTCTGAACGGATCATCCTGAAGCCTGAGCGGATCGACCAGGCACTACGGTGGAAGAAGCCCCGCCGTATCTTCATCAACAGCCTGTCCGACACGTTCCATGACCAGGTTCCTGATGACGTGCTGGACCGGCTTTGGGCCACGATGGCGGCCACGCCCCAGCACACCTACCAGGTGCTGACGAAGCGTCCTGAACGGATGCTGTCCTACCTGCGGACGGCTGAAGTCCGAGTCAGGATGCTGGACCTGTGCAACCGTCAGCTGGATTCCGTCCGCTTTGACTGGCCGCTGCCCAACGTCTGGCTGGGCGTCACAGCCGAAGGCCAGGCGTCGGCGGATCGGCGTATACCGCTGCTGCTTCAGACACCGGCAGCCGTCCGGTTCGTGAGCATGGAACCGCTGCTGGGGCCGGTGGACCTGACTATGCTTGGCTATGACCCGCCAGGACACGGGACTGGCCCGTG
>Ga0079306_1000433_pt1 | contig 39113 bp, 29 predicted proteins | sample Methanotroph_Enr_FD_79181 | JGI IMG/M metagenome (GOLD analysis project Ga0079306, IMG submission 79181) | Enriched soil microbial communities from Old Woman Creek wetland in Ohio, USA - Methanotroph_Enrichment_5 | ecosystem: Environmental > Terrestrial > Soil > Wetlands | place: USA: Ohio... | reverse complement strand
GTCGTCGCCGAACTGCTGGGCGAAGCGGCCGGCGTCGAAGTGCGGCCTGCGCTCGCAGTTCTCGTGGATGACCCGGCTGTAGGCGAACTTGGGGCGCCCCTTCTCGTCCAGCTCGGGGAGCTTTTTGAAGGTGAGGTAGTAGAGCACGGTGGAGAGGAGGTTGTAGGGGTTGGGCGGGCAGCCGGGAATGCTGACCACCTTCTTGCCCGGCAAGAGTTCCTGGATCCCCACCGCGGCGGTCGGGTTGGACCCGGCGGCGGCGACCCCGCCCCACGAGGCGCAGGAGCCCATGGCGATGATGGCGCCGGCATAGGGCGCCGTCTCGGCAAGGATCTGCTGGGCGGTCTTGCCGGCGATCTTGCAGTAGATCCCCTTGTCCTTGGTCGGGATGGCACCGTCCACCACCAATACGAACCGCCCCCTGTTCTGTTGGATGGATTCGGCCCGGGCGGCCTCGACCTGGTGGCCCGCCGCGGCACAGAGGGTCTCGGAATAGTCAAGGGAGATGAGGTCGAGGATCAGATGTTCGAGGGTGGGATGGCTGGAGCGCAAGAGCGACTCCACGCACCCGGTGCACTCCTGGAAGGAGAGCCAGATCACCGGCGGGCGCCTGGCCGTTACCACCGCTTCGGCGATCTTTGCCCCGGCGGAAAGCGGAAGCCCCAGCCCCGCCGCCAGCACCGTGCAGAACTTCAGGAAGTCCCTTCGGGAAACACCGCCCAATTGTCGGCTGACCGTCGTGAACGCATCTTTCTCCATAATTCCCTCCGATTAAAACAGCGATGATTAGCTACCATCCTGGCCCAATCTGAAGCAGATACTACGCGATCGATGCTACTCACCTCCTGGTTACTGGCAAACGCATGGCATGCGGGCGCACCCCTTAAGCGGGAGATCACCTTCGTAACGGCAGCCGGGCAGGCAGGAGCCGGGCCAGCTGACACCTGCGGAACTCAATTGTCAGGTAGTGCGGATTAGTCTCTGGGGTGCGGCGGGGGCAGGCAGATTGAGGGGGGCTGAGGGGAACACCTGTCTGGCAGACGCCGGTTTAGCGAATAACAGAACAGCATGGTTCATTTGTATAACAAAACGCATCATTTATATAACAAAAGGGGAATTGAGTGAATATTGTCATCGGTGCTCACTAATTAATGTAAATCGATTGTATACAATGTCAAGAACCGGGATGTCAGTTTTTGTAATTTTTTCCCGACCCGGCACGGCGACCGCGCAGTCTGGCGATATTGCCGTGTAGGAGCGAGTTTAGCGTCGGACCAGACGCTTCGGCGACGGCGCAATCGGGCACCGGAGGAGGCACCCTTCGCGGCGAAAACTGCGGGGTCGAAACGAGCTGAGAAGAAAATCCGCACGAGTAGGGCACCGCGACGCAATAAAACAAGGCAGGTCCGACAGCTGCAGCCAACGGGAAGAAATAAAACAGCAAAAGGTCGGTTTCGTGAGGTTTTTTCCGGAGGGGATTCAGGAGGGACGGGCGCCGGCTCGCTGACCGGCAAAAGGATTTTGAAGCCTGCCATTGGCATCTGAAGAAACGGCCGCCGGCCCGGTAAGGGCCGGCGGTGACGGGGAGGAAGCCGGGATGCGGCACAGGCTCAGTGCACCCCTTTTTTCCTGAAGAAGTCGCTGTACTCCTTGTCCACCTTCAGGATGTGCCCCATGAGCCAGTCGCTCAAGAGGTCCATGATGGTGGCCGGGGAGACCTGATGCTGTTCGTACTGTTGGATGGTTTCGTTCACCTTGTCCACGAAGACCACGTGGATCTTCTTGTGCCGCTCGTAGTCGGGGTAGCCGTGCTGCTGCATGAGGCGTTCCTCGATGCCGAAGTGCTCCACGCAGTAGTTCGCCAGCCCGGTGAGGATCTGGAGGATCGCCCGCTCGCCCTCGCCATGGGTGAAGGCGCTGTTCAGGCTCCCGATCATGCCGATCAGCTTCTGGTGCGCCGCGTCAAACTGCTGCACCCGAACGCTCATCCAGTCGTTCCACTTGATGATGGTCTGGAACCGATTCACCGAGCTGATCATCTCCTCCGCCAGCCGGTTAAGCTCCGAGGCCGCGCCGGCCAGGTCGCCCGCCTGGGCGCACTCCCGGTTGGCAAGCTCGGTGATCCGGTCGATGTTGGAGCTGATCTCCGCGGTGGTCGAGGTCTGCTCGGAGGCCGCCTGGGCGATCTGGTTGATCTGGTCGGTCACCTGGGCCACCTGGGAGAGGATCTGCCCGAGGGACGAACCCGAGCGGGAGGCCTCGTCGGTCCCCTGCCGCACCTGGGCCACCCCGCGGTTCATCGCCTCGACCGCGCCCAGGGTCTCCTGCTGGATCGAATTGATCATGGCGGTGATCTCGTGGGTCGCACGGGTGGTGCGCTCGGCCAGGGAGCGCACCTCGTCGGCCACCACCGCGAAGCCCCGCCCCTGCTCGCCGGCGCGGGCCGCCTCGATGGCCGCGTTGAGCGCCAGGAGGTTCGTCTGGTCGGCGATGTCCTGTATGGTGCCGATGATGGCGCCGATCTGGTCCGAACGCTCGCCGAGCACCGCGACGGTGGTAGCCGAAGCATCCACCTGGTGCGCGATCTGGCCCATCACCGCAATGGTGTTGTCCACCACGCCGCGTCCCTCCTCGGCGAAGGACCGGGTGGTTCGCGAGGCCTCGACGGCGCTTTGGCAGTTGGTCGCGATAAGTCCCGCGGTGGCCGCCATCTCTTCGCCGGCGGTGGCTACGGTGGCGGCCTCCGAGGCGACGTTCTCGGCGCCCAGGTTCATCTCCTCGGCGCGCTTGCTGATGTTGAAGGCGGCCTGGGCCACGTTGGTGGAACACTTGCGCACGTGGCCGATCACCGCTTGCAGGTTCTCCAGGAAACTGTTGAAAGAGTCGGCGAGCTGCCCCGACTCGTCGCGGCGGGTCACCGGGATGCGCTGGGTCAGGTCGGTGGTCCCCTCGGTCATCTCCTTCAGCTTCCCGATCACCGCCCCAAGCGGCCGGGTGATCCCCAGCGAGACCCAAATGGAGAGCGCCCCCATCATCAGTGAGAGGACGAGCGTGGCCCCGTAGATCCACCAGTCGAGGAGCGCGGTCTCGCGCTGGATGTCCTCGAGGTAGACGCCGCTGCCGACGATCCACCCCCAGGGGGCGTACAGCTTAACGTAAGAGACCTTGGAGATGGGCGTGTTCCCCTCGGGCTTGGGCCAAAGGTACGAGACGAAGCCCGCCCCCTTCTCCCGGCAGACCTTGACGAACTCGATGAAAAGCGCCTTGCCGTTGAGATCCTTGTTGTCGGTCAGGTCCTTGCCGTCCAGCTCGGGCTTCATGGGGTGCACCACCATGCGCGGCGACAGGTCATTGATCCAGAGGTACTCCTTGTCGCCGTAGCGCAGGTTCTTCACCGCCCTGGCGGCCGATTCCTGGGCCTGGGGGAGTGTCATCCGCCCTGACTTCACCTCCTGGTCGTAATCGTTGATGAAGCCGCAGGCCACCTCGACGATATGGCGGGCGGCGGCCTTGCGGCTTTCGGAGACCCTCTCCTCCCAAAGCGGCACCACCAAGAGCTTCACCCCCACCATGGAGACCACCAGTCCCATGAGTGGAATCACCATGATCTTGCGCTGAATGCTCCAATCCCTGAACCTGAAAAATCCCATCACGCGCTCCCTCCCTGGGCACCTCAGTTCCTAACGCCGTCGGCACTACCGATTGTATCGGCAGCGGGGCGGCAGACCTTTAGAGCGAATGCGGGAGATGATTAATGAACTTGTCGTGAAAGGGCGGCGAAAGGTTGGCAAGCGCAAGCGGCGGTCACAGCAGAGGCGCGGCAGCGCCGGGAAAGGAAGCATCGGCCGCTTCTTGCCCAAGAAGCGGCCGGTGGGAACGTCGGATCTAGTGCAACGGCAGCTTTTTCTTCTCCTTGCGGGAGTCCTTGAGACGTTTCAGCGCCTGGGCGATCAGCATCTGGTGCGTCCCCTCGGCGCTCTCCCCCTCTTCGGGGTGGCGCTGCAGGTAGCTCCCGTCCGGCTGCATGTCCCAGGCGGAGCGCCGGTCGGCGTCGTAGGTGTCGAAGATCTGGCGCAGCTCGCGGGTCAATTCCGGTGCGGTCACCGGGCAGAGGATCTCCACCCGCGCCTCGAGGTTTCGTTTCATGGCGTCGGCCGACGAGATGAAGTACTCCTCGGCGCCGCCGTTTCTGAAGTAGTAGATGCGCGCGTGCTCCAGGAAGCGCCCGACGATGCTCGCCACCCGGATGTTTTCCGAGAGGCCGGGGATGCCGGGGCGCAGCCGGCAGGTGTCGCGCACGCAGAGATCGACCCGGACCCCCGCCTGGGAGGCGCGGTAGAGCGCCTTCACGATGTCGCCGTCGTCCAGGGCGTTCATCTTGAACTGAATGAGGCCCGCCCCGCCCGCCGCGGTGAGCGCCATCTCGCGCTCGATCTTCTCCAAAAGCGCCTTCTTGAGCTGCCTGGGGGCCGGCACCAGCGCCTGGTAGTTGCGCTTGGCGGCAAAGCCGGTGGTCAGGTAGTTGAAAAGCTCGGTCACGTCCTGGCCGATGGTCTCGTTGCAGGTGATAAGGCCCAGGTCGCTGTAGATGCGGGCCGTCTCGGCGTGGTAGTTGCCGGTGCCGATGTGCACGTAGCGCCGCAAGCCCTGGAAATCCTGGCGCACCACGAGGATCACCTTGCAGTGGGTCTTAAGCCCCACCACGCCGTAGGTCACGTGGATCCCGGCCTCCTCCATCTGCTCGGCGAGCTGTATGTTGGTCGCCTCGTCGAAGCGGGCCTTAAGCTCCACCACGACCGCCACCTGTTTGCCGTTTTGGGCCGCGGTCAAGAGCGCCTCGATGATCCGGCTCTGGCTGGAGGTGCGGTACAGGGTCATCTTGATGGCGCGCACCTTGGGATCGGTGGCCGCCTCCCTGAGGAAGCGCTCGACCGAGGTGGAGAAGGAGACGTAGGGGTGCTGCAGCAAAAGCGCGCCGGCGTCGCGGATGGTGTGAAAGATGTTCCGGACCGGCACCAGCTGCGGGTGGTCGATCGGGTGGTGCGCCGGGTCGTGCAGGCGCGGGTAGTCGAGCCGGGCCAGCTCGAACAGGTCGCGCATGGCGAGCATGCCGGGGACCTCGAAGACGTCGTTATCCTCATCGAGCTCGAGCTCGGCGGCGAGCCGGCCGCGGTGCAGGGGTTCCATGCCGGTGCCGATCTCCAGGCGCACGATGGGGGCGAAGCGGCGCTCCTTGAGCTCGCTCTCGATCATCGCCATCAGGTCGTCGGCCTCCTCCTCGTCCTTCTCGGTGTTGGCGTTGCGGGTCACCCGGAAGATCTCGCAGGCGACGATGTGCATCCCCGGAAAGAGCATGTCGAGGTTGTTCATCATCACCTCTTCCAGCGGGATGAAGTGGTCCCCCTTGCCGACCCGGATGAAACGCGGGCTGCCAAGCCCCACCGGCACCTTGACCCGGGCCAGCGACACCTCGCGCGCCTTCGGGTAGCGCAGCGTCACCAGGAGGTTCAACGAGAGGTTGGAGATGAACGGAAAGGGGTGCGCCGGGTCGATGGACTGCGGGGTCAAAAGCGGGTAGATGTTGGCGTAGTAGTGCTCGCGCAGGTGCTTTTTCTCTTTCGGCGTCAAGGTCTCCCAGCTCTCGATGACGATCCCCTTCTGCTCCAAAAGCGCCCGTACCGCGATGAAGGCCTCCCGTTTGCGGGCGTGGATCTCCCGAAGCGAAGTGTGGCATTCAATCACCTGCTGGCGCGGGGTGCGCCCGTCCAGAGTCGGCTCGTGCATGCCGGCTCCGATCTGCTGCTTTAAGCCGCCGATCCGTTTCATGACGAATTCGTCCAGGTTCGCGGCGACGATGGCAAGGAACTTCAGGCGCTCCAGAAGCGGCGTCCGCTCGTCGAGCGCCTCGTGGAGCACCCGGCGGTTGAACTCGAGCCAGGTGAGTTCGCGGTTCAGGTACCACTGGCACTCCGTGAGGTCGAACAGGCTCTCCCCTACGGCATGGGCTTTTTTGAGCTCCTTTGCGCGGGGCTTTGGCTTTTGCTCCTTCAGTTTCACCGCTTTCACCACGGCAGCCCTGGGCTGCGGGTCTGCCAAGGGAGTCGTCGCCCTGGCCGCACCCTTTTTGGCGCTGCCGACCGGCGTCTTTTTCGGCTTTGGCTTCGGTTTACGGGGGGCCGGGATCAGCTTGAGTACGTTGTTCTCTGTCACGTGAAAATCTCCGAAGGCTTGCGCCCTGTGCGATTGCCGTTAGAGGGCCGGCCCTATGATACTACCACCGCCGGCAACACTCATCAATCGAGCCTCGAATCGATCATCATTAAATAACTATAACCGGACTAATCCTACAGTTCTCCGCTCTCGAGCCGATACGCTAAGCACTGGTTACTTCGACATTTTATACCACGGGAGAATTCGTCATCATGAAAACCATGGGATTCGGAAGCAAGGTCCTCTGCCTGGTACTTCTGAGCAGCATCGGCACCGCGCTCATAGTAAGCGGCATCTCGCTCACTCAGCACACCAGCTCGTATAACAGTTTCATCGACTCGTACCGCAGGTCGCTCTACGCCGATTTCGACAGCCAGGCGAAGAGCCAGGTCCAGTCGGCCGTGACCATGCTCCAGAAGGTGTACGAGAGGGAGCAGCGGGGCGAACTCACGCCGGAGGCCTCGCGCAAGATGGGGGCAGACCTTTTGCGCGGCATGAAGTACGGCGAGTCCGGCTATTTCTGGGCCGACACCACCGAAGGGGTGAACGTGGTCCTTTTGGGCAAGCCGGTGGAGGGGACCAGCCGCATCAACGCCCAGGACGCCAAAGGGAAATACCTGATCCAGGAGATCATCAAGGCCGGCGTCGCCGGCGGCGGCTTCACCGACTACTGGTTCCCCAAACCGGGCAACAGCACGCCGCAGCCCAAGCGCGGTTACTCGCTCATCTTCAAGCCGTTCGGCTGGGTGGTGGGAACCGGCAACTACGTCGACGACCTGGACGGCCTGGTCAGGAAGTCGGCTGTGGCGCACGAGGAGCGCCACCAGAAGCAGATCTACCTGATCGCCGGCGTCGTGGTGGTCATCATCCTGATCACCACAGTCCTGTCGCTTTTGGTGACGCGCCGGCTCTTGCGCCAGATCGGCACCGAACCGGCCCAGCTCGCCGAAATAGCCGGCAAGGTGGCCGACGGTGACCTGACCGAGCGCTTCGACGCGGAGAAGGGGGGCATCTACGGCGCCATGCGCCAGATGGTGGAGCAGTTGCGCCAGGTGATGCACCGGGTGAACCAGAGCTCGCAGTCGATCTCTTCGGCGGCGGTCCAGTTAAACGGCAACGCCCGCCAGATGGCCGACTCCTCCCACGTGATCGTGGGTCAGGCCGATACGGCGGCCACCGCCAGCGAGGAGATGGCCTCGACCAGCCTCGACATCGCCAACAACTGCCACCTGGCGGCGGAGAACTCGAACCAGGCCAGCAAGACGGCGCAGGAGGGCGCGGTCATCGTGCAGAACACGGTGGACGGCATGGGGCGCATCGCCCAGAAGGTGCGCCAGTCGGCGACGGTGGTGGAACAGCTCGGGGTGAGGAGCGACCAGATCGGGAGCATCGTGGCGACCATCGAGGATATCGCCGACCAGACGAACCTCCTGGCATTGAACGCCGCCATCGAGGCGGCCCGGGCCGGCGAGCAGGGGCGCGGCTTCGCGGTGGTGGCGGACGAGGTGCGCGCGCTCGCCGACCGCACCACCAAGGCGACCCACGAGATCGGGCAGATGATCCGCAGCATCCAGTCCGAGACGAGGCAGGCGGTGCAGGTGATGGAAGAAGGCGTGCACGAGGTGGAAAACGGCACGGCCGAGGCCGCCAAGTCGGGAGGGGCGCTTGAGGAGATCCAGCGCAGGATCAGCGAGGTGACCATGCAGATCAACCAGATCGCCACGGCCGCCGAGGAGCAGACCGCGACCACCCGGGAGATCAGCAACAACATCCAGCAGATCTCCGGCACGGTCCAGCTGGGCGCCCAGAGTTCCCAGGAGATCAGCCACGCCTCGGAGTCCCTTTCCGGGCTTTCCCAGGAGCTGCAGGAGCTGGTGCGCCGCTTCCGGGTCTAGCCCGGCGCAAGCTCGCCGCAGGTCAAGGAAGACTCTCTGAAAACCACCCGGCCCTTAGTGCTGGGTGGTTTTTTTTACGACCCCGCCCACCGCATCGGCGAGCGGATGGATCACCACGAAGGCCGCCTCGTCGATCTCGCGCACCACGTTTTTCACCCTGCCGATCTCCAGCCGGGTCACCACGCAGTACAGGATGTTGATGGGGTTGCCGGTCAAGCCGCCGCGGCCGTGGTAGATGGTCACCCCCCGGCTCAGGAGCCGCACGATCGCCTCCCTGATCTGGTCGCTTTGTTCCGACATGATGATGATGGCGTTGTACTCCTCGATGCCGTGGATCAGGAAGTCCACCGTCTTCGACGCCGCCAGGTAGGTGAGGACCGAGTAGAGCGCCCGGTCGATACCCAGGAAGAATGCCGCCGCCGCGAAGATGAAGATGTTCAGGATGAGTATGACATCGCCCACCTTGAGGAGATGGGAGTTCTTGCTGATAAGGAGCGCCGCTATCTCGGTCCCGTCCAGGACGGCGCCTCCCCTGATGGCGAGCCCGATGCCGGCGCCGATGAACAGGCCGCCGAATACCGCGGTCAGCAGGAGGTCAGGGGTCACGTCGGGGTAGCGGACCAGGGCGAGGCACAGGGAAAGCCCGGCGATGGCGCAGGTGCTCCTCAGGGCGAACTTCCAGCCGATCTGGCGATAGCCGAGCGCGATGAACGGGAGGTTGATGAGGGGGATGAGGACCGCGAGCGGCACCCCAAGGACGGAAGCGAGCAGCATCGAGACGCCGGTGACGCCGCCGTCGATGAAGTGGCTGGAGAGCAGGAAGCCCTTGATCCCCATGCCGGCGGAGAGGATGCCGAGGATCACGAGCAGGATGTTCTTCGCTTCGCGTGCAAAGGTTTTCATGGCAGGTCACCCGGTAGCTTTAGTAGCAACTAACTAGCCACCTATACCACGATGCGCCGGGCTTTAACAGAGCTTACGAGCAGGAGGGAGAGGTGCCGCGGGGTACAACGCCCCGGTATCAGACGTGAAAAGCTGTTTACGGCGGCAAGAGCGGCGGCTGATGGGGGCGGTATGGCATGAGGCCAAGCACCGGGGGATGCCGTCAGCTGAACGATCTTTCAGCCCGGCACCCCCCTGCCTCGATCCCCTAGTAACTCTCGAACCCCTCATCCAGCTTCAGGTCGGTTCCCACCGTCCGTGCGGCGACCGCGGCAACCTCATGCTTCGGGGCCATCTTGGTCCGGGTCACCCGGCTGGCTGCGGCAGCCGGCTTGCCGGCAGGCTTTCCTGCAGGTTTACCGGCTGGCTTACCGGCAGTGCGGTCGTCGGTCCTGAAGAAGCCGATGGTGCCCTGCAACTGCTCGGCCTGGGAGGCCAGTTCCTCCGCGGTCGAGGACATCTCCTCGGAGGCCCCTGCGTTTTGCTGGATAACCTGGTCCAGCTGCTGGATCGCCTTGTTGATCTGCAGCGCGCCCAGGTCCTGCTCTTTACTCGCTGCGCTGATTTCCTGCACCAGCTCGGCGGTCTTCTGGATGTCCGGTACCATGCTGGCCAGCAATTCGCCCGCCCGCACCGCCACTCCGACGCTGCGCGAGGAGAGGTCGGAGATCTCGGCAGCCGCCTTCTGGCTGCGCTCCGCCAGTTTTCGCACTTCGCTCGCCACCACGGCGAATCCTTTGCCGTGCTCGCCGGCCCTGGCCGCCTCGATTGCCGCGTTGAGCGCCAAGAGGTTGGTCTGCCGCGCTATCTCCTCGATGATGTTGATCTTGCCGGCAATCTCCCTCATCGCCGCCACGGTATCCTGGACCGCAAGCCCGCCTTCCCGCGCGTCGGTTGCCGACTTAGTCGCCATCTTCTCGGTTTGCAGGGCGTTGTCGGCGTTCTGCCTGATGTTGGCGGCCATCTGCTCCATGCTGGAAGAAACCTCCTCCGCCGCAGCCGCCTGCTCGCTGGCCCCCTGGGACATTTCCTCGGAACCGGAGGAAAGTTCCTGGCTCCCGGCGGCCACGTTGTCGGTTGCCGATTTCACCTCGCCGACGATGTCGCGCAGCCGCTCGACCATCAGGTTCATGGCCGCCACCAGCTTGCCGACCTCGTCTTTCTGGTCCAGGTCGATCTTCTGGGTCAAGTCCCCCCCCGCCACGGCGGTGGCGAAGTCCACGCCTTTTCGAAGCGGTCCGCTGATCATGCGAGAAATCAGCACGCCCAGGCCGATGGCTGTCAGCACCCCGATCAGCACCAGGATCACGGTGAGCTTGATCGCCTCGTTACCGGTCGATATATTGGCGTCATTCTTTTGCTTGGCGTGGGCCACCTCGACGTCCGCCAGCGTCTGAATCGCGTCGTCGGTGGTTTTCACCACCTGAACGCTGTTGGCATCGCGTAGGAAGGTGTAGGCCTCCTCGGTCATTCCCGCCACCGCTAGTCCGGCTATCTTCTGGGACACCGGATCGAACTGTTTCAGGCTCACGGAGACGTCGGCCACCGCCTTTTTCATCTCCTGGCTCTTCGCTCGCTCTTCGACCGCCTTAAGGGAGTCCCTGAGCTTCGTGTCCAGCTCTTTGAGGGAGGCTTGATGCTTGCTGCGGTCTTCGGCGGTCCGATCGAGGATCAAGTCCCTCAGAACACCGCGCTCCCTTTGGAAGTAGGTAGAAACGTCGAGAAGATCCCCAAGTGGCTTGGTGTTCCTATCGAAGAGTTCCTCGCCTGTCTCCTTGAGGGCGCTCAACTTGGTGATGCCGACAAAGCCGATTCCTCCGGCGATGAGGGCCACAAGGACAAATCCTGACAGGAGTTTCACTGAAACCGACATATTGTAAAACCACTTCATGCTCTAACTCCTTTTTTAGGTATGTTATTCATATGCTGCTGCACAAGATCTACTGTTAATATATATTTTAATTACATTCATGATGATTATCCACACACAATTCACCTTATTGTTATGATGAGTATTCCATAATATCATCTGACTCCTATGCTGTCTTTTTGAGTTAGTTCAATCTTGCAAGTGGTATCGGACGATTGTTGTTCAACTTGAAACATTTATTTATAGGGCTGCGAAGAGGCTCTGGCCATGGCAGCGGGTTCCTGCGCGGACAAAAAAAGGCCAGGTCGAAGACCTGGCCCGGTAGCCGGAGGGAGTGAATTGGCAAAATGCAAGCGAACCGTCAGGGCGCCGCCGCTCCGTTGATCGCGCCGAGACCGTTCACCCCGCCTGTGTCCCACAACAGGGTCCCCGCGCCCGTTGTCGGATTGATGATCAACACCTTGGTGCCGGAGAATCCGTACAAAGTGACGCTGTCGTTACTCGAGAGGCCGAAGACGTCCGGGTAGCCGATGGACCCCACGAGGGTCGCCACACCGGTTGCCGGATCGAGACGTACCAGGGCGTTACTGCCAGAATCGAACGTCGAGGTGAGATAGAGCCGGCTGCCAAGAAACACCAAGTCGCCGCTCGACTTGTACTGGATGTCTCCCCCGTGGCCGACGACGCTCGCCGCTCCGGTTTGCGGGTTGATCCTGCACAGCGAGGTATTGGCCGTGTAGAGGGTGCCGCCCGGGCCGAACTCCAGGGAGGTGGTCTCGGTGATGCCAAGGGTTCCCACCGCCGTTACCTGCGCGGTGTCGGGATTGATCCGGTATAACTGGTCTCCCGATATGCCGTAGAGCGTGCCAGCCACATCGAAGGCGATGTCGTTGAGGAAGGTCTGGGTGTTGCCGACGATGGTGACCGTGCGCGCGGCTATGTCGAGCTTGGCGAGGTTGTTGGCGTCGTCGACGACATAGAAAACGGAAGCACTTGGTGTCTCGGTAAAGTTGGCCGTGCCGATGTCGGCCCCGTTTACCGTAAAGACGGCAGTCTTGGGTGAGTAGTTCGCCTTGGTAATGGTGACCGTGTAGCTGCCGTTGGCCAACCCGGTGAACGTGTAGGCGCCTTTGGCGTCGGTGACGGTGACCCCCGAGCCGGATCCGCTAAGCGTCACCGTCGCGCCCTCCACCCCGACGCCACCCGAGGTTACCGTGCCCGAAATCTGGTGGGTGTTCGGGCTGCTACCACCGCCGCCACCGCCACATCCGGCCACGACTATCAAGACAAGCGTCAGCAGGACCAGTTTTGCCGATACCAATTTGCTCATAGCCTTCTCCTCCCGAATTCGAAAGATGCCCTCCCGCCGCAGCAGACGCCAGGAGCGCCGGCTTGGTCCGAAGGTCTGCGGGTAGCCGCCAGAATCAAATAAAGCACATTACTGTCATTTGTAAATATTTTTTAATAATAAAAATCACATGTATTACTGAGCTACTCAGTGAGCGCGCGCAATGAGGAAAAAATCGCGAGCCGAGAGCTTCGGCTAGCAGCTTCACGTTGAGACTGTGCCAAACCGGAACGAGTACCGAGGCACAAAGTGGGTTACCAGGAGGAAGGAAATATCGTGGCGGATTAGGGATGCCGGCTATCGGGGGGCTTGCCGCACATGAGGGGGATCACCGAATCGGAGGGGAAGGCGCGTAATCGGTCTACATAACAAAAACGGCCAGGTCGCAGGACCTGGCCGTTGTTTTTATTTGGAGCGGGAAACGGGGTTCGAACCCGCGACTTCAACCTTGGCAAGGTTGCACTCTACCACTGAGTTATTCCCGCTCAGCGAGCTTCTTCTTATAGCAAATGAGCCCTTGTGCGTCAACCCCTTTTTTAATGGACTGAAAGATTATCCGCGTCCGTTGTGGAGCAAATAAGCGTATTATATCGCGCATCATCGGCTATACTGGTGATCATGAGAAAGGTGGACAAGATACGGGATTTAATCGCCTGCGAGGCAGCCCGGCTCATGTATGAGGACGGGGTCAGGGAGTACCGCGACGCCAAGCGCAAGGCGGCCAAGCGTTTCGGTCCGGAGAAGGCACTCTCGCTCGGCTCCCACCTCCCGACCAACGCCGAAATCCACCAGGAGTTCGGCAAGCTGTTGGCGGCCCAGGAGGAGGACGCATTACCGGAGCGCCTGTTGCGCCTGCGGCTCATGGCGGCCAGCTACCTGGAACTCTTTGCCGATTTCTCCCCGTACCTGGTCGGCTCGGTCCTCTCCGGCGCGGTAACCAGCCAAAGCGATATCGACATCCACCTCTTTGCCGATGCGGTCGAGGAAGTGGAGGAGCTGCTGGAGCGCCACGGTATCGAGTTCCAGACCGAGACGGTAACGATCCGCAAGGGTGGGAGGATCAACGACTACACCCACGTCTACCTGGAGGACGAGGGAATCTCGGTGGAATGCTCGGTGTACCCCGCCGAGGAGAAGCACAACCGGACCGTGAGCAGCATCACCGGGAAACCGATGGAGCGGGCCACCCTGAAGCAGCTTAAAAAACTGATCGCCGGCAGCCTAGGCGAGGAGGCAACGGATGGAGAATTTTCGTAAGGCCGAGTTGATCGAGACGCTGCTGCCTAAAGACACCAACGGCTACGGCAACATCTTCGGCGGCGTGATCATGAGCATCATGGACAAGACCGCCGGCGTCGCCTGCTGGCGCTACTCGAAGCGCCGCGTGGTGACCGCCTGCGCCCAGCGCATCTCGTTCCACACCCCGATCAACATGGGAGAAGTCGTCTACTCGCGCGCCACCATCATCTACGTGGGACGCTGTTCCATGGAGGTAGAGGTGGAAGTGGACGTGGAGAACGTCATCGAAGGGAACACGCGGCGCGCCGCAAGCGGCATTTTCACCATGGTGGCAGTGGACGAGAACTGGCATCCGACTCCGGTACCGCCCTGGCAGCCGGTGACCGAACCGGAGCTGGACAAATGGCGCCAGGTGGAAAAACGCAGGAAGGCGGAAAAATGAGAGGGCTAACCGGGGTGGTACTGGCGTCCCTCGTTTTGGGAGGGTGCGCCGAATTGAACGACTCGCTGGTGCGGTCCTGGTTCAAGGACCGGGAGTTGGGCGACCGCGTCAGCAGCCAGATACGGGAGGGGCTGGAGAGGCGGCAAGCTGTTCCGCAGCCGGAGTTGCCGAAGCGCCCTGCCCCGGCGTTTTTGGATGAGGGATAAAGTCCGAAGCGATGGAACGCGGACCACGCGGATGTAACGAAGATTCGCTGATTAAAGACAAAAAAACAGAAGAGGTTGAAGTCTCAGGCCTTCACGTTCCCCCTGTCTTCCGAGATTCGCCTGCAGTTCAGATGACATTGCCCAGTTAGCAGCAATCCTGCCGATAGTACTCTTTTTCCCTTTCAATCAATACAGTATCCGCGCAGATCCGCTCCATCCGCGTTCTATGCCTTGTGCCTTTCCATCAGAAACGGGGCCGGATCGCGTGGCACGGCGGCAAGGGTGAAGTTGGCAATCCCCCAGTCGAGAACCTCTTGCGGAGAGGCCCCCGCCAGTTCGGCTGGCGGATGCTGCCCGAGAAAGCGCAGTGCAGCCCAAAGCAGCGCGCCACCCTCCTCCGACAGGTTACGATCAGCCGCCAGCGACACCGCGTTGTCTCGCTTGCTCAGCTTGGCACCGTCCGGGCCGGTAACCAGAGGCAGGTGAGCGTAACTGGGAGTCGGGTAGCCGAAAATGCGTTGCAAGTAGATCTGGCGCGGCGTGGAGCTGAGCAGGTCGGAACCGCGTACCACCTGATTTATCCCGAAAGCGGCGTCGTCCACCACGACGGCGAGGTGATAGGCGTAGGGACCGTCGGCCCGGTGGATCACGAAATCGCCGCAGGAGCTGGTCAGATGCTGACTGTAGTGCCCCATGATCAGGTCGTCGAAGGCAATCACCTCGTCGTAGACCTTGACCCGGAGGGCGCGCTCCACTTTTCGGGCCGGCAGCCCCTCGCGGCAGATGCCGGGATAGACCAGGCCGTCTTCATGGGGAGCCGAGGCGATCTGGGCAATCTCGCTCCGGGTGCAGCCGCACGGGTAGGCCAGACCGCGTGCCGTCAGCTCACGGGCCGCCTCGCGGTACCATTCTGTACGCCGGCTCTGGTACACCACCTCGCCGTCCCACTGGAATCCCAGAAGCTCCAGGGTCACCAGCATGTCGTCGGCGATGCCCTGGACCACGCGCGGCTGATCCAGGTCCTCCATGCGGAGCAGCCACTGTCCGCCACGGCTGCGCGCCATCAGGTAGCTACCCAAGGCAGCGACCAACGATCCCAGGTGGAGGGGACCGGTGGGAGACGGTGCGAAACGGCCGATGGCCGGCGGATTGTCTGCGACAGGTTGGGTCATGAGGTTAGTAGGCAGATGAGTGGTTGAGGGGCAAGGGCACCGAGTCGTTGAGTGGTTCTGTGGTCGAACAGTCACGGTCGAGACGTTGAGCGGATGAGCTGCGCAATGTCACAGTCCCTCCACTCAACGACTCGACGATTTAACGAATTTTTCCAGCCTCTACAGAAACGAGCAGCAGTAATCGGTAAGGGCAGTCACCTTGAGCTTGAAACTGGAGTTTTCGGGGACCTCGAACGCCTCGCCACCCTTGACAGCGATCCACTCGCTGGAGCCGGGAAGCAGCACGGTCAACTCGCCGGCCAGGATCTCCATCAGTTCCGCAGAGCCGGTATTGAAGCTGTAGTCGCCCGGCATCATGATGCCGAGGGTCTTGCGGGAGCCGTCGGCGAAATAGATGGTACGGCTGGTGACTGCGCCGTCGAAATAGACATTGGCCTCTTTAACTACAGTAACGTTGCTGAACTCAGACATGTAAACCTCCTGGAATGAAATAATCTATTGCCACGAAAAGGCACAAAAAGCGCAAAAAAACGCTATCCGGCGAAACAGGGAAGATGGGCACAAAGGTAGCGGTATGTTACTCAGGCTCGGCCTGATGGAACTGGGGTTGCACGGGGCATGGTTCCCTTTTGTGACTTTGTGCCTTTTTGCGGCGAAATTACTAGAGCTGCCACTCGCCGGCGTCCCAGCGTTGCAGGGCGACCTGGGCTCTGAAGCCGATGAGCCCCGGTTCCTGCGCGAGCCGCACCAGCACCGGCCGACAGCGCTCGGGTGCCTCGCTCAGCGCGTAAACCGCCGACATCCCGGACACCACCGGGTTTTCGTGTTCCAGCAGCAGGAAAAAACGGGACATCCCGCCATCTTCCGCCTGCAGCGCCTTAAAGAACCGGTTCAGCGACTCCACCTGCACCGCAGCCAGCTCTTCCCGCAGCGCCTCGATCGCCTCAGCGTGCCGCAGCGCCGCCTTCACAAACCACTCGATGAGCTTGGTTACCTTGTCCTGCTGCACAACTTCCTCCTCAGCGCTCAAGCCCCGGCGTGCCGCCTCAGGCGGTCTTGGTGGCTGACAAGTGGAAGGTAGCAGGTTTCACGCAGGGGTTCAACAATTTCATGTGCGGCAACCGGCCTGTCCGCGGCTGGGTTGCAGCGGCAGGCCGATCCGACCGATCAGCAGCCGTGCGAAAAAAAAGAGGCGGGGGATAAACCCCGCCTCTTTACAACGTTGCTGCCACTGCCTACTAAATGTCGAAGTACAGTGCGAACTCGAGCGGTACCGGACGCATACGAACCGGGTTCACTTCGGCTTCGGTTTTGTACTCGATCCACTTCTCGATGACGTCCGGGGTGAAGACGTCGCCTTTCAGCAGGAACTCGTGATCGGCCTCAAGGGCTTTCAGAGCTTCTTCCAGGGTGCCCGGAGCGGACGGGATGGTAGCCAGCTCTTCCGGAGACAGACCGTAGATGTCCTTGTCGAGCGGCTGACCCGGATCGATCTTGTTCTCGACGCCGTCGAGGCCTGCCATCAGCATTGCAGCGAAGGCGAGGTAACCGTTGCAGGACGGGTCCGGAGTACGGTACTCGATACGCTTGGCTTTCGGGTTGGAGGAGAACATCGGGATACGCAGCGAAGCCGAACGGTTACGGCTGGAGTATGCCATGTTCACCGGAGCCTCGAAGCCCGGCACCAGACGCTTGTACGAGTTGGTGGTCGGGTTGGTGAAGGCGCAGAGTGCACGGGCATGCTTGATGATACCGCCGATGTAGTACAGTGCCATCTGGGAGAGCCCGCCGTATTTGTCGCCGGCGAACAGGTTGGTGCCGTCCTTCCAGAGGGACATGTGGCAATGCATACCGGAGCCGTTGTCGCCGTAAAGCGGTTTCGGCATGAAGGTCGCGGTCTTGCCGTTGCGGTTGGCAACGTTTTTGATGACGTATTTGAACCACTGCAGATCGTCAGCCATGGCAACCATCGAGTTGAAGCGCATGTCGATCTCAGCCTGGCCGCCGGTGGCGACTTCGTGGTGCTGGCACTCGACGCGGATGCCGACTTTCTGCAGCTCGATCACCATCTCGTTACGGAGATCGTTCTGGGAGTCGGTCGGAGCTACCGGGAAGTAGCCTTCCTTGTGGCGCGGTTTGTAGCCGAGGTTCGGGAACTCTTCGCGGCCGGTGTTCCAGGCGCCTTCCACGGAGTCAACAGCGTAGAAGGAGGAGTTGGCGGTCGAATCGTAACGGACGTCGTCGAAGATGAAGAATTCGGCTTCCGGTCCGAAGTACGCGGTGTCAGCCAGGCCGGTCGACTTCAGGTACGCCTCACCCTTCTTGGCGATGTTACGCGGGTCGCGGGAGTAGCTTTCCTTGGTGATCGGATCGAAGATATCGCAGATCAGCGACAGAGTCGGCAGTGCGGTGAACGGATCCATTTTTGCGGTGCTCGGATCCGGAATGATGATCATGTCGGAGGCGTGAATCGGCTGCCAACCACGGATCGAGGAGCCGTCGAAACCCTGGCCTTCCTCAAAGGTGTCCTCGCCGAACTCGCTCATCGGCACGGTGAAGTGCTGCCAGATACCGACGAAGTCCATGAACTTAAAATCGACCATCAGCACGCCGTTTTCTTTGGCAAACTCCACTACTTGTTTTGGTGTCATCTACAGTCTCCTTTCAAATTGGGTAAAATCAGATCGACTTAGAGGGCGTCTTCGCCCCGTTCACCGGTCCTGATGCGAACAACCTCTTCCACGGGAGTAACAAAAATCTTGCCGTCGCCGATCCGTCCGGTTTTTGCGGCCTGCTCGATGGCGTCGACCACCTTGCCAACAACCTCGTCGGAAACGATGATCTCCATCTTGATTTTGGGGATGAAGTCGACTACGTACTCGGCGCCACGGTAGAGTTCCGTGTGCCCTTTTTGCCGACCGAACCCTTTTACCTCACCGATCGTGATCCCCTGGATGCCGATTTCGTTGAGGGCCTCTTTGACCTCGTCAAGCTTGAAAGGTTTTATGATTGCTTCGACTTTTTTCAAGTTGGTACCTCCGCTCCGTTTTTCAGTGCGCGCAAATTATAAAGAGCTTGATGTCAAATTGCAAGGCTAATAAACCGCCCACAACGTCCATCGCTAGCTGTAACAGCAATTTCTCTGCCAATGAGAAAGAGGCCTATGTCAGAGCATAATTTCAATAACTTATGCCACAGCACTCTGAGAGCGGCCATCGCCAACAACAGGTTTTTGCCTAACGATTAGGCAGCCCCTCAGAGTGACTGCCTATATTGTAGGCAAACACACCATTACTCCTGTCTTGCCAAAGATTCTCCCCGGGGTTATAGTGCACGCGCCCGCGTTGCCGCTTTTTTTTGCACTATTTGAGATAACGCCGGCAGCCTTGCACCGTAAACCGTCCTACGACACAGCTATACCAGGGATACCCGTGAGCCATCCTGCAGCGTCGAAGAATTCAACCTTGTTGAAGCGTGGAAAGCCTCGGTGCCTCCTGGCGCAGGCCGCACTCTGCCTAGTGCTGACGGCTACCGCGTACGCTGATTTCTACAAGTACACCGACGCCGACGGGGTTGAGACCTTCACCAACACCCCCACCAACAGCGGCGCCGTCCGGGTGCTGCGCGAAGCGAAGCCGAAGGCGGCTGCCAAGTCGGTGGCCAAGTCGGCGCCCACGAGGGAAGCGGGGAGTGCAGCCCCCGCCAAGGTCGAGGAGTTGCAGTCGACAGGCAAGGACGCGCTGCTGCCGGTGCAAGGCGTGGTGACCTCGAAGTACGGCTGGCGCCACGACCCGATTGACGGGAGTATCAGGCACCATAACGGCGTGGACATCGCGGTACCTACCGGCACCAGGGTGAAGGTGATTGCGGCCGGCCGGGTCGTGGAAAGCGGCCTGCACGGCGGCTACGGAAACCTGGTGGCGGTCGAGCACGAAGACGGCACCATCTCGATGTACGGACACAACTCGCGGCTGGAAGTGAGCGTCGGGGACCGGGTCGAAGCCGGCCAGACCGTCGCCCTTTCGGGTTCCACCGGCAGGTCCACCGGACCTCACCTCCACTTCGAACTCTGGAAAAACGGCAACAACGTCACCGCAGCCTACCTGAAAGACGGCGCCGGCTTTGCCGACGTAGCCGGCGGCATCAGAACCTACCTGCACAGCGACGGCTCCCTCGTTTTCACCAACTTGAACTAACTTCCTTTTTGCCGCTATGACCTTTTTTTCACCGAGCGCGTGGCCTGCGCCTCCCAGGGGTTGTCGGGCCAGGGATGCCGCGGATAACGCCCTTTGAGCTCCTTGCAGACCTCCCGGTAGGCACCGTTCCAGAAACTCTTCAGGTCGGCGGTCACCTGGATGGGGCGGCGCGCCGGCGACAGCAGGTGGATCAGCACCGGGACCCGGCCACGTGCTATCCGCGGCGTTTCGGCAAGGCCGAACATCTCCTGGAGCTTCACGGCGAGGTACGGCTCCCCATGCCCCGGATAGCTCACCCGCACCCGGGAGCCGCTCGGGACGGACAGGTGGGTGGGCGCCCCGTCGTCCACCAGTTTCTGCTCCCGCCAGCTGAGCATCCCCTTGAGCGGCATGAGGAGATCGACCCGGGCCAGGGCGGCCAGGGTGCGCACGCCGGACAGGTGCGGCAAGAGCCAATTGCCCAGCTCGGCTGAAAGGTAGTCGTCGGTCAGCTCGGGAAGCCCCTCTTCGGGCAAGACCCGGGACAGGAAACTCACCCGGTTGCGGAATTCACGCGCCTCGGGACTCCAGTTGAGGCCGGCGATGCCGGGGCCGGAGATGATCCCCTGCAACAGCGCAGCCGTCGTTTCCTCGGGGCTCGGCTTGGCCTGCCGCTCGGAAAGCAGGATCGCCCCGAGCCGCTCCTCGTCGCGTGCCACAACCCTCCCCTCGCGGTCGTCCCAAAAGACCCGCTTGCCGCGGGTGATGGCTGAGGTGCAGACCGAGCGTACCGCTTCGAGCGTTACCCCGCTCGCCAGATGGATCTCCCCCTCGACGCCTCCCCCTTCGACTTCGACCGCGACTAAAAACGACTGGGCCCTCACGTTGCTGCGGGTGGAGAGCCGCGCGCCGCTGCCGTTGGCCATCAGGTAGCGCCCGGAACCGGCGGTCCGCTCCCGGGCCACCCGGTCAGGATAGGCGGTCATCAGGAGCTCACCCACCAGCGCGGCATCGGCCTGAACCGGGCCGTCCGGCACCCGCAGCGCCTTGCGGAAATACGAGGCGACCCTCTCGATGCTGCGGCAGGCCTGCGGGTCGTGGCGCGCCTCCAGGGCCTCGACCCGGTCCAACAGATCGCTGTCGGAAATACTGCCGCTGCCGCGCGGCATGATGTCGCGCTCGGACAGGAGCGCCGCCAGGGTACAGGCCAGTGCGCCGGCCCCCAGTGCCTCCCCGGCAAGCAGCATGGCCGCCAGGCGCGGGTGCATGGGAAGCGCCGCCATCAGGCGCCCGAGCGGCGTTATGGAACCGGAGCCGTCCAAAGCGCCCAGTTTCGCCAGGAGCGCCCTCCCCTCGGCGAGGTGCGCTGCAGGAGGCGCTTCGAGAAAGCTCAACGAGGTGGGATCGCGCACGCCCCAAAGGGCCAGGTCGAGCGCCAGCGGGGACAGGTCGGAGACGCGAATCTCGGGCGGGGTGAAGGGAAGCAGGGTGCGCTGGGTGAATTCGGTCCAGAGCCGGTAGCAGATACCCGGGGCCTGGCGGCCCGCGCGGCCGGCGCGCTGTTCGGACGAGGCGGCCGAGATGCGCAGGGTCTCCAGGCGGTTCAGACCCGTGCCGGGATCGAAACGGAGCTGGCGCGAGTAGCCGGTATCGACCACCACGCGGACCCCGTCGATGGTGAGGCTGGTCTCGGCGATGTTGGTGGCAAGCACCACCTTGCGGCGGGCTGCGGGGAGGATGGCCTGCTGCTGCGCGGCAAAGGGAAGGTCACCGTAGAGGGGCGCCACCAGGACATCGGCAGCCGCGTTTTCCTTGATGATCCGCTCGCAGCGTCGGATCTCTCCGGCGCCGGGCAGGAAGACCAGTATGTCGCCGGAGGTTTCGGCGATGGCCCGGAAGACGGCTGCGCAGGCCGACTCCGGCAGCCTCTGGGTCGGTTCCGCGCTCAGGTAGCGCACGTCGACCGGGAAGCTTCTCCCGGCGCTGGAGACAAGCGGCGCCCCTCCCAGGAGTTCGGCAACCGGCGCGGCGTCGAGGGTCGCCGACATCACCAGGATGCGCAACTCCCCGCGCAGACCGAGCTGGACGTCGCGGCAAAGGGCAAGGGAGAGGTCGGAGGTGAGGCTACGCTCGTGGAATTCGTCGAAGATCACCGCGCCCACCCCTTCCAGGAGCGGGTCGCTCTGCAGCCTGCGGGCCAGGATCCCCTCGGTCACCACCTCGATCCGGGTGGCGGGAGAGACCTTGCGTTCGAAGCGGATGGTGTAGCCGACGCTCTGCCCGACCTCCTCGCCCAGGGCCTGGGCCATGAAGCGGGCGGCGTTCACCGCGGCCAGGCGCCGGGGTTCGAGCATGACGATGCGGCTTCCCGCGCAGAACTTCGTCTTCAGCAGGGCAAGCGGCACGCGGGTGGTCTTGCCGGCACCGGGAGGCGCCTGCAGGACGGCCACGTTGCGCGCCTCCAGGGCGGCGATCAGTTCGGGGAGAATCGCCTCGATGGGCGTTTTCGGCAAGGTGGGCATCAGGGGAGCAGGCGCAACCCCTCGAGGTCGACCCCGGCCAAGGAAGTCACCACCCGGCAGGCGCCGGTCAGCCGCTCTTCCGGATAGCTGTTGGTGACGGCCAGGACCCTGAGGCCGGCGCCGGTCGCCGACTGGATGCCGGCGGGGGTGTCCTCGATGGCGATAGAGCGCTCCGGTTGAACCCGCCCAGGGAAGAGCTCCTGGAGGCGCCTGACGGCGAGGCGGTAGCTTTCGGGATCGGGCTTGCTGGCAGCCACCTCGTCGGCGGTCACCAGGGTGTCGAAGACGCCGGTCAACCCGAGCTGGGCGAGAATGGGATCGATGTCGCCCCTGACCGCACCGGAGCAGAGGGCAAGCGGCAGGGTGCCGGAGATGGAACGGATCAGTTCCACCACGCCCGCATAGGGCGCCACCCCGCCGGAGACGATCTGCAGAAACGCCTCGGCCTTCGCTTTCATGAGCGACTTGAGCTCCGCATCGGAAAGGGCGCGTCCAGCGGCACGGAAGGCCTCGCGGAAGGCGTCCCTGTCGTCGAAGCCCATATAGGTATCCAGGTACTGCCCCCAGGAGTAGCCAAGCCCAAGCGGCACCAGGAGTTCCTGGAACGCCTTGTAGTGCAAAGGCTCGGTGTCGACGATGATGCCATCAAAATCGAATATGACTGCGTCTAGCATGTAGCAAACTCCTTGCATCGGATAGGCTCCCCCCGGCGTGCCGTTGGTGAGTGTCGGATCAGAATTTCCCCATAAGGGCGAGCGTCGGGACACCGCCGCTCACGGTGGGAACGATGGTCACCCCACCGGGCTTGAGGGAGCGATACCGGGTGACCGAGTTGCCGGCCAGCTCGCCGATGGCCGCCGCCAGCACCACGTCGCTCGCCCAGTGTTTACCCTGGTAGAGACGCGAGAAACCGACGAAACCGGCACCTGCGTAGCAAAGGATCTTCACCGGCAGGCTCTCGGTCTCGTTGGCCAAAACGTGGGCCATGGCAAAGGAGCTCGCCGTGTGCATCGAGGGGAGAGAATCGTAGTCGTTTTTGAACTGGAAGGGGCGGAAGTCGTAGGCGCCGTTGCCGGCCGCGGGCCGGGCCCGCCCGACCGCCTGCTTCAGCACCAGCGTACCGACATCGGCCAGCACCATGGCCTCACCGAGTTTCTCGCCCAGCTCCTGCAGCTTGGGCTTGTCGCTCAGCGCACCGGCGCCGTAGAGAACGGCGGCCACCCCGATCTGCAGGTAAGGGTCGCCGACGATGCTGCCGGCATCGGTGGCGCGGGTAAGGGTCCTGCTGCGGTTGGCGGCCAGGTCGTTCCTGATGTCCTCATCGTAGAGGTAGCTCAGGGCAAAGGCGCCCGCCACCGCCACCGTCTGCGGGAGATAGCTAGTAACCGGCGCCGTGACGAAGAGCTTCCCCTCGCCGCCCAGCCGGTTCAGCTCTTCCTTAAAGAGTGGGGCGCTGGTGAAAAAGGTGTCAGCCGCGCAAACCTGGGTCGGGAAGCTGGCAAGCAGTGTGAAAAGCGCGAGACAGCAAAGGGCGGTCAGCATCCCGGCGGTCGCTGCGGCACGTTTTGACGGCAGCATGACTTCAGGCCGACCGGGAAAATGGTGGATCATGGCAGCCCTCCAAAATAAATAGCAGGTTTACGGGTGATTTGACCCGGAAAAGACGCTACAGAATAGGCAAGATTAAAACCATTGGCAACTGAAATTGTCGGATAGAGGAGAAAAGAGCGTGCAGGATAAAAAAAGACGGCGCCCGAAAGCGCCGTCTCCTTTAAATGGTGATCCCAAGGGGACTTGAACCCCTGTTACCGACGTGAAAGGCCGGTGTCCTAACCACTAGACGATGGGACCTGATTGTTACGGGAACGGAAGGAAGCTGTATCTGGCTGCCGATTGCCGTGTGTTGGATGAATGGCAGGGGTGCCAGGATTCGAACCTGGGATGACGGAGTCAGAGTCCGTTGCCTTACCGCTTGGCGACACCCCTTCATGCGAGATAGCTTTAATAGCAGATTCCGCGAGCCAAAGTCAAGCCTTTTCCTTGCAGAAAAACGCCCCGGCCTGCGAGATCGCCCTACCCCCGCGCCAGCCGGGCGCCGGTTTCGATGGCCTTGACGTTGGCCGGGATGAAGCGGTGGTTCCTTTCGGGGAGCGCATCCTGCAGCGCAACGGTGAGCGCCTCGAGGCTCACCACGCCGGTCAGGGCCGCATAGGCACCGAGCGCCACCATGTTCACCATCCGGGGATCGCCCAGTTCGGAGGCAACGTCGTTCATGGGAACAGCCACCACCTTCAGATCATCGCGCCCCAGGGTTGCGGCATCGACGAGCGACGAGTTGAGGATGCAGATGCCGCCGGGGCGCACCCGGGCGCCGAAGCGCTCCAGCGAGCCCTGGTTCAGTGCGATCAGCACCGACGGCGAGCCGACCACGGGGGAGCCGGCAGGGCCATCCGCGATCACCACGGTACAGGTAGCGGTCCCCCCCCTCTTCTCGACGCCGTAGGACGGGAAGTAGCAGACGTTCTTGCCGCCGTTAATCGCGGCGTAGGAAAGCAGGTTGCCCGCCAGCAGAACGCCCTGACCGCCGTAACCCGCAATTATCACATCGTTTCGCATCGCTAACTCCTGGGGAGGATCAGGTTGAGGTTGGGGTTTAGGTTGAGGAGAAGCGAAAACCTCACGCGCCTGGCCTCGGATCGGTTGAGCTTGAGACTTCTCAACCTCAACCTGTTTTACTTGTCTTCGTCCTTGAACACGCCGAGCGGGAAGTAGGGGATCATCTCTTCGGCGATCCGGGCGTTGGCAGCCAGCGGGTTCATGCCCCAGTTGGTCGGACAGGCGGAGAGCACCTCGACGAAGGAAAACCCATTGCCTTCCGCCTGGTACTGAAAGGCGCGCCTGATCACCTTCTTGGCCTCCAGCACGTGCTTCGGGGAATCCACGGCAACGCGGGCCGAGTAGGCCACGCCGCCTAGCTGCGCCAGCAGTTCGGCCATCCTGATGGGGGAGCCGTCCTTCGCCTTGTCCCTGCCGTTGGGCGAAGTGGAGGTCTTCTGACCCACCAGCGTGGTCGGCGCCATCTGCCCGCCGGTCATGCCGTAGGTGGTGTTGTTCACGAAGATGACGGTGATGTCCTCGCCGCGGTTGGCTGCGTGGATGATCTCGGCGGTCCCGATGGCGGCCAGGTCGCCGTCACCCTGGTAGGTGAAGACGAAGCTGTCCGGCTTGGCGCGCTTCACCCCGGTGGCGACTGCGGGAGCGCGGCCGTGCGGCGCCTCTACCACGTCGATGTCGAAATAGCCGTAGAGAAAGACAGAGCAGCCCACCGAGGCGACTCCGATGGTCCGATCCTGAACGCCAAAATGGTCCATGGCATCGGCCACCAGGCGGTGCGCGGTGCCGTGATTGCAGCCGGGGCAGAAGTGGGTCTGGACATCCTTGAGACATTTCGGTCGGTCAAAAACCTGTTGCATATCGATAACCCCTCTTGGGTCTGGTTACGAGACGTAATGCTTCTTGATTACCTCGAAGAGTTCCTCGGGCGAGGGCAGCGAACCGGCCCCCGGCGGCCTGCCGTAAAAATTGACCTCGACTCCGGGACCGATCGCCAGCCGCACGTCATCCACCATCTGGCCGGTGTTCAGCTCGATATCGAGCACGCGGCCGGCGCGACCGGCCGCCCGGGCGAGCGCCTTTTCCGGGAAGGGGAAGAGCGTGATGGGCCGGAAGAGGCCGACCTTGAGGCCAGCCTCGCGCGCCATGCTGACCGCGGTATGGGCGATGCGCGCCACCGAACCGAAACCCGTGACCAGAAGCTTCGCGTCCTCGGTCTGGAACTCCTCGGACAAGCACTCCTTTTCCTTCATCGTCTGGTACTTTGCGTGCAAGTGCCAGTTGTGCTTTTCCAGCTCGCCGTCGCCCAGAAAGAGAGACTTCACCACCCGCTGTGCGCCGGTTCCCTTGCCGCGTACCGCCCACCCCTTCTCGGGAAGCTCGCGTGCCGGACGCGGGTTGGGCACCAGCGCCTCTTTCATCTGGCCGATCACCGAATCGCCCAGCACCATGACCGGGGTCCGGTACAGGTCTGCCAGGTCGAAGGCGTGCATGGTCAGGTCGTACATCTCCTGCACCGAGTTGGGGGCCAGGACCGCGATCCGGTAGCCGCCGTGCCCGCCGCCCTTCACCGACTGAAAATAATCCGACTGCGAGGCGTCGATGCCGCCAAGGCCGGGGCCGGAGCGGGAGATGTTGATGATGACGCCGGGGAGTTCGGCGCCCGCCATGTAGGAGATCCCCTCCTGCTTCAGGGAAATGCCGGGGCTCGAGGAGGAGGTCATGGCGCGCACGCCACAGGCGGAGGCGCCCAAGAGCATGTTGATGGAGGCCACCTCGCTCTCGGCCTGGATGAATTCGCCTCCCAGGCCGGGAAGCTCCCGGGACAGGTATTCGGGGATGTCGCTTTGGGGCGTAATCGGGTAGCCGAAATAGTAGCGGCAGCCGGCCTCAATGGCGCCCATGGCGGCGGCCTCGTTCCCCTTGACAAACAGGCGCTTTGACACGTGCTCCTCCTAAAAAGACGCTGGCGATGGCTGCAGCTCATCGGCAATTCTTTATAAGTAAATACTGGTTCGGGCAGGATGACGACTCACGTCGGGATGGATCTTTCACAGTCCCCGCAGCGGGTACTATCTGAAGACTTTTATGGCAACGTCTGGACACATTTCGGCGCAGAGAGCACACCCTGTGCAAAGCTCCTGACTGGTAGCCTCGGCCGGTGTGTACCCCTGGATGTTGACCTTATCGCACAGCTTGATCAGCTTCTTCGGGCAGGCGATGGTGCAGATTCCGCACCCCTTGCATCTCACTTCGTCTATCTCAATTCGTCCCATTTTCGAGCATCCCTCTTTGACGCGCTGGACCACTCCTGCCCCTGCAATGAGCCATGACAATTAGCAGAAATGACTCTGGCCAGTCAACTTTTTTGTTTACATCAAACATTATTGCTTGATTTTGCCAGGCCATGTAGTTTAATAATCAATAATTAGTTTTACTACCTTAAAAATCTCTAAAGGAGGATCCGAACAATGGCATCATCACTGCTCGAATTGACCGCCAGCATTGTCTCTTCTCACGCATCGGTATCCGAGATGTCCGGTGAAGATCTGCTTCTGGAACTGCAGAAGGTTCATATCGCTTTGCAGAAACTGGAAGGGGAATCGGGGGAAGGTGTGGAGAAGTCTGAAGCCAGGGGACCGGCCATGACAGTCAAGAAGGCCTTCCAGCCTGACCAGGTCTGCTGCATGATCTGCGGCAAGTGCGGCATGAAGACGCTGGCCCGCCACCTGGCCCAGGTACACGGCATGAAACCGGGAGAGTACCGCAAACAGTTCGGCATCCCGAGCAGCCAGGCGCTCACCGCGAAGAACTTTTCAGAGGCCCGCCGTCGCATGGCACAGGAGAAGGGTCTGGCAGACAACCTCGCCAAGGCCAGGGCAGTTCGAGCGGCGAAGCTGGCAGCCAAGGGAGGCCCCGAAAAGAAGGCCCCCAAGCCGGCCCGGGTGCCGAAGACCAAACGGGCGGCCAACGCTTGACAGGCACCCGAAAAGACACCAGGCAAAAAGCCGCCTGAACATCAGGGCGGCTTTTTTGTGTCTCGGCAGCTAGCTATCTGTGGCAACTCTGAGCAGCTGCACATTCCCTGCAGAGTTTTGAGGAGTCCGCCATCCGAACCGGGCAATCTACCTCTTTCGGTGATTCGCGCCGCCTTTAGCCGGTGCGGAACCCCGCTTGGCAATGATGCCGGTCTTCCGGGGCGCGCGCCCGGTGGTGGGGACCGTCTTTCTCTTCAGGCGTGTCACCTCTTCCGGTTCCAGAAAGCGGTAGTCGCCCGGTTTCATGTCGCCGATCACGAGGAAGTCGTAGCGCGCGCGTTTCAGCCGCACCACGCTCAGCCCCACCGCCTCGCACATGCGCCGGACCTGCCGGTAGCGCCCCTCGTGGATGGTGATGGAAATCCAGGAGTTGTTCTCGCTCTCGCTCACCGGAAGCACCTTCGCAGGCGCGGTCATGCCGTCCTCGAGTTGCACCCCCTCGGCCAGCCGCTGCATCTGGCTTTGCGACACCTTGCCGCCGACCCGCACTAGGTAACCCTTGTCGACCTCGTGGCTTGGATGCATCAACATGTTGGCCAGGGCTCCGTCGTTGGTGAGCAAGAGCAGCCCTTCGGTGTTGTAATCCAGCCGGCCGATCGGGTAGACCCGCTCCTGCACCCCTTTGAGCAGATCGGTTACGATGGGGCGTCCCTCGGGATCTTTCATGGTGGTCATGTAGCCGACCGGCTTGTACAGCACGATGCAAACCCGCTTTTCCTCGATGGCCAGCGCCTTACCGTCCACCGTGATAGTGTCGGTATCCGGGTCGGCCTTGGTGCCAAGTTCAGTGACGACGACACCGTTCACCGCCACCCTGCCATCCTGTATGATAGTTTCAGACTCACGGCGCGATGCTATGCCTGCCTGTGAGAGTATCTTCTGTAAGCGTTCCTGCATCTAAGCAATCTCCTAACGAGGGTCTCCCCCCTGGTCCTTCTCGGTAACAACCCGTTCAGTCATACCATAGCGCAGGCAGGCACCGCAACCATTAACGGCGCCGCTTTCCCTGGTTCCGTCGACGCTTAGCGAAACGCTACTGCCAAGCCCGGGCCGGCGCAAGCGTAGCTTGAGTCAGTTGCGCGGCAGGTAATCGGCACGCAGCGGAGCGAATACTTCGATGGCTATCGAATCGGAGATGACTTCGGCCCCGTGAACTACATTGCCGGGGATGCACCAACTGTCGCCCGGCTCGACCCGGAAGGTCTCAGCCCCGATGGTGAGCACGAGGCAGCCGGACACCAGGTAGCCGGTCTGCTCCTGTTCATGGGAATGCATAGGCAGCCGCTGTCCGGCCTCCAGCTTGAACTCTGAAAGTAAGGACTTGTCTCCATGCACCAGCGTCTTCATCGAAACGCCCGGCACCGCCTGCCGGTAGCCCGCCTCGTCTTTTTTGTAAAACATGTGAAGCCTCCTGAGAGAATTGGTTCCGGACGGCACCATACTCTGTAGAACCATTGAGGAAAAGCAAAAAAAAGACATCGCCTATAGGCACTCGATGCTCTTGTGCGACGGTATTCCGAGATGCCCTCTGTCTGATGGTATTGCCTTGTCAGCCACAACCTGTTACAAAGGTGGGCTGTCTCCCGCAACAAGGTTCACGGAGAAGCAGGCATAGGATTTATCGCACGGTGAAGGAGTAGACTATGGACGACAGAAAGAGAGCTTTACAGAGGAACAAAACAATAGCAGTCGGCCTGCTGGTAGGTGCGGCCATTCTCTTTGTCATCGCACGCACCCAGAAAGGATACGGAGCCTGGGAATGGGTGGCCGCCTTTGCCGAGGCCGCCATGGTGGGCGCGCTCGCCGACTGGTTTGCGGTGGTCGCCCTGTTCCGGCACCCCCTGGGTGTCCCGATCCCGCACACCGCGATCATCGCGAGCAAAAAGGAAACTATCGCCGAGAACCTGGCGCAGTTCATCCAGGACAAGTTCCTCGCCACCGAGGTGCTGGTCGCCAAGCTGAAGGAATGGAACCCGGCCGCCCATCTGAGTAGCTACCTCATTTCCCGGCACAACGCGGACAGCCTGGCCAGGGGCCTCGCGCGGGTCATCACCGAATCCGTCGACTTCATCGAAGACGAGCGAGTCCAGACCGTGCTCCGGGAGGCGATCAGCAACCGGATCGAGAAGTTCGATCTCGCAAGTTCGGCCGGGGCCGTCATCGACGCGCTCAGAAAGGACAGCCGACACCAGGTGGTGCTGGATGAGTTGCTGCGGCGCCTCGCGGCATGGATCTCCACCCCGGAGTCCCAGGACAAACTCGCGGCGGCCATCGAATCCTGGTGCGGCGCCGAGTATCCCATGCTCAGCATGTTCATCCCGAGCGGGTTCGCCAAGGGGGCCGGCGAAAAGGTCGTAAAACGGGTGAACGAGTTCATGCAGGCGGTGGACGCCGACCCGACTCACGAGCTGCGGCACGAGTTCGACAGGGCCGTCGACGAATTCGCCACCAAACTGAAATACGACCCGTTGTTCCGCTCCAAGGTGGAAGCGATGAAAATGGAGACCGCCAACAACGCGCCGCTCAACGAGTACGTGCGCGGTCTTTTGGGCGATCTGAAAACCTGGCTGATCGACGACCTGGACCGGCCGCACTCGAGGGTCCAGAAAAAGATCTCCGACGCGGCGGTAGCCCTGGGCAAAACCCTCGCCGGCAACAAGGAACTGGGCGAGTCGATCAACGAGCACCTTGAGACGCTGGCGAGAAATTATGCCGACGACCTGCGCACCGGAGTGGCAAAGCACATCTCCGGCACGGTGAAGAACTGGAAGGACGAGGACTTCGTCAGCGAGATCGAACTCAGCATCGGCACCGACCTGCAGTTCATCAGGATGAACGGCACGCTGGTAGGCGGCATGATCGGTATCCTTTTGCACGCGGCATCGCTGCTGCTTGGGTAACCAAGTAACCGGCAGCATCCCTCTCCCCGATTATCACAGCTAAGCAGCCCGCAATTGCGTCAACTTCGACGTGGCTGCGGGCTGTGCCATTGCAGCCTCACCACAGCTCCCCCCCCCGCGCAAACTGAGCACGTCCCTCGATCCCCGGAGTTACTCAAATTCCAACGCTTGAGTAACGAATAAACTCATATCTTCTAATGTACGCCAATCGCACCACCCCAGGTGAAAGCAGCCGAGCGGGAACAATCGTCCCAAAATCGCATGATTGCCTTTTTAACGTGCATGCGTGCCCATATTTTAACCAGATGGCGCACTTTGTGCTTATTTTGTAGGCTTCAAGTGAACGCGATGCTCAATATTTCCGCACGCCTCGGCATCGCATGCCACAAATTTCAGCAGAAAAGGAGAGCACCGATGCCGCAGATGGATGAAAAGATTCAGGGGATCTACCAAGAAGTATTGAAGCGTAACCCCGGCGAGACGGAGTTCCACCAGGCAGTCCTAGAGGTGCTCGAGTGCCTGGGCCCCGTGCTCGTCAAGCACCCGGAGTTTGCCGACCGCAAGATCATCCAGCGCATCTGCGAACCTGAGCGCCAGATCATCTTCAGAGTGCCCTGGCAGGACGACAAGGGTGAGGTCCACATCAACCGGGGCTTCCGCGTCGAGTTCAACAGCTCCCTGGGCCCCTACAAGGGCGGACTCCGCTTCCACCCTTCGGTGTACCTGGGCATCATCAAGTTCCTCGGCTTCGAGCAGATCTTCAAGAACTCCCTGACCGGCATGCCGATCGGCGGCGGCAAGGGTGGTTCCGACTTCGATCCCAAGGGCAAGTCGGACGACGAGGTCATGCGTTTCTGCCAGAGTTTCATGCTTGAACTGCACCGCCACCTGGGCGAGCACACCGACGTGCCGGCCGGCGACATCGGCGTGGGCGGCCGCGAGATCGGCTACATGTTCGGCCAGTACAAGCGCATCACCAACCGTTACGAGCCGGGCGTCCTCACCGGCAAGGGCCTTACCTGGGGCGGCTCGCTGGTGCGCACCGAGGCGACCGGCTACGGCGCGACCTATTTCGTCAACGAGATGCTAAAGGCCCGCAAGGACAGCTTCGAAGGCAAGACCTGCCTGGTGTCCGGCTCCGGCAACGTCGCCATCTACACCATCGAAAAGATCCACCAGCTGGGTGGCAAGTGCGTGGCATGCTCCGATTCCAACGGCGTCATCTATGACGAGAAGGGCCTCGACCTCGGTCTGATCAAGCAGTTGAAGGAGGTGGAGCGCCGCCGCATTGCCGACTACGTCGAGACCCACAAACACGCCAGGTACAAGCCCAACGGCAACATCTGGGAGATCCCCTGCCAGGTCGCCATGCCGTCGGCCACCCAGAACGAGATCAATGGCAAGGACGCCGAAACCCTGGTGAAGAACGGCTGCATCGCGGTCGGCGAGGGAGCCAACATGCCGACTACCCCCGAAGGGATCAGGGTGTTCCTCAACGCGAAGATAGCCTACGGCCCTGGCAAGGCGGCCAACGCTGGCGGCGTCGCCACCTCGGCACTTGAGATGCAGCAAAACGCAGGCCGCGACTCCTGGAGCTTCGCCTTCACCGAGAAGAAGCTGGAAGACATCATGATCAACATCCACAAGAACTGCTTCGAAACCGCTGATGAGTACGGCGCCCCCGGCAACTACGTGCTGGGCGCCAACATCTGCGGCTTCATCAAGGTGGCTAACGCAATGGTTGCCCACGGTCTGATCTAAAAGGACAGGTCTTACCTCGCTGAACTGCTGCCCCCTTTGAGGCAAAGGAGACGGCAGCCTTCAACCTCTGTCTCATCCAGACGATTTTGCGCATTTAAACCAAAAACGCCGGCATCTCCTTATGAGACAGCCGGCGTTTTTATTGTTCGATTGAGGTTCTTCTTACTCGGTGAAACGAGACATCTTCCGGAACTTCTGGTAGCGCTGCTCGATCAGATCGTCGGCGGGAATCGCTTTCAGTTCTTTCAGGTTCCTGGTAAGCGCCTCGTGCAGGTTGGCTGCGGCCTGGGCGTGGTCGCGGTGCGCACCGCCGGCCGGCTCTTTCACGATCTCGTCGATGACTTCGAGTTCCTTGATGTCGGTAGCCACGATCTTCAGCGCCTCGGCTGCCTGTGCACCCTTGGTGCCGTCGGACCAGAGGATGGCGGCGCACCCTTCGGGGGAGATAACGGCGTAGACGGAATGCTGCAGCATGAGGATGCGGTCGCCGACGGCGATGGCAAGCGCACCGCCGGAGCCTCCCTCGCCGGTGATGACGACGATGATCGGTACGGTGAGGCGGGACATCTCACGCAGGTTACGCGCGATTGCTTCGGCCTGGCCGCGCTCCTCGGCACCGATGCCGGGGAAGGCGCCCGGGGTGTCGACGAAGGTGATGATGGGGAGCTTGAAGCGCTCGGCCATCTCCATCAGGCGCAGCGCCTTGCGGTACCCTTCCGGGTTGGGCATGCCGAAGTTGCGGAACACCTTCTCCTTGGTGTCGCGCCCTTTCTGGTGGCCGATGACCATGACCGGCTCACCGTCCAGGCGGGCCAGGCCGCCCACGATGGCATGGTCGTCGCCGAAGTTGCGGTCGCCGTGCAGCTCGACGAATTCGGTGAAGATCAGGCTCAGGTAATCGAGGGTGAAGGGACGGTTGATATGGCGGGCCACCTGCGCCGTCTGCCAGCGCGACAGATTGTTGAACATCTCTTCGCGCATCTGGTCAGCTTTCTGTTCCAATTTCGCCACCTCCTGAGTCAGGTCGACACCTTCTGACGTAAAGGAGGAGAGCTCCTGAATCTTCTTCTCCAGCTCGGCCAGAGGCTTCTCGAAATCCATGTAGTTCTGGGTGACTGCCATATATCGCTATCTCCTTATCCCGTGCTTTTTATTCAGTACCTGGAATATCTTCACAGCTTCAAGACGCGAAGCACGCAAAGAAATAAGGCAGGTGATCACCAGCCTTATCTACCGGCCATTTCCGGTTGGTCTGCCTTCTTCGCGCAGCTTTCCCGCCTTTGTCAGTGAAGGCTCAAAGGTAGGGGGCTATTCGAATGAGACGGCATTATAGCCGAAGAGGTTACTGACTTCCACTGTTAATTCTTCGCTCGCCGAGACTTTGTAGACCTCGGAAAGCTTGATGGTCACCCGGGAGCGATTCTCCATCTCGAGATGCAGGAAGGTCCGGCAGGCTCCCTGGTAGCGCGCGAAGATCGTCTTCAGGGCCGCCAGTTTCCCGGGATCGGCCTCCTTGGCATCGATCGTCACGTTCACCCGCCGGGTGTGCTGCTCGATCTGATCCCGTAACAGCACGATATCGCTCGCCATGATCTTGGCGCCCTTCTCTCCCAATTCGACCGTGCCGGTCACCAGGAGCGGGTCGTCCCCTTTCAGGTGTTCCGAGCAGCGGGCATAGACATCGGAGAAGACCACCACCTCGACGTTGCCGACCAGGTCCTCGAGCGCGATGAACCCCATCCGGTCGCCCTTTTTGGTCATGATCTCCTTAAGCGTGGTGGAGACGCCGCAGATCTTCACCTCGCTCTTTTCCTTCATCTCCAGGATGGTGAAGGTGTCGGCGTTGGAGAAGCGCTTCATGTCGGCGACCCAGCGGTCCAGCGGGTGGCCGGTGACGAAGAAGCCGAGCGCCTCCTTCTCGCAGCCCAGCCGGTACTTCTCGTCCCACTCGGGGATGTCGGGCAGGCGGTTGCCGTGGCCGTTGGAACCGCGCACCAACTCGGCCGCCCCGAAAAGGGAGGTCTGGGCGCTCTCGCGTTCCTCGCGCACCCGCTGCCCGGTTGCCGCCGCGTCGTCGAGCACCGCCATCAGCTGGGAGCGCTTGGCGCCGGTGCAGTCGAAGGCGCCGCACTTAACGAGCGCCTCGATCACGCGCTTGTTGACCCGGCGCAGGTCGACCCGCTCGCAGAAGTCGAAGAGGTCCTTGAAGGGCTCGCTGCCGCGTCCTTCGATGATCGCCTCGATGGCCCCCTCGCCCACGTTCTTCACGGCACCGAGGCCAAAGCGCATCGCCTTTTCCAGCACCCGGAAGGAGCGGTTCGACTCGTTGATGTCGGGGGGGAGCACGTCGATCCCCATCTCGCGGCAGTCACCGATACTCTTGATGACCTTGTCGGTGTTCCCCATGTCCTCGGTGAGGAGCGCCGCCATGAACTCGACCGGGTAGTGGGCCTTCAGGTACGCGGTCTGGTAGGCGACCAGCGCGTAGGCTGCGGAGTGCGACTTGTTGAAGCCGTACTCGGCGAACTTGGCCATCAGGTCGAAGATCGCCGCCGACTTCTTGAGATCGAGGTTGAGCTTTTCCGCGCCCTCAAGGAACTTGTCGCGTTCCTTGGCCATCTGCTCGGCGTCCTTCTTACCCATGGCGCGCCGCAAAAGGTCCGCGCCCCCAAGCGAGTAGCCGGCCAGGCTTCGGGCGATCTGCATGACCTGTTCCTGATAGACGATGACGCCGTAGGTGTCCTTCAGGATCGGCTCCAGCTGCGGCAGATCGTAGACCGTCTTCTTGCGGCCGTGCTTACGCTCGATGAAGTCGTCCACCATGCCGGAACCGAGCGGACCCGGACGGTAGAGGGCGCATACTGCGATGATATCCTCGAAGCAGGAAGGCTTCAGCTTGACCAGCAACTCCTTCATGCCGCTCGACTCTAACTGGAAGACGCCGGTCGTGTTGCCGGACTGCAAAAGCTTGTAGGACTCCTCGTCGTCGTCGCGCAAGAGCGAGATGTCGAAGTCCGGCTTCTTGCCGACCCGGACGTGCTTCACCGCGTTGTCGATGACCGTTAAGTTCTTGAGTCCCAGGAAGTCGAATTTCACCAGGCCGATCTTCTCGACATACTTCATGGAGTACTGCGTGGTGAGCGAGCCGGACTTCTGGTCCATGTAGACCGGGCAGAACTCCTCCATCTGCCGGGGGGCGACCACAAGACCTGCTGCGTGTGTCGAAGCGTGACGGGCGAGGCCCTCCAGCCTGAGCGCGACCGAGAGGACTTCCTTCACCCGGGCGTCTTGGGCGGCCAGTTCGTTCAGCTTGGGCTCCTGGACCAGCGCCTTCTCCAGCGTGATGCCGAGCACCTCGGGGACCAGCTTGGCGATCCGGTCCACGTCGCCGTAGGGCAGGTCGAGCGCGCGCCCCACGTCGCGGATGACGCCTCGGGCCGCCATGGTACCGAAGGTGATGATCTGGCACACCTTTTCGCGGCCGTACTTCTCCACCATGTACTGGATCACCTCTTCGCGGCGGTCCTGGCAGAAGTCGACGTCGATATCGGGCATGGAGATACGTTCCGGGTTAAGGAATCGCTCGAACAGCAGGTTGTAGGGCATCGGATCGATATCGGTGATCCGGATGCAGAAGGCGACGAGACTCCCCGCCGCCGAGCCCCTGCCGGGGCCAACCGGGATGCCGTGGTCTTTCGCCCAGTTGATGAAGTCTGCCACGATCAGGAAGTAGCCCGGGAACCCCATCTGCTTGATGCAATCGAGTTCGATCCTGAGCCGTTTCCAGTAACCCTCTTCGTCCTCAGCGGTCATGTTGGGGTACTTGATGCGGATCTTCTCGAGACGCAGCTTGAGCCCTTCGACCGCCTCCTCTTCCAGCTGCTGGTCCAGGGTCTGCCCCTCGGGCGGGGTGTAGGCGGGGAAATGGTAGGTCTTGAAGTCGAATTCGAGATGGCAGCGATCCGCGATGGTGACCGTGTTCGCGATCGCCTCAGGCGCGTAGTGGAAGGCGGCCACCATCTCCTCGGGGGTCTTCACATAGAACTCGTCCTGGGAGAAGGACATCCGGGTCGGGTCGTTCATGGTCTTGCCGGTCTGGATGCAGAGCAGGATCTCGTGGGCGCGCGCGTCTTCCTTGTTCAGGTAGTGACAGTCGTTGGTCGCCACCAGCGGCAGGTTCTGCTCCTTCGCTATCTCCATCAGCCTCTGGTTGGCGATGGTCTGCTCGGGTATGCGGTTTTCCTGCAACTCGATGTAGTAGCGGTCCGGGAAGAGATCGGCGTACCAGGAGGCGGCGGCACGGGCCTCCTCCATCTTGTTGCGAACGGCAAGGTAGGCTATCTCGCCCTGCAGGCAGGCGGAGAGTACGATGAGCCCTTCGCTGTGCGCGGCCAAGAGTTCCTTGTCGATGCGAGGGCGCCGGTAAAAGCCTTCCTTGAAGGCGGCCGAGGTGAGATAGGAGAGGTTGCGAAAACCGACCATGTTTTCGCACAAGAGGATCAGGTGGTAGCTGGTGGCCTCGCCGTTGGTGCCGGCCTGTTTCAGGTGCCGGGACTTCGGCGCGATGTAGACCTCGGCACCGATGACCGGTTGGATCCCCTTGTCCTTGCACTTGAGGAAGAATTCGAGGGTGCCGAACATGTTGCCGTGGTCGGTCATGGCCACAGCGTGCATGCCGGTCGATTTCACCTTGCCGAGCAAGTCGCCGATGCGGATGGCTCCGTCCAAAAGCGAGTACTGCGAATGCAGGTGGAGATGTACGAACTTACCTGGTTCCATAAATACAGATATTCCTCAAAGCAAAACAAACAACAAAAACAACAACTGAAGCAAAGGCTGAGAACGCGGATAGAGCGGATTTAACGGGTCGGCGCGGATTTAAGACCAAAGGCTGGGAGTTAAACCAAGACACCCGCCGATCATTCCCACATGCGAGCCCAGGAACGATGGTACCTCCCTCCCCCCTGGCGGGGGAGGGGTCGGGGTGAGGGGGAAGCTGCCACTACTGGCACTGTCCCTTCGCAGCAACATCACCCGGGGTAATCCGCGTACACCCGTTAAATCCGCGTCATCCGCGTTCTATCGTCTTTTTGGGAACTAATCGCCTTTCAGTACTTTAAAGATGGTCGCGGCATCGAGCGAGACCTCACCCTGGGTGCCGCCATCCATGTCCTTGAGCGGGGCGGTGCCGCGGGCCAGCTCGTCGCCGCCGATGATGAGGGTGAAGCGCGACTTGAACTTGTCGGCGCGCCGCATCTGGCTCTTCAGGCTCTTCCCTTCGTAGTCGATCTCGACCGCCGCGCCCTTTCTCTGCAGCGCCGTCATCAGCCTGAACGCCTCGGCATGCGCCTCCTCACCCAATGCCGCAATAAAGAGGTCGGGACGCCGGGCGAAATCCTTCTCGGCCAAAAGAAGCGCCACGCGCTCAACGCCGATGGCGAAGCCGATACCCGGCAGAGACGGTCCGCCCAGATCGCTGATCAGGCCGTCGTAGCGCCCGCCGGCGGCCACCGCGCTCTGGGAACCCAAGAGGCCGGTCACCAGCTCAAAGGTGGTGCGGGTGTAGTAGTCGAGACCGCGCACCATGCGCTCGTTGATGCTGTACGGGGTGCCGACCAGGTCGAGGTACTTCCGCGTCGCTGCGAAGTGTTCGGAGCATTCCGGGCAGAGGTACTCGAGCATGGCCGGGGCGCCCTTGGTCGCCTCCTGGCAGCCGGGGGACTTGCAGTCGAGGGCGCGCAGCGGGTTCGTCTCGTAGCGCCGGTTGCAGTCCTCGCACAGAAGCTCGAGCTTGCTCAACAGGAAGCTTTTCAGCGCCTCGCGGTAGACCGGACGGCAACAGGGGCAGCCCAGCGAATTGATCTGCAGGGTGGGCTCGTCGAGGCCGAGCTCGGCGAAGAAATGGGTCAGCATGGTCAACACCTGGGCGTCGACCGTGGGAGCGCTCACCCCGGTCACCTCGGCGCCGATCTGGTGGAACTGGCGGTAGCGCCCCTTCTGGGGCCGCTCGTAGCGGAACATGGGCCCCATGTAGTAAAGCCGCGCCACCGGGTCCAGGGCATGCATCTTGTGCTCGATGAAGCTGCGCATCACCGAAGCGGTCCCCTCGGGGCGCATGGTGACCTTGTTGCCGCCCTTGTCCTCGAAGGAGTACATCTCCTTCTCGACGATGTCAGTCGCGTCGCCGATGGAGCGGCAGAACAGCTCGGTCTTTTCCAGGATCGGGATACGGATTTCGGAGAAGCCGTAGAGTTCGAAGACGCGACGCGCGGTCGCCTCGATGTGCTGCCACTTTTCCACTTCTCCGGGGAGTATGTCGTTGAAACCCTTCACACCGTTGATAGCCACGTGTCACGCTCTCCTTGCACAATCAATGTCAGCCGCTGACCGGCTGGAATCCAATATATTCCTGTTATCCCTCTGTCATTACAGTGACTTTCCACTATGACAAAGAGGCCTACAGTTATGAGTATTGCCGCTGAAGCAAGGGACAGAATATACCACTTTATAACCAGCAGACGCCATAAAAAAAGCCCGGAAAACTACGAATGCTGAGCACTGGTTACTCGAGATTTGAACCATGGACCAGCGTGGTTTCCCCGTCGTGGTTTCCCCTCGTCCTCGTCCTCGTCCTCGTCCTCATCCCTCATCCCTCATCCTGACCCTCTCCCGAAGGGCGAGGGGGAGCTGGTGCCGAGCCCGATGGAGTCTGAGAGAGCCTAGCGGCATTCAGTCGAAGACATGCCCAAGAGAGTCCAGAGAGAAGAGAGTCCAAAAAGT